>Ga0210406_10000140_pt1 | contig 110730 bp, 89 predicted proteins | sample IncBWC30MmetaG_FD_155454 | JGI IMG/M metagenome (GOLD analysis project Ga0210406, IMG submission 155454) | Forest soil microbial communities from Barre Woods Harvard Forest LTER site, Petersham, Massachusetts, United States - Inc-BW-C-30-M | ecosystem: Environmental > Terrestrial > Soil >... | reverse complement strand
GCCTTACCCGCGGGTAGATCGTGACGTTCGGATAGAGCCGACAGTTCCGTCCAATGATTACATCGGGACCGACGACGCAGTTTGCTCCGACGAGCGTGCCTTCGCCGATTTCGACATTTGATCGAATGACGGCATACTCCTCGATCGTGATGTTTTTCGCGAGCCGGGCTTTGGAGTCGATCATGGCGGTGGGATGAAGTTCGCTCTGCTGTGGCCGCGAATTTAGCAACCAGTGCGCGGCCTGCGCAAATGCCAGCCGGGGCTGCGCTGCAATCAGGACAGGCTTTGCGTGCGCGCCATTTTTGGCGAAGTCTCCCGCGATTACCGCACTCGCTTTTGAGCTCATCGCGTGAGCCAGATTTTTCGCGCTTTCGACGAAAACCAGGTCTCCCGGTTTCGCCGAGGGCAGGCTGGCGATTCCGGAAACCTCCGTCTGACCGTTCCCGATAAGAGACGCATTCAGGAACTCGGCCAGATCTTTCAGCGCGCGCTTCATGGCTCTTGTATAGCAGCCGAAAGCCTGGAAGGAAAGTTTTCCGCTGGACTGGCTACATCCATACAATCCCAGCATGCAACGCAAGATCTTCTGGCTGATTGTGACGGTGCTTGAGCTCGCCGCGTTCTGGCTACCGTTCTGGTACCAGGTGTTCGCGATTGTACCGATTGTTTGGATCGCGTGGTGGGTGGCGTATCGAAGCGACTGGTTCTAGTAGAGAGACGGTTGTCCGGGGGGGCGAGTCTTCCAGCGGCGGTGTACCCACAGCCACTGATCCGGATATCGCCTGACGACGTCTTCGATCACTTCGGTAAACCGGGCAGTGTTGGCGATGATGTCGGCTTCGTTGTTACCAGTACGGATGAGGGGCACCGGGGGTTCGAATCGCAAACGATATTTTCGCAGCACAGGGTCCCAAACCGTGAAGCCGGGGACCACCGCGGCGTCGGTGCGCAGCGCAATGCGTGCCAAGCCGCTGGCGGTGCAGGCGGGAATTCCGAAAAAATCTACGAAGACTCCTTCCGGCGGAGTCATGTTCGTGTCCATGAGAATGCCCACGGTAGCGCCAGCCTTCATTGCGCGGAGGAGTTCGCGCGCCGGATCGTCCTTGAGTATGGGCGTGTTGCCGTGCATCGTGCGATAGCGGCGCACCAAGGCATCGAGGTAGGGATTGTCGAGCGGTCGCATCACAAAATGCAGTGGATGGCCGTACAGGGAGTGGGCGAAGGCCGAGAGTTCCCAACCGCCGATGTGGCCGGTCAGGAACAGGACGCCTTTGCCGCGTTGGGAAGCACGGTCGAAGTTCTCGTAGCCGTCATAGATAACGGTTCGGCTGACGTTCTCGCTGGTGTAGGTCGGAAAGAGACAGACTTCTGCGAATTGGCGTCCGAGGGAGGTAAAAACACGGCGCACGATTCTTCTGCGGTCGGCGACGGTTTTCTCAGGGAATGCGAGGGCGAGGTTGCGCATGCCGACGCGGCGAAGCTTGCCGTGCAGCAGATAAATGGTTCGTCCCAGGCTGATGCCTATCAGACGTGCCAAGGGCCGCGGGAGCGCGCCGATCGTCTTGACCACGCACCACGCCAGCGCGTATTCGAGTCGGTGCCGCATCAGGCGAAGCGGTGACCGTATCACCGCCAATTTTTCACTGTCAATGATAAGGATGGAGGGACGGGTCTCGCCCGTCCGGCGGGCACCCTTCGGTGAACTCAGGGCCGGCTGCCCGCCACCCCATGCTTCATTCTGGGGTTAGTTCTGCTTCTCCGCTGGTTTGGTGGTGTCGGCGGGCTTGGGGGCTTGAGCAGGCTTGTCCTTGTCGGCGGCTTTCTGCGCCCATTTAGCCAAGACGTTGAGGAACGGGTAGGCGTTCTTGGGCGCATCGACCTTGCCGGTCAGCGCGGTACGGAACGGCACCATGCGTCCGTAGAATTCTCGGGTTGCGTCCTTGTCCTGCTTGACGACGGCACCGGCGAGGCTGATTCCGGCGAAGGCCCCGCGCGTGCGCGAATAGGTCAACACCTGCGCTCGCAGCTTCCAGTCGGTGTCAGCAGCGGCATGCCGTCCAACGGGCCCGGCGGCTACGGATGCATCCGCACCCAGCTGGAACTTGCTGGAGAGAAGGTTCTTCAGGCCGTCCTTGTTCATGATCAACATGACCAAGTCAATCGCCTGCCCGCCGATCTGGAAACCGACGCTGCCGCCGCTGGTGAAGATGAAGGCGGGGGCGCTCCATCCCGTTGGGGTACGGCAGCTGGCCACGCCTCGGCCGTAGCGAGCGGCGATGATAAAGCCTCCCTTCAGCAGAGAAGGCACTACGGCAACGCATTCTGCGGAGGACAGCACTTCCTCTGGAATCCCGGTGTCAGGCGCTGACTCAATCTCGTCCAGCACGGTGCCGGCGGCCTCTACGCGATCCTCTGCCTTGTTGGTGTCCTTTTCGTCCTTCTTATTGTTATGAGCAAAAGCCATGGCCGAAATAGCCAATACCAGCAGAACCACGAGACTCTTTTTCATTGCTGTTGAATTCTCCGAAGTGGGATTCTCGCGAGTTTAGCAGGAGCGGACAGTTTTGTGCGTGCCCGAGCGGTCTCGGAAAAGCTCCGGGCGTGAAATGATGCTCAGGTGCGCAGCGAGGAAGTGGAATCGGAAGGGTGTTGAACCACTAGACGGGACAAAAAAATCGGGGCTGACAGTGGCGACCCTAATCTCCACTCCCAACCCCGTCTCCCAGGTTCTGTGGTAGGTGGATGGAGTATGCGGTACATCCATCCGACCGACAAGATTACCGGGGGCACTGTCCCCTGGTAACTATCGGGATGTCTACTTGGCCGTGACCAGCGAGTGTGTAATCGCGTGCACGGACAGGGCGATGCGGTTTTGCACACCAACCTTACGCATCAATTTCGCGACGTGCGCCTTGACGGTGCGTTCTTCGATGCCCAGGGCGGCGCCAATTTCCTTGTTCGACCGGCCAGCCACCAGCATCTCAAGCACTTCCTTTTCGCGATCGGTAAACGTCACGCGGCCTGCCGGAAAAATGCGCCCCGGCGAGGAACTGACACGCTCGATGAACATCGACAGCACGCGGCGCGGAGCCCAAACGGAGCCCTGATTCACGATGCGGATGGCCTGCACGAATTCTGCGGGAGTGGCGGCTTCGTCAACATAGCCCTTGGCGCCGGAAGCAATGGCTTTGAGAATCGTTTCTTCGTCAATGCCCGAGCCGGTGACGATGATGCGGAGGTCGGGGCGAGCCGCTTTCAGGCTGGCCATGACGTCAAACAGGTTCTGACCGGCACGGTTGCCCAGCAGGACCAGATCGATCCCCGGGAGGGCGCTAATGTCGGGCAGGGTGGCGGACACGAGTTCGAAGTCCGATTCGGAATCAAACAGGGCCCGGAAGCCCACGAACCGCAGGGGGTCGCTCTCGACTACGGCAATACGGATGAGAGGCTTTTTCGCCATTGCAGCTTTCATTGACAGGTCCTTGTTAGGATGAAACTGCACTCAGAATAGACGCAATGGCGCGCCCTGCAAAGGGTCCGTAACAAAAGGGAAATTACGGGAGTAACATTGGTACACGCCCGGAAAGACGGCAGGAGCACATGAAAATTCGGAATTTGGCCTACTTGGCCTCGACACTTCTGGTGGTATTAACGATGTTGGCACTGGGGCAAGAGCCTCCGCCAAACGCGCAGGCTCCGGCGGGTGCGCAGGGGCAGTACACCCCGAAGTTCCCGGGCGATCCGGCGCGCTCGGATTCCGAGTCCGGCGCATTAGGCTTTATGCGCGTTGTCGTTCGCGCGCAAAAGCTTTACAACACGAAGCACAACCAGTACGCAACGTCGCTGGCTGACCTCGTGAACACGGGTTCGTTCACGCGCAGGATGGCGAAGACGACGGAGCGCGGGGACTACACCGTCGGATTCAAGGGCAAAAAGGACGGCTACGTTCTTACAATGACGCCCAAGAATATCGATGCGGAACATCGCTCGTTTTATGCCGATGAAGACGGCGTAATCCACGGAGATGACACCAAGGCGGCGGATTCAGGATCGCCCAAGGTTAAGTGAGGCTCTGGGCTGTGGGCTCTGGGCTCTAGGAAGGCTTGTCGGACTTGATTTCGGTGGCTTTGCCTTCGTGATAAGTAATGGTGACCGCCTTCCCACCATTGGGATAGTGCACGGTCTTCCATGAGGGATCGTCCTGGCGATCGGGGCGGCCCATGCCGATCGCAAAATCGGCTTGCAGTTCATTCATGCCCTGCTTAACCTCGTGCTGTTCGACCGATTGCCACACGTCGGCGGACCAATGCTTGTAGAGTTCGCGCGGGTCCTGCACGAACAGCATCTCGTCTGAATAGATCTTGTACTCCCCTTCTTTGAGCAGGCCGATCTGGAAGGCGAACGGCTTCCCGTCTTGTTCGAAGACGGCCATCACTTGTTTCTCACCGCCGCCGGTCGGTGCGGTGTCGGTGACGACGTCTTTGATCTCCAGACGCTGGATCGGAAGCAGCATCCCGGCGTCGTGTTCGAAGTCGGCATGATGGGTGGCGCGGTTATACGGATAATAGAAGTAGCGATAGCCCTCTTTGACCCAGACGGGCTGCTTGGTCAGCTCTTTCGCCGACTTGAGGTCGAACGGATAAAGCTTCTTGGGTGTGACGTAGTAGTCGGGATTCAGGGGCGGCGGAGCCGCGCCTTCTTTTTTCGCTTCGACCTTATTTGCCTCCTGTCGCTCATAGAGGATGTAGCCCGTGCGAATTGCGGCAATTGCGATCGCAAGGGCCAGGGCGAGCTGAATTTTCTTTTTTGCTTCTGGATTGATTTCCATCGCTTTAGAGTGTCGAATCGATTCCTCGGCTGCGATTATCGCAAAACCTCTTCGTAATAGGCATTGCGGAGCAGACAATTCTGAATCGCACTCGACTGGTCGAAGTTGCCTGGATTGCCACCGTCGAATTCGCGGCGCAAAGAATCGAAGTTCATTTCGCGTTCGACCTGCTTCCGAATGTCGTCGAGCGGCTTACCGTTCCCCTGTTCGTAAAGCGAGTGCCGCACTTCCGCGACCACGTCCGAAAGCAGTTTTTGAACGCGTCGAGGGTACGTCAAATCATGAAGAACATCACCGTGACCGGGAATAATGGTCTGCGGATCGAGGTCGATGAGGCGGCCGAGAGTCTGGACCCATTCCGATGGGTAGCCGCTGCACAAGTACGGTATGGGATGAACCACGATGTCCCCGGTAATCAGAATTCGCTCTTTCGGAAGAAAGACGACCACGTCTCCCGGCGTATTGCCGCGTCCCAGGTACTTGATCTCGACCGGACGGTTTCCAAGATTGAGGTTCATTTCGCGTTCGAAAGTCATGTCCGGCAACCGGGGCACAAAATTCGGGAACTTGGACACTACCTGCTCCTCGCCGCTTAGATCATTCCTCGCCTCAGACAGTTGTGCGGGAGTGAGAGGCTTGCCGTGGGTCGCTTGACCGGTGGCCACCTGTTGCTTGAGTCTCTCGATCGCCTTCACATGTCGGGCATACCATGCCCCGAGATAGCCTTCCATCATCGTTCTGGTCTCGGTGTGGGCGATGATGCTCAGGTTCGGGAATGCGTCGGCATACGTTCCGTTGCCCATGTGTGATCGTTGTGCCAGTGGGTGTTTACCAGATAGCGCACGGGCTTGTTGGTCCACTTGCGGATCTGCCCAATATCCTGCCGGGCCTCGGAAGCGAGGTAGCAGGAATCCACGACGAGGACTTCTCGATCGCCGATGATGACCTCGGTATTCCCGTTGGGGATACCATTGGGCGCGTCCTTGTGCCGGATCACGTAGGCGCCACTCGACACCGCGGTGATGGTGCGCTCTTTGGTGAGCGAGGTATCGGCAACACAGATGACGGCGTTCACAAACAGTGTGAGCAGCGAGCACAACTGGAGGCATCGTCGTGGGTAGACGTTTCGTGAAGAGAGCAAGGGTTCCTCCGCCGAATCAGACGGTGCATTAGACAAGGGCATCCCAAAAACGTTAGTCAGCCGTGTGACGCCATGGATGCCGCGAGAGCGATGACCGCTATTCATGCGGTAAAATGGAGGCTGAACGTGGGGTTCGTCTAGATAAGCCTATCTCATCAGGAGTGTGGATGCCGGTTACGCAAGAGGAAGTACTGAGCGCGTTGAAGCAATGCTATGACCCGGAGATTCCGGTCAATATCGTGGATCTTGGGCTGATTTACGAGGTGCGATTCGAGACAGTACCCGAGGATAAGCAGGACGTGACCGTAGATATGACGTTGACGGCCCAGGGCTGTCCGGCGCATGTCCAGATAAGCGACCAAGTGCGCTCGAGGCTTGAACAGTTGCCGGGTATTCGCACGGCGCACGTAAACATCGTTTGGAGTCCAGCCTGGACCCCGGAGCGGCTCAGCGTGGATGCGCGCAAGCAGCTCGGTATCGAGTAGATCCTCTCAGGAAGAGAGTTCGTCCCAGATTCCCCGTCCACCTTGCTCGGCAAAATGAGCTATTTTCTGGCCGACTCGCGAGGTCGTTTCCAGCAGGCGCATGCCGCGATCGAAATAGCCTGGAAGCGATTTCTGTACGACTTCGAACTTCTCCGGATATTCCGAAGCCAGAACGGCCAAGGCGATTCCCGCGGTGAGGACGCCGGCGGGCCATTTCTTCTTGAGGAAACAGAGCGCTGCGGTTCCTAGCGATCCTGCCACCACCGCTTTTTTCCAAGCTTCCATGCAGTCCCCCGTACCATGATTCTAAACCGGGCGTCGGGTCTGTGCTTTATACTTCGCGAGCTAATGCGTTAACCATCCAGGATTCTGGAGAGATCCATGTTCGCCAGGCGTCACAGTGTGGTTCGTGGGGCATCGCTGGTCGCATTCGCTGCTGTCCTGCTTTTGTGCGTGTGTATTCCGAGATCGATGGCGCAAACCAAGCCTCGGGCTCGAGATCTCGGAGTGCCTTTTGATGGAACTCCGGGGCCTTATAACGCGATCACTGACGTGAAAGGCGTCGAGGTGGGCCACACCACTCTGATCTCAGGATCTGGAAAGCTGGTGGTCGGCCAAGGCCCTGTGCGCACAGGAGTGACCGCAGTGCTCCCGCGCGGGAAAGACTCGACCGACCCAGTCTTCGGCGCCTGGTTCACGTTGAACGGCAACGGCGAGATGACGGGCACGACCTGGCTCGAAGATTCCGGCTTTCTGGACGGGCCAGTGATGATCACGAATACGCACAGCGTGGGTGTCGTGCGAGATGCAGTGATTGCGTGGCGCGTGAAGAAGGCACCACCGGATCAAAATGGCTACGAGTGGTCTTTGCCCGTAGTGGCGGAAACGTACGACGGCGACCTCAACGATATCAACGGATTCCACGTGAAGCCCGAGCATGCATGGCATGCCCTGGACACTGCTCACAGCGGTCCCGTCGAGGAAGGCAACGTAGGCGGGGGGACGGGCATGGTTTGTAACGAATTCAAGGGAGGGATTGGAACCGCCTCGCGCGCGGTAGACGCCAAGTACGGCGGGTACACCGTGGGCGTGCTGGTGCAATGCAACTACGGGTGGCGAAGCCAACTGCGAATTGCTGGCGTGCCTGTGGGACGCGAGTTGCAGGAGCACAAGGTTCGGGACAATGATGTGGGATCGATCATTGTGGTGGTCGCCACCGACGCGCCGTTGATTCCGACTCAGTTGAAACGGCTCGTCCGGCGAGTCTCGCTCGGGTTGGGACGGGACGGAAGTTTTTCGGGGGATGGTTCGGGCGATATCTTTGTTGCGTTCTCCACGGCAAATCCGGACGCAGCAAAGTCCAAAGGCATCCGGCAACTTTCAATGCTGCCGAATGAAAATCTGAATCCTCTTTTTCTGGCGACTGTGCAGGCCACGGAGGAAGCGGTGATCAACGCGATGGTGGCCGCGGAAACGATGAAGGGGATCAATGATTTCGAGGTCATCGCGTTGCCACATGACCGGCTACGCGAAGTGCTCAAGAAGTACAATCGTCTGCCGAAATAATCCCTGGTGTGGTGCGGACGCCCCGCCCGCGTTACGGAGTTCCATCATGCGTTCCCTCTTGGCTGTCTTGTTTGTGATCGCCCTGCCATTGCTTGCGCAGGATCCCGAGTCGGTCAAACGCCTGGACTACGATCACAATGCCCCGCTCGACGTGAAAGAAGTATCCGTCGAAAAGCGGGGCAACGTGTCGGTTCATGACATCTCTTATGCGAGCCCGAAGGGCGGCCGCGTTCCAGCTTATTTGGTGCTGCCGGAGGGCAAGGGCCCGTTCGCGGCCGTGCTCTGGGGGCACTGGTACTGGTCGAATTCATCAATGCGTAATCGGTCCGAGTTTCTCGACGAGGCCGTTGTCCTCGCTCACTCCGGGGTCGTGTCGCTGCTTCCGGATGGTCCGATTGCCAGGCCCGGCCACGTCGAGAACAACGCCCCTCTGAACGACTCGGAAACGCCAGAACTGATTCAGGCCATCGTCGACATGCGGCGCGGCGCAGATCTGCTCCTAGCACGCGCCGATGTCGATCCCGCACGCTTGGCGTTTGTCGGGCATAGCTACAACGCCGGCGTAGGAGGGATTCTCAGCGGAGTGGATAAGCGTTTTAAGGCCTTCGTGTTGATGGCTGGCGGGTTGTCGGATGCGCTGGACTTGAAGAGCCAGGAGCTTCAGAAGTATCGGCAGAAAGTTGGCCCGGAGAAATTTGACGCGTTCATCGCAAAGAATGGGTGGCTCGATCCCGGGCTGTTCGTTGCCCGTGCCGCACCAGCAACGGTTTTCCTACAATATGGCGCGCAGGAGAAATTTCTCAACCCTGATCGTGCGCGCGCCTACGCGGCGCTCATGAGTGAACCGAAGCAATTGAAGATTTATGATGCGCCTCACGCTCTGAATGCGCAGGCGACTCGCGACCGGATCGCGTTTTTGTGCGAACAGTTAAGCGTGAAGCCACCAGACGCGAGAGCGATTACCGGAATTCCTCCGCTCTATCAGCCTTCCGAGCCTGCTGAAAACGCTCCCTAGCGCGCTCAGGCGCCGTTTCGCCGGCAGGTGATGAGTTCCAGAGCAATCGTTCGCGCCCAACGTTTTTCGTGGCCTTGTGGCACCAATTCTTCCACTACAAATAAGCGACGACCCAGATTGGCGGCGAGTTCGTGCCAGCGGCGCTTGCGAGGCGCGGGCTTAGGGTTTCTCCAGATCACTTTCACTCTTTCCATGCAATCACTCCTAGCCGTAACAGAGAACGCCGAAACTGGATCTCTCTGTCTGCATTTGGCTGGGAGTATTGCCCCGGAAGGAGGGTGCGGCAGTTGCACTTGTCACACGTGCATGTGACTTGCATCACAGAGGCGAGGCGGAAGGAGCATCGCCTCGGCCCGTGGATGTGAACGAGAGATTAATCCGTCACAACTTTGTCTGTGATGTCGAGCCCCTTGTCGATGATCGCGAAGGCTTCGCGGAGTTGCTGCTCGTTAATGCAAAGCGGCGGATTCGTGTAGAAAGTGTTCCAGCGAACCAGCGTATAGAGTCCGTTTTCGCGGAAGAACTTTCCGAGTGCGGCCATCTCTTCGGACGTTCCGTTGAACGGCGCCATGGGCTGCTTGGTCTTCCGGTTGCGAATGAGTTCGAAGATTCCGAACAGGCCGATCGAGCGCACCGCGCCGACAGAGGGATGTTTTCTCTGCATCTCGGCGCCGAGTTCCTTGAGAACCGCGCCCATCTTGCGCGTGTTTTCGATGAGTTTGTCGTCTTCATATACTCGGATGGTGGCGAGAGCGGCGGCGCAGCCCATCGGATGGCTGTTGTACGTCAGACCGCCGTAGAAGACTTTGTCCTGAAAGTGCTGCGCAATGTGATGCCGCATGCCGACGGCGCCAAGCGGCAGGTAGCTCGACGTCAAGCCCTTGGCCATCGAAATCAGGTCGGGAACGACCTTCCAGTGGTCGATGGCGAACCACTCGCCCGTGCGGCCAAAACCAGCCATCACTTCGTCGGCGATCATCAGGATGCCGTACTTGTCGCACAGCTTGCGCACGCCCTGCATGTAACCGTCGGGTGGAATGAGAATGCCGTTGGTGCCGACGACCGTTTCGAGGATGAAGGCGGCGATGGTGTGCGGGCCTTCCAGTTGCATGGTTTCTTCGATCATCGCCAGAGAGGTTTCGGCCGACTCCCATCCTCGCTCGATGCCGTGATAAGGATCAAGAACGCGAACCACGCCGGGAATACCAGGCTCGGCGGCCCAGCGGCGGGGATCGCCCGTCAATGTGATCGCACCTGCGGTCGCACCGTGGTAGGACCGGTAACGCGCCATAATTTTGTGCCGCCCTGTAAAGAAGCGAGCAAGCTTGATGGCGTTTTCGTTGGCCTCGGCACCCCCGTTGGTGAAGAAGAAGGTGTCGATATCGCCGGGCGTGATTTCGGCGAGTTTGGCCCCTAGGCGGGCGCGCGGTTCTGTCGCCATGAACGGATTCGCGTACGCGAGCGTTGCCGCCTGCTCATTGATGGCCTGAATGACGCGTTCGTCGCCGTGTCCGATGTTGACGCTCATCAACTGGCTATTGAAGTCGATGAAGCGCTTTCCTTCCGGCGTCCAGAAATAGATTCCTTTGGCACGGGCGACGGGGATCGGGTCGACCTTGGATTGGGCAGACCACTCGAAGAGTGTGTGCTTTTTGGTGAGGTCGACGATTTCCTGGCCGGTCATGGTCGGATTGGCGGTCGCAGTAGTCATGATGTCTTCGAAAACTCCCTGGAATTCGACGGGCGAGGACACCCGTCGCTCCATCAACAAACGTTAGAACTTTCGTGAATGTTCTTTGGCCCAGCGTTCGACCACGACTTTTTTCTCGGTGTAAAACTCGACCGAGTCGCGGCCCTGGCCGTGCATGATGCCGAAGAAGCTGTCTCTCCAGCCGCTGAACGGGAAGTATGCCATGGGAGCGGCTACGCCGATATTGATGCCGATGTTTCCGGCAGGCGCTTCGTAGCGGAAGCGGCGCGCGGCGGCGCCGCTGGATGTGAACAGCGATGCCTGGTTCCCGTAGGGATTGCGCTCGAGAAAGGCCAGCGCTTCGTCCATATCGTTGGCGTGGACGAGGCTCAGGACGGGTCCGAAGATTTCGGTGTGCGAGAGTTCGCTGGTCGCGGGCACGGAATCGAGGATGGTGGGCTTCACGAAGTTACCCTTCTCGTGGCGCGGCACCTTGGGATTGCGCCCATCGACGAGCACTTTGGCTCCCTGCTTCTCGCCCATGCCGATAAGCGACTCGATGCGCTCTTTACTTTGCCTGGTGATGACCGGGCCCATTTGCACGCCTTCGTCGAGCCCGTTGCCTACCCGTAAATTCGCAGCCGAGTCGGCAATGGCATCGCGGAAAGTCTTCTGCGCGTCACCGATGGTGACCGCGACCGAGACTGCCAAGCAGCGCTGCCCTGCACAGCCGAAGGCGCTGTCAGAGATGATCTGGGTGGCCATCTGCATGTCGGCGTCAGGGAGCACGATCACGGGATTCTTGGCGCCCCCCTGGCATTGAGCGCGCTTCCCTTTTTCTCCGGAACGCGCGTAGATGTAGCGGGCGACGGGAGTGGATCCAACAAAGCTAATAGCGCGCACGCGCGGATCGTCGATGAGCGTATCGACAGCGACCTTGCCGCCGTTCACGAGATTGACGACGCCCTTGGGCAGTCCGGTCTTCTCGAGCAGTTCATACACATAGCGCATGGTTAGCGGCACACGCTCGGACGGCTTCAGGATAAATGTGTTTCCGGTGGCGATCGCGTAGGGCAGGAACCAGAAGGCGATCATGCCCGGGAAGTTGAAGGGCACAATCGCTGCTGTTACGCCCAGCGGCTGACGGATCATCATCTCGTCGATGCCGCGGGCGACATCTTCAAGGTTGTAGCCCTGCATCATGGTCGGGATGCCGCACGCAACTTCGACATTCTCGATGGCGCGGCGCATCTCGGCCTTGGCTTCGGTGAAGGTCTTGCCGTTCTCCTGCGTGATCAGGCGGCTGATGTCGTCGACGTGCTCTTCGAGCAGATTCTTCAGTTTGAAGAGCGGCTGGATGCGGTCTTCCGGTGGCGTGCGGCGCCACGCTGGATAGGCGGCAGCAGCCGCATCGATGGCCTTGGTAACTTCCGCCGCATCTGAAATTGGAACCTTGCCCAGACTTTCGCCGGTGGCGGGATTAATGATCTCGGACCACTCGCGGGCGTTCGACTCAACCCACTGGCCGTCGATGAAGTGCGGAACTTTTGCTTCCGTGATGATGGCAGTGCTCATGGTAGGTTTGCCTCAGCTATCGTGAAGAATGTGGAGCCGCGACAGGACAGGACCTGGCTTACCGGCGTTTTTGGCTGACTCTTAGATTACACCGGCTGCGCGGCCGCTTCGTGTTTCTTTTCGTAGACGGCCTTCAAAGCGCCTTCCAGAACGTCGAGCGCCTCGTCCATCTGGCTGTCGGTGATCACCAGCGGCATCAGCAGACGAATGATGTTGCCATACGTGCCGGCGGAGATCGTGATCACGCCGTGCTCGTAACAATACTGCGTAATGGCCTTCGTCTCTTCCGTAGCCGGCTCGCGCTTGTCTTGCGATTGCACAAGTTCGAGCGCTTGCATGGCGCCGAGTCCGCGTACTTCGCCGATCATGGGCCAGCGTTTTTGCCACGCGCGGGCTCGATTCTGGAACTGCTCGCCGAGTTCGTTGGCGCGTGCATTCAAGTCTTGCTGCTCGAACATGTCGAGCACGGCGAGGGCAGCTTCGCAGGCAACTGGGTTGCCTGCGAACGTGCCACCGAGGCCTCCGGGACCGGGCGCATCCATGATTTCAGCGCGACCGGTGATAGCCGCGAGCGGAAGGCCTCCGCCGATAGACTTCGCGGTAACGATGATGTCGGGCTCGATTCCGTAGCGTTCGCATGCGAAAAGCGCGCCGGTGCGACCGAAGCCAGTCTGCACTTCGTCGGCGATGAAGAGCACGCCATGCTTGTGGCAGATGTCGATCAGTTTGCGGAAGTAGTCGAGCGGCGGAGCAACGAAGCCACCCTCGCCCAAGACCGGTTCTGCAATCACTGCCGCCACGCCTTCCTGCGCGACCACACGCTTGAATGTGTCTTCAAGATGTCGTGCGCAATAGAGCTCACAGGACGGATACTTCAGGGAATAGGAGCAGCGATAGCAATATGCGTACGGGATCCGGTAAACCTCGCCGGGGAATGGTTGAAATCCCGCCTTGTACGGATGCGTCTTGCTAGTGAGCGACAGCGCCATCATGGTGCGTCCGTGGAAGGCGTCTTCGAAGGCTATGATGCCCGGACGCCCGGTGGCGGCGCGCGCTATCTTCACGGCGTTCTCGACGGCTTCGGCGCCAGTGTTCACAAAGAGAGTCTTCTTGGGGAAGTTGCCGGGCGTGACCTGGTTGAGACGCTCAGCGAGCCTGATATAGCTTTCGTAGGGCGTGACCTGCACGCAGGTGTGGAGAAACTTGTCGAGCTGGCGCTCTATTGCCGTGAGGACGCCCGGCGCGCGGTGACCGGTGTTCAGGCAGCCAATGCCGCCGGCGAAGTCGATGTAGCGATTACCATCGACATCCTCGAGAATCGCACCTTCCGTCCTGGCGACATAGATTGGTGTGGCATGCGAAAGGCCGCGCGGCACAGCACGGGAGCGACGCTCCGAGAGTGCTTTTGATTTCGGGCCGGGAATCTGCGTCTTCAGTTGAATCGTTGCCATCTCAGTACCATCCAATTGGAGCTTCGTTCAAATTGATGTGGACCTGCTTGGTCTCGAGATATTCCTCGATGCCCCACGGGCCGAGTTCGCGGCCAAAACCAGACTGCTTATAGCCTCCCCAGGGCGCTTCGACGTAGGTAGGCTGCATGTGGTTGACCCACACGATACCCGCGCGCAGGGCCTTAACGGCGCGAAATGCTTTGTAGATGTCTCGTGTCCACACGGCGGCGGCCAGGCCGTAGGGAGAGTCGTTCGCGATCCTGACCGCGTCTTTTTCGTCTTCAAAGGGGATGACGGCGGCGACGGGACCGAAAATCTCCTCGCGCGCGATGCGGGCAGAGTTATCGACGTCGTAGAAAATGGTCGGCTGCACGTAGTAGCCCTTCGCGAACTGCTCGGCGCGGTTCCCCCCGAAAGCCAACTTGGCTTCTTTCTTGCCGACCTCCATGTAGGAGCGCACGCGATCGTATTGATCCTTGCTCACGAGCGGCCCCATCTTGGTTTCGCGGTCGAGCGGCGCGCCCAGCTTGATCTTCTTCGCCTTCTCAGCCATGGCGTCCACAAACTTTTTGTAAATCGGCTTTTGAACCAGGATGCGGCTGCCGGCGGAGCAAACTTCTCCCTGATTGATGAACACGCCGAAGAGCGCGCCGTCGATGGCAGCTTCGAAATCGGCGTCAGCAAAGAAGATGTTCGGCGATTTGCCGCCGAGTTCCAGTGTCACGCGCTTCACCGTGTCGGCCGCCTGCTTCACGATGATCTTGCCCACGGCTGCGCTGCCCGTGAAGGCGATCTTGTTGACGTCCGGATGCTGCACGAGGGGGGCGCCGGCCGTCTCGCCAAACCCGGTGATGATGTTGACCACCCCCGGAGGAAGTCCGACGTCGCCAAACCATTTAGCGAACTCAAGGGCTGTCAGAGGCGTCTGCTCGGCGGGCTTGAGCACACAAGTGCATCCCGCGGCGAGTGCCGGAGCAAGTTTCCACGCGGCCATGAGCAGGGGATAGTTCCAGGGGATTATTTGGCCGGCGATGCCAATTGGTTCCTTTAGCGTAAGGCTGACCGCATTGTCGGGTACCGGATTGACGAAGCCAAGAATCTTGGTCGCGAGGCCGCCGTAGTATTCAAAACAGGTGGCCGTGTCGTTCATGTCGTACTCAGCTTCGACAATGGGTTTGCCCGTGTTGCGGCATTCGAGTTCGGCCAGCATGGGTAGGTTCTGGCGGATCTTCTCCGCTAGACGAAAAAGAACGCGACCCCGCTCCTGCGCCGTGGTCGTGGCCCATGGGCCATCTTCGAAAGCGGTTTTCGCTGCAGCAACGGCGCGGTTCACGTCGTTGGCATTGGCGTCAGCAACTTGCGCGATGATTTCTTCCAAGGATGGGTCGTAGACGGGAAACGTTTTCGCCGATTTGCTGGCGACCCATTCGCCGTTGATGAACATCTGGTAGGTCTTGACGTCGGCTTGAACTCCACTGGGCATATAGTTCTCCAAAAACTTGAAGCTTCATCGTGCAAAGCACTTATTCTTGCGACCCGCCAGCGTCGGTTCGCGTCGGCGAGCAATTCGCGCTTCGTTTCAGGCGGATCTCACCACCTCGGCCTGCTCCACTGCGGCCGTTCGCGGCGATTTCAGTCGGCCATAGACAAAGAAGAAAAAGACCGCCAACAGCAGGAAGGCCAGCGTGATTCCGATCATTGTCACTTCGTACTTCCAGACAGAGGTAATTTGCTTGGCCGGAAAGAACGCCAGTGCGATGCCGAGAGTGGTGGTGACGAAACCCGCGCCTCCTGCAAACATGAGGGTGCCTCGACTATAGCGACCGTCTTCGAACTGCCCGCGGAATGCAAATTTGAGCAAGGCAGCGAAGACATAAAGGAACGGGACCAACTGCAGGACGACCGCCAGCGACAGCATCCGCTGGAATGCTTCCTGCACTCCTCCCGAGGCATAAAAGTTAATCACGACGAGGATCGATGAGACGATCGCCTGCACGATGAGCGCTGCATATGGCGTCGCGTAACGTGGATGAATCTTCCCAAGCCACGAGGGCATGTAGGAGTCGAGCCCCGCCACGAACGGGATACGCGCAGATCCTCCCATCCAGGCCGAACCGATGCCTGCGATCGAAAGACTCAGCATGACCGCGAAGGGTGCGATGATCCACCCGACACCGACCTTGGCGGCCATGTGGCTCACCGATTGCACAATTCCCTGCAGGACGCTGATTTCGTCTTTACGGACCGAAACTAGCAAAGTCAATGTTGCTCCGATGTAGAGCGCGCCGGATAGAATTCCTCCCCACGCGACTGCGCCCGGCAGCGTGCGTTTCGGGTCACGAATCTCATCACCCATGATCGAGGCAAGTTCCAGGCCCACGAGTCCAAAACAGATCACGCCGAACGAATTCAAGACAAAACGCGGGTCCGCAGGAATATGGAAATCACTCGCGGTCACGGCGGTTCCGAAGCGCAGATAGATCGTGAGTCCCAAAAGGATCAGCACTGACGCAGCGACAAACGTGCCGATCGCACCGACGTTGTTGAGCCATTTGCCGACACCAAGACCCACAATGTTCAAAGCAGTCAGCGATGCGAGCAAGGCAAGCGACATCAGCATCGCGAAGGTCTTGTTGTCAGCTAACCCGGCATGCCCCGGCCCAAGGGCGAACACCGAAACGCCGACGAAGTACAGCATGACAGTCGGCACGTACAGCATGTTGTTCGTCCAGTAGCACCAGCCGGAGAGAAATCCGTGGAAGTCGCCGAAGACTTCTTTCGCCCACAGGTAAACGCCTCCTTCGCCCGGATAGCGCTGCGCCAGTTCAATCACGGCGATGCCTTGCGGCCAGAAGAAGAGCAGCAGAGAGATGATCCACAGCCAGACTGTCACTCCGCCATTGGCGGCAATGGACGGAACGACATTCAAATTGAAGACCGCGACCACGAACAGCAACACGAGATCCCAGCGTCCGAGGACGCGCTTGAGGTGCGGCTGTTCGGTCGCGTGGTTTTGATCAGGCAAATCTTAAGAACTCCAGAGTGTGATGTTTCCGAGTTGGGTTACGTGCAATTTTGCGCCCTTCTCCCAACATTTGTGTTCGGACGTGCGAGGCGGACAGGAGTGTCCGCCCCGCACGATCACTGCTAGTGCGCGACCAGAGCTGGAGCTTTTCCGGCGCGTTCCTGCTGGGCTTTTGCGAGCGACGCGGCAATGTCGTCGAACGCCGCGATGTGCTTGTCGATGTCGGCCTCAGTGTGCTGCACCGACATCGTCCACTGTTCGTCCTGCCAGTAGGGTTGCGCCATCACGCCGCGATTGATCATGCCGAACCAGTAGTGCCGCCACAGATCGACGTCGACCGTCAGCCAGTCGCGGTAGTTGTGGATCTCCTGCGGGTAGAGCATGAGAGCGCCATTCGCTCCAGCCTGTGCGATGTAGGCCTGCAGCCCAACCTTGGCGATGATCTTCTTGTAGCCATCGACCAGCTTCTTGCTGAGCTTCTCGACGTACGCGTAGTTCTCGCGCGTCAGAACTTCAGCGAAGGTGGCCAGGCCCGCGGCCATCGAAACCGGGTTCGTGTTGTAAGTTCCCCCGTGAAAGACCTTGTGCTGCGAGATCAGGTCCATGACCGACTTGTGCGCGCCGAAGGCGGCCAGCGGGAATCCACCCCCGATCGACTTGGCGAGACAGATCATGTCGGGCGTGACGCCGTAGTATTCCGACGCGCCGCCCCATCCGAGTTTCGCGCCGGTCTTCACTTCGTCGAAGATCAGTAGCGCGCCGTTCTTGGTGGCGATCTCGCGCAGGCCTTCGAGGAACCAGGGTTGCGGCATGCAGAGACCGACGTTCATAAGGATCGGCTCAAGAATGATCGCGGCGATTTGCCCGGGATTTTCCTGGAAGCGGCGTTCCACGGTGCCAAGATCGTTAAAAGTGGCGATAGGCACGTTTGCGATGGAGGATTTCGGAACTCCCAATCCTCCCGGGACCGACACTGGATTCTTGATGTCGCCGAAGTCAGGCTCATGCGGCTTCACACTGACCAGCGCTGCGTCATGCAGGCCGTGATAACCGCCTTCAAATTTGAGGATCTTGTCGCGACCGGTGGCGGCGCGGGCAAGCCTCACGGCGTGCATGGTGGCTTCGGTTCCGCTGGAGCCGAAGCGAACCATCTCGAGCGGAAAGCGCTTGCAGATTTCTTCCGCAAGCTGCCATTCCATGTCGTGCGGCATGCCGAACATGGTGCCGGTGGAAAGCCGCTTTTCGACGGCCTTCATGACCGCGGGATGGCAGTGCCCCGCCATCAGGGCGCCGAAACACAGGTTGTGATCGACGTAGTCGTTGCCATCGAGATCGCGGAAGTGCGAGCCTTGGCCTTCTTTCACGAAGATCGGATAGGGATCGTAAGCGCGATAGTTGCTGGCGACGCCTAGAGGCAGGCGCTTCAGGTTGCGCTTGTGGGCTTCGGCGGATTTCGGCGTACGGCGCTCGAAGGTTTCGAGCTCCTTCTGCAAGTCGGGGTACATCGGGAGTCTCCAAAAAGCTCAGGCCAGATCGGCCATTAGATTGGGTTCCTGGGCAGCACAAGGCCGCCCAGGGTTGAAAAACGCTCAGACTAGAAAAAGAACTTCAACGCAAATTGTACCAGTCGTGGGTCGCGGGCCTGGGTGACCTGGCCGAACTGCGAACCATCCGACGTATTTCCATCGGGAGTAAAGAACTGCGTGTGGTTGAAGAGATTGAAGAACTCGGCACGGAAATCAAAGTGCTTCGTTTCCGATAGCCGGATAGTCTTCAGCAGGGCTAAATCCGTTTGGCTGATATGGGGTCCGCAGCAGATTGTGCGGCGAGCGTTGCCCAGTGATCCGAACAGTGACGGATCGTAGCATCCGTATACCGCACCCTGACTGCACGGCGGCTGCGAAGGATCTGATGCATTCTCTGTAAAGCTGTTGGGATCAAAAAAGTAGTTACCGTTGGACTGAGGCCTCATCGTGTGGAAGGGCGCGATTTGATTGGGTTCGCCCGGCAGTTCGAAGTCGAAGCTATACATCAACTCATTGTCTGCCACTGATTGGATGCGAATCGGAAAACCTGTCTGGAAAGTCGTGATGCCGGAAACCGCCCAACCGTTCAGCAATTTCCCAGCAAAACCATCGTAGTGGCGAATGGGCAACTCCCAGTAATAGCTGAAAACAATGCGATGCCGCGCGTCAAAGTTAGAGAGTGACCGGCTGATACGAGGATCGATCGGATTCAGGATGCCTTCGAAACTGGAGGCCTGGTCGAAGGACTTGCTGTAGGTGTAAGCCGTCGTGAACTGCAATCCATGCGCAAAACGTTTATCCAGGGATACCTGCAAAGAGTTGTACGCCGAATTAGCAATCGTGTCCTGGGCAAAGATGCTGCTGAAGACCGGGATTCCATCGGCCGGACACCCAGTACCAGTCAGCGGATCGCATTGCGGGGAGGAATAGCGACGAAGGCCCACAAGAGTTAGACCATTCGTCAGGGTCGTGTTAGCAGGAATCACCGAATTGTTTGGCAAGTGAAAGTCCACTGGGAGGATAGTTCCTGGGTCAATGCTGAAGGTACTGTCGGCGAAATACTGGCCGCACGTACCGTCGCCGAGCACGGCATTCAGATCCAGGCAAGTTTGCGGATTTCCATAGTTCAGATCATGTGTAGCGAGTAGTCGGTGTCCCTGAGACCCAACATAGCCCACCTGCAGTTTCAGATCTCTGGTTAGTTCACGCTCGATGGTGAAGTTGTATTGCGCGGAGTACTGACTTCTCAGGTGTGGCTGAAACTGACCAAACAAGAGAATGGGACGGAACATTCCCCAATCCACCGGCTGATTGCGTGGTGGATTCAGGATACCGTTGACACCGGACAGCGAGGCGAGGCCGAACGGATTGGGATAAGAGAATCCTCCGCTCTGGTCAAGGAAAGGAGTATTGAAGAAAGTGTTGAATGGAAAAGTGCTCCCTCCGAATGGAGGCTCGGCGCTAAACTGTTCCAGAACAAGCTGCTCAATCGGGTTGTAGAACAGCCCCCACCCAGCCTTAATGCTGGTCTTGCCCGAGGTTCCCGGGCTCCAAGAGATTCCGATTCGCGGAGCGAAGGCGTTGTAGTAAGTCTGCGTCATAGCAGTAGGAATGCCTTTGTCCCCAGCAACCACCAGGCCGACCGGAGTCATCGAGGAACAATCCGTGTTGGCAGTATCCATGCACGGATAAACCGTGCTCGTTTGTCCCGGCCGGAACGTCTGAACGTGCTTGCTGACATCGGCCAGTGGTGTGTTGAGTTCCCAGCGAAGGCCATAATTCAGGGTGAGGTTGGGCTTGATTTTCCAACTATCCTGCGCGTACAGATACAGAGCCGTACTGCGAACATGTTCCACCTGCGCCGAGCCTTGACCGTACGAACCCGGAAAGCCCAGCATGTAATCGGAAAATACCGAATCCCCAAGCGTGGTATTGGTCGAAGTGCCGTCCACAAAGAATTCGCCGTTCACGTCAAAATACAAAGTTTGGTCAAATTTCTGGCGGCGGACGTCTGTCCCGAACTTCAGCGAATGATTCCCCACCACTTTGCTAAGACTATCGGACCATTGAAATGAATTGCCTACCTGTGGCACTTCACCCTCACCGTTGTTCCCAATCGTGAACCCGCCGCTCACCTGGACGAAAGGCACACCCTCCCGCGCTGCCCCGAGATTGGGGTGAATCCCCAAGGCGTTGTCTTGCGTGCCATCGGAGAAGCAAGGCACCGGGCCCAGAACGTCGGTGAGCCACGCAGGAGCCGGTGGGCACGAGTTCTGCAATAAAGAAGTGAACGTCGGATGCTGGAAGGTCTTCTGCGCTTCCCGGTTGTAGTTGAAGCGGAATTCGTTCACGGTACTGTTGCTGATAGACCAGGTGTGGCTGATGTTCCACTGTTGGAATCGTTCGTTGGTAATCGATCCGAAACCAGGGACGTTGGCGCCGGCGGCCTGAAACTGCGCAAAGGGCGAGACTACGTGGTGATCGTCGAAATAGTAATAGAAGCTGAGGTTCTGCTTGTCGTTGATCCGGTGGTCAAGCTTTATTGTGAACTGATCGCCACGGTCAGGCTGTACGGGTACAGTCTGAATAATGTTGGCTCCTGCTCCTGGAGTCGGAACAAACTGAAGCAGGTCGACAGCGGTAGCGTCCAGGCATTCCAACGGTATCTGGTTCGTCGGAAAGATGTCAGAGTAGTTTGCGCCGTCCGCGATTGTAATGGGATGTCCAGCAACATCACTAGCAGCTTGCTGACAGTTGGGCCGCTGACCAACTCCAGTTCCCCCCGGTTGTAGTGCATACGAGTTGCTGAGGGTCCCCCCGAACGGCGATTCCCCGGAAAAATCGGCGACGATGTGACCATTCACCATATGGGAGGGGTCGGGACGCTCCGCTGCGGTAGGAACCGTCACAGCTGGCGATGGGATGCCCTGACGAATGCGTCTTCCTTCGTACGAGGTAAAGAAAAAAGTCCGGTCTTTCTTGATCGGTCCGCCAAAAGTTCCGCCAAACTGGTTTTGATTGAATTGCGGCTTATCGCACGGAATTCCCTGCAGCGCCGTAAAGCAGTAGGCATTGGCGTTGAGCTTGGTGTTCCGGAAGAACTCGTAAACGTTGCCATGAATGTCGTTGGTCCCTGATTTTGTAACCACGTTGACGACCGAGCCGGAATTGCGGCCATATTCGGCGTCGAAGGTATTGGTCAGAACGCGGAATTCTTCAATGCTGTCAGGCGCAGGCTGCACGGTCGGCAGGTTGACGAACTGGTCATTGGCGTCGCCGCCGTTCACGCTGAAGTTGTTGGAGCGGCCACGTCCGCCATTAACTGACACCGCCCCAGCTTTGTCGTTTCCATAGACGACCGAGTTGGCGGACCCGACGGTGGACATTACTCCGGGCTGCAGTTGCAGGAACTGATAGGTATCGCGGGCATTGAGTGGAAGTTGACTGATCGACCGGTCATTAACGACTGCACCTAGCTGCGTGCTCGTCGTATCTACAAGCGGAGCTTCCGAAGTGACTTCCACCACTTCCTTGGTTTGCCCGACCTGCAATGTCAGGTTGAGAGTGACAACTTGATTGACCTCAACTGTAAGGCCCTTGCGCAAGATGGTCGTGAAGCCCTGCTGCTCTACTTTCACACTATATTGTCCAGGCTGGACTTCCAGTAAAACGTAGTCGCCACTGTCATTGGTCTTGACATCCCGGCTTACACCAGTCGCTTCATTGCTTAGCGTTACCTTCGCAACTGCCACACTGGCGCCGCTAGCATCTGATACGTGTCCCAGTATTCTTCCGCCGGTGCTTTGTGCGATCAGCAGTGTGGAACAAACGAGGCAGAAGAAGAGGACGAACGGGACTCGTGCCGCTTTCAACGACCGCATAAGACCTCCGGGAGGCGGGGAAATTTTCCAATCAATTTCGCCTGCAGACCACCTTGCGCAGGGCGCAAACCTTGCTATAATCGCGCAACGTTAGAGAAACTGCCGCGTACTGTCAAGCGAAAAATACCAATCTCCGGCAGAAGCAAAACCGCGGAAACAGGCTGCTCAGGATGAAAGCGAACGGCGCCAAACCTTACTTGAAAATCGGAGATGTGGCGCGCACGGTCGGGGTCTCGCCGTCGGTGATTCGCACCTGGGAAAGCCTGGGCCTGACGCGTCCGCAGCGCACCGAAAGCAAGTATCGTTTGTATACAGCCGAAGATGTGAAATTACTCAAGCGGGCGCGCTTCCTGCGGCGAGTTCGCGGCCTGAATGCGCCAGCTATTGTGGAACTCCTCAAGCGCGAAGGATTGTTGCGACCTACCACAGACGGCGCAGTTGGCGCCATCGGTGCTCGTCTGCGTCAACTGCGTATGCGGCGCAAACTTTCCCTGGCGCAGGTGGCGAAAACCGTCGGAATTTCCGTGGGTTTTCTTAGCGCGATCGAGCGTTCCCAAATGAGCGCGTCCATCAGCACCCTGCGGCGCCTGGCTCGTTTTTACAAGACGAACATCCTGGAGTTCTTCGATCCGGCCGAGACCAATCGCAGATTGGTGCGGCCGTCTGAGCGCAAGGTGCTCGAGGCCGGACCGGGCGTGCGCATGGAATTGCTCGCCTGGGGCAACACGGTGATGGAACCGCATCTGTTTCGGATTGCGCCCAAGGCTGGTAGCGGCGAGTCGTATGCGCACGAAGGCGAGGAGTTTCTGATGGTCCTGCGGGGTGAACTGCATCTAGCCCTGGACAGCCAGGAGTTCCGGTTGAAGTCCGGCGATAGTTTCTATTTCGAAAGCGCGACGCCACACCGGTGGAAGAACCCCGGACGCTCGGAAACATGGGTGCTCTGGGTGAACACTCCGCCGACGTTTTAGAGCAGTGGTCAATGATCAGTTCCCAGTAACTCACTGAGGAAAGCTTGAGAGCGAACCTCCGATCTTCTGCCTGGCTTGCCATCCAACTGACACTTGTCTTGGTTGGGGTGACTCGAAGTCACGCCCAAAACAACAATCGTCCAACCGCCGATGTTGTGGTTATCAATGCCCGCGTTTACACGATGAATCCGAAGCAGGCGTGGGCAGAGGCGATTGCGATACGAGGAGACGAAATCCTCGCGGTGGGGAGTGCGAAGGAAGTCGAAGCCTATCGCGGAAGCAAGACCAGAGTCATCGACGCAGGAGGCACGTTGGTTCTGCCCGGCCTCACCGATTGCCACATTCACTTTCTGGATGGCGCTTTGAGCCTGGATCGTGTGCACCTCGACGACGCGAAGGACATTCCGGAAATCCTGCGACGAGTGAAAGCATACGCCGATGCGCACCCCAACCTGCCTTGGGTCCGCGGGCGCGGATGGACCTACCCGGCGATGGGGCCAACGAATCTTCCCAATAAGAAGGATCTCGACGCGATCATTCCAAACCGGCCTGTGTATCTCGAAGCGTTCGATGGACACACGTGGTGGGCAAACAGCAGAGCGCTGAAATTAGCGGGGATCACGCGAGACTCACCGAATCCCCCGGGCGGCGAAATTGTGCGTGACCCTGCGACCGGAGAACCCACCGGAGCGCTAAAAGAAGACTCCGCGGACGCGCTGATGATTCCCGTTCTGCCGCTGCCCTCGCGGGACGAGAAGCTCACCGCCTATAAGGCAGGATTCAAAGAAGCGAACCGCGTCGGTTTGGTGCGCGTTCATGCTGCCGGTGGAGTGGGCGTCGGCATGAGCGACCTGATGAATGCTGATCTGCTGGAGCACATGCGCAAGTCCGGCGATCTGACGGTGCGGATGTATATGGCGTATCGCGCGGAGCCGCCGACGCTTACGCCAAAGCAAATCCAGGAAGTCGAACACGCGCGCAGCAAGTATCACGACGAATGGATTTCCGCAGGCGCTGTGAAGTTCTTCATGGACGGCGTGATCGAATCGCACACCGCCGCCATGCTCGCGCCGTATAGCGACGATCCCAAGCTTTCGGGCAGCCCGCTGTGGGATCCGGCGACATATAGAAGTATCGTCGCCGATCTCGACAAGCGCGGTATCCAGATTTTCACGCACGCGATCGGAGACCGCGCGATTCGCGTAACGCTTGACGCCTACGAGAACGCGGCCCTCCAGAACGGCACGAAAGATCGGCGGCATCGCATTGAGCACATCGAAGACGCTTCCGCAGAAGATATTCCTCGCTTCGGCAAGCTGGGAGTCATCGCCAGCTTTCAGCCGCTGCATGCCTATCCCGACGATGACACGCTGCTGGTGTGGCTTCGCAATGTCGGACCCGAGCGTGGGCAACGTGGCTGGGCATGGCGCAGCGTGCAGGCCGACGGCGGCACCCTGGCCTTCGGCAGCGACTGGCCGATCGTGACCTTGAATCCATGGGAAGGAATTCAAAACGCAATTACGCGTCAGACCGTTGAAGGAAACCCGCCGGAAGGTTTCGTTCCCAAAGAGCGCATCAGCGTTGCAGATGCGCTGCGCGGCTATACGACAGGCGCAGCCCTTGCCGGACATCGCGAACTAAGGGAAGGCTCGCTGGAAAAAGGAAAGCTGGCGGACCTGATCGTGGTCGACCGGAACCTGTTCGAAATCGAGCCCACCGCAATTGGGAAAACAGAAGTCTTGTTGACGATGGTCGGCGGAAGAATCGTCTACGAATCTCCCGCCTGGAAAGCGAATTCTGGGCACAAAGCGGAGGCAAAATAGTCCATGCGCAGGCTATCGGCAACGGTTGTTGTGGTGGTCGCAATTCTCGGTCTCGGTTCATGCGCGAAAAAGGCGCCAACGCTGAACCTGCTGGTGTGGGAAGGCTACGCCGATCCTCTCTTCGTAAAAGGCTTCGAGGAACAGTGTCAGTGCAACGTCTCCGCCTCCTACATGGGATCGAGCGATGAACTGGTGGCCAAGTTGCGCGGGGGCAGCGCCGGCAACTATGACGTGATCTCGCCCTCAAGCGATGTGGCGACCATGATCGCGTCGGCGGGACTGGTGGCGCCGCTCGATTTGTCGAAAATTCCGACCTATGCTGATCTCTCGCCGAAGCTGACTTCCCTGCCTCTGGTTCAGGTTAAAGGCGCCGTTTATGGCGTGCCATTTACATGGGGCCCCAACCCCCTCATCTACGACACCACTGTCTTTGTGCAGGCCCCAGATAGCTGGAAGGTCATGTGGGACCAGAAATATCGCGGCAAGATTTCCGTGTGGGACGATCTTTCGACCGTGTACATGGCCGCCCAGATTCTTGGTTATGACAAACCCGATCCGAATCAGCTTTACAACCTGAGCGACGCGCAACTCGATGCGGTCAAGAAAAAGCTGCTCGAACTCAAACCGAACGTTCGGAAGATGTGGTCGACGGGCGGCGAGCTTACGAACCTTTTTCAGAATCATGAGGTCGTCGCCGGGATGGGCTGGCCGCTGAACACCGTGGAACTCAAAAAGAAAAACTTTCCGGTCGGGGAGACTATTCCCAAGGAGAACACCACTGGCTGGATCGATCACCTGATGATCACGGCAGCCAGCGACAATAAAGACCTGGCGTACCGCTTTCTCGAGTACATGGTCCAGGCGAAAACTCAGAAGTTGGTCGCCGACGTCACGAACTACGTGCCCGCGAATCCGCAAGCTGGACAGCTCATGTCAGCGGACCAGAGGCAGGGATTGCATCTCGACGATGTGGACGCCTATCAAAAGCGAATTTACTTCTGGCAAGACGTACCTCGGCGTGCGAAGTACAACGAGATCTGGAACGAAGTGAAAGCCGCCCAATAGACGATCACGCGGGCCAGTTGCATCGATCGAACCCGCTGGTGCCTTAGAAGTAGAGCATCACAGAATCATGCTGACCAAGGAACAGTCGGAGAGCGCGGCCTCCCGAACACTGAGCCCGGCGACACTGCTCGATATTCGCAAGGTTGCCAAGACCTTCGGGAAGAGCGTGGTGCTGCGCGACATTTCTCTGAGGGTCGCCGAAGGCGAGTTCCTTACGATTCTCGGAGAAAGTGGCTCGGGCAAAACGACGCTGTTGCGCATCATCGCGGGATTTGAGAGCGCGACGTCGGGCGAAGTCTGGATGAAGGGGGAGCGACTCGACCCTCTGCCCGCGTACAAGAGACGCGTCAACACTGTCTTTCAGCACTACGCGCTCTTCCCTCATCTTACGGTTGAGCAGAACGTCGGCTACGGGCTGCGCGTGGAGAAACAGACTGAGGCGGAAATTTCGGCGCGCGTGGAGCAGGCGCTCGCTCGGGTGAAAATGACGGTGCATGCGAAAGCCAAGCCGTCGAAAATCAGCGGTGGTCAGCAACAGCGTGTTGCCCTGGCCAGGGCCCTGGTGAAACGGCCTCAGCTATTGCTCCTCGACGAACCGCTGTCGGCGTTAGACGCGAACCTGCGCCGCCAGATGCAGGTAGAGTTGAAATTCCTGCAGCGAGAAGTTGGTATCGCGTTCGTTTTCGTGACGCATGACCAGGAGGAGGCGATGGTCATGTCGGACCGGATCGCGCTGTTGCGTATGGGAGAAATGGAACAAGTAGCGAGCCCGCGCGAAATCTATAGCCGCCCGGCAACCGCATACACGGCCCAGTTCATCGGTCACACCAACCTATTACGTACTGTTGTGCAGGGTGGAACCGTTCGCTGCAATTCCCTATCATGGCCGGCGCCGATTCCGGATGGTCCCGCTCTCTTGTCTCTACGGCCGGAGAACATCCGGGTAGCCGGATCGTCAGGTTCCCAAGACGCCGTGCGGCTCCGGGGGCAACTACGGCACAGGGCTTTCCATGGTTCCACAGAGTTGCTGCAGATCGAATGTACGGACGGATTGTCGTTTGCGGTGCGAGCGCCGGCACGCAGCAACTGGCAGAGTGAACTGGAATTCGAGTTTGACCCGGCAGACGCCGTGCCGGTCCGCGAATCGGCGGAGAGAACCTGACCATGTTCTCGCGCGTTTACAGAACGGTGATCACCGTGCCTCCGCTGTTGTGGGTCAGCGTATTTCTGATTGTGCCTTACCTGCTGATGTTCTGCTACGGCTTCTGGTCGGTATCGCCGGCGCGGGTCATCGTTCATTCCTGGAGCCTGGAGAACTATCACCAACTCCTACGAGTGGACGTTTACTGGCAAACGCTTTTGCGCTCCATATGGATCGCGGCGCGGGTGACGCTGTTTTCTCTGTTCCTGGGATATCCGCTCGCCTACTTCCTGTCGTTTCGCGCCGGTGCACGCAAGGATCTTTTGTACCAACTGGTCATCATTCCCTTGTGGGTGAGCTATCTGGTAAGAGCATACGCATGGATGACGATCCTTGGCAGTAGCGGCGTTCTGAATACGCTGCTGCATTATGCCCACCTCACGTCGCAACCCCTGGACTTTCTGCTGTACAGTCCGTTCGCCGTGGTGTTGACGCTCACTCACATCTACACGCCGTTCACGTTCCTGCCGATTTATGCCTCGCTTGAACACATTCCGCGCAATCTTGTCGAAGCCTCCCACGATCTCGGGGCGTCTCCCGTACAGACGTTCTGGCGAGTGATTTTGCCGCTGTCGATTCCGGGCGTTTTGGCGGGTGCGACTTTCGCCTTCGTACTGAGCCTTGGAGATTTTCTGGCTCCGCTGTTGCTGGGTGGACCTAGCGGCATCATGATTTCGAATATCGTCGTGAGCCTGTTCGGCGCGGCTTACAACTGGCCGCTGGGTGCGGCGATCTCCTTCTGCATGCTCATCCTGGTGGTGACTCTTCTCTTCTTCTCCGAGCGCCTGGAGAAAAGATGGAGCTTCTCATGAACGGAGCGGCAGAGAGAGGATCGCGCTGGCTAACGTTGCATGCTGCCCTGGTATTTGCATTTTTGTATCTGCCGATCGCGGTTCTGATTGTGTACTCGTTTAATGGCGCCGGAGTAGGCGGATTTCCGCCTCGCGATCTAACGCTCGATTGGTATCGCACGCTGTTTGCGGACGGTGCGATCTGGGAGTCGGTCGGGAACAGTCTGCTGGTGGCCGCGTGCGCGGTTGCGATCGCGCTGGGTCTGGGTATCCCTGCCGCGCTCGCGCTCGACCGCGCGCAATTTCCCGGGAAGGCTGTCTTTCGCCGACTAGTGCTGTTGCCGCTGATCCTTCCAGGAATCGTCACGGGCCTCTCGCTGTTGATGCTGTTCAACGAGGCACACATCAAACTCAGCCTGTTGACCATCGTGCTCGGCCACGGTACTGCGCTGATTTCCGTGGCAACCACCGAAGTCTTTGCCGGCCTTCAGAAACTGGACCGGGCGCAGGAAGAGGCATCGCTCGACCTGGGCGCCAACTACTGGCAGACGTTCTTGCGCGTAACCTTGCCGAATCTGAAGCTATCGATCATCGGCGCCGCGTTGTTGATTTTCACCCTCTCGATGGACGAGATCGCCGTGAGCTTTTTCCTGATCGGGCGAAACAATACGCTGCCGCTCGAGATCTGGGGAAGGTTGCGGCGAGGCATCACTCCGGAGATTAATGCCATCTCAACCATCATCTTTGTTTTTTCATTGGCGGCAATCACTCTCTGGTACCGCTTGCGCAAAGCCGAGGGCGCACCAGAGGTTGCCGCGGAACTGATCGATACCGCAGTCTAAGGAGAACCCAACGTGAGTTCCAATCGCAGGGACTTCATCAAGTTTGTTGTGGCGGGTGCAGTGGCATCGGGCTGTCCGATCGATCAAGCTCTGTTCGCCGCTCCTGTCGGAGCCACTCCCACGCTAGAGGGAGAAGAAAATAAAATTTGCCATCAGGTGCGCGACGGCAAGGTGTTTACACGGCCTCCAGTGACGGCGAATCACGATGTGGTGATCGTGGGCGGCGGCATGAGCGGACTGACTTCCGCATACTTGCTGCAGAACAAGGACTTCCTGCTCCTTGAAAAAGAACCCCACCTCGGCGGGAACGCTTACCTGATGGAGTATGAGGGACAGGCTTATGCAACGGGCTCGGCTTTTGGCGACAACGAAGTGGTGGTCTCCTTCGCAAAAGAAGTCGGACTGGAACCGCTGCCCGTGAACAATTTTGATCCCACCATCGCCAATGGCGAGTTCATTCCCGACACTTGGGGGGAAGGCCTCGACAAGCTGCCGTACCCCGCACCGGTGAAAGACGCCTTTAAGCGCCTCAAAAAGGAGTGGCTCGCGATTGATTTCGAGAAACGAAAAGAGGAACTTTCGAATATTCCCCTCACCGATTTGTTGAAGGGATACCCGCCGGAAATCCGGCTTTGGTGGGATGGCTTTGGCGCGTCGAGTTGGGGATCGCGCTCGGAAGATTCTCCGGCGGCTATCGGTGTCGCAGAAATGCGCTGGATGGCGGGCGAGACACGCAAGGATGACCGCTACACGTGGCCCGGCGGACTCGGCGCTCTAAGCAAACATCTCGCCGAAAAACTTCACCCCAAACACTCCGAACGCATGCTGACCGGCACGACGATTGTCTCCGTATGGAATGAAAAGAACGCAGTGAACGTCACCTATATGCAGGGCGCCGAGTTGAAGACCGTTTCGGCGAAGGCGGTCATCATGGCGACGCCAAAATTCATAACGCGTCGCATTGTCGAAGGGATTCCAGAGAAGCAGGACGACGCGATGCAGCAAATGCGCTACATCCCGTATGCGCTGGTGAACCTGATTTTTGATAAAGAGATTTACCGCAAGGGATTCGACAACTGGTGCCCAGGCAATTCGTTCACGGATTTCATCGTCGCCGATTGGGTGGTTCGCCATCAGCCCGACTACAAGCCCAAGTACAACATTCTGAGTTGCTACACTCCGCTCCATGAAGAAGAACGGAAAGTACTGCTCAAGGATGAGAGCGCGCAAAAGCTGGCTGGCAATGTTCTGAAGGATTTTCAGAAACTTCTACCGACCACGAACGCCGATCCGATCGAAGTACATCTCTATCGGCGCGGCCACCCCATGTACATGACGACCCCCGGGCTCTATACGAAGGTGCAACCTCTCCTGCGTACGCCTTTCGATCGGATCTTTTTTGCGAACACAGACGCCGAGGGTCCAGTTTCCAGTACAACACAAGCCATCACCGGGGCTCGGCGAGTCGCAAAGGAAGTTGAGCAAAAGCTGGCCGGAGGACACGCTCCTCGCGTTCATGAAGCCCCCACGGCCGTGGGATAGTCCCAAGTCTTGTCGCCCGAGAAAGGTCCAAAGCCTCGCTCGCTGCGGTGGACAGCTGCCCCTCGCGAAGTTGCCGAGTCGAATTCCCTTCGGCGAGGTGGTTCTGGTAGCGCCTTTGTTTGTCAACGCCTTCCCATGCCCCGCTGGCCAATCTCGGCTCAACCTCGGAGCGGCATAGTACAGTAGTAGTGAACACATTCCTCACCCCTGCAGGATCTTTCAATAAGGATTGTCCAACTTTGAGTGCAAGCATTCGCAATATCGCAATTATCGCGCACGTCGATCACGGTAAAACCACCCTGGTCGACGCACTACTGCAGCAAAGCGGCACATTCCGCTCCAACGAAGCGCATGTCGACCGCATCATGGACTCGAATGAACTGGAGCGCGAACGCGGGATTACCATTCTCGCCAAAAACACGTCAGTCTTTCATGCCGGCGTAAAGATCAACATTGTTGATACTCCCGGTCACAGCGACTTCGGCGGAGAAGTCGAGCGTGCACTAAAAATGGTGGATGGCGTGATGTTGCTGGTTGACGCCAGCGAAGGACCCCTTCCGCAGACGCGCTACGTGCTAGGCAAGGCGCTCGAAGGCAAACTGCCACCGATCGTGGTCATCAACAAGATCGACCGCACCGACGCCCGGCCGCAGGAAGTTCTCAACGAAATCTACGACTTGTTCATTGACCTGGATGCCAAGGAAGACCAACTCGAGTTCCCGGTGCTCTATACCAACGCGAAGGCAGGAACTGCGACGACGAACATAAAAGGCGGTGGTCAGGATCTTGAACCGCTGTTCGACGCCATCGTGAAAACGATTCCACCGCCCCAAGGTGATCCCGCGGGACCATTGCAGATTCTGGTGGCCAACCTGGATTACAGCGACTACCTTGGCCGCCTCGCCATTGCGCGCGTATTCAACGGCAAGATGTGGACGGGAGAAGAGGTCAGCATCGCCAAACGCGACGGCTCGTTCCAGAAGACCAAGATTACCAAACTCTTTTCATTCTCCGGATTGAAGCGTGTGGACATCACCGAAACCGAACTCGGAGACATTATTGCCGTGGCGGGCGTAGAGGGGATCACTATCGGCGAGACCATCACCAATGCCGAGAATCCCGCACCTCTGCCCCCTATCGTCATCGACGAGCCAACCATCGCAATGATGTTCACGATCAATACCTCGCCCTTCTCAGGACGCGAGGGCAGCTACGTCACGTCGCGCAATCTTCGCGATCGTCTCACTAAAGAGTTGCTGACCAACGTTTCTCTCCGCGTTGAGGATTCTGGCACCACTGATTCCTTCAAAGTACTGGGGCGCGGGGAACTGCAGCTTTCGATCCTGATTGAAATGATGCGGCGCGAGAGCTTCGAACTCATGGTCGGAAAGCCGGAGATTGTCACCAAGCGCATCGATGGCAAGCTTATGGAACCGGTCGAACACCTGACGGTAGATGTCCCGGAGGAATTCGTTGGCGTAGTGATGGAACAACTCGGAACGCGTAAGGGCGAAGTCGCCAACATGCACAACCACGGTTACGGCCGCGTGCGCATCGAGTTCAACGTGCCCAGCCGCGGCCTCATTGGGTTGCGCAGCCAACTGCTGACCGACACGCGGGGAACGATTGTGATGAATTCCCTCTTCCACGGATACACTGAGTGGCAAGGCGAGATTCCCCACCGGCCAACAGGGGTGCTCGTCGCTGACCGCTCCGGTCTGTCAACCTCCCACGCCCTATACAACCTGCAGGAACGAGGGGAGCTTTTCATCGGACCCGGGGTCGAAGTTTACGAAGGCATGATCATTGGCGAAAACGCGAAAGACAACGACCTGGACGTGAATGTCGTGCGCGAGAAGAAACTCACCAACATGCGCGCCTCGACTTCCGACGAAGCCATCCGGCTGGTACCCTTCAGGCAACTCAATCTGGAGCAGGCCATCGAATTCATCGCCGACGACGAGTTCGTGGAGATTACTCCAAAAGCCCTACGCCTACGCAAGAAGATCCTGCAGTCAAACAAGAGGAAGAAGAGTTCAAGCGTTTTGGTCGAGGAAACGCAATAGTGGCCAAGCAGCGCAAGCGTCAAGAATCAGTACCCGAGGTCGCTCTGAACATGTTTCTGGTGCCCTGCAGCTGCGGAACAAGCTTCGCGGTGGCGGAGAACTATGATCGGAAAGGCACTCAATGGAGCCGTTATCTCCAGTGCCCGAATTGCGGGAAGCGGCATGACCCGAAGAATCGTCTATTGCAGCTTGGGTATCAAAAGGATGGTTACTGGAGAGTTGATAAATGTTAAGTAAACACGCGGTCAGCCGATATCTGTAATCGAAGTTGACAGACCGGCACACCGTCTTGTCCGGAATAAATCCTGCTATACTTCCCCCGCATTTGACTGTTACTCAACTCCGGCCTCGATTCCAGGAAGGGCACAGGCGCCACCTGACTTCCCTGCCGAAGTCGCACACTCAAATAGCTCACCCCCGAGGCAACTGCTTGAAGAACATCTTTGTTGGAAACCTGGATTTCAACACGTCCGAAGAAGAACTGCGCCAGCTCTTTGAATCACACGGACAGGTAGATCGGGTCAGCATCATGACCGACCGCGACACGGGCCGCTCACGCGGTTTTGGCTTTGTCGAGATGGCGAACTCCGAGGAAGGAGATAAGGCGATCGCGGCTCTCAACGGCTCGCAAGTCGGCGGACGCACCTTGAACGTGAACGAAGCGCGCCCCAAGCCGGAACGCACTGGCGGCGGTGGGGGAGGCGGAGGCCGCGGACGCGAACGCAGCGGCGGTGGTGGCCGCAATCGCTGGTAAGTCTTCCGCTCGGAAAACAGCCCCGTCCGGTGACATGGGATTGCCGTGCCCTGCGCATTTGATGGCTCCTGATCCCGCATGTAAACTGAATGGAACGCGCCCGTAGCTCAGCTGGATAGAGCGGCAGCCTCCGGAGCTGTAGGTCGGGAGTTCGAATCTCTCCGGGCGCGCCATGGTTTTTCCTCCTCGAGTTGAGCTTCCAGGCGTGATGCCCTATTTTTCCCCACGCGAGAGTTCGTCGCGTTCCTTTTCCTTTCCCCGACAGGCCGAGGCTTGGACCCTCACAACGAACTTGTCTTCTGTCTGGGAGTCCAAGCAGAATCTAACGGTATGCATTACGACGCGTTGCTGCTGGTGTCATTTGGCGGTCCGGAGTCGAACGACGAAGTCATTCCATTTCTCGAAAACGTTTTGCGCGGAAAGAACGTGCCGCGGGAACGCATGCTCGCCGTGGCCGAACACTACTACCACTTCGGCGGGAAAAGTCCGATCAACGAACAAAACCGGCAGTTGATCACCGCGCTGCAGGCCGAGCTTGAACAACGTGGTCCGAGGTTGCCGATCTACTGGGGAAATCGGAACTGGCACCCTCTGCTACCCGATACGTTGCAGCAGATGAAGGAGGACGGCATCCGCCGCGCTCTGGCTTTCATGACTTCCGCGTTCAGTTCCTATTCAGGCTGTCGTCAGTACCGAGAGAACGTAGCCATGGCGCAGGCCGCGGTCGGGATTGATACGCCAGATGTAGACAAATTGCGTGTCTTCTACAACCACCCGGGATTCATCGACGCCATGGCCGAGCGTGTGCGAACTGCGCTCGAAGAACTACCGGAGCTCGCGCGCCGCGGTGCGCTCGTGATCTACACGGCGCACAGCATACCTATGTCGATCGCGCAATCCTCAAAATATGTTCAGCAACTCGAGGAGTCCTGCCGGCTTGTGTCCAACGCGCTGGGACTTGCAGATCATCGATTGGTATACCAGAGCCGCAGCGGTCCTCCGACGCAGGCCTGGCTCGAACCGGACATTCTCGATGTCCTACGCGAAATCAAACACGGCGATTCTGCGACCGGCGTCGTAATCGCGCCTATCGGGTTTGTCTCCGATCACATGGAGGTGTTGTACGACCTGGATACCGAGGCGGCCCATCTCTGTGCGGAGCTCGAGTTCCCCATGGTTCGTGCCGGAACGGTGGGAACTCACCCGAAATTCATCAGCATGATTCGCGATCTGATCGTCGAACGGATGAATGGTGGGAGCGAGCGTGTGGCGATTGGGACGATGGGCCCAAACCACGATGTTTGTCCCGAAGATTGCTGCCCGGGGCCTCAACGTCCCGGCGCTCCTGCACGATGAAGCCGTGGGAGCGCTATTTCAGTGCGACGCCACGCAGCGATGCGTCGTTCGCCGATGAGCCGCTCTCCAGTTGCCGCATGGTATGCAGGATGGTTGCGATCACTTGCTCGTCGCCCACTACAGTGTTGAGCATCACGTGGTATAGCGAACGTGTCGGCCAGTCGGCATTGAAGTAGTGTTTGATGAAGGCCATGCGCTCGCGGTCCACGGTGTCGACCAAATCATCGGCTTCCTTCGCACTGATCCCGCCCGCAATAATGCGGCGCAGCTTCTCGTCTCTCGGGGCGTACAGAAACACGCGAAACGTGTCGCTGCGCTCGCGCAGAAAGTAGGGCGCCCCGCGACCGACCACGACGGCGTGCCCTTCTTCGGCGATTCTCTGTGTGATGCTCTGCATCATGCGCACCATACAGTCTGCGTCGAAGGTCTGTGAGCTATCCAGGGGCATCTGGCGCTCATAGCTTCCGCGCCAGAAGGTTTTCGCCAGCCGGTAGAATGCGCCGTCGATTCGCTCCTCGCGCTGTTCTACCGTGCCGCAATCGACGTCGGCTTGTTTAGCAATCTCTTCGGTGAGTGACTGATCCCACAGTTTCCAATCCAGGCGGCGGGCAAGTTCGCAGGCAGTTCCCGCGCAGCCGCACCCGCACTCCCGCTCCAGAGTGATGATCCGGAACATGCCATCCCCTGCTATTAGTGTACCGCCATCCCGCCCGTGGAGCGCGTACGCTTCATCAAGAAGACCATGGGGACCATCGCGAGAATCGCGTAGCCCAGAATATGGAAGTTGTCGAGGTACGACAGCATGGTCGCCTGGCGCTGCACCAGGTTTTGTACCGACGCATACGCCTGCCGCTGTGCATCAGCCGGGCTGACTCCGTGCGCCACGAACTGCTGTGCCATCCCGCGCAGCGTGGACTGAAACTGGGCATTCGTCCCGCTCAGGTGACTCATCAAATCACTCAAGTGCTTTTGCGTGCGGCGATCGAGCATGGTGGTCACGAATGAAATGCCGACGCTGCCCCCGATGTTGCGCGCCAGATTCATCAATCCGGAAGCGGCGTTGTTCTTCTCTCTCGGCAGATAGGCGTATGCCGAGGTGTTGATGGGCACGAACAAGAAAGCCAGGCCGATAGCTTGAAGGACGCGGGCGTACACGGCGGTCTTGAAATCGATGTTCAAGTCGAAATTCGTCATATGAAACAGCGAGAATGAGAGCATCGACAAGCCAAACACGAGCAGGTAGCGTGCATCGTAGCGCGACAGCAGCCACCCCACGATCGGCATGAAGATCATGATGGCGAAGCCGCCGGGCGAGAGCGCCATGCCTGCAAGCTGCGCCGTGTATCCCATTAATGTCTGCAAAAACAAGGGCAGCAGGGGAGTGCTGCCCAGGAGCGCAAAGCCGAGCATAAACATCAGCAGATTTGAAACCGCAAACGTGCGCTCCCGGAATAAATGAAGGTCGATGATGGGGTCTTTATGAGGCCACTCCCACCAGATCACGAACACCAGTGACGCCGCGGAAATGATGGCGAGTATCAGGATGAAATTCGATTCGAACCAGTCATCCCGCTGGCCCTTGTCGAGCACGATCTGCAGCGCTCCCAGACCCAACGCCACGAACCCCAACCCGATGTAATCGATTTTGGTTTCTCTCAGTTTGCGACGTCTGAAATATGGAGGATCTTGAATCAGGCGGGAGGTCAGCAGCAACGAAAGAATGCCCACCGGGATATTCACGAAGAAGATCCAGCGCCAGCTGTAATTGTCGGTGATCCATCCCCCCAGCGTCGGCCCGATCGCGGGTGCCATGACAACCGCGATGCCATAAACTGCAAAGGCCATGCCGCGTTTGGCCGGGGGAAAGGTATCGGCAAGGATCGCCTGTTCACTGGGCTGCAGACCGCCGCCTGCGCCTTGCAGGATCCGGAAAATGATGAGTGCAGGAAGATTCGGTGCGAATCCGCACAAAAAAGAGCTGATCGTAAACAGCGCCACGCAGCCCATGTAGAAGCGCTTGCGGCCAACGATCGACGAGAGCCATCCGCTGAGGGGCAGCACGATGGCGTTCGACACCAGGTAAGAAGTCAGAACCCAGGTACTCTCGTCCTGCCCAGCCGAAAGGCTGCCGGCAATGTGCGGCAGCGCCACGTTGGCAATGCTGGTGTCCAGCACCTCCATGAATGTGGCCAGCGTCACCGCGACGGCGATGATTCGGCGATTGACGGCAGGGCGCCATTCCTCCGCCGGATTCATGGTGACTGTGGCCGTGCTCATTCTCGCGTCCAGACCTTGGGTTCGACTGACATGCCAGGACGCAATTCGTGTCCCTTCGTCTCGCCTGGTTCGAAGACCAGTTTCACAGGAATGCGCTGCACAACTTTCACATAGTTGCCGGTAGCATTCTCGGGGAGCAGCAGGCTGAAGCGCGCTCCGCTCGCCCCGGCAACACTATCGACGTGGCCTTTATATTTCTTGTCAGTGGCGTCTACGTAAATCGTGGCGCGTTGACCGGGCTTCATGTCGCGCAGCTGCGTCTCCTTGAAATTAGCGGTGACCCAGATATCTTCCAGTGGAACGAGCTTCAGGAGTTCCTGTCCCGGCTGCACATTCTGTCCGACCTCAACGGTGCGATCGCTGACAACGCCGGCGACCGGGGCAATGACCTTGGTGTAAGAAAGATTTAGTTGAGCCTGGTCGAGGTCCGCTTTCTTGCGCGCCGCAGCCGCCAACGCCGACGCCGCTCGCGCCCGTATGATCTGTACCTGTTTCGGAGCAGTACCAGCGTTACGCTGGCCGGCCAACGATTGCGCCAGTTTTCCTTCTGCCTGCGTGACCTGGGCATTTGCCGCGTCAGCGCTCGCCCTCGAGGCATCCACTCCCGCGGCGCCGGCCTTCGCCGAGGCCACGGCCTGATCGTATTGCTGCTGCGAAATCTCCTGCTTCTCGACCAGCTGTTTGTAGCGGGCAAGATCGTTCTGTGCCTTCACATTATTCGCCTCGGCCTGCTGCAGATTCGCCTTGGCCGCATCGAACTGCTGGGCCGCCTTGATGCCCGCCTGAGCATTGATCACGTCCGCGTCGGCTGATGACAACAGGCTGGAAGTGCTGATCGAAGTCACCGGAATGTTCACCGCAGCAGCATCTGCCTGTGCCCGCGCGTCGTTGTAATCCGCTTGAGCGCGCTCCACTGCCACCTGATAGTCGGTGGGGTCAATTTCCACGAGCACGGTTCCCGCCTGGACCAACTGGTTGTCCTGCACATTCAGCTTGACCACATGCCCCGGATATGCGCGTGCTGATTGAGTTCACATGTCCATCGATCTGAGCGTCGTCAGTCGATTTGTAGCTAGTGAAGTAGCGCCAAAGGAGGATCCCCACAATGACCAGAATGATCACGCCAATGATGGCGAGCATGCGCAGGCGGGGATCGTTCCGGCGGCGTAGATGGCTGCGCAGGTCGCTTACTGCCGGAGTCGCGGCCGGTGTCGGCGCGGCGTTCGTTGAGGGAGCGGCAACTTGGTTGTCAGGCATCTTAGGGTTGAACCTTCGTCGAATTCTTTTGCAGGTATTGCTTCACACCCTGCTCGGCATTGCCGATCGCGCGGGCAAGTTCCACCTTCGCCAGATTGTGCGCGTACAAGCTGGAAATGTAATTTTCGTGTGCATCGGCAACCGATTCCTGTGCCTGCACGACTTCAAGGTTGTCGGTTACACCTGCTAGGAACCGGTCTTGCGCTTGTGTGAGCGTTTGCTCCGCCAGATCGATTGACTACGTGCCACCTCCACCTGGTCGGCCGCGGCATTCAGATCGAGTAACGCGGTGCGGACGTCGTTGTCGATTTGCCCGCGAAGATCGTCCAGTCTCGACCGGGCCTGCCGAAGAGTTGCTTCCGCCTGCAGAACATCCGCGTGAGTCTTCCCCCCTGGAAGACCGGGACTGTGATGGTTCCTGAAACGTGGAATGTGCCGTTCGAGTTGCCAGGGTTCACACCGATGTCGCCGTAGTCTCCTTCGAGATCAGCAGCAGCGCGCTCCTTCTGGATGTAATTCCAATTGAAAACCGACTGGTTCAGAAACGCTCGTGCGTCCAGATAATTGAGCGGTCCGAGCACGCGCGGGAAGCCTGGAATCCGCAAGCCGAGCACCGCCAGGCTGGTTTGCTGGACGGTCTCCTGCCCTTTGGCCTCGACGTTAGGGAGCAGGTTGCTCAACTCCTTCCACTTCTCACCGCGCGCCGCCAAGGTATTGTCGCCCGATAGCAGGAGGCCGAGATTCTGTTTGAGTCCGCGATCAATTGCGTCCAAAAAAGAAATGGAAACAGGGGTAGGCGACAGCCCCTGTGCCGGAACGCTGCCCCTAAAGCCGTCCTGCGAAACTGAAGGCGGAATGGATACGGTGACGGACTGACTCGCTGAGGCTCCTCCCTGCGCGCAGACCATCGACAGCGAGAGTAGGGCAAAGAAGAGTAGCGCTAAGAGCGGCCTTCCAAGAGACTTAGGTTGCATGATGGGGAATTCAGCAACAGCATTTAATCAACACGTTCGGCAGGTATCACTCTAAATCTCGATTCCTGCGGCCTCCCCTTCGATGCAAAAGGATTCGGGTGCTCCCGCACAAATTTCTCCGAATCCCTGCACTCAATGGAAAGAGAGCGGTAGCAAAACAACGGCAAGAGTCTCGTGACCTTCGATACTTCCTGTCAATAGCAAAGGGCAGATATGCTGAATGTTCGAGGCTCGTAGACCCCCCAAGTACCGACTGAGTGCAAAACCCTTTCACACTGCGAAATCGGGGCCTTTCATGACTGCGTCGTCCCTGGAAAAGTCTCTTCAAGCCAAGCAGCGAGATTGGAAGCGGCGCTACGAGAGATACCGCACAGACTTCCTGCTCAGGGCCAGTGTGCTCAGGGAAGGCGGATACGAGGACCTGGTGGGCCGCTGCGGGGATATCGGACGCGGCGGCATGGGAGCCGTCTTCACTGCAGAATGCGTCAAAGGTGAAGTCATCTCTCTTGAGTTCCGTTTGCCCAATGCAGCCGAAGAGATATGCATTCGCTCGATTGTGCGTTATCGCAAGGGCTTCCTGCATGGCCTCGAATTCCTCGGTCTCACCGATCAACAACGACAGGCGATTGATGAATTTTGTGCCCAATTGACAGCTTCCCCGTAGAACCTGAGGTGGTCACCGAATGTTACTTACGACCGTAACCTCGGTCATCTTGTGTCGAATTTGTTCCTGCTTCACCCTATAGCCTGACCCACACTCGAGATGGGCGGGCTAAACGTCTGCAAATTCTATGAGCGATTCCAACACGAAAAGCGCTCCGGGGACTGATTGGACCCGGTTGTTGACCGATCCGGATCTGGTCGGCCATCTCGGCCAGCTTCTGCAGACTTATCGCGAGGCACCGGCCGAAAAAAGAGAAGAAGCCCTACTCGCGGCAATGCGGGAAATCAAGAGTCAACCCACGCCGGCTGCTACTGCTGCACCCGCACCGGTTGAAGCACCAAGGCCGGTCACCCCTGCCGACACACCGCCGTTCGAGCCCAATTCTTTCAATCCGTCGTGGGTCGATGATCGCCGGCGCTTTCCAAGGATCAAGTGTTTCGTTGCTGTGGAGCTAAAAGTAGAAGGATCCGATACGCCGATCTGGGGAAATCTCTCGAATACCAGCATGGGTGGATGCTACGTCGAGACGGTCACTCCAGTGAAAAGCGGTGCTGACGTTCAGGTCGGTCTCTGGGTCGCGAACGGAAAAATTTGGGTGAAAGGTTTTGTACTGAACGGAATCGTGATCAAGAGCAATCCCTGCTTTGGAGTCCGCGTGAAGTTCGAGTTGGATCCTCCCGTGCGCGAGAGCATGAAGCAATTCCTGAAATTCGTTGAGAGCAGCACCAAGGCTCAGAAAAGCGAGCACAGCTACCTGCAAAAGCTCGCGAAGTAGTCTCCTTTCCGCACCCGCCTGCCACTACAAGTCCTGACGTCGCCCCGCCCCGGAATCGCCCGACGCACAGTTGGGCGAGAAATTGATACACTCTTAACACCAAGTTTGGGTTGAAACCTCAGTCCGTCATTGGCAATCCAATGAGTTAAAGCCATTTCCAACAGGTGGCGATTAGATTTTCGCCCCGGGGAAGGAACTTTCATGGTGGTGAGTGAACAAACGGTTGTGACCGGGACACAACTGGACACGCTTTGCATCAACACGATTCGCACTCTGGCGATCGACGCAGTCCAACAGGCAAACTCTGGACATCCCGGTGCACCGATGGGTCTCGCACCGGTGGCCTATGCGCTGTGGCAGAACGTCCTGCGCTACGATCCACTGGACCCGATCTGGCCAAATCGCGATCGTTTTGTGCTGTCTGCGGGACACGCATCGATGCTGCTCTACGCGACGCTTTATCTGGCGGGCGTGCGACTGGTGAAGAACGACACGGAAGTCACTGACGAACTTTCAGTTTCGCTCGAAGAGATCAAGCGTTTCCGGCAACTGGGTAGCCGCACCCCTGGTCATCCCGAGTCGCACATCACTACCGGCGTCGAGACCACCACTGGTCCTCTGGGGCAAGGCTGCGGAAATAGTGTCGGAATGGCAATTGCCGAACGATGGCTTGCTGCGAGTTTCAATCGGCCAGGATTCGAAGTCTTCAACTACAACATTTACACCATCTGTGGCGACGGCGATCTGATGGAAGGCGTGGCGGCCGAAGCCGCCTCCCTCGCGGGACACCTTAAACTCAGCAATTTGTGTTGGATATACGACAACAACAAAGTAACGCTCGATGGTCCGGCGTCGTGGTCGTTCAGCGAGGATGTGATGACCCGGTTCGTTGGATACGGGTGGAATGTGACCCGCGTCAGCGATGCGAATGATCTCGACATGCTGGCCCGCGCCTACAAGACCTTCCAAGAAACGAAAGACAAGCCCACCCTTATCGTCGTTGACAGCCACATCGGATACGGTTCTCCTCACAAACACGACAGCAGCGAAGCTCATGGCGAGCCCCTCGGCGAAGAAGAAGTTCGCCTGACTAAACGCAACTACGGTTGGCCAGAAGATGCCAACTTCCTCGTACCTGAAGGCGTGAAGGAACACTTCCGCGAGGGCATCGGCAGGCGCGGGCGGGACCTAAATGCGCAATGGGAGAAGATGTACGCGGAGTACGCGAAGCAGTATCCCCAACTCGATGAACAACTGAAGCTTATGCAACACCGGCAATTGCCCAGCGGATGGGATAAGAATCTCCCGGTCTTCCCGCCTGATGCGAAGGGAATCGGCACCCGCGAGAGCGGAGGCAAGGCCTTGAACGCGCTGGCCCAGAACATTCCATGGCTAGTAGGCGGTTCGGCGGATCTCGGCAATTCCAACAAAACTACCTTGAAGTTCGAGGGCGCGGGAAACTTCGGACCCAATTCCTGGGGCGGCCGCAACATTCATTTTGGCGTGCGGGAGCACGGGATGGGCGCCGCGCTCAACGGCATGTCAGTTTCGAAGCTGCGCCCCTTCGGCGGTACCTTCTTCAACTTCAGTGACTACGTGCGTCCCGCGATAAGGCTGGCCGCACTGATGGAAACCCCGGTCATCTACGTGTTCACCCACGACTCCATCGGGCTGGGAGAAGACGGCCCAACGCATCAACCCATCGAGCAATTGCCCGCCTTGCGCGCTGTCCCGAACACTGTCGTGCTGCGCCCAGGCGATGCAAACGAGACCGTCGAAGCCTGGAAAGTGGCGATGCAGATCACGCACGGCCCGGTACTGCTTGTGTTGTCGCGGCAAGCCTTGCCTACGCTCGACCGCAGCAAGTTCGCGCCGGCTTCTGGCGTTGCGAAGGGGGCTTACATCTTGTCAGACGCGCCGGGTGGAAGGCCGGACGTCATCCTGATTGGAACGGGCAGCGAAGTCTCGTTGTGCGTCGAGGCTGCCGAGAAATTGAAGGGCGAGGGCATCCAGGCGCGCGTGGTGAGCATGCCTTCCTGGGAGTTGTTTGAGAAGCAGGATCAGTCCTACAAAGAAAGCGTTCTTCCCCCCAACATAACCGCCCGCGTCTCGGTGGAAATGTCGAACCCGCTGGGATGGGAGCGCTACGTGGGACTCAAGGGCCAGATGGTCGGCATGCACAGTTTCGGCGCCTCGGCGCCGTGGAAGGATCTGCAGAAACATTTTGGATTTACTCCGGACGTGGTGGTCGCTGCCGCCCGCAAAGCCATTGCGGCGGCGAAGTAGACTCAGTCCACCCTAACAACGAATACGCGGATACACGTAGTTGCGAGATTCTCCGCTCTCGCGACTCTTTCAGTTTGCAGTCGGCCCGCTAGTCAGTGCTGCGCGTCCAGCAAAGTTTTTCTCCATGGAGGATCTCATGAATCCCGTCGGAACCCTCGAAACCGGCAAAGCCGTCAATCCCCTCAAAGAGCTCCTGAAATATGGCCAGTCTGTATGGCTGGACTACATCCGGCGCAACCTGATCACGACCGGCGAGTTGAAACGACTGATTGAGGAGGATGGCCTCCGCGGGATGACTTCGAATCCCTCGATCTTCGAGAAAGCGATTGCCGGCAGCACTGACTACACCGACTTTCTGAATTCGCTGAAAGGCAAAACCGACCTTGACGCGAAAGCTCGTTATGAGTTGTTGGCGATCCGCGATATTCAGGACGCGACTGACCTGATGCGGCCCGTCTATGACAGCGCCAAACGCAAAGACGGATTCGTGAGTCTCGAGGTCTCGCCTTACCTCGCTCACGATACGCAGGGCACGATTGCCGAGGCGCGCCGGTTGTGGAAAGCCGTCGGCCGCGACAACGTGATGATCAAGGTCCCCGGGACTCCCGAGGGACTGCCAGCCATTCAGCAACTGGTTAGCGAGGGCATGAATATCAATGTGACCTTGCTGTTCGCGCAAGAAGTGTACGAGCAGGTAGCGGAAGCCTATATTACCGGCCTCGAAAAGTATGCTGCCAGCGGCGGAGACCTGAGCCGCGTCGCCAGCGTGGCCAGCTTCTTCATCAGCCGTATCGATACGCTGATCGATTCGATGATCAATGACAAACTGAAGGGCACCAACGATCCCGCGCAGCAGGCACTTCTGAAGAGCCTTCTTGGGAAGGTCGCCATTGCTAACGGGAAGCTGACCTACCAGAAGTATCTGAAGATTTTCAGCGGACCCCGCTGGGAGGCCTTGGCCAAGAAGGGCGCACAGACGCAGCGCGTTCTGTGGGCCAGCACCAGCACCAAGAATCCGAACTATCGCGATGTGCTTTACATCGAGGAACTCATCGGCAAAGACACGGTGAACACGATTCCTCCTGCGACTTTCGACGCTTTTCGCGATCACGGCAAGTTGCGCGAGAGCTTGACCGAAAACATCGAGGCGGCACACGAAACCATGGAGGCTCTGCCCAAGGCCGGAATTTCCATGAAAGAGGTAACTGACAAGCTCACCAAAGACGGCGTGAAGCTTTTCGCAGACGCGTTCGACCAGTTGCTGGCAGCGGTCGAGAAGTCGAGCAGTAACGACCTAGCCCCGCGCGTGAGCCGTCAAACCTACACCCTGCCCCAGGAACTGGCGGCGACCGTGAAGACAGCGAAGGATGACTGGCGTGCCAACGGCAAAGTTCGCCGCTTGTGGCAGCGAGACGCCACACTCTGGACTGGAAGCGACGAAGCTGAATGGCTAGGCTGGCTCGGCATCACGGAAGATCAACTGGCGCAGCACGACAACCTTCGCAAGGTTGCGGACGACGCCAAGAGCGGTGGTTTCTCCGATGTTCTGCTGCTCGGCATGGGGGGCTCAAGTCTGTGCCCGGAAGTTCTCCGGTTGACCTACGGAAAGATCACGGGTTATCCCAACCTGCACGTTCTCGATTCGACTGACCCGGCTCAGATCAGGTCGTTCGATGACAAGATCGACGTCGCGAAGACTTTATTCATCGTCTCCAGCAAATCCGGTAGCACCCTCGAACCCAACATCTACAAACAATATTTCTTTGAGCGCGTGAAGCAGGCGGTGGGAGAAGACAAGGCCGGCAGTCGGTTCATCGCAATCACCGATCCGGGATCGAAAATGCAGAAGGTTGCGGAGGCCGACAAGTTCCGCCACATCTTCTTCGGACTCCCCAGTATCGGTGGGCGATACTCGGCGCTCTCGAACTTCGGCATGGTGCCTGGCTCTGTCATGGGGCTGGACGCAAAGAAATTCCTCGAACGTACGGAAGAGATGGTGCAAGCCTGCGCCTCATGTGTTCCAGTCGAGGAGAATCCGGGCGTCGTTCTAGGCCTGATTCTAGGCTCGGCGGCGAAAGCAGGCCGCGACAAGTGCACGATCATCACATCGCCGGGCATTCACGATTCGGGCGCGTGGCTCGAGCAACTGATCGCCGAGTCCACAGGTAAGCAGGGAAAAGGAATCATCCCCGTCGACCGTGAGGCCCTCGGTGCCCCTGAGATCTACGGGAACGATCGAGTATTCGCCTATTTGCGATTGGAATCGGAGCCCGACAACGCTCAGGACGCGAAGGTCTCGGCGCTCGAAAAGGCTGGCCATCCCGTCGTTCGCATCTCTCTCACAGATACCTACGATCTAGGACAGGAGTTCTTCCGCTGGGAGATTGCGACTGCGGTGGCCGGTTCGATCATTGGCATCAACCCGTTCAATCAGCCCGATGTTGAAGCCAGCAAAATCGTTACGCGCAATCTGACCAGCGAGTACGAAAAGAATGGCTCCCTGCCCTCGGAAAAGCCGATTCTGGACGACCAGGGCGTGAAGCTTTTCACCGACGACCGGAATGCCGCTGAACTCGCCAAGGCTGCCGGATTCGAGAAATCACTGGGCGCCTATCTGAAAGCGCATTTGAGCCGCATCAAAGCGGGCGACTACTTTGCCCTGCTTGGCTACATTCAAATGAACGAAGAACACGAACACCAACTGCAGGCGATCCGGCACACGGTTCGCGATGCGAAGCACGTTGCGACCTGCTTGGGATTCGGTCCCCGGTTCTTGCACTCCACCGGCCAGGCTTACAAGGGTGGACCAAACTCGGGAGTGTTCCTGCAATTGACATGCGACGACGCTAAAGATCTTCCGGTGCCGGGCCAGAAGTACACCTTCGGGATCGTGAAGGCAGCGCAGGCGCGCGGTGACTTTCAGGTGCTGGCGGAACGTGGTCGTCGTGCATTGCGCGTTCATCTCGGCGCCGATGTGGCTGCGAGTCTCCGTACACTTCAGAACGCAATCAAGGAAGCACTAGGCTAGTTCAAACTGCATCACCTCCCCGCCCGCACTGCACGCTTACCGGCGCTGCGGGCGCGGGCACGTCTTTCCAAGGAGAGCTGGAATGCAACTGGGAATGGTTGGGTTGGGCAAGATGGGAGCCAATATGACGCGCCGCCTTATGCGGGGCGGACACCAGGTGGTCGTTTCCGATCTGAGCGCCGACGCCGTCAAGGGTCTCGCCGGAGAAGGCGCCGTAGCCTCATCGTCTCTTCAAGACTTGATCAGCAAACTAAAAGCCCCGCGCGCGATCTGGATCATGGTTCCCGCGGGCGCTCCGACCGAGCAAACGGTCCAGAACCTTGCCCAGTACATGCAGGCTGGCGACACCATCATTGACGGCGGAAACTCGAATTTCAAGGACGACGTCCGCCGCGCAAAAAGCCTGCGCGAGAAGGGCTTGCACTATGTGGACGTCGGCACCAGCGGCGGCGTCTGGGGACTCGAGCGCGGCTACTGCATGATGATTGGCGGCCCGAACGAAGCAGTTCAACAACTCGATCCGATTTTCAAAACCCTCGCGCCTGGAATCGGAGACATCCCGCGCACGCCCGGCCGGGAAAAACTGGGCGGCACCGCCGAACAAGGGTACATTCACTGCGGCCCTTCCGGTTCCGGTCACTTCGTCAAAATGGTGCACAACGGAATCGAGTACGGCATCATGCAGGCCTACGCGGAAGGCTTCGATATCTTCAAGAACGCCACCAGCAAGGAACTGCCGGAAGAATTGCGGTTCGACCTGAACTTGCCCGATATCGCCGAAGTGTGGCGGCGCGGCAGCGTCGTGAGTTCATGGCTACTCGATCTCACCGCGATGGCTCTCACCGAAAACCCCACGCTCGCCGAATATAGCGGCTTTGTGCAGGATTCCGGTGAAGGCCGCTGGACCATCCAGGCGGCGATCGATGAAGCAGTGCCGGTAGATGTTCTTTCGGCCGCACTGTTCGTGCGTTTCCGTTCCCGCCAGGAACATACTTTCGCTGAAAAGATGCTCTCCGCCATGCGCCAGAAGTTCGGCGGACACGTGGAACTCAAAGCGGCAAAGAAGCCCGCCTAGCGCAGTCGCGCGGGCGACCCGTTACGCAAGACAACGAAGGATTTATGGCCCAGACCGAAACTGCGCCCGCTACGACCGGGCAACCCATTGGAAGAGTTGCCGACCCCTGCGTGATGGTGATCTTCGGCGCGTCAGGCGACCTCACGCGGCGCAAGTTGATCCCTGCTCTCTATAACCTTGCCAAGGCGCAGCTTCTGCCTCACGAATTCGCCGTTGTTGGCCTGGCTCGCAGTCCGATGTCTTCTGAGGATTACCGTAAGAAGGTCACGGACGACATCAAGAAATTCGCTACCGCAGATGTGGAACCCGATCTCTGGGAATGGTTCGTGCGGAGGATATTTTATCTGTCCGGCAATTTCGACGACAAGGAAACCTACTCCAGAATCAAGCAGCAACTCGAGAAGATCGACAGCGAACTCTCCACCCAGGGAAACTACTTCTACTATCTTGCCACCGCCCCCGACGCCTTCGGGCCCATCGTCGAAAGCCTCGCAGACGCCGGCCTGATGCAGCAGGAAAATTCGCATTGGCGGCGCGTCATCATCGAGAAACCCTTCGGCCATGACGTCGAGAGCGCGCGGGCACTGAACAAGCAACTCCTCAAGGTCGCCGACGAAAAACAGATTTACCGAATCGACCACTACCTCGGCAAGGAAACGGTCCAGAACATCCTGGCCCTGCGTTTTGCCAACGGTATCTTCGAGCCGATCTGGAACCGTCGCTATATCGACCACATCCAGATTTCCGTCGCTGAAACCGTGGGCGTGGAAAAGCGCGGAGGATACTACGATACAGCCGGTGCTCTGCGCGATATGGTTCCCAACCACATCATGCAACTCATCACGCTGACCGCCATGGAGCCTCCCGTTTCTTTCCGCGCGGACGCAGTGCGCGATGAGCAATCAAAAATTCTCCACGCGATCCAGCCCCTCAGTTCCGAAGAAGTGTTGACCCGCACCGTGCGCGGTCAATACGGCGAAGGCGTGATCGGCGGGCAGCGGGTGCCGGCGTATCGCACCGAACCGGGCGTGCCTCCAGATTCCAAGTCAGAGACCTTCGTCGCGATGAAGTTGGCCATCGACAACTGGCGATGGGCCGACGTCCCGTTTTATTTGCGCACGGGCAAACGGATGCCGGTGCGAAACACCCACATTGTGATTCAGTTCCGCCGGGCCCCGTTCGTACTATTCCGCGACACACCGGTCGAGAACCTCGTACCCAACCAACTTGTACTGCACATTCAGCCCGAAGAGGGCATCTCGCTGCGTTTCGCGGCCAAGGCCCCGGGAGCCCAAATGCGCCTGGGCACGGTCGATATGAACTTCGAGTACGCCGACTATTTTGGTGTGCAGTCCAATACCGGATACGAGCGTCTTCTGCACGACTGCATGATTGGCGATCAAACCCTGTTCCAGCGCGCCGACATGGTCGAAGCGGGATGGTGCGTCGTCAGTCCGCTGCTCGACGTGTGGCGTGCCCTGCCGCCGCGAAACTTCCCCAATTATGCGGCTGGCACGTGGGGGCCAAAGGATGCCGACGACCTGCTCGAACGCGATGGCCGTCGCTGGAGAAATTTCGAGAAATGATTCTGGCCGGCGATATTGGCGGGACAAACGCTCGCCTCGCATATTTCCAATCGCAGAACGGACACCTTTCGGTCGCTAGCGAAGGAGTTTTCCCTAGTCGCGAACATCGCGGCCTCGATGAAATCGTTTCCAAATTCGTCGAAGGCCAGAGTGTGCGACCCAACCTCGCCTGCTTCGGCGTCGCCGGTCCGGTCCGCAACGGCAAAGTCGAGACCTCCAATTTGCCGTGGACGGTGGATGCCTCCCGGCTCGCTGGTGAGCTCCAATTGCCGAATGCCATGCTCATCAACGATCTCGAAGCGAACGCCTGGGGCATTCCGAGCCTGGGCGAAAACGATCTCGTACCCTTGAATCGCGTGAAAGGTACGCCCGTGGGAAACCAGGGCGTCATCTCGGCAGGCACCGGATTGGGTGAGGCCGGACTCTACTGGGATGGAAAGGGCTACGACGTTTTCGCGTGTGAGGGCGGCCACTGTGATTTCGCCCCGCGCACCGAACTCGAAGTCGAGTTGCTCCGCTATCTTGCCGCTCGCTTCGGCCACGTCAGCTTCGAGCGGGTCGTTTCAGGCCCCGGCCTCGTCAACGTCTATCGCTTCCTGCGTGACACGCGCCGAGGAGAGGAACCGCAATGGCTCACCGAAGAGTTGGCCAAAAACGATCCCGCGGCCACCATCTCGCGCAACGCGGTCGCGGGCAAGAGCGGACTGGCCGAACAGGCTCTGGATCTTTGGATTTCCATCTACGGGGCCGAGGCGGGAAATCTCGCGCTGAAACTCATGGCCACCGGCGGCATCTATCTCGGCGGAGGCATCGCACCCAAATTGGTCACGAAGCTTTCCAGTCCTCTCTTCATGCAGGCCTTTGTCAGCAAAGGACGCATGCAACCCCTGCTCGAAACCATTCCCGTCAAAGTTATTACCAACGACAAAATCGCTCTATTCGGAGCCGCGCGCTACGCCGTCGCTAGAGGCAAATCACAGAATTGAGGAAAGCATGAGCGCAGACATCCGCATCTTCGACGATCCCGCGAAACTCTTCCTGGGTGCGGCGGCGGAGTTCGCCAGCCAGGCAACCGCAGCCGTGCGGTCCCGAGGACGGTTTACCGTAGCCCTCTCGGGCGGTTCAACCCCGAAGAGCCTATACACCCTCCTGGCACAGACCCCTTCCCTGCCGTGGGACAAGATCTATTTCTTCTTTGGCGATGAGCGCCACGTTCCTCCCGATAGTCCCGAAAGCAATTACCGAATGGTGCGCGAGTCCCTGCTTTCCAAGGTCCCAATTCCGGCCGCGAATGTGTTCCGCCTTGCAGGTGAACTCCCGGACGCGAGCGACGCCGCGAAAGCCTACGAGCAAACTCTGAGACAGTTCTTCCACGAGCCCGCACACGGACTGCCGCGTCTCGACCTGATCCTGCTCGGCATGGGACCTGACGGGCACACCGCTTCGCTGTTTCCGGGCATTCCGGCCCTCCAGGAAAAATCCCGCTGGGTGATCTCTGACTGGGTGGAGAAATTCAAGACCGATCGCATCACCCTGACGTTGCCCGTGATCAACAATGCCGCGGTCGTGATGTTCCTCGTGAGCGGACAGGACAAGGCATCGACGCTGAAAGAGGTTCTTGAGGGTCAGCAGCCTGGGGAACTATTCCCTTCCAAGCTGATCAAGCCCACAAACGGTCAACTGATTTGGATGGTTGATCGGGCGGCGGCGGGCCAGTTAGCGGCAGCGGCCTAAGCAGCGCTGCGCCAGTCGGCGATCTCTTTCAGTCCGTCGCCCACAGTATGCGCGAACAACCTCACCATGTGGCGCGAGCGCTCAAACTCATGGATGTCGGCCCAGACTTCCGCCTGCCACCCCTGATCGTGCACGGCCGACTCGCCGCAGGTTGCACAACGGGTGTGCAACCGCACTTGGGGGGTAGTGGGCGTACTCTGCACGGCCACCGGTCCTTCCGGCAGTTCAATGAAGATGCAGCGCACTTCCTCGATTTCCTCGTTCGGGCCGATCATGTGCTCGTAGCGCAATAGGTACCCGAACCCAAGCTTGCGTGCTTCCGCCTCGGCCTCGATGCGGGTATGGAATGGCCCATATTCGGCTCGCAACTGATCCGTGGAATCGCAAGCCATCCAGAAGGTTTCTTTGTAAGCCATGCCAGCCTCGCCCGAGGGTCGTAATTTTGGGACCATGAGCCATGGTCCGACAAGTTCAGCTTCCCCAAGTGCAATTTACGGGCCGACAAACGCAGCAGGTAACGCTTTGCACGTGCAATGAGTTTCGGGAATGCGTCACCCGTCGAAACCCTATTCAAATGCAATAATTTGCAGCCAAGTTCAGAAATCCAGGCTCATCGGCCTTCTCGTCCATCGCTGAGAGCATGCACAAAACAGCATAAATCTGCTGACGAATTCGCTACACAGGGTCGGAAATCAGACCACCATCGATACAACGAAAGGTCGAAGCCATACCAGGACGACCGTCGCTTCTTAGCTTCAAAAGACCTGACCAGAACTGGCTATCCGAGAGGCAAAAGGGCGTCGGCGGCGCCTCAGGAAGGAAGTCCGATACCGGAGAACCTGAGGATACCGCCGAGGCTGCCCGCTTCGGTGCCCCGACCGGGCTGGCAAACTCCGAAACTCAGCGGGCCAGGGCCATCCGGCGGTCGTCGGTCGATGAAGCCATCTCCCCTTCGATCACCGCCTTCCTTTGCACAGCCCAGTCAGCCCCACCATGGCTCGCAACATAGAGTGCCAACTCGAGCCGACTCCATACCCCTAGCTTGTCGAATGCGGTGCGCAGGTAGTTCTTGATGACCTGCTCGGTGGTGCCGACAATTTTTGCGATTTCCCGGTTCGTGAGTCCTTCCCAAACCAGGGTGGTGACCTGAATCTCTTTCGTCGTCAACTGATCCCTTGGCTGCATGATGCCATCTGCTCCTTGACGAATATGGTGGTCGCTAACTTCACCCGCTTCCGGCCTGCGGTGATTCCCGCGCGCAAAAATAGCGTTCGCAGGTGCTGTTTAACAGTGACTGATGTGGAGACTGCCCGCGATTTCTTTGTTGCTGCATCCCTGGGCAAGGAGGCGCAACACCTGCTCATCGCGTGGCGTTATTTTCACGGCGTCTAAATTGATCATTGCCTACCTCGTCTTGTTGGGTCATTGCCAACGCACCACATGTTGCACGTCTTTCGCCAAATGTTCGCTGCCAAAAGCGTTTGGACTAGAACCAATGATTCCGGGCATTTGACGAAAAGCCCGTGTTCACGCACTCCCGCATAACATCCGTTTCGGGCGAGCGCGCGATGTTCTCCGCCCAAAGTCGAACGCCGAACATGAAATCCCATTCATGTTCCGCTGACCTGCGGAGTGTCTGAGAAGGGTCTTAAGCAGGCGTCGCCATGTGCATCGAACGGCCCGAGCTTGCAGGCTATAGGTCACCAGCACACCAGTCGCGCCAGGGCCATTACGTTCCGTTTGGGGTGGGAATTGCTCTACAATGGGCGCTGAATACCCCCTTTTTGCCCGTTCAAAAAGGGGACTCTGGGATTTTTGATGACCGGATCCTTCAGCAAAAGTGGCGGCCCCGTGCTTGACGAAGCGACTTTCCAAAAGTTGCTGGCGGCGGCGTACGTCTTGCAGGAGCATCACGACCGCACTCAGCCCGCGCCCCTCACGGAAACCAAATCCGACACTCGCGATACCGACTCCGATACCAGCATCCTCGCGCAGATTGTGGAGACCCAGCACGAAATTCAGGCCAATCATCTCGATCTGGATGGCACCACCAGCCTGGTGATGGAACGCATCATGAAGATTACCGGGGCACAGGGCGCAGCCATTGGCATTCTTGACGATGGAATGCTTCGCTATCGTTCAGCTCGGGGTGTTCTGATGGGGCAGGTTGGCAAATCGGTGCGGCCCGAAGCTGCGCTCTCCGCTTCGACCCTGTTGCACGACATGATTTTGCGCTGTTCGGACGCAAGCACAGACTTCCGCGTCAATCCCGAGATCGCGAAGCGTCTTGGCATCGCGTCTCTCATCTCTGTGCCGGTGCTTCACAACGGCAAGACCGGGGGCGCCCTGGAACTCGCGTTTGCGAAAGCCGACGCCTTTCACGACCAGGACGTGCGCACGTGCCAATTGATGGCAGGGCTGGTCACGGAAACGCTGACTCACACCGCCGAAGAGGAATGGCGAAAGGGCGTGGCCGCGGAGCGCGCGTCCATGCTCGAAGTCCTTGAAAAGATCAAGCCGCAACTCGCCCGGCTCGCCAGCAGCCCCGATGAGGGCCTGGCACACTCGAACGACGATTCTGCAATCACCGAAGCTTCGCTGGACGAAGCGCAGTGCCAGCAGTGCGGCAACCAACTGGCTCGTGGAGAAGTCTTCTGCGGCTCTTGCGGGACCTCGCGCGCACCGGTCCCGGGAAGAGACCTGCAAAGCAAGTGGGCGACCCTTTGGAATCTGAAGAAGGCCAGCGAGAACGGCTTCCTCGCTCCGACGCCGGACAGTGAACTCGCCGACTCTCTTATCAAGCCATCGTCTACAGCGAGCGATTCCGAAACGGCCGAACCTTTACCCGGAGACCCTTCGGAATCGCTCAATTTGGAGCCAGAGAACAAAAGTCTGGCGCTCTCCGAGAACAAGTCCAGGCCGGCGGACCCTTCTGATGCACAAGCAAACGCCGACGACAAACTTGTGCCCACTCCAAACAAGACCGGCGAAGCCCGGGTCTGGTTGCACTCCATCGCAGTGTCGCCACCTGCCGTGCAGCTTCGCGGGTTCTGGCAGAAGACAAAATCGTTCGCGCGCACGCATCGGGGCGATCTGGCGTTAGGCGCCTCGCTCGTTCTGTTCCTTATCACAATCATCTGGGCCGTCAGCGCAGACCATTCGACGACATCGGCCGACACTGGAACATCTACGACCGCGAACACGAGCGCTGTCCCAAAGCCGAAAAGGAAGTTGGCTCCGGCGGCCCCAAAGCTCGGCTTCTTCGACCAACTCCTGGTTGATTTGGGTCTGGCAGAGGCGCCTCCCGTCCCCTCTTACGGTGGAAATCCCAATGTTCCCGTCTGGGTTGACGTTCATACTGCTCTGTACTATTGTCCGGGCTCCGATTTGTACGGCAAGACTCCCCAAGGCAAAATCGCAAGCCAGCGTGATGCCCAGCAGGACCAGTTTGAGCCAGCGTCTCGCAGAGTCTGCGAGTAGTCAGGGACCATGATCTTTGTTGAGAACCTACAGAGTTTTCCTCAGGCTAAGAATTGACAACTGACGCCCACCGGAGTGGAATTGTGTCGAAGAGTGCTTCGGGAGAGCCGTCTGTGCCGCAATCGCAGGAAAAGACCCCGGAACAAACTACTGATTTACCCAATCCGGAGTTGAATCCCCTGATGAACCCCACCTTGGGACGCCACTTGGGACGGTGGGCGCAAGTCTATTTCACCAGTCCTCCGGAGAAGCGCGAAGAAGCCGTCGAAGAGCTTCTGCGCGAATTGCAGGGCAATCCTGGCGTCGCTGGCGAAGAACCCGCGACCGCGCACAATGCGGCGCCAATGGAAGAGGGCGGGCCGGTAGAGAGCATCCGCATCGTCGAGGCAGTCCCCGATCCAAATTCGACTCAATGCGGGGAGTGCGGACACCCCTACACATCGCCGCAACGATTTTGCGGAATGTGCGGAGCCACACTGGAAACGGAGCAGCGCGCCAGTATCAAGACCGCCCCTCTTCCGGTACGTACAGTTGAGCCAATCTTTACGTGCACCGATCTGCCCAGCTTGTCGCCGGTGTCGGCGACCGCACCGGAAGAGACCTCCTCCAACGTCGGATGGCTGCGCGAAAAAGGTCTCTCCGGAGACTCGGGTTTCGGTTGGGGCCGCGCACGCTATGCGCCTGCCATCATCGCAGTGCTGGCAATCGGAATTCTCTTCTACGCGCAATCACGCCCGCAGAAAGCACCGGCACACCCGGCAACGAGAACGTCGCAGAGCGTTCCTGCAACCGCAAAGCCCGAGCCCGCACAGCCCTCCGGGTCAGAACCTGCGTCCGCTGCAGGAACGACTGGCCCTGTTGACAAATCGGCTGCTCCAACAGCCCCGCCGCGCGAACTCGGATCCGCAAGCCCTGAACACATGCAGCCCTCGGTGCCCCCTGCTTCGGCGCCAGCCGCGGTGGTCGACAACCATCAGCCGGCAGCAGAAGGACCCCCGGCCTCCAAAACAGCCACGGAACCCGCTTCGACTCTGAACCCTGCGAATGGCGCGGCAGAGCTGGCTATGGCAGTGGACTTCCTCAACGGGAAAACACATTCGCGCAACAGCGAAGAAGCCGCGAAATATCTCTGGAGAGCGGTCGGTAAAGAAAATCCAACCGCCATCTTGCTGCTCTCGGATATGTACCTGGCAGGGGACGGGGTACCGCGGAGTTGTGATCAGGCTAGATTGCTTTTGACGGCTGCGGCGAAGAAAAGCGTGCCACAGGCCGCGGAAAAACTTCGCGATCTTCTGAGGTCAGGCTGCCCGAAATAACGGGCAGCCCCCATTCCACGCAATGCAGACCGCGCATCAGAAACCTCAATTGTGGTGAACCGTGGTGGCTCCCAATCCCAGGATGCTGTGCTCCCAGGCTTCGGGTTCGTCATGCTCGGGCGACGTGTTCGAATCTTCTGGCCTCATACCAGAGAGCGAGTTCGACTCGATTCCAGAGTCCAAGCTTGTCGTAGATGACTCTGAGGTAGTTCTTAACGACGTGCTCGGTTGTTCCGATTTCGTCAGCAACCTCTTTGTTCTTGAGTCCCCGGGCAACAAGCTCAATGACGCGACTCTCTCGCTCGCTTGGGATTCGTTTTCCGTAACGTTCGCCTCCAAACATAACTGCCTCCGATACAAAAGTGTTGCGAGCTTTACTCGCTTGATACCGCTGGTGATGCCAAATCGCAGGAACAACCGGTTAAAGTGTGCCTTCACGGTTCGACGAGCCATGTTGAGTTGCCGAGCGATTTCGTCGTTATCGCAGCCTTGTAGCAACAGCTCGACAATCTGCTGCTCTCGCTGCCCCAGACGTATGGGCCTTTCGCTCATTGAGATCCCCCTCAAATGTGCTTTTGTGACCGAACAGTGGCTTCGACGTCATAGTTCAGGCGCCGAAACAACCAGAACGTCCACTGTGAGTTTTGGTGAGCTTCTTACGGAAATTCATAGCACACACTTTGCCATCTACGGCTGTGCGTCGAGCCTTGACGGGGCTGCGGACCTCGCATGATGCTTTTCTTAACTCAGTCTCGTTGTGGAAAACGACGAGCGACCGCTCGTCCGAGCCCAAGGTTGCGCCGCGCACCGGGCAAATCCCCTATCAGACATACTTGCAGGATTAACGGCAACCCTTTGATTTAAATATGTTTTCTACATCACGAGAGCCGCTCGCACTGCCTAAACTTGAAATGTGTCCCCGGGGCAACAATGTAGTCCGAGCGACATCAGGACTTTCTGGTAGAGAGAAAGTTTTCTTGAACTTTTCTTCAGTGGCTTTCCTAGGATCAGGTCTGTAAGGTCAAGACCCTAGGATAAAAGTGCACGTGCCTGTAAGCCGAGTGGAACCATTTACACGAGTTTACAAGCCGCCAAAAGCCACGACGGACGGGGCATTCCCGATCAATGGGTGGCCGGCAACTTGTTCGTTTTTTCTGGCTGCAGACAGGATTGTGTTGCTGGAAGGGATTCTCCACCGACACAGATTTTCAGCTTGTAGTCGAGCAAATCGCATCTCACGATCAAGGGCCAAGCAAGGTATCGCACGAATGGTTCGCAATCGACTGATTTACAAGGGGATATCGTTAGTCCCTCGATTACCAACGTACCCAGTTTTTCACCAGAACGGCAACGAAAGCCGCGGGCAACCGCCTCCTGCTCACGTAATATTTAAGGAAGTCGATGGTAAATCGACCTTGACGAGTTGGCGAGACTTCCGCGCCGATCAGGGTCGAGAGGAAAAGGCTCGCGCATTATGCATGACGGGAACGACATCCCCGCTCAAAACGACGGTGCAGTACATGCCGCACCTTTGGCATCTGTCGTCATCCCTGCCTACAATGCGGCACGTTACATCGGTGCGACGTTAGATTCGGTGTTTAAGCAAACTTTCCTCGCCTTTGAGGTCCTCGTCGTGAACGATGGCTCCCCCGATACGGCGGCGCTCGATCTGGCGCTTCAGCCGTATCAATCAAAGATTCGCTACATCCGTCAAGAAAATCGAGGGCCGAGCGGCGCTCGCAATGCCGGGATCCGGGCCGCGACCGGAAAATACGTTGCCTTTCTGGATAGCGACGACTCCTGGCTCCCCGAACACTTGGCCAAACAGATCGACACACTGGAGGCGAATCCAAAGCTGCAGATGATCTACGCCAACGGCGTGTACCTCAGGGGCGACACTGCGGTTGGCATTTTGTTCGACAACTCGCCACAAGCTCTCCCAGTTGACCTCGACTGTCTCCTCCGCGAGCGTTCCACAGTGATCACCTCGTCGGCCGTTGTGCTTCGCGATGCTCTTTTCAAGGCGGGACTCTTCGACGAGCAACTTCGCCGTTGCGAAGACTACGACCTGTGGTTGCGACTAGCCCAGTCAGGGACAATGATATCGTTTACCCGGGAAATCCATATCCTCCATCGGCAGTCCAATGGCTTGGCCGCCAATTGGGAACTCATGCGAAAGGCACTGATCCAGGTATACGAAAAACATCTCGCTCTCGGTCTTCTTAGCGCAGAGCAAGCACGTTTTGTCCGCAACAAGATCAGGAACATTGCCGCGGCGATCGAATTCCGGCACGCCAAGCGGGCCATTCTGGAAGGCGACTTCCACAAAGCTCTCGAGAGTATCCAGAGTCTGCAAGTCTCGGATCCAAGCTGGAAGCTTGAGGTCTTGCGCGTCGGGCTGCAAGGATTTCCGCACACCATGCAGGTGATCTATCGGCTGCACCTGCGGCGTATTGAACGGCAGCATCGCGCACGCAGCAGCCGAGCGCTGAGAAATGCCGGCTTTCAGGGTCTGGCTTCTGACACGAAGGTGCTCACGGATCCCACGCTCACATGACTAACTTGAATGGCGGTTCCGGAGCCTGGTAACGGATGATTTACGGAATCAAGACCGTGGTGAAATACGCCCTGGGAATTGATATCGCCGGGCGCAATTTCGCTGTCTACCCCGATGACACCTTCGTGGTCTCCTATCCTCGTTCGGGAAACACCTGGACTCGTTTTCTAATCGCCAACCTCGTACATCCAGACCGGGAAGTCAGTTTCGCCAACATAGAGAAGCTCATTCCCGATAGTTCCTCGCAGTCCAATCGCGCTCTGAAAGCAACTCCCCGTCCTCGCATTATCAAGACACACGAATATTTTGATCATCGCTACCCGAAGACCATCTATATCGTGCGCGATCCCCGTGACGTGGTCCTTTCCTATTACGATTTTCAGCGGAAATATATGCAGATCGACGACGCCTATCCGCTCGAGCAGTACGTGGATGACTTTGTTTACGGCAAGCTGATTTCCATCGGCTGGGGCACGTGGGGAGAGAACGTCGCCAGCTGGATGTATACCCGAGGAAAGCGGAGCCACTTCCTATTGATACGCTATGAAGACATGATGAAAGACACAGAGATTGAACTCGCGCGAATCGCCGAGTTCCTCAATCTGCCCACGGATCGGGAACGTCTCCGGCACGCCATCGAGCAAAGTTCCGCCGATCGCATGCGCGCGCTGGAAAAGGTGGAAGAAGATAGCTGGGTGGCTACCAAGAACCGGCGCAAGGATATCCCTTTCGTTCGGGTGGCGAAGTCTGGCGGGTGGCGGACCGCGCTGCCTGCGACTTGCGTGCAACAGATCGAACACGCCTGGGGGGATTTAATGACGACCATGGGATACGCACTTGTGACCGCATCCGTCCCTGAGCCGGTTCGTTAACACAGGCGCTTCCTCTTACCCGCGCTAACAAAATGTATTCCTTCGCACATCCCGACCCCGCTTGCCTGTGGGCCTTACCGACGACGTCTGCTCCTAAGGGCGAAGGAACCACTGTCTGATGCGCGGAAGCGAAATCCTCAAGAATGTTAGCTCCAGCTGGTTCAGCCTGGGCGTCAACATTCTGGTGGGCATTTTTCTCTCGCCTTTCATCCTCCATCGGCTGGGCGACACCGCCTACGGTATCTGGATTCTGATCTTTTCTGTCACGGGATACTATGGGCTGTTCGATCTCGGCATCCGATCCTCCGTCGTCCGCTACGTCTCGACCTTCACCGCAACCAACGATCAGGAGGGTCTCGCCAAGCTCATCAACACCAGCCTGGCCACTTACGCGACCATCGGCGTCGTGGCCATGGTCGTAACCCTGGTATGCAGTTTGTTCGTAGACCGAATCTTTCGCATCCCAGCAGACTTCCTCTCCACCGCCCGACTTTTGTTTCTGATGGTCGGGACGGCCGTAGCGCTCGGGTTCCCCATCGGAGTCTTCGGCGGCATTCTCGAAGGCTTGCAGCGCTTTTACTTCGTCAACCTCACCAACGTCTTCTCCACGCTGTTGCGCGCAGCCCTCATCGTCTTTGTCCTGCACCGCGGCTACGGGTTGCTAACCGTCGCACTCATAACCGTTGCCCTGCCGATCATGAGTTCCCTGGCGCGTGCGGTAATTGCCCTGCGGGTGCTTCCGGTTCGCTTCGGATGGCGCTATGTCGATCGAACCGCGTTTCGAGAAATTGCGAGCTACAGCGCGGTCAGTTTCATCCTGATGATCGGCTACAAGCTGCGCTACAAGACTGACGAAATCGTGATCGGCACATTTTTGTCGGTCACGGCGATTACCTACTTTTCGATCGGCGACAGGCTGCTCGACTACGCCGCCGAATTGGTCGGAAGCCTCGCCCAGATCTTTATCCCTATGGCCGGCCAGTCACATGCCAAGGGAGACACGAATCGGCTGCGCACCATCTTGATCGCCGGAAACCGGGCTTGCGCCCTGATTATCTTTCCGATCACCGCCGTACTCATCATTCTGGGCAAGTCAGTCATCACGGCGTGGGTCGGAGCCAGGTACGTTGCGTTGAGCTATCCGGTCTTGGTCGTCCTGGCCGTGCCCATGATGTTCACCCTGGCGCAAGGCGCCTCCACACGAATTCTGTATGGCATGGCGAAGCACCGACCGCTCGCGATCGTGACGCTAATGGAAAGTATCGCCAACCTGATTCTCAGCATCGTGCTGATTCGTCCCTTTGGGATAATCGGCGACGCGTTCGGAACAGCCATCCCGCTGATGTGTACCTCGTTGTTGTTTATGCCGCGCCACATGTGCCGGCTGTTCGGAGTTCGGATCGGAACCTATTTGCGGGAAGCGTACGCGCTCCCCGTGCTGCTCACGCTGCCACTGGCGGCGACTCTGCTGCTGGTGCGGCAGTGGTTTATCGCGCGCACGATCCTTGAGGTCGCATTTCAGACCCTAATAGGCTTCCTTCCCTACGGGCTCGGGCTGCTGTGGGTAATGCGAAAAAAGCGTATCTGGGAAGTGGGTGAGGTGACGAGCGATGCGCCCGACGAAGTCGCGGTCGCCTTCGTCGAAACGTTCCAACAGGAGCCGTAAGGGCCAAAAAGGCTGCGCGCGAGAAACTAATCTTTTGGCAAAGCGGGCAGGCCAATCTCCATGATGGAGAGTATGTAACAATAAAAAGCAACGACGTTTGTCATTTGTGGAGCCCACGGCCAGCACAGGATCCGCCCCGGGTAGTCCGGAGCGGTACATTTGTGAATACGAGATTTTTGCCGGCGTAGTTCCGGCGCATTCCAACAGCGACAAGAACCCGAGGAGGTTCACGGATTTGACTACTAGCCATCTTATTGCTCCGCACGGCGGAGAATTGGTCAACCTGGTTGTGGACTCGGCGCGTGCCGCGGAACTCAAGGCTCATTCCAAGGAATGGCCGTCGTGGGATCTCACGGCAAGACAGATTTGCGATGTCGAGTTGCTGCTGAGCGGCGGCTTCTCTCCGCTGCGGGGCTTCATGAACCGCGAAGACTATGAGGGCGTCTGCAAAGACATGCGGCTGAAAAGCGGCGTTCTCTGGCCTATGCCCATCACCCTTGATGTGGGCGAAGATTTTGCCAAGTCGCTCAAGCCGGGTACCAGCAAAGTAGCCCTGCGCGATGGCGAAGGTGTCATGCTCGCCGTCCTGCACGTCGAGGACGTATGGCAGCCCGATCGCGGATTGGAAGCCAAGAGCGTTTTTGGCACCACCAGCAAGGCGCATCCGGGCGCCGACTATGCGATGAACAAATCGAATCCCTGGTACGTCGGCGGCAAACTCGAAGGCCTGCAACCGCCATCCCACTACGACTTTCGATCCCTGCGCCTGACGCCCGCAGAACTCCGAGCGGAATTCTCACGGCTCGGCTGGCGCCGCGTCGTTGCCTTTCAAACGCGCAATCCCATGCACCGAGCCCACCAGGAACTCACCTTCCGCGCCGCCAAGCAAGTGGAAGCGAACCTGCTCATCCACCCCTCAGTCGGCATGACGAAGCCCGGCGACGTCGACTACTTCACGCGTGTGCGCTGCTACCAGCTTCTGCTCAACAAATATCCGCAGGCCACGGTCCGGCTATCCTTGTTGCCTCTCGCCATGCGCATGGGAGGACCGCGCGAAGCCATCTGGCATGGACTCATCCGCAAGAACCACGGCTGCACGCACTTCATCGTCGGCCGCGATCATGCCGGCCCGGGCAACGATACTGACGGCAAGCCGTTCTACGGGCCTTATGACGCGCAGCAACTCTTCAAGAAATATGAATCCGACATCGGCGTGACCATGGTTCCCTTCAACATGATGGTCTACCTCGAAGATCAGGATAAATACGTTCCTGATAACGAGGTCCCGAAGGATTCGCGCGTTCTGAATATCTCCGGCACCGAACTGCGCCATCGCCTGAACGAAGGCCGCGACATTCCGTCGTGGTTTACCTATCCGGAAGTCGTGCAGGAATTGCGGCGCAGCTATCCGCCCCGGCACAAGCAGGGCGTTACCATCTTCTTCACGGGCCTCTCGGGCTCCGGAAAATCGACCATTGCCAATGTGCTGCTTACGAAGTTCCTGGAAACCGGTGGCCGCCCGGTAACCATTCTTGACGGAGACCTCGTCCGGAAGCATCTCTCTTCTGAACTCGGATTCTCCAAGGAACATCGTGATATCAACATTCGCCGGATCGGCTATGTTGCTTCCGAGATCACGAAAAACGGGGGCATCGCCATCTGCGCGCCTATCGCTCCGTATGAGGCAACGCGCAAGGCGGTGCGCGACATGATTGAACCGGTTGGGGGCTTCGTACTGGTGCACGTAGCCACCCCCCTGGAAACGTGCGAGCAGCGCGATCGCAAGGGTTTGTACGCTAAAGCACGTGCCGGAATCGTCAAGGAGTTCACGGGCATCTCTGATCCTTACGAGGTTCCGCAAAAGGCGGAAGTTGTCATCAACACGGCTGAACTCTCTCCCGAAGAATCCGCCCAGGAAATCATCTTGCACCTGGAGCAACAAGGCTTCATCGGAGTGAACGGGGCCCAGTAAGAGAACATCGAGTGCGAACGGACCTGGGAACTTCATGCCTATGATGGCCGCCAAAATTCTGGTGGGCTTTTTCGTGGGTACGTTGATTGGCCTGACCGGGCTGGGTGGCGGCGTGTTGTTGCTGCCCATCCTGATCTTCGGGCTGCGCGTCCCTGCGATCGTGGCCGTCGGGTCCGACGCACTCTTCAACTTCTTCACCAAGATCCCTGCCAGCCTTGTTCATCTGAAAAAAGGCACTGTGCGCCGCAAGGTGGTTCTCGCCCTGGCGGTGGGCAGCGTGCCGGGTTCGGCCGCGGGCGTCGCCTACCTCACGCATCTTCGCCACCTGTACGGCGACGGGGTCAATGCAGTCATCAAGCTGGCCATTGGCATCCTGCTGATCTGCATCCCGATTCTGCTGATGTTCCAAACCCGCATTGAAGAGCGCATGGTAAACCGCTCGCCTACGCTCAAGTCTTTCGTCGGGATGACCATCATCGGATTATTCTCCGGGTTCCTCGTCGGCATGACCTCGGTGGGGTCGGGCAGCATCATTATGATGATGCTCCTGCTGTTTTACAGCTATCCGCCAAAAGTCAACGTGGGCACCGACATCGTCCATGCCGTCGTGCTCACAGGCGTCACCGGCTTCCTGCACTTCCGGCTCGGCAACGTGGACGGCGGACTCGTTTCCGCGCTCCTCATCGGCTCGATCCCCGGTGGCCTGGTGGGCTCTTATCTCAGCACGCGCGTTCCCGTACTGTGGCTACGGCGTATTCTGTGTGCCATTCTCCTGATTACAGGTGCCCGCATGATCTGGGCCTGATGCTGATTCAACTCCAAGGACCTGATGACTTCCGCTTATTCTGAAATCCTGCAGCGTATCGAAGCCGCAATCGGCGATGCCCGAGCCATCTTCACCCGGTTCACCCCCGGCGCCATCGACGCCGAGTTTAAGGCCGGTCACGATCCCGTGACCGAAGCCGATCGGGCGATTGATGCGGTGCTTCGCCAGAATCTTCTACGCAAGGGCGAGGGCTGGCTCTCGGAAGAGAGCGTGGATGACTTCTCGCGCCTCGACAAATCGCACGTCTGGGTTGTCGATCCACTCGATGGAACACGCGAATTTGTGGAAGGGATACCCGAGTTCTGCGTGTCGATCGGTTACGTTGAGAACGGCCGTCCCGTGGCGGGCGGAATCCACAACCCGGCAACCCAGGAGACATTCGTGGGCGCCATCGACACGGGAGTACTCTACAACGGCAAACCCGCGGCCGCGAGTCCGCGCAAGGATCTGAAAGGCGCGGTCACGCTCGCCAGCCGGAGCGAAATGAAGCGGGGCGAATGGAAGCAATTTGAGAGCGGGCTGCTCGAGGTGCGCGCGATGGGATCCGTCGCTTACAAGCTCGCGCTGGTTTCGGCGGGACTTGCCGACGTCACCTTCACGCTCACGCCAAAGAACGAATGGGACGTTGCCGCCGGAGCAGTGCTGGTATCAAGCTCGGGAGGCTTCCTGGCCACGTTGAATGGATCGCCGTTCCGCGCGAACAACCGCGATCCGCTGCTTTCCGGCCTGATCGCCAGCGGCCCCAACCTGCGTGACGGATTGCTGAAGTTGTTGGAACCGCATCTACAGTCGAGCGCGACCCAACGAGCCGAGAAATAGATTTCGCGATCGCCGCCCAGAAGCCCTCGTGGCCCAAAGACAATCGAAAAATGTCAGCTGCGGCGAGTGGGGGCAACCGCTCGCAATCAAGCCAACGCACCCTGCGGCTGCGACACTTCGTCCACCGGATCTTTCTCCAGGCAAACTCGCTGCCACAATTCCAGGTTCAGCAACCGCCAGATGCGATTGCCCTGATCTCGTGCACCAGACCGATGTTCCGCAAACAACTTCTTGATGGCATCGGGCCGGAAGTAATTTCTCTCGATGGCACGCGGCTCAAGCAGCATCTGTTCGAGCTGGTCGAGCTGCGGTCCGGCTAGCCAGTACGCCCACGGCGTGGGGAATCCCATTTTCTGCCGGTAAATAATGTCGCGAGGCAGCAGGTCTTCCACGGCCGCCTTCAGAATGAACTTTCCAGCCATGCCCTGTGTGTCGTACTTCGCGGGAATGCTGGCCGTAAACTCCACCAATTCATGATCAAGGAAGGGAACGCGGCTCTCGATCGACGCCGCCATGCTCATCTGGTCCTGCTTCATCAGTAACTCGACCAGGTAAGTCTTGATGTCGGTGTACAGAAGCCGGTGCAGCAAATCGCCCGATGAAGCGTTCCAGTAATTCATGGAACCGGCATACGCGTCGCCCACAATCGCCCTGGCCTCAGGGGTGAGCATCGCCGCCTGATCCGCCATCGAGAAAGCCGAATAGAAATTGTCGAAGTAGAACGACTGCCATGACTCTCCGCCGCGCACCAGGAACGTGTGTTCCAGCTTGCGGTGCAGGTCTTTCGAAACATGTTCCGACTGCATGGCCTCGCGCACCCAGCGCCGGAGGATTCCCGGAACCGCAGCCCGGTAGACGGCATCCATGCGCGAATTAATCAGCGTCCACGGATAGCGCGTATAACCGGCAAGCGTCTCATCGCTCCCCTCGCCCGTCAGGACGACCGTAACCCGCTCCCGCGCCAGGCGCGCGACGAAATAGAGCGAGATGCTCGAAGGCCACACGATCGGTTCGTCCTCGTGCCAGATCAGATGAGGGAGCGAGTGAAAGAATTCCTCCCGGCTCAGTCTCACCTCATGGTGCTTCGAACCGATGTGCTGCGCGACCGTGCGCGCAAACGGCAACTCGCTGAACGACTCTTCTCCATAGCCCACCGCAAACGTCTCTATGGGCTCGCGGCGAATCTTCGTGGTCAGCGCTGCGACTGCGCTCGAATCGAGGCCGCCGCTCAAGAACACACCCAACGGCACGTCGCTCATCAGATGGCTTGCAACACAGCCCTCGAGGAGTTCGCGGTATCGTTTCACGTAGTAATCCCGAGGCCGAACGTCATCGTCGGGTTTCACGTCCAGATCCCAGTACTGGGAAATCTGCGGCTCCCCGCCTTCAGAGATCTCCAGCGTGTGTCCGGGCAGGAGTTTCCGGATGCCCGCATACATTGTTTCTGCCTCGGGGATGTAGCCAAACGCCAAGTACTCCGCCAGCGTGGAACGATTAAACTCGGGCGCTACTCCGGGGTGCGCGAGGATCGCCTTGATCTCCGAAGCGAACAGCAGCGTTTTCCCGTCAAAGCGGTAGTACAGCGGCTTGATGCCCAACCGGTCGCGCGCGATGAACAGGCGCCCCTTTGGCCGGTCCCAGATCGCAAACGCATACATCCCGCGCAGGTGTTGCACGCAGTCGCGCCCGTGCTCTTCGTACGAGTGAACGATGGTCTCGGTGTCACTGTGCGTGCGATAGCGGTGCCCGCGGGCTTCCAGGCCTTTACGCAGTTCCTGGTGGTTGTAGAGTTCTCCGTTGTAAACGATCCAGATATCGTTGGCTTCGTTGCTGATGGGCTGATGGCCGGTCTTGATGTCGATGATGCTGAGGCGACGCATCGCCAGACCGACGTTGCCTTCCACGAAGAAGCCGTCATCATCGGGGCCGCGATGAACGATCTGCCGGTTCATGTTGGCGAGCGTTTCCCGTTCTACCCTGTGTGAACGATCGCTATAGAAAATTCCGCAAATTCCGCACATGGTCTAGACGCCTATCTGTTTAGGATCGTTTTCGCTCGGCCCTGGTGCCAGCACATCCAACGACGAGTCGACGTGAACGCGCTGCGCATCGGAAGAAAATAATTCCGTCTTACCGCTCGCTTCGTTGATTTCCACAAACTCCAGCATGACTTCGCCGGTTACGATCCGGCGGCCGTGCAGATCGGCGCGGCTCCCGCCGCAGAGGATCAGAATACGTTGCTCTTCGCGCCGGTTGTATGACCAGTATAGAAAGTATGCATCGCTGGCCCAATCTCCTGCCCGCCACGCACAGCCTGGCTCAGAAAAGAAAAACAGATGCTCTTCCCCGTCGCGCGTGTAGCGGTAAGCTCGAACACGCGCTTCGCTTTCCATTCTTTCCAGGCGCCCAATGCGATCGCCCGCATTTGGCAATAACAAGGTGACGAACTCCACGGGAAGTTCAGCGACTCTGCCGAACGTCACCATCATCGTGCGTTCCTGCCGCCCATACACCGGGGACCAAATGCCTCGCTGCGCGCTCTGCGACCATCCATGTCCCTCGGCCGTGATCAGCCCTAAGGTTTCCTGCCCGACACCAAACACGTAGTCCTTCGCCGACGTCGGCGCCAGGGTCGGGCCCAGGTGCCAGGAAAGCTCCAATTGATGTTTGCCCTCGCCCTTGGCAACGTCGCGCACGACCCAAAATTGATTCCTGCGATGAAACACCCACCGCTCGTGCAACACCGGCGACGCCATCCGCCGGTATCCGTCGTGGTTTCCCACAAACAAATTGAAGCGCTGACCCGTAGTCCATCGCTCCACAGTGACATTCGGCAACTCCCGCCACGCAAAGGGAGGCACTCCATCGGCCTGATCGCGCTCATCCACCCGCAAGGTATTGTGCGCTGCGGTTCCGCGGAAAAGGTTCCGGTCAATGAATGTCTCGCCAACATACTCGAGCGTGCCCGGATCCATCAGAAACGTCTCGCCGCCCCTGGCCAGATGGATGCTCAGTGCGTCGGCATGACCGTGCCCCGCCGTTCCCGGGCCTTGCGGCCCCGCATCAACCAGCAGTTGCTCTCCGGTATCGGGGTCAGCCATCAGGTACAAACCACTGTCTCTCAGGGCAGTCGACGCTTCGGAAGGCTCGTAGCTCCGCACTTCCTCAAATTTCGCAACGCCCCCTGTTCCCAGGAGCCACAGCGTCTCTTCCCGGGGACTGCCGGCTAGCAATTTAAAATCGCCGCGCTGGTAGAGGATCGCGCCGGTACTCAGGGGATCCAGCAAATGCTGCGCCCGGTTGCGCCGCGGATCGAAAAGCCTTCCGCCATCGTCGTCACCCATGCTCGGCACCGCGCCCGCCCGCGCCAGCAGGCACAGAGCGTCCAGCATCTTCACCAGCGTTGCATCGAACTCGGCGGGAATCTGGGCGCCGTTTGCCGAAGCCAGAACGCGCGCGTGCAAAAAGAAATCGAGGGCGTACGCGTGATAGTAGGTGGACTGCTCGAAGTAGAAACCGTCTGCCCGTACCTGCTTTTTGGCCGCCTCCAGCACGACTGTCCACCCGCGCTCTTTCCACCTTTCCGCCTTGGGTAGCTCCGGAAACAGCGTGCCCAGGAAAAACAGGGCAACCGCCTCCCCAAGCAAATGGGTGTTGGGAGAGAAATACGTAGAGAGATAGGTTGCGATGTGCCGTCCCGAGAGCGCCAGCGCTTTCAGCCATTCTGTTCGCACGTCGCCCGACATCTCCGCCGAGTCCTGCATGAGGAAGTAAACCCAGATCCAGGACAGGCTGCGCAACGCCACTTCCAGGCTGCTGGCCCAGTTCATGCCGATCGGGTATGGATTCGCCGCCTGCCACGACTTCCACTGCGCCACGATCTCGCGGGCGAAGCGCGTATCCCCGGTCAGACGATAAGCTTTGGCCAGCGTTACCAGGTGCTGGTGCCGATTCAATTCCCAGGTAATCTTCGAATCGCCGACTTCGGCGAAATCGAGGTACTTCACCCGAAAAGCCAGCTTGTTCGGCCCGCGTTTTTGATGGATCGGGTCAAGGTGCCAGTCGATCTCGGAGCCGTAATCGAGACCTTCGAAGCCCAGCAAATCAAATCGGTGCTGCAGGATCTTTTCCGCGTTCGCCACGATATTCGCAGTCACCGAGGGATACCGCGCCTTTAGAAATTCCGCGATGGAGCTCGCCTCCGCCCCGGAAAAGAAAAACCTTCCCTTCCGATCGGCAGGAACTTCGTTGAAGGCAATCTGCGTGAAATCGTGGCCACGCTGCGCCCGGTAAGCATCAAGCCGCGCATTCACCTGCTGCGATACGCGATCCACAAGCTCGTCTTTGCTCATGGACCGCAGACGCGCAAACCGCGACGCCCATTTGGATGGCGTACTCACCGTCTAGTTATTTCTCCCGCGACGCCGCAACAGTTCCGTGTAGAGCGCATCGACTTCGCGAATCAGCCGTTCGAAGCTGTAGTTCTCCACCGCAACATTTTTCCCGCTCTCAGCCATTTTCTGCGACAACTCCGGATCCCGCAGCAGGCGCAGCAACGCACCCGCAATCGCCGCCGAATCCTCCGGTGGTACCAATAGTCCCGTCACTCCGTCTTGCACCAGTTCCGCGTTGCCGCCGACGCGGCTCGCAATCGTCGGCAGACCCGCCGCCATGTACTCCAACACGGCATTGGGCAGCCCTTCCGCGCGGGACGGCAGCAGCGCAATATCACAACTGGCCAGCACGTCGGGAATGTCCCCGCGCCGTCCCAGGAACATGATGTTTCCCTGCACGCCTAGCTTTGCCGCCTGCTGCTCGAACGTCGGCCTCGCATCTCCGTCGCCGGCGAAAACGAAGCGCGTCTGCGGAAACTCCTTCAGCACGGAGGGTGCCGCGTCGATCACCCAGGGATGCCCCTTCACATCGGTGTGCATATTCCCGACGAGTACCACCAGTTTCTGATCCTGCGTGCCGGGAAAAAGGCGCTCCCGGTCGCGCCGTGCTGCCTGAAACTTCGCCGTGTCGACGCCGTTATGAATGACCCGCAGTTTTTCAGGCGCGAATCCGTCCTCCGCGATCAGCGCATCGCGTATCGGAGTCGCATTGGCCAGCACTGCTCCCGACAGGTTTTGAATTCTTCGTAGCCAGTTGCGCCTGCTGCCCTGATACCAGTCGAAATGCGCCAGATCGCGCCGGCTCGACACGATCGCCGGAACGCCCGCCATCCGCGCCGCCAGCACCCCCATCAGGTTCGTCCACAAGTCGTGCGTATGCACAACATCAAACTTTTCCCGCCGCAGGTAGGCCGCAAGCCTCGCCAGCTGATACAAACCTCTGGGACTGTCCAGCCCGCCCAAGGGATGAAACTCCCGGATCGCCACTGCCGATTCCTTGAGCTTCTCCAGCAACGGCCCCTTCACGCGAAGGCAGCCAAGCGTTACGGCGTACACGTTCACGGGCAGCCGCAGTGCCAGCTCCACCGCCTGCGTCTCGGTGCCGCCCACCTCCAGCGAGTCGAGAAAATAGAAAACCTTGCGCCGGGGACGCGCCTGGCCCCCCTCGGGGCCACGCTGCAAAAACGAGTCCGTCACTGGGGCGCCCTGCATCTCACCCCATTGTAATGGTGTCATCATATTGAAACGCTTCGACTTAGTTACTAAAGAATTAAGTAATCGGCTTCCCAAATCATGGGCGCGTGAGTTTAAATAGATTTTGCCTTGCTCAAACAGAAATTCCAGAACGCGCGGCTGCTCCGCACGGGGATTTTCTCTGGTTCTTGCGACGGCACCAAGTAATGCTTCTATACCATTGATTAATATAGCCTTCTACGAACAGTGAAAGGGATCCCTGCACTCCTATGAGTCGTTCGATCAGCGTCTTCGGACTCGGCTACGTCGGCACGGTCACGGCGGCTTGTCTCGCGCACATGGGACACAACGTGGTCGGCGTCGACCTCAGCCCAACCAAGGTGGAGGCCATGGCCGCAGGCCGCAGTCCGATTGTTGAGCCCCGCGTCGGAACGTTGATTTCGGAATCACATGCAGCCGGGCGACTGCACGCCACCTCCGATTCCGCATCTGCGGTCAAGAACTCCGAAATTTCCTTTTTGTGCGTTGGCACGCCCAGTTTGCGCAACGGGAAACTTGATCTGGGCCACATCGAACCAGTCTGCCGCGAGATCGGCGAAGTTTTGCGAACCAAGTCGCCTTTCCACCTGGTCGTGCTGCGCAGCACAGTTCTACCCGGCACTGCGGAGACAATCGTCGTCCCCGCGCTCGAGAAGGCCAGCGGCAAAAAGATTGCCAAGGATTTCGGCGTGTGTGTGAATCCCGAATTCATGCGCGAGGGCACCGCGGTTGCCGATTTTCTGGAACCGGCCATTACCATCATCGGCGCCGCGGACCCTTACCACAGCGGCATGCTGCGCGAAATCTACAAGTGGGCTCCCGGACGCATTTTCGAAACTTCCTTCCGCGCCGCCGAGATGGCCAAGTACGTCTGCAACGCCTGGCACGCGGTGAAGGTATCCTTCGCCAACGAGGTGGGAACGCTGGCAAAAGAATTGGGAGTCGACGCCGAGGCGGTAGTCGAAATTTTCACGGCCGACACCAAGCTCAACATCTCGCCCACCTATCTCAAGCCAGGGTTTGCATTCGGCGGATCCTGTCTGCCCAAGGACGTGCGGGCTTTGAACTACCGCGCCAAGGAACTGGATCTGGATCTGCCCCTTTTTCAATCCATCATGCCGAGCAACGAAGAACATCTGGAGCGCGCCGTGGAAATGGTGCTGGGCACCGGCAGGAAAAAAATCGCGCTGCTGGGCCTCAGCTTCAAGGCCGCCACTGACGATCTTCGCGAGAGTCCTCAAGTCAGGCTGGCCAAGCGATTGTTGGGCGAGGGCCGCGAGTTAAAGATCTGGGATGACAATGTTTTCCTGGGTCACCTCATCGGTTCCAATCGTCAATACATCGAGGAGGTGATTCCCCACGTTGGTTCGCTGCTTTGTCAGGATCTCGAGGCCGCGCTGGCGCAAGCCGAAGTGGTGATCATCGGCACACGCGGAATCGACCGAGCTACCTTGAGCCGTCAGATCGTTCCCAGCCAGATCGTGATCGACCTTGTAAATCTTGAAAAGGCTCGGCGCATGGAGCATAACGGGACCTACAAGGGAATCTGCTGGTAACTCTGCTATGAAGATTCTTTGGATCAAGCCGGGCAAGCTGCTCCCGCTCGATACGGGTGGCAAGCTGCGCACCTACAACATCCTGCGCCATCTGTCGGCGAGCCATGACCTGACCTACGTTTCCTACTACGGCGGAAGGCGCGATGAAGCGTATGAACGCGAAGTCCTGAACCACCTTCCGGGGACCTTCACGGTTTATACGGCAGCTCCCGATTCAACCACGCTGGAGCGTTCCTTGGACTACGTACGCCGGATCGCGTGGCGTGCTCCGCACGCCGTTAGTAAATTTACAGATCCGCGCGTGCGAAAGCTTGTTGGTGAATGGATAGCGCAACGGCGCTTTGATGTTGCGGTCTGTGATTTTCTTTCCAGCACTCTGAATTTTCCCGAGCATCTGGCCACTCCCACCGCGCTTTTCCAACACAATGTGGAGACCCTACTCTGGAAACGCAAGGCAGATTTCGAGGAAAAATGGCTCGATCGCGCGGTTTCGAAAATCGAATATGCCAAGATGCTTCGCTTCGAGCCCAAGCAAACTCGTCGCTTCCATCACGTTATCGCCGTTTCCGAAGCCGACCGGGAAGCTATGAGCCAGATGGTCGATCCCTCTCACATCAGCGTGGTGCCGACGGGCGTTGACCTGAGCAAGTACAGGTTTGATGCTAATGCCGCTCCTTCAACTTCTCTGGTAATCTTCACCGGCTCCATGGACTGGGAACCCAATATTGACGGGGTGGAGTTCTTCTGCAAGGAGATTTGGCCACTGGTGTTGGCGAAGATTCCTGCAGCACGCTTTCGGATCGTGGGCCGTGATCCTCATCCGCGCGTAAAGAAGCTGGCCTCCGACTCGGTCGAAGTCACTGGTACCGTTCCGTCAATTGTCGATCACCTGCGCGAAGCGGCTGTGTTTGTGGTTCCCTTGAGAATTGGTGGAGGCACGCGCATTAAGATCTACGAAGCCATGGCGATGGGCAAGGCGACCGTTTCCACCGCAGTTGGTGCTGAAGGTCTTGACGTGCAGCACGCTCGCGACATCCTGATAGAAGACTCGCCGGCTGGCTTTGCCGATGCGATTGTGAAGTTCCTGCAGCATCCCGATGTTCGCCGTCGTTACGAAGCTGCCGCCGCAGCAACCGCACGCAAGTACGACTGGTCAGTGATCACGCTCCGTTTCGTAGAAGTCCTACAAAAAACCATCCAAACGGCTTGGAACGAGAATGCACAGAACCAACCGCGTCCCACAGGTGCGAGGGGGTAGTCATGTCGCAGACACACACCCGCGCCGCCCGCCCAACCGGGTTTCACCATGTGGGCTACGCGATTGCATCGATCACGAGCACAGGCAAGGATTTTGCCAACTCGCTCGGAGCTGATTGGGACGGACAGATCATTCACGACCCTCTCCAGGAAGCTCGAGTCGCGTTCCTCCGCTGTGGAGGACCAGACAGTCCGGCCGTGGAGCTTATCGAACCCGCAGGTGAAAAATCTCCACTTCATAAATTTGTGGCCAAAGGCGGCGGTCTACATCACGTCTGTTATGAAGTGGACTCGCTCGATGCGCAATTGAAACAAAGCCGAGGCGTAGGGTGTCTGGTCGTCAAAGATCCGATGCCTGCAATCGCATTCGGTGGCCGCCGCATTGCCTGGGTTTACACGCGTCAGAAGTTGCTGGTGGAATATTTGGAGCGCTAACAATCTCAATATCCATGCGCTCGGCTGCAGACTGTGAATAACTCCGAAGCCCGTCAGGAAATCGATCACCTCATAGCCGCAGGAGACCTTACCACGGCGGCACGTGAGCTCGCTGACCTCTGGGTAAACGAGGCGAGTCCCTCCGCCGCGTCATTTGTGGTTCAACGCTTCGAGGCTCTCCGCAAGAATCTCAAGCTTCAGCCTTATCGTCTTGCGATCTTGCGTTCGTTTACGGTTGAGCCCATGGTCCCGCTCTTCCGTGCCGCGGCATTTTGCGCGGGAATTGATCTCACCATTTATGTGTCCGACTTCAATGCCTACGTGCAGGCCATGGTGGACTCGGGCAGCACGCTGTATGCGTTCGCTCCGGATGCGGCTCTCCTGGCCGTGCAGACCCGGGACGTTGTTCCCGAATTCTGGGACGATTTTGGCTCCCTTAAAGAAGAACAGATTCACGCGATCGCGCAGCGTGTGTCGTCCGAGTTTCGCGACTGGGTGAGGGCCTTCCGCAAACACAGCCCCGCGCACCTCATCCTGCACAACCTGGAGCAGCCGATGAACCCCTCCTGGGGGCTGCTCGATGCACAACAACGCGACGGCCAAACCGCTGCTATTGCGGACATCAACACCGCAATACGCAACCTCGCATCGGAGCAGGCTGGAATCTATGTGCTCGATTATGAGCGCCTCATTGCTCGTCACGGCCGCGCTACCTGGCATGACGAGCGCAAGTGGGTTACGGTTCGCCTGCCGATCGCCGCCTCGAACTTAAATCATGTAGTGCAGGAGTGGATGCGTTTTCTGCATCCGCTGACCGGCAAGCTGGCAAAGGCTGTCGCTGTCGACCTCGATAATACGATCTGGGGCGGCATCATCGGTGAGGATGGTATGGAGGGAATTCGTCTGGGAACCGAGTATCCCGGATCAGCTTACCAGGCCGTGCAACGTGCTCTTGTTGATCTCTATCAGCGTGGGATCCTACTGGCCGTCTGCAGCAAAAACAATCGCGAGGACGCGCTCCAGGCGCTGGAGAAACACCCGGGCATGATTCTGAAGCCTTGGCATTTCGCGGCCATGCGTATCAACTGGACGGAGAAGTCCCAAAACCTGCGTGAGATCGCGGAAGAGTTGAACATCGGCATCGATGCCCTTGCCTTCCTCGATGACAACCCAATCGAGCGCCAACAGGTTCGCAGCGCTTTGCCAGAAGTATTCGTAATCGACCTGCCGACCGATCCGGTGAATTTCTCACGTGCCGTTCGCCAATGCCCCCTGTTTGAACGCTTATCGCTTTCCGCTGAGGACCAGCAGCGCGGCGCAATCTATCAGGCCCAGCGCGAACGACAGCAACTCGAGCGCGGCGTCACTTCCCGGGAGGACTTTTACCGCTCCTTACACCAAGAGGCCGAGATTTCTCCGCTCACCAAAGCAACCCTCGCGCGCGTGGCGCAGCTTACCAATAAGACCAACCAGTTCAACCTGACCACGCGTCGTTATTCCGAGCAGCAGATTGCTGATATCGCGGCCTCTGAGGGATGGGAATGCTTCTCGCTTCGGCTGCGCGATCGCTTCGGCGACAATGGTTTGGTGGGCGTGGCCATCACTCATTTGGAGGGCGACGTATCCCAGATTGATACGCTTCTCCTGAGCTGTCGCGTGATCGGCCGCAGCGTGGAGACCGCGCTTCTCTCGTTTCTGGCGGAGCGGGCTCGCGCGCATGGGGCCCGTCGATTGCAGGGCTGGTTTCTTCCGACCAAAAAGAATGCTCCCGCCCGCGATTTCTACGCCGCTCACGGCTTCACGACTGCACACCAAAACGGGGATGGTACGCTGTGGAGTTTGGACTTGGCCGCAAATCCGATTCCTGCCCCTGAGTGGGTCCGGGTACGAATTTTGAACGGAGATCGATAGAGAATGTCTACGACCTTGTTGGACCGGGTCCGGAGTATCGCGGCCGACGTGCTGGAGGTGCCGGTTGATCGAATCTCGGCCGGATCCTCACCCGAAACCATCGACACCTGGGATTCTGTCCATCATCTGAACTTGGTGCTCGCACTGGAGCAGGAATTTAATCTGCAATTCGAGCCCGAAGAGATTGATCAGATGAAGGACATCCACCATATCCTGGAGATCCTGGGTAACAAGGTGACCCAAGGCTAGTCAGCTCCGCAATGGCCATCTCCATCCAGCCCTACACTGCGGAACACATCTCAGCCGTAGTGGCTTTCAACCAGCGTGTTGCGGCAGGTGGGATTGGCGCTGAATTCCACTTCCCTGAGTCCAACATTCCGTACTGGCTCCCCAAAGAGGACGGCCGCCGCATCTACCAGGAATACTATCTGGCCCTCGAAGGTAGGGACGTACGTGGCGCGTTCATTCTCAAGTTTCAGGATTTCGTCTTCGGTCAAGAGGCCTTACCTATTGTGTACTACCACCTCCCTGTTTCTGAGGGGATCGTCAACAAGTCTTATGCCAGCGTGGGCGTTTTGATGCTGCGGAGCGCTCTAAAAATGCATCCCCGACTATTTGCTCTAGGGATGGGTGGATTCGATCGTCCCCTGCCTACCATGCTGAAGGCGATGGGCTGGAGCCTGGCCGCCGTTCCCTTCCACTTTCGCGTGCATCACCCCGGAAACTTCCTGCGGCAAATCGCTCCGTTACGTCAGTCCGCAGGACGACGTGCACTCGCCGGGATTGCCGCCAGAACTGGAGCGGGATGGCTGGGCATCAAGGCATTCCACTGGCTGCGGACACAGTCTCCCGGGCCTGAAATTGTCGCCGAGACGGTGGCCAAATTTGGCCCCTGGGCGGACAATCTTTGGAACCAACACGCCTCTCGCTATGTCATGATCGGCAATCGCCAGAGCGAGACACTTAACGTCCTGTATCCTGTGGGCAAGAACTTCCTCTGTCTCAAAATCACGCGCGCCACAGAAGTACTAGGCTGGGCAGTGCTTCTCGACACGCAGATGCGCAACAATAAATATTTTGGCAACCTCCGCGTGGGTACGATCGCCGATGCCTTCGCAGCACCTGAAAATTCGGGTGCCGTGATTCACGCTGCCACCCAGGTGCTCGCCGATCGCGGCGTGGATCTAATGCTGGCAAATCACATGCACGTTGCCTGGGGAAAGGCCTTCCAGGCAGCCGGCTATCTGCGCGGCCCGTCCAACTTCTTATTCGCTGCCTCGAAGCCTCTGTCCGAGAAGATTGGCGCCTTCGAAGCGAACTCCAAGCAGGTCTTCCTGATGCGCGGAGACGGCGACGGACCGGTGAACCTGTGAGCGGCGGAATCGTTTATTTGATGTATCACGAGCTTGAGCTTCCAGGTCGCCCGATGTGTCAGGACGATCCCGGCTACGTGCGTTACATCGTCAACGCCTCTAACTTCGCCGCCCAAATGCACGCGCTGAAAGATGCCGGATGGCATGGGATCGGAGTGTCGCAAGCACTCTCTGACCCGCTCCATCCTGCTGTGGTAATCAGTTTCGACGATGGCTCCGAGACCGACCTCATTACAGCCGCACCTTTGTTGCGTCAATTGGACTTTGTCGCCACGTTCTATATCACGGTGAAGTTTCTGGGGAAACGTGGGTATCTCTCTCGAGGCCAGCTGCGTCAACTCAGTGATCTGGGTTTGGAAGTCGGCTCGCATTCCATGACCCATCCATATCTCACCGATTTAGATGATCGGGAACTCAGCCGCGAACTGGCAGACTCGAAGCATGAACTCGAAAACATCACAGGCCGTCCGGTCGAGCATCTCTCCTGTCCTGGAGGTCGATGGAATCAGCGCGTCGCAGCCCGGGCAAGAGAAATCGGATATCGTTCGGTTGCAACCAGCAAGGCTTCGCCGAACTCGGTTGGGACCAACCTCTTCTGCCTTGGGCGCGTATCCATCATGCGCGGAACCAGTCTTGCCACGTTTAAGGCAATAACGAAAGGTCATGGCCTCTGGGCCATTCGCCTCCAGGAGTCGGCCCGAACCTCAGTGCGACAACTGCTCGGCAATGCCCTCTACGACCGCGTTCGCGACCGTATCCTCGCGACTAGACCGCCAAATCGCTGATGCGAGTCTGGTCCGCTCTGTTGCATCGGCGTGCCTAACACGTCATGTGCCATTCACAACTTTCGACGGAAAAAATATGCGTGATGCACTGCTGTGTCTCGACGGGACAGTGCACAAAGGTTATCTATATAACCGAGATGTTGGTCTCTTAAAGTGCACAGAGGGAGTCGCAACGTTGGAGTCCCCCACATCTGTTTCGAGGACGGTGCGATGTCGAATTTGTTGCTCCTCTTACCCGAAGTACTCCGAAAATTTTCGCAAAATCAGCAGGCCGCTAGATCGTCGTTATTTTTCCTTCTGGCCTTAAACGTAGTCACCACGGGTTGCGCCTCTCTGAATGCCGGTGGCGCTGCTTCGACCAGTTCGACTAAATCCCCAATTGCGATGTCTGCGAGTTTGCCTGCCGCTACGGTTGGCAGTGCGTACAACGCTACTATTACGGTGAGCGGCGGAGTCGCTCCTTACAGTTTCAGCCTCAGCAGTGGCCAACTCCCTCCCGGCCTGGCCATAAGTTCCGACTCCGGAACGATTTCCGGTAAGCCCATGCGCGCGGGCTCATATGCATTCATGATTACTGTTCTGGACAACTCGCGCACTGCGGAGGGTGTGAAAAAGTGTGCCCTTACGGTGAAACTTCCTCAGGTAGCTGCGCCTCCGGTGCAAGTAGCCATTTCGCCGGCTACCTTTACGATGGCGGCGGGAACGAGCCATCAGTTCTCCGCAAGTGTTTCCAACGCCAGCGATTCTGGGGTGACTTGGTCTGCCTCTGCGGGAACGGTCACATCCACCGGACTTTTCACTGCGCCGAATGTGAATATAGCTATTCCTGTCCAGGTGACTGCGGCCAGCAAGGCCGATCCGGGGAAGCGCAGTGTCGCTGTGGTCAGCGTGACACCCCCCACAGCTTCGTCCACCCCCATGACGATGTCGAGCGCCAGTCTTCCGGAAGCAACTGAAGGGATCCCGTACTCGGCGACTCTTCACGTTTCCGGTGGCGCCGCACCCTATCATTGGAAGGTCGCTTCCGGTTCCTTGCCGTCGGGGTTTAGCTTGGATCCAACGCAAGGCGCCATTAATGGAATCACGAGCGCAAGCGGAGCATCCACTTTCACCGTGGCGGTTGCTGATGCCTCTGGCCGTAGCGCCTCCCATAATTTCACGATCAACGTTTCAACAGGAATTACGGGAAATGTGGATGGCCCTGCGGAATTGCCGCGCATCTATATGAAGACTTCCATGGCCGACACGCCGGCTCCTGGAGGCACGTTTCACGTGATGACCCGCGCTACCCTGCAGACGGCCCTGAATTCCGCCAAATGCGGGGATAGCATCCTCATGGAGGCAGGTGCGACATTTGATGGCACGATTGTCCTGCCCGCCAAGAATTGCGACGACAATCACTGGATCATCATTCGGACGAGCGCGCCCGACTCGGCACTGCCGCCGGAAGGGACCCGCCTTACCCCTTGCTACGCCGGAGTGGCGGCTCTGCCCGGAAGACCTTCCTTCTCATGCTCATCCACGAAAAATGTCCTGCCGAAGCTGATGTTCTCCAGCGCCGGCAGCGGTCCGGTGATCATGGCGGACGGCGCCAACCATTACCGCCTGATCGGGCTCGAGATCACTCGTGGCATCCCAAAGACCACTATCTCTAATCTGGTTATAAACGAGAAAGGTGGTACTGCGGATCACATCATCATCGACCGTTCCTGGCTCCACGGGACGGCACAGGACGAAACGACGCGCGGTATCATGCTCACAGCTAGTACTTACGTGGGGATTGTCGATTCGTTCTTTACAGACTTCCACTGTGACGCTCTGGGTACTTGCACCGATTCGCAGGCGATCGGTGGCGGGGTAGGAGCCCATGCTATGGGCCCCTACAAGATTGTCAACAACTTCCTAGAGTCATCGGGCGAAAACATCATCTTCGGAGGCGGTGGAGGAGACCACACTCCGGAGGACATCGAGATCCGGCGTAACCATTTGTTTAAGCCGCTGACGTGGATGAAGGGGCAGCCCGGCTTTGTAGGCGGCCGGAATGGTCGACCTTTCATCGTCAAGAATCTTTTTGAGCTCAAGAACGGCATTCGCGTTCTATTTGAAGGCAATGTACTGGAAAACTCCTGGGGTGGTTTCAGCCAGGCGGGATTCGCCATCCTATTGACCCCCAAGAATCAGAACAATCTCTGCCCGCTCTGTGTGGTGCATGACGTCACCATCCGTTACACCTCGATCAGACACGTAGGCAATGGCTTCCAGATAGCGAATGTCGCTTCGGTGGCGGGCGGGGTTTCGCAGGGAATGTGGAACGTAAGCATCCATGACGTACTTATAGATGACATCGACGGCGTCGCCTACGCGGGCGGCGGACATCTTTTCCAGCAGTCGAATGGTAGCCCTCTAGTCCTTCACGACATCGTCATCAATCATGTGACCGCGCTTAGCAAAGACACCAAAGCGGCGATGATTGCTGTCGGCAATCAAAAAACCTACCCTGAAATGTATGGCTTTATTTGGTCGAACAACATCTTTACCGGTGGGATTGGGATCACCACCACTGGAGGCGGTGCAATAAATTGCGCGTACCATCAGGACACCGTGGGCGTGCTAAATAATTGTTTCAAGCAGCCCGATTTCTCACGCAATGCAATCATCGCCAGCGGTGCTAAATGGCCGTCTGAGAACTTCGCTGCGGCTTCTCGCGCAGAGGTGAAATTCGCCAATGGGGCGGCGCAGTCATTTACCGGATACCAACTCCAACCTTCGAGTCCGTATGCGCACGCAGGCACCGATGGGAAGGATCTGGGCGCCGATGTTGAAGCCTTATCGGCAGCAGTGGCTGGAGTTCGCTAGCGCATCAACCCAGCAGGAGACCTTAAACCACTCCCTTGGTGGCTGCGAGCACCGCCTCCAGATCCGCGCCGACATCTTTGCCGTCCTCCCCAGCATGCAGTGCGGGGGACGGTTTCTTGCAGTCTGCATTCTTGTCGCGACATAGCTGGTATCTGCCTTCGCTCAAACCCACGACTCCAGCGGCAGCTTGATCGGCAGGATAGGAGTTGCCACGCGGCCACCCCCCTTTAGAGCCTACGATTAGGTTATGACTGACGTTGTACTTGTCGACGCAACTCTTGAGTACGTCCTCCGGCGCCCGCGTTTGCGCCTGGTAGGAACAATTCTTAGGCCCACCACCGGGCGGAAAAATATCCGTTCCCCCAGCTCCCACCAGGCTATTTGTAAAGGTGAAGTTGATGATTCGGCCTTCCTCTACATTGGCGCCGATGATGAACAGAGTACGCGGAGGAAAGACGGTAATGTGATTCAACGACACGTCGCGCAGCATGGGTTGCGTTGAGGTAACTTGAGCAAACGCTCCAAAACCTCCGTAGGCCGCGCCCTTGATGTCGTCAATGACCACGTCATGGATACTGATCCGCTCCATCCCACTGCTGGCCCCGCCTGCTCCTGACAGGGCGACCGCGATCTGAAATCCGCTGGCGCAATGCTCGATTTGACTGTAACGAATTGTGACGTCCGTGACTTTGCAGGCAGGACAGTGATTGTTTTGATTCTTGGGCGTCAGCAGAATGGCAAACCCAGCTTGGCTAAATCCTCCCCAGCTGTTTTCCAGGACGTTGCCTTCGAGCAGAACACGCTGCGCGTTCTTCAGCTCAAACAGGTTCTTGACGATGAACGGCTTTCCAGTAAGTCCGCCTACAAACCCGGGATTGCCTTGCCGCCAGGTCAGGGGCTTGTACATGTAGTTGCGCCGCACTTCGATATCGGCCGGCGAAGTCGTAGCCCCTCCGCCACCGAAGATAATGGTCTCCGCAGCACCCTCCAGGTAGTTGTTGACAATCTTGTAAGGCCCCATTTCCAGATCGCCCAAGCCACCGGCAATCGCCTGCGCATCCGTGCAAGTGCCCATCGCCATGCAATGGAAGTCGGTGAAATACGAATCCACCACGGCTACGTGTTTACTTCCACCCAACAGAATGCCTCGCACGGTTTCATCCTGCGCCGTGCCATGAATCCACACGCGATCGAACACAATATGGTGAGTAGGCTTGTCAATGGGCAATGTCACAACGTTATAGATCGTGGCTCCTGGCGATCCGCGGGTGATCTCCAGCCCGATCAGCCGGTAGTGGTTTGCTCCATCGGCAAACATGAGAGGCCCGCTGCCCTTGCCGTCGAAAATGATCCTCGCCATGACGTTTGAAGCCGAAGGACACGAATAGCGCGGTCTGGCAGGCAGCGAGGCAAGGCCGGCGTAGCAGGGCGTGATGCGGGTTCCTTCCGCGGGCAGATCCGAGTCGGCAGCGCTGGTGCGCAAGAGAATCCAGTGGCCATCGTCACAGGACTTTGCCGGAAATTTGAAGTTCCCCGAAAACTCCGCGCCCGCCTGCAAGCGAATCGTGTCTCCACACGCCGCTTTGTCGAGGGCCGACCGAAGTTCCGCAGCATCTTTCACCAGGATCGATTTGCCCGGAGCGGGCGTATCCGCGAGCGCGCTCTTCACATAAACTCGGGGAAGCTCGGCCGGGCCATCAAACTTGCCGGAATCAGCGGCGTGCGCCGCCATGCAGCCAGCGGCGAGGACAAATGTATACGCTGTGAGTATTGTGCGAAGAAAAGGCCTCTTCAAGAATGCCTCCAGGAAGCCGATCGGTTGATTTCCTAATTGCTCTTGGTTGGAACGGTCTGCGGTTCTGCGACGAGATTCCCCACCAGCCAATCCGCCATGCGTCCGACGTTGTCGTCACCGATATCGGACGGCAGGCCCTGTTTGACCCTCTCATAGTGCTCCCGCACAAAGCTAAGCTTTTCCACCATGTCGGCCGCATCGGTATCGCTGTACGTCACCACTCCCACGGGACGCCGGCCATTCTCGCTGGCTACAACCGGGATCTTCAATGCCAGAGACTCCAAAACCGAGGCCGCCACTCCATCGCATTCTGGCGTTCGCAGGTACACGAAGCACCGGCTCAACAGGCTGAGAAACTCGTCATGATTAAGATTCCCAAGAAGCAGCAGGGTTGCCCGCTCTTCCGCCGGCCAGGTGGAGACAAACTCTTCAGCCGCCGGCATTTCTTTTCCCGGAAAGCCAAGCCAGATAAAACCAGCCGTCGGATCGATTGCGCGATAACGCCGCATGCCCTCGCGTAGCAGTTCCAGGCGGTATTCCGGTCGAAATGATACATATGACAGAATTACGCGCGGATGTCTTTGCAGCATCTTCTCCACTCGCTCGGGCAACGTCACGCGAGCGAAATCCAGATACTGTGGCGAGAACGTCGCAATTGAACTGACCTTCTCAGGACGGATCTGGTACCTGATGATGGCTTCGCGGATCGGCTCGCTGTCGCATGCCACCTCCCCAGCCATCTGAAACAATGCATAGAATGCGGTGTGTGCAAAGCTTCGTTCGTAGCGCGGGAAATAGTCTTGCGACAATCCGCCGTGAAACGTCACCAGTGCAGGGCGGTTCACCAGCCGTCCAACCACCGCGGCCGCCATGGCGAGCCAATACCCTTTCTTCGACATGCCGTTGACGTGAACATTGAGGCGGTAGCCGCGTAGCGCGTAGGTGACAATCTTTTTCAGGTAGTCCTGCCCGCTTTGCACATCGATGTATTCCGGGCTCTTGATCTGTCGGCCTTCATTGATCTTGAGCACTTCGCAAGTGTGACCGCGGCGCCGCAATTCTTCTGTCACCAGCTTCAGCTGGATGGCCCACCCGCACATCGGCGGTGGATAGTTGCCGATCTGCAGAACTCGCGCGGGCTCATGGAAAGCTTCGGAGGACTGCGCGGGCGCATCGGCTTCACCACCGAGAAATTGGAGATCGCCGCCAAAAAGGCGACCCAGAGGTGTCTTCGTTTTCGCGGCAAGCTTGGTGCTGAAGTACGTCTGGTAGATCGTGCGCATCCATGCCAGCCTCACCGGTGGGTTTTCGGATCGCGGCGTCGCTTCCCGGGGATAGCCAAGCGCATCGAGCGTCCCGCCGATCAATCCTTCGATTTCCCCGAGCTGCTGTGTCGACAGAGACTTTTTCCAGCGTGCGACCGGATGAAACCCTGCGTCTTTCTTTTCCCCAAATGACGTGTTCGGACGGCTCACCGAACCAATTCCGACACGCTGAATCCGGTCGTAGTCCAGTTCCTGTCCTATAAATTCGCCGACCTCGGTCACCGTGGACTGCGGATTGGCCACCAGCTCTTCGTACCGCACCTCTTTGTAGTCACCGCCGAGTGCTCGACCCAGTGTGCGGCCCTGGTTAACAATCCACTCCCAGTAAATCGCGGCCGTCTGCAACTCTTTCCCGTGATCCCACGGGAACGGACGAATCCATTGTTGCTTTTCAAGCGATAGCGCCACATCGCGCCCATCGCGGATGATGTGGATCACCAGCGCATTCGGAATCGTCTGCTTGATGCGGGGCAAGGCAAGCAAGTGATCCGGTGTTGTTTCAGCCCATCGCTCCACCCCTTGCTGCTTCGCCATCGACTCCATCACGATCCGCAAGAAGTCGCCCGCGTTCTCGCAATGAGCCATGACATCTTCTTCAACCTGCTTCGCGTCGAGGCCTGTTTTGGTGAATAGACTGCTGTTCTCCCACGCCTCAAGTAGCCGCCTCCGATTACGCGCGATGCGCAGGTCTCCGAAGCGAGGCTCGAGCAGATTGAACACCTGAGACTCCGCCCGATAAACCACGAAATTCCCTGCTGAAAGAAGCATGTGGTACAGCAGGGTGGTGCCGGACCGCGGACACCCCAGCACAAACACCGGCGCCTTGATGCGCGCCTGGGCGCTGGCGCCGGTGGAAGTCGCTGTCTCGGTAGTTTCTGTGGGCATGATGCTTGTCCCGGGTTCTCTATCGAGGGCTTCCGCTTGGAGCGGCTTGTGCCGCGGGCGTTGATCCCCCATGCAGAGCAGCGGATGACAGGACGGGGCCGGTACGTTCTCCAGCCGACCTGGCCTCCATGAAGTTTCGATGCCAAAGCTCCAGCACGAGCATGCGCCAGAGAATGCCCGACCGGTTCCGTCGTCCCCGCGTGTGCTCGTCTACCATGTCACGCACGGCCTGCGGCTTGAAGTATCCGCGCTGCAGCGTTCGCGGTTCCAGTAGTACACGCAGGAACTGATCCTTCATCGAGTCGCGCATCCAGTCCACCAGGGGCAACGCGAATCCCTGCTTGCGGCGATGCAACAAGGCCGGGGGAACTCCCACACGCTCGCCCAATTTTTTCAGGATGAATTTGCGAGAGCCCGTGCGCATCTTCAAATCGATTGGCAGGCTGGCCACCCAGCCCACGAATTCGTGATCCAGCATCGGCACGCGCACTTCCAGCGATGTCGCCATGCTCATGCGATCGACTTTCGCCAGGATGTCACCCGTCAGGTAGGTCTTGGTATCGAGGTAGAGCAGGCGGCTGAGCGCATCCTTTGCAGGTGCATTGTCGTAATAGCGCTGGCATTGTTGCAGCGGATTGGGCAACGCACTCGCCTGTTCCAGAAATGCGTCAGAGAACAACCCACGTTCCCGATGCAGGGCCGGAAGATAGGAGACATCATCCAGGTAACGATCACGTGGCGCGAGCGACGCATTCCACGCCAGATTCTTGCCATACATCGCGTCCGGCAGACGATGGTGCAAGCGGTCGCGGTAAATGCGGCCCAGCCACGCGGGAATGCGATCGTACTTTCGTCGATTTAATGCGACCAGGTAGCGATCATAACCCGCGAATAACTCATCGCCGCCGTCGCCCGAGAGCGCTACGGTTACGTGTTGCCGCGCCATGCGGCTCACGTAGTACGTGGGCAACATCGACGAGTCGCCAAACGGCTCCTCCAGCATTGTGCTCAGGAACGTAAGCGTCTCTTCCAGGTTCGGATCAAGGATCAGTTCGTGATGATCCGTGCCGAATTTCTGCGCCACCAGCCTCGCATGTTCGGCCTCGTTGAAGGCCTCTGCCTGAAAGCCGATGCTGAACGTCTTCACCGGCCCCGAGCTGACGCGCGCCATCAGAGCGACAATGATCGAGGAATCCACTCCCCCGCTAAGCAGGGCGCCGAGCGGCACATCGCTGATCAGCCGGATCCGCACCGCTTCTTCCAGCCGCTTCTCCAACTCTTCAAGACATTCCTCTTCCGATATCGGCGGATGCGTGCCGTATTCCGGCACATCCCAATATTGGCGCACGCTGATCTTTCCATTCGCATACTCAAGCAAATGGCCTGCGGGCAGTTTGTGAATCGGCTTGAACGCGGTGTAGGGATCGGGAATGTAGCCGAAGTAGAAATACTGCAGCAGGCCCTCGGGATCGACCGACGCCAATTCGGGAGCCACCGCCAGGATCGCCTTGATCTCCGATCCGAAAAGAAGGCGGCCTTGGTGCAGAGCGTAGTGCAAAGGCTTCTTCCCCAGGCGGTCCCGCGCCAGCAGCAGCGATCGCTTGCGCTCGTCGTACAGCGCAAGCCCAAACATGCCGCGCAGCTTCTTCACGCAGTCGGCACCCATCTCCTCGTACAGATGGACGATCACTTCCGTATCGGAATGCGTGTAAAAGGTGTGCCCGCGCTCGACCAGACCTTTGCGCAGTTCGGGAAAGTTGTAGATCTCGCCGTTGTAAACCAGCCAAATGCTTTTGTCTTCGTTGTGAATGGGCTGATGTCCGCCCGAGAGATCGATAATGCTCAGCCGGCGCATGCCCAGCCCGACCGGCCCGCGCGCATAGATACCTTCATCGTCGGGCCCGCGGTGCACAATACTCTGGCACATCCGGTGGACATCGGCGGCGTCCACTACTTCATCGCGCCGCCCCACCATGCCGGCTATTCCACACACTGCGCAACCTCCGTCGTCTGACTCGCAGCGTCGGAAACGCCCACTACGGGACGCGTGCCCTGCACTGCGATCGGCTCGCCGATCACGCGCAAATCTTCCAGCCCGCAGCTCTCAAACCAGCGAAACACTTCTTCGTACGTGTGCTTGGACTGATACCACGGCGAGTACCAGTCGAAGGTATCGAGTACCCGCCACTCCGGATCCGGGTTGTGCGACATCGGGATCGCCCACGCCAGCGCACTGCTGGCGCGTTTACCGAGAATCGGAATTTTCTTTAGCACTTTGTGCATTCCATACAGTGGAATAACCACATTGCACAGCGGGTGCAGCGTCTCCGGTTTCATCCGCCGAGTGACTCTCCGGTACACATCGCTCATCCGGTACCAGGCGTTGTAAGCGCTGTATAACCAGATCGCGATCCGCCCTCGCGGCTTTAGCAGGCGCGGCAGGCTTTTGAAGGCCTGTTCGCAATCCGGAGTATGATGCAGCACCCCGATGCTGTAAATGTAATCGAAGCTTTCGGGAGCGAACGGAAGTTTGAAGACATCGGCCTGGAGAAAGGTGGCTTGGCGTTCCGACAGGTTCTTGGCCGCCACTTCACAAGCCAGGCTGAGGTCGATGCCCACCACATGCGCTCCCCAGCGCGTGGCAATCTCCGCAAACCGCCCCATGCCGCAGCCCACGTCCAGAACGAGTTTGCCTGCCAGATCCTCCGGACGGAAGCCCGTGCGCCGGATAAACGCACTCTCGGAGCGGCGGCTCGCGGCGTCATCCAATTGCGTGCGCGCGTAGAGCTTCCACTGAAACCCGAAGCTGCCGGCGTAATTCTGTGCATCCACGAAACGCAGCACGCCATGCAGCATCGGATACTCGCGTCCGCAGTTGGCGCACACCAAGCCGGTGGCGCTTTCGCGCAGTTTCCCCTGACAACTGAGGCAGCGCAGAATCGCCAGTACTTCTTCAGCGACTCCAGGCGAGTTCACGTTCTTTGTCTCCGACATAGCCAATTTCTTGCCGACCTCCGTCTCCCGCCTGCGCACCTGATCCGCCTGCCTCCGATTCCTTGGCGGCAATCTGGTAGAGCGCACATATGTAGCCCACAATAAAGTAAGGGAACAGGTTGTACTCGGTGGAAGCAAACATCGCTCCCGCCGCGTAGCCGGTCACCGCCGCCCACAGAGCGCTTGTCCAAAGCCGAATCTCGGGATCATTCTTGTAGCTGGGTAACTTGCGCACGCTCCGTACTCGTCGCATAGAACTAACCAGCAGCACCAGGAACAATACCAGCGCGGGAATCCCAGCCTCGGCTCCGAACTCGGTGTAAGTGTTGTGCGCGACGCGCCACTCCCCCGTAACCGCCGGAAAATTACCCGGCCCGATGCCGAAGACCGGATGGTGCAGCATCAGGCTGATACTTTCTCTCAGTAGATGGGAGCGGGCCTGCAACGATCCTTCGCCATGCGATTCCATGCTGCCGCTGATCTCCGCGCCCGCCGGACGCTGCACCAGGCTGGCGATACGCGACAGGTAGCGCGGAGATGCCACCAGGAATCCAACGGCCAGCACCCCCACAATGGCCGTGCCCGCCAGCAGCATGAAACGCTTGCCCTTGACGCCGAACTCCCATAGGCAAATAAGGCAGGTGAGCACCATGGCAATCATGCCGCTTCTCGAATATGTGGCCACCACGCCAAACGAGAGCGCGAAGAGTGACAGTGCCCAAAAGACTTTGCGCAGCGCGTTCTTGTCGGCAAACATGAACGCCATGCACAGCGGAAAGTTGATCGCGATGTTGATGGCAAGATCGTTGGAATTCGTTAGAATCCCCTTCTGTATCCCGATCAGGCGCCCGTCATTGGTGTGGTGAACAATGATCGATCCGATCGTGATCAAAGCCACGGCGGCCGCCTGGATGTAAAGCAGCCTGCGCAGCTGACTCATCTTCGTGATAACCAGCGAAATCAGCAGCGCGACGATCACGCCCTTGGAAAACTTGTTGACGACCGTGTCGAAAGCGCCCCCCCTCCAGAACGCGGTCGGGATGGTCAGGATCATCTGCACCAGCAGCGCCAGCAGGACCTTCAATTCGAACGCCAGGCCTCCGCGGTCCTTGCGCTTCACACCGAAAATCAACGCCAGCAGCGCGATGCCGCCCGAAATCTTTCCCATTGGAATGTGGTTGAGGCCGGGAATGAAATCTTCCGGCCGGAAAAAATACAGGAAGGAGAAAAGAACCAGCGCCTTATAGGCCAGACTCGTGCGCTGCGGCTGATGGTACGTGCCGGTTTGTCCATTCTCCGCAACTAAGACTGGTTGATTCATATTTGCCTTAAAAGTCGTCCTACCGCGTCCAGGCGACTTTTCTTCCGGTCACGAAATTCGCAAACGCCACCACCGCCGCCGTATTCAAAACCACAAATGTGAAAGCCGCATCCGACGCCCGCGCCACTGGCCCCAGTTTCATGCCTGCCATGCCCGCCAGGCTTAAAGCGTAAAACGCCAACTGCAGCGCCAGTGCCGCCCGGTACAGCGGCTGCGGAATCATCGCGCACGCCACCAGGGCCGCCAGCAGCGCAAACGGCACGATCAGCCGCAACAGTTTGTGGCTGACGAACTCAAACCGGATCGGGTTTTCCCCCGTCAACAGCCAGGGCTGCAGTTGCAGCAACTGGTAGTTGCCGCTGAGCGTGCGCACCTTGCGCGCAAACTCGCGCTCCGTGCCCTGGTCCGGCAAATCCCATGCCCGCGCCTTAGGCTCGAAGATCACTCGCTTCCCCGCTTTCACGACCTGCATCGGGATGTACACATCGTCCAGCAACGTCTCCGGAGGAATCGGCTGCAGCAACTCGCGCCGCACCCCGTAGAACGCGCCGGTCGCGCCTACCACCGAACCCGACGCCGATTCCAGGTCGCGAATCGTCTTTTCGATTCGCCAGTAAAGTCCCATGCCGCGATTTTTTTCGCCCGCCGTCGGATCCCCCAGCATTAACTCGGCGCTCACGCATCCCACCTGCGGATCGGCAAAGTCCTGCACCAGAAAGCGCAAGCCCTGCCCTTCCACCGTCTGTCGTACGTCGGTAAAGACCACGACCTCACCGTGCGCCAGTTCCAGGGCATCGTTCAGGCCGGAAGCTTTCCCCCGCGACAACTGGTTCAGCACCACGTGCACGCGTGGATTCCGTGCATGGTCCCGCAGAATCGCTTCCGTCCCGTCGGTGGATCCGTCCGACACCACAACGATCTCGGCGTTCTGCTCGGGATAGTCAAGTGCCAGCAGGTTCTCCATCTTGCGCGCGACCGCTTTCTCCTCGTTGCGCACCACCATCACGATCGAGACGAAGGGCTCGCTAGCGCCCGTCTGCACCGGCCATGGCTTCAGCCGGCTGCGTACCCACAACCAAACCGGGTACCCAGCGTACGTATAGCCAATCACGGCTACCGCACACCAGAAAATCCATCTCATTGCGCGCCCCGCCCCAGCAACACCGTCTTGATGGTTTGGAACATGATCAGGATGTCAAGCCCGAGCGATGCATTCTTGATGTAGAACAAGTCGTACTGCAGTTTCTGCTTGGAGTCTTCCACCGTGTTGCCGTACTTGTAGCGCACCTGCGCCCAGCCCGTGATTCCCGGACGGACCGCGTGCCGCACGCCGTAATAAGGAATCTCTTTCGCGAGCCACTCCACGAATTCCGGCCGCTCGGGCCGTGGCCCCACGAAGCCCATGTCGCCCTTGAAAACGCACCACAGCTGCGGGATCTCATCGATACGCGACGAGCGCAGGAACTTGCCGAAGCGCGTGATCCGCGGATCGTCATCGCCTGCCCACGTCGGCCCCGTATCGGCTTCCGCGTCCTGCCGCATAGTGCGGAATTTATAGCAATAAAATATGTGCCCCGCTCGGCCCACGCGCTTCTGCCGGTACAGAATTGGTCCCCTGGAATCGAGTTTGATAGCCAGCATGACGAACGGCAGAAAGGGCAGCACGACCAGCAGCAGGATCAGCGACACCAGCATCGATAGCGATCGTCGCATCACGTTGAAGCTTGTGCTGAAGCGGAAGCCCTCGGCAAAAATCAGCCAGCTCGGGTACAGCTGATCCACCTCAATCCGGCCCGAGATTTTCTCCAGCCACGAGGTGGCCTCTTCGATGCGCACCCCGTTCAGCCGTAACTGCAGCAACTCTTCCACCGGGAACGTGCCCCTCCGGTCCGGCATGGCCACGATCACGCGATGCACGCGCTGCACGCCCGTTACCTCCATGAGGTGGGCCGCCGCAGACTCGCGCGTCAGCGCGCCTTCCACATTCCCGCTCCAGCCAATCACCTCGACACCCAGTTCCTTGCGCTGCCGCAAGCCTTGCACCAGCCGCTGCGCCCGTTCGCCCGTTCCCAGTACGTAAACCTTCTCCTGCATGAACGGCTGCTGCACCAGCCAACCGTAGGCGGCGCGCCAGGCCACCATGCCTACCGTCAACAGCACCAGTCCGATCAGGGATGCATTGTTGCCGGGAAGAATGTTCGGGTCGATCCAGCTCACCGCCGCCAGCAGCAATGCCAACAACCCCGGCACCAGGAACAACCGGAAATACATTTCGCCCTTGGCTTCGAAGCGCGAGGCGTCGTACAAGTCAAACCAGTGCGAGCAGATCAGCACCACCAGGGTCGCAACAATGATCTTCAGGTAGCCGTATTCGTAGTTCAGAACAATGTACCGGTCATCCGGGAATGCCAGCATCATTCCCAGCAGAAACGACGAGAACACCACCATCGTCTCTACGGCCAGCAGTACCAGCGAGCGGACCGGGTAGTAAACATTGAACAGTCGAATCACGGGGGCCCTTGTTACTACTTTTGTTTCTTTTCGTAAACTTCGTAGTAATAGCGCGAGTACGTGTCCCCGCGCGTGATGCCGTTCAGCACGACTCCCACCATGGTCTTGCCTTGGAATTCCTGCCGCGCCCGCTGCGCGGTGTCATAAGGCGTTGCATTCGAGCGCACCACCATCAGCACGCCATCGCAGTAATTTGCCAACTGGCTCGCGTCCGATACAGGTACGGCCGGCGGCGAATCGACAATGATCCAGTCAAACAGCGTCTCCACGCGCTGCATCAGCATCTTCATGCGCCCGTTCGCAATCAGTTCCGCCGGATGCGCCACCGTGCGCCCGCACGGAATGAAGAACAGGTTATCCATCGAACTGCGCTGCATGATGGAGAACTCATCGCTCTCCCCCAGCAGGTAATCGGCCAAGCCGGGCGAAGACGTCGTCCCCAGCGCCGAGTGCAGGCGGGCCACGCGCAAGTCACCGTCAATGAGCAGCACCCGGCGTCCATGCTGGCGCACTAGCACCTGCGCCAGGTTCGCCGACACGAAGGACTTCCCTTCCTGCGGCAAGGCGCTCGTCACCAGGATGCGCTTCAACGACGTCTTCTCGCGCATCTGATAGAGGCGGGAACGTAGCGTGCGGAACTGTTCGGTGCCCAGCGCATTCTCTTCCTGGTTGAAAAAGAGCATGGTCTTGGCATCGGGCTTCCATTCGCACTGGTTGCAGCGGGCTAGAAGCGTGTCGAGGGTGAATCCGCTCGAGAACGAAGGCATGCCATGCCCACTGGCGGGAGCCGAAGGTGTGGTCACGGGTGCCGCCGGCATAGCCGGCCGCGCGACGTCTGCCGCGACAGGGTTCGGTTCCTGCGCGGGAAGATCCATCACAGGAGATGAATCCGTGCGCGTTCCCTGGGACGCCGCCCTTTCCTGTTCGGCTCGTTTGAGTGCTTCGTGAATTCGGCTCATGATTTCCTCTCTTTGGGCAGATCTTGTTCACTTTGGCGCAGCCGGTCTGCCAACGTGGCCAGCGTGCGCAAGGCTTCTACCAGATCGAATCTCTCGGCGCCGGGGGCCGCCGCTGGCGCCGCTGGAACTGTCATCGCTCCCGACGCCACGTTGTCGCTTAAATCAAAATCGCGGGCCACCGCGTCGACCACCGCTTCGTTGATCGTCGGCTTCTGATCCACGAACGTGCTCACCAGGCAGTGTTCGCACAGCAGGTTGACCACGCGCGGAATCCCGTTGGAGTACTTGTGCACCGCGCTCAAGGCGTCGCCATCAAAAATCTGCCGGCCGTCGGACCCGGCGATGCGCAGCCGCTGCTGCACGTATGCCTTGGTCTCTTCGATCGTCAGAGGATGCGTTTTGGCGCGCAGCGTAAGCCGTTGCCGCAACTGCCGCAACTGCGGCTGCTTAAGCTTGGCCTCCAGTTCCGGCTGGCCCACCAGCACGATCTGCAGCAACTTCTCGGTGAAGGTCTCGAGATTGGTCAGCATGCGGATCTCTTCGAGCACTTCGTCGGTCAGGTTCTGCGCCTCGTCGACGATCAGCACGGCCGTCTCGCCGGCCCGGTAACGGTCCAGCAGCCAGTTGTAGAGTCGCTGCAGGATCTGGCTTTTCGATTTCGAATCGCACGGGATGCCGAAGTCCGCCATCATGTAGTCGAGGAACTGCGGAACATTCATGCGCGAGTTGAAAACGAAAGCCGTCGCCACCTGCTGCAGGCGCAGCCACTCCAGCAATTTGTTGATCAGCGTTGTTTTGCCAGTGCCGACCTCGCCGGTCAGCAGCACGAACCCCTTCCGGCTCTGGATGCCATACGTCAGGCAGGCCAGCGCCTCCTCCGTGTGCCGCGTCAGAAACAGGTAACGCGGGTCCGGATTCACGTTGAATGGGTTGGCTCGTAATCCAAAAAACTCTTTGTACATACCGGCCGCCTAGACCCCGACTTTCTCGTCAGACTCCGTTTTGTCTTTCTCGCGACCCCAGAATTTGCTGCTGCCGTTCTTCTGGACGTCTTCCGTGACCCACGGCAATGACACCAGCACCGGCATTTGCAGGCTGGCCACCACATCGGCTTCATTGCGAATCGCCTTGTCTCGCAGTTCCAGCCACAACGCCAGGCCCATGCCAATCACCAGCCCCGTACCCAGTCCGCCCGCCGCAAACAGCAGCCGGTTCGGAAAGCTGGGAGATTCGGGCAGGTTGGCCGCATTCAGCAGGTGCATCTGTTCACCCTGCTGGCGGCGTTCCATGTCGGTCGCCATCTCGGATGTGCTCTTTTTCGCGAGCAGGTCGTTGTAGAACTTCTGGGCCGTCTCGTAGTCGCGGGTCAGCAGTTTGTACTGCTGATCCACGTTCGGACTGATTGCAACCCGGCTCCGGTACATCTGGATCTGCTCGCCGATGCGCTTCTGTTCGCGCGTGGCCTGGCCAAGCACGTCTTCGTACTGGTGAACCTGCAGGCGTAACTGCCGGATCTCCGGCGGCTCGGTCGCGCTGGCCTTCGCGTTCGCATCCCCACCTTTGGCCGCAGCCTCGTTCACTTCCGCCAGTCTCTTCTTCACTTCGGCGATATCCGCCTTGGTCTTGATCACGTCCGGATGGTCTTCGGTGTAGCGCGCCTGCAGCGAGAGTAACTGGCCCTGCAGGGTGCTAAGCTGCGTTTCGAGGCTCTGCGGATTGTTGCTGCCCTGCGACGACTTCCAGGCCGAAAGCTGCTGCGCCAGCAGCGACTCGGTATACGACTTGTCTTGCTGCGCGCGGTTCACGGTCTGGGTGTTCGCGTCGAACTGCGAGTTCAGCGTGCCCAACACCTTCAGGTTGTTGTCCTCGTCGCCGGGCAGTTGTCCCGAGTACTGCCGCTTGAACTCCGCCATCTTCGAATCCTGGTCATCCAAGTTGCGCTTGGCTTCCTCTAATTGCCGTGAGATGAAGTCGGTTGTGCTCACCGCCATCTGTTCGCGCGTGTTCTGGAATTCGGTCAGCATCGCCGACGTAAGATCGTTGCAGATGTCCTGCGCATCGTGCGGATTCGCGGTAGTAAAGTTCACATAGAAACCGGGAACGCTGCCCTGCCCCCGCCTCTTGCCGCCACCCGTGTTCGCGATCGCGCCCAGGTCGGTGACCACCGGCTCAATCTGCACGCTGGTACGCACATCCTCGATCACGTCTTCCAGATTCTTACCGCCCTTGAACAGGTTCGGGCGCTTCTCGACGATGGGCTGAAGCCGGTTCCGGCCCAGCACCTGCTGCTGCATGGTGGCGATGCGCTGCGCGAGATCGGCCGTCACCACAGGCTGCACCACGCCTTCCGGCACTTTCTGGCCCTCGACCAATACCAGCGATTGCGACGTATACTTCGCGGTGAAGAAATAGGAAATCAGGAATCCGACCAGGGGCGCCAGCAGCGCCGGGATCAGGATCATCTTCATCCGGCGGCGTAGCATCGCCAGGTAGTCATCCAGAGTGAGATCGCGATTTTCAATCATTCCAGTGTTCCGTTCTGACCGCCTCTTGCGGCCTTTGAGTTAGTCGATCCGGATCGGTCGGAAGTGCCAATCCACGCCAATTGTCACCACGTGTCGTACTGAGATTCGATCGCAGTTCTGCTGCCCAGGAACCGGGCAGGTATCGAAGACCTGATCATTCCACTGATACGAGAGGTAGGCTCCCCAGTTGTATCCAATCTGCCGCCGCAGGGCGATCCCTGCGAAACCATAGTTGTACGAAGTCGCGGGTACGCCCAGCGAGGCTTCCTGCAACCGCTGGTTGTGCGAGAAGCCCAACGACGCATTGACCGAGTAGTGCCGGCCCAGTTTGCGCTCCAGTTGCAGGCGTGCGATGTTGCTCACCGCGCCCGCGAAGAATCCCGAGCCGCTCGTGTCGTAACGCTCGAAGCTCAATCCAGCCGCAGTCCTGGGGAACTGGTAGCGCAACGTGAAATGGCCCGCTACCGAGAGCCGGCTCGTGCTCCCCGACACAGGATCCTCAATTCGCGTCCACTGCGGCCCTGCCCCCATGACCAGGTCCATCCTGCCCGACACCCGATGCCCGAACATGGCCTGCACCACGTGCGAGGTCACGTTCTCAGCGCCCGCCTCCGAAGGGAAATGAAATGACTGGAAGCCATAGCTCAGCGCCACCTGATTTTTCTTTGAGACCGAGTGGCTGTAGCCCGCCTGCGCGGCTGCCTGCCGGCTGTTGATGAAGCCCTGCGAATCGCCCGTGAAGTGCACGATCTCATATGCTCCGGCCGCCGTCACCGAAGAACGCGGACTCAGTCCCTGCACCACATCCACAATCGCGGAGTTCGTAATTCGCGGCTCCTGGCCAAGGGAACCGATCTGCTGCGACGACAAGCCGGTATGTCCAAGGAAGCCGGTGCCCAGTATTCCCATCCCTTCGCCCAACCCGCCCAGACCCAACTGGAAGCCCGACGAGCCACCATAGGAGCCATATCCAAACGAGCCTTCCGGCAGGTAGCTGAATGAGTCGCGCATGGTGAGTTGGCCGGTCCGCCATAGAATCGACTGCTGTGCCTGCAATTTCTGGATCTGTTTCCAACCGTCGCCGGCGCGGTTGTAGTACCCGGCGCCGCCCACGTACGCGGCCGCCAGTTGGTAGCGCCGCCACAGCCGTTGCATGGTCAACCCGCCCAGACCGCGCGTTACCGAGTGCCAAGCCGGACGTGCATCGCTGCCGATGTTCGAGTCCAGCGACTCGCTGCCTTCCACTCCGCCCACCAGCATGCTGCGCGGCTGGAAATTCGGCTCCAGTGAGGGCTGATCGAGGCCGGAAATTGGCGGATTCTCATTCACGATTACGGGCGCACTTTCTGGACCGAACGCTGCCGGGGGCGGTGTGCGCTGCGAATCATCCTGCGTCGGCTGCTGCGTGTCGCCCGGTGTCTGTTGCGCACTGCCCGGCGCCTGCTGCGGATCGCCTTGCGCCCACGCAGCACTCGCCATCATGGCCAGCCACAACAACGCACACACTGTCTTGTTCATCTTCATCATGCGATCCTTACGGGACGACAATCGTGTCTCCCGGCCTCAGGACTATGTTCTGATTGATTCCTTCGCCCTTCAGCAACTCCTTGTAATGGACTGGGATCTTCTGTTGCTTGCCGTTGTCCGTACGAAGAATGTAGATGCCCTTGGTATTCGCGAATTGCGAGAATCCGGAAGATGCCAGAGCCTGTAGCACCGTCATATTCGGTTGCAGGGGGCTCGCACCAGGGTGCAGCACTTCGCCCAGGATGTAGATCTTCTGGCTGTTCATCGCCGTGACTACCACGGTCACGCGCGGATCGGAAATGTACTTCTTCAGCTGCTTCGTGATGGAATCGGCCAACTGGGTGGGCGTGAGTCCCGCAGCCGCTACGTCATTCAACAGCGGAAGCGAAATCTTTCCGTCCGGCCGCACCGGCAGAGATTCGGTGAGATCCGGCTCTTTCCACACGGAAATGTGCAGCATGTCGTTGGCCCCGATCACATAGTCCGGGCCCGCCACCGATACCGGTTCGCTTTGCGGTTTATCTGCGGTCGCCGGCTTCGCCTCGTCGGCGGCTTTCGCATTCGCCTGCGCCCAGCCGCTGGTCACCATCGTGCCTGCCAACAGAAAGATTGCGAGATTCTTGGTGCGCTTCATGTATTCTCCTGAAACTTTATGACGCTCCAAATTCCTGGTACCCAATCTGTTTTAACTTGTAGAGCAGTGCCTTGTAGCTGATCTGCAATTCCTGCGCAGCCCGGCGCCGGTTCCAGCGCGTACGCTGCAGGACCCGCAGAATCAATTCCTTCTCCGCCTCCCGCGAGGCGGCCCGCGATGCCTGTTTCAGCGAAATCCGTTCCCCGTTGCCGTTGCGTTCCGAGCGCATCAACAATGAGCGCAATCCGCCCATAGCCACCGACTCGTCGCCCAGCGCCACGATGGCCTTGGCGGCGTCTTCCAGTTCGCGGATATTTCCCGGCCACGCGTACTCGTGGAACAGGTGCTGCGTCGCCTGGCTGAGTTGCGGCACCGGACGCCGGAAGTCCCGCGCATACTTCGCCAAAAAGAAGGTCACCAGCAGGGGAATGTCTTCTCGCCGCTGCCGCAACGGCGGCAAGCGCAGGCACACTCCGCTCAAGCGGTAATAGGTATCTTCTCGAAAATGTCCTGCCCGGACTTCCGCTTCCAGGTCGCGTGCGCTTCCGCAAATCAGCCGCGCCCGCGCCGCGTGTCCCTTCCCGTTTCCCTCCGTGGCTCGCAATACCAGAAGCAATGCTTCCTGGCAGGCCGCGTTCAGGTCCGCCAGTTCTTCGAAATAGACCGTCCCAGACTCAAACACATCGGCGTCGCTGCCCAGCATCGACTCCGTTACTTCCCCGCATGCCACAGCCCGGAAAGGCTCTTCCCGGTGCGCCGACATCTGATGAATTCGTTCGGCCGTTGCTTTCTTTCCACTGCCCGATTCCGCCAGCAGCAACACCGGCACTTCACTTCGGGCCAACTCCCGGATCACGCCGTCCAGAGATTTCATGCTCTGCCCAATTCCCTCGACGAAATCACAGCCGTTCCCCGCAACCGCTTTCGTCTCAGTAAATTCTGGGAATTCTTTTGCCATATTGGCTCTAGTTCGTCGCTGGGGGAATAACGCTAATGAGTCGGATGTCTTTGCTTAGCTTGCCTATAAGCAAGACGGGTGCCAAGCGCCCTGGTCTCGCGGAAACATGCATGAAGCAATTATGCTTATTATTTTCAGCAGCTTGGAGGGTGGCTGCTGAACTCCCTGTCGGCTCGATCGAATGTCAGACAGCCTACTATATGGGCGCGTTAAGGGAAAGTTTTTACCCACTCCACAGTAACCAAACGTGGTTACTTTTCCCCAAGACGAGTGCTCTCCTCCGTAACTGATTGGTTCCAAAACACGGTACTTGCCGAAACTCGCTCCCCGACGAGGAACTCTGGCGGAAGAATTTAACCTCAAGCGGTAAGCAAACATTTTCCCCTTAAGCACTACGCTGGGATGATGTTTTGGACCAGGCGGATTGAAAAATTGGATATTTTCGTAGCCATCCCGAGGCGATTACTTTCGGCGTCCTTGGCGACGTACTGAACGCTCCTGATCGGCAAAGGCTTTTTCTCGGAGAGGAGCGCCATGTTGCCCATCGCGGCAGCCGATCGGGCTCCGACGTGTCTTCTGGGGTTACGTGTAAGTCAGGGTCCCTTGTTCCGACCATTTGCCGCCATATATAACTTGGTGCACCGTGACGCGCGAAAAGACCGCTGTGATCGCATGTGTGCTTTGGTCGGCCACGCCTACCAAAACCAGCTTTCGATCAATTGCCTAGGCGTGGCTTAGCACTGCCCGTCCGGCCCGCAAACGATCTTCTAAATTCGTAACCCCTTCGGAGAAAAGACACCTTTCTCGTTGGGAGGGTTCTCGATGGGTCGTTTAGGTAACGAAAGTCACACTCTGTGCATTCCTGATTGCGCCCCGCGTATAGTTCGCTTATGCTTTCGATATCTCCTTCACTCATTTGAGTTTTGAGCCAAGCCGTCCAAACCGCACCGTTGCCTGTTGGATCGCAACCATTGTCCCCGCAGAGAGTTCCATGGTGGCAAATCCTCGCCTTTGTTGTCGTTCTGGCGTGGTTGTACGCTCCGGTGATCAGACATCTCGTTGGGCAATGGGCGCACGATCCGAACTACTCGCACGGATTCTTCGTTCCCCTGTTTTCACTGTTCGTGATCTGGAGCGAGCGCGACAAGCTCCGTAAACTCGTCCTGGAACCTTCGGCCTCTGGTTTGATCGTGCTTTTCTTCGGCTTGGTGGTACTGGCGGCGGGCACGCTGGGCGCGGAACTTTTCCTCTCGCGATTTTCTCTCCTGCTGACCATCGCCGGCCTGGTCGTGATCACCTTCGGGTGGAATTACATGCGGGCCATCTTCTTTCCGTGGATCTTCCTGCTGTTCATGATCCCGATTCCCGCCATCATCCTGAACCAGATCACTTTCCCGCTGCAGTTGCTGGCCTCGAAGGCCGCCGCCGTCACTCTGCCGCTCGTGGGCGTGCCCGTTCTGCGTGAAGGCAACATTATCCAATTGCCCGCCATGGCACTCGAAGTCGCCGAGGCCTGCAGCGGAATTCGTTCCCTGATGTCGCTTGCGACCCTGGCGATCATCTACGGATACTTGCTCGAACCCCGCACCTCGATTCGCATCATCCTGGCATTCGCCTCCATCCCGATCGCCGTGCTGGCCAACAGCCTGCGGATCATTGGCACGGGTTTGCTGGTGCAATACTGGGATCCCGATAAGGCACAGGGATTTTTTCACGAGTTTTCCGGCTGGGTGATTTTCGTGGTGTCGCTGGTTATGCTTTTCCTGCTCCATCGTGGCCTGCAGTGGTTGTGGCCGGAAGGAGCCTCGCGCGGATGAAATCCCAGATCCGTTTCGTCATCGCGCTCGCTTTGCTGGCAGGCACCGCGCTGTTCCTGCAGGCGCGCAACCGGGGCGAGATCTTTCCGGCGCGCATGTCGCTTTCCTCGTTTCCGCAACAGCTTGGCAACTGGACCGGCACTGACGTCGAAATCGAAAAGGAGATTCGCGACGTGCTCGGCCCCGGCGACTTCATGTTGCGCGTCTACCGCAACGCCGAGACTCGCCTGCCCTCCAACGATCTGTTCATCGCTTATTTCCCCAGCCAGCGCGCCGGAGACACCATTCATTCGCCCAAGAATTGCCTGCCCGGTGCCGGATGGACGCCCATTGATTCGTCCCGTATCTCGTTTGAGGTCGGCGGCCACCCGCCCTTCCCGGTCAATCGCTACGTGATCGCCAAAGGTTCCGAACGCCTGCTCGTGCTCTATTGGTACTGGGCGCATGACCGTGCTGTGGCCAGCGAATACTGGGCCAAGATTTACCTGGTCACCGACTCGATCCGCATGAATCGCAGCGACGGCGCCCTGGTGCGAATCACCACCCGCATGCTGCCCGGAGAGTCCGTGGAGGCCGCCATGACCAGGCTGACTCCGTTTGCCGGACATGTGGTCCCGTTGCTGAACGAATACATCCCCCGATGATCTGCGGAAGGCGCCTTGGTTCTTCAAGTCGATGTTCGTCTGCCGCGCCTTTGTGCGGCAACTCCAGCGACGTGCTACCTGCCCTTCGCCCGGGGGAATTGTCGGGCCGTCATCACTTCTTATCACTCTGCGCGTGCAACTCGCTCGCACCAGGAGATCCAGCCATGAGGCGTGCTCCATCCCTTCGTTTGTTGTTGATTCTGACACTTACCCTCGGCGGGCTCGCCGGATGCTCGCGCGATCCTAACGTTCGCAAGCAGAAGTATTTCGAGAGCGGGCAACGCTACTTCGAGAAGGGTAAGTACCGCGAGGCGGCCATCCAGTACAGCAATGCCATCCAGGTGGATGGGCGTTTCTCGGATGCTCACTATCGCCTCGGCCTGACCTACCTTCGTCTCAGCGAGCCGAACCGCGCTTTCCAGGAATTGCAGCGCACCGTCGAGCTTGATCCGACCAATTATGCCGCCCGCGTCGACATGGCCAACATGCTGATTGCCGCCAAGTTCTATAAAGAGGCGCAGGAGCAACTCGACGTCCTGACTGACAAGCAGCCCAACAATCCCGACGTGCACATGGCGCTGGCGAACTTCAAAGCCCGCCAGGGAGACCTTCCCGCGGCCCTGCTGGAAATGCAGAAGTCGATTTCACTCGACCCGAATCGCTACGAGGCCTTTCTAAATCTGGCCATGCTGCAGATTCAGGCTCAGCAGTACGACGCCGCGGAAGCCAGCCTCAAGAAGGCCGCCGCCCTTGATCCCAAGGCCATGAATGCGCAGTTGGCGCTCGGCGGCTTCTATCAGACGCGCGGCCGCCTGCCCGAGGCCGAAGAGCAGTTCAAACACGCCATCACGCTCGATCCCAAGAGTCCCGATCCGCGCTCCGCCCTCGTCCGTCTCTACATGATGGAGGGCAAGAAAGCCGAAGCCGAATCGTTCCTTAAGCAGTCCAAGCAAGACCTCGCCGACAATCCGGCGGGCTATCGCATGCTCGGCGACTTCTACTTCACCAGCGGCGACCTCGACAAGGCGGTCGCCGAATATGAATCCATCTTCAAGGATCACCCCAGGGATCTGCAGACCAAGAAGAACTTTATCCAGCTCCTCATCCTGAAGAATCGCCTCGACGAAGCGCGCAAGCTGGACGATGAAATCCTGAAAGCCAGCCCGCAGGACAACGAAGCCCTCATCTACAGGGGACAAATCAAAATGCGCGATGGCCACCTCGACGAGGCCGTCAACGCGCTACAATCCGCCCTCAAAAGCGATCCGGATAACGCCGTCGCCCACTATCACTTGGGCCTGACCTTCGACCAGCAGGGCAACCTGTCACGCGCCGAAAACGAGTGGCGCAATGCCGTCCGCCTCAAACCCGACCTCATCGAAGCCCAACGCGCATTGGCCGCCGTTTCCATTCGCAAAAGTGATTGGGACAATCTGAGGCAGATCGCGACCACCATCATCGAGGCGCAGCCCAATTCTCCCGACGGCTACTCCATGCGCTGTATCGCTTATGTCAACCAGAAACAATTCTCCAAGGCTGAAGAGGACGTCAATAAGGCCATCTCGGTGGCGCCCCAAAGTCCGATTGGCTATGTTCAGATGGGCAACCTGCGCCTGCTCCAGAAGCAATACGACCCAGCCGTCAAGTCTTACCAGAAGGCGCTCGACATTGACCCGGCGAATTCCGATGCCCTCAGTGGAATGATGAACACCTTCCTGGCACAGAAGCAGACTGACAAGGCGATTGCCGCCGCCAATACGCAGATCGCGAAGGTGCCCAACAGCAGCGGCTTCTACGACCTTCTGGGCACTGCCCTGTTCAACAACAAAAAAGATTACGACGCCGCTGAAGCCGCCCTGCGCAAGGCTGCCGATCTCGACAAGAAAAATTCCGATGCCCTTCTGAAACTCGGGCAGGTATTGAATGCGCAAGGATCCACCGACAAGGCCATCGCCACCTTTCAGCAGTCCATCAAGGACAACCCCAACGAAGTTTCCTTTTACATTTTGCTGGGAGAACTGTATGAGGGACAGAAGAAGTTGGACGATGCGCGCACCATGTACCAGAAGGCGCTGACCATTCAGCCGGATAATCCCGTGGCGTCGAACAACCTGGCCTACGTCATGCTGCAACAGAACGCTAACATCGATCTGGCCATTTCGCTCGCGCAAACCGCGCGTCGCCTGATGCCCGACAGTCCGAACGCCGCGGATACCCTGGGGTGGGCCTATTACAAGAAGGGCCTCTATCCCACCGCCATCGACTTGTTCAAAGAAGCCCTGAAGAAAGTTCCGAACGATCCCACATTCCAGGAGCACCTGCGGCAGGCGCAGCAGGCTCAGCCGCAGCAGTCCGGCAGCTGAGTTCGAATCGAAATGTGGCGCCGGCGGCTCGCCGGCAGTCGCGAGGGCGGCTCGCCCTCGGTGGAGGAGCGTGAGGCGCGCTGCTGATCTCCCGAAAATCTAGGTTCAGGATGCCCGCAAGCTACGAGCTCCGAACTTCGCGGCATCGCTCATCGTTTCGCTCATGGCTCGTAGCTCGTGGCTCGATGCTTCCGCAAAAACAAAACCCGCCGCATCACCGCGGCGGGTTTCGTGGTTCAGGAGTCGATCTATTCGTGACGAACTAGGACAAGCTCAGCTTGCGCCGGATTGCACCAGCCAGACCAATCAAACCAGTTCCGAAGAGGCTCAGCGTGCCCGGTTCGGGAACGGAAAGGCTGGTATCGCCGCTCTCAAGGCGCACGCTGCCATTGAAGAAGCCCTTGCCCGTGTTGATCGTGAGCTGCGAGGTCGCACCTACATGACCACTGGCATCAACCAAGCCACCTTTCAGCGTGTAGTTGTGGGTGCCGTTCGCCAACAACGTCGGCTCCCACGTCGCCCCGTCGCTGAAGCTGCCGCTGAAGATCACGCCATTGGGAACACCATTCGTTCCGTTTCCAGTGATCACAAAGCTGCCGCCTGCTGCCAGCGTTCCACCCGTTTGAGCGTTGCCGGTGAGAAATGCACCGGTCGTGAAGGAGAGTGTTCCGAGGTTCGATCCCGTTGCGCTGCCAACAATCCACAGCGTGGAACCGGTCAGGGTAAAGCCGCTCGCGTTCCCCGTGAGTGTGCCCCCCTTATTAGTGATGCCGAGGCTGCTGTCTGCAAAAGCTGCCATTGGCAGGGCCAGTGCCAGAACAGCCAGCAATAATACTTTCTTAAACATGAATTTACTGCCTCCTAGGAAGGTTCCGAATCGCCGGTCTCCAGGGGGAATGAGACCGCTTTGGGGAATCGCATCTCTTGGGGGTCTGAGATACAACACGCCCGCCGCTAACTAGAGCACACATCGTACCAAAGGGTGCGGTAGAGAACACACATCTAATCAGCCATTTAGGGTAGGTAACGTTACCTCGTTGATACTAAAGGTGCAAAGCACTGCACATGAACATAACTTCCCTTCGATCGTCCGAGTTTTCCACTGCCCCAAATGCTAAGCGCAGCAAGGCTTTTGCATTAGCCTTGCTGCGCTGATCTTTACGTTCCAACCAGTTACTCGGTTAAGCAACTTGCGTTAGTCGGCGGCCACTTCCGTATTCGCACCTTCGCGACGCCGCAACGTTCGGTTCGACGGCAGCCCCGCATCACGAATCTTGTACAGCAGTGCGCGATAGCTGATGCTCAACGCGCGCGCCGCTTGCTTGCGGTTCCAGTGATTGGCCTGCAGCACTTTCAAAATCACCTTGCGTTCGAGTTCGCGCGTCGCCTGACGTGTCAGCTTCTTCAGTGAAATTGGCCCATCCAGGTTGATCTCCGGATTGAAGTAGTCCTGCTGGCGCGTCACCAGATCGCCGGAAATCACCTCTTCCGATCCGAGAATGACGTAGCGTTTGATCAGGTTTTCCAGTTCGCGAATGTTGCCTGGCCAGTGGTATTTCTGCAGGACCGTCATCAGTTCGTTCGAAAGCGATTTCGCCCTGCAGTTGTATTTGCGGTTGTAATACTCGAGGAAGTAGGCCGCCAGTTCTTCGATGTCGGCACGCCGTTCCCGCAACGGCGGCAAGCCGAGATTCACAACGTTGATCCGGTAGAACAGATCCTGCCGGAACGTGCCGTTCTCGATCTCGGTTTCCAGCACGCGATTGGTCGCGCACACCACCCGCACTTCAACTTTCTTGTCTTCCTGCGCGCCGATGCGGCAGAACTGTCCGTCCTGCAAAAGTTGCAGCAGTTTCGATTGCAGTGCGAGATCGAGCTCCGAAATTTCGTCCAGGAACAGCGTGCCGCGATGCGCCATCTCGACGCGGCCGGGCTTGGTGCCATAAGCGCCGGTAAACGCGCCCTTCTCGTATCCGAACAGCTCGCTTTCCAGCAGCGTTCCCGGGATGGCGGGGCAGTTCACTTTCACGTACGGCCCCGTCCTCCAGGGCGAGCGTCCGTGAATCATGCGCGCGATGATGTCTTTGCCTGTGCCGCTTTCCCCGTGGATCAGTACGGGCACGTTGGCGGCAGCCACTTTGTCCATGCGCGCACGCAGCGCCTGCATGGCTTCCGAGCGCCCGAACACGATGGACTCGGGTGGAATCTCGCCAATCGATTGCACTAGGGAACTGACAGAATTTGTCGTTGTCATGAGTTTAAAGGCGGGACTTTACATCGTCCCACCCAAGTATGTGCACCCTACGCGCCAAACGCCGAACGATCGATTGGCGGACCGAATACCCGCAACTAAGCGACTGCTTCTAAGATGCTTAGCTCCGGTGTCGCGAGGGGAATACCGGCTAGCGGCAGGTCTACCGAGGCTACGAAATTAGAACAAAGCAGTAGGAAAATATTTTCACACCACAGAACCAAGTTTCCCTTTGCGGGCTCGGGACTTGGCAGCCCCGTTCAACAAGGGACGTGAGAACTTCAAGCCCAGCAGATGGTATCCATCCGAATGGCTGACGCGCACCGCGCGCGCGCGCAGGGTTCGGGCTGCCCGGGGGAGGGCTGCCGCTGTGGCCAAGGGTGCACTGGGGATTTCGAGCAGAACCTGCGCCGCCTTTGGCAAGGACCGCCGTACCGCCACCAGCGCTCCGCCGGCACTCACGTTGAGCGCGGTGGCGAACTCCAGGAACTCCTTGCCCTTTTCGTCCCGGCTGCGCACGAAAACGGGGATCGCCAACGGCAGGCGAGTCCATTTTCGGCGCTCCTTTTCAGGCCTCGGTCGAACCAAGCGCTGCTCCTGACAATTGCGGTTTACACAGACCGGTTCGCATCTAATGGGCCAAATCTCTGTACAAGGCCTTGAACCACCTGATAACACTAGAAACCGCCCCGGATTCACCCATGAAACAACGCTCCCTGCACCGCATTCGGCGTCTTTGTAGGAGTTCCTCCGTCTTTCTTTGGGGATTCTGGACAGCTGTCTCTAACCTGTTGAAAAGTGCAATCATTTACCCTTGTGTGGCAATTACGGTGCATTTTCGTTGACTTTCGTGGACACCCATCCTACGATTTCACTACGTCGTCCCCAAACGTGCTGTGAGTGTGTTCTTTTTGTTCCCTCCCCGTTAACCAAGCCACGAGTGTCTCTGACTATGGCTGCAAACCCGGATAACATGTGTCTTTCCCAAGCAGTAGAGGCGAAAGCAGGAGGCGAGCCTCGCTCCAGCACCCCGACTCCACTACAAGGCGGCGAGGGCATGGACTATCCGCAGGATTTGCTACAGAACTACAACCAGCTCTCCGAGCGCTACCGGCGCACCACTAACGCGCTGGCCTCGGCTGCTCATGACCTCAAGACACCTTTGGCGATTTTGAACGGCTACGTCGAATTGCTGCAAAGCGAGAAACTCGGCCCGCTCAATGAACGCCAGCGCGAAGTCATCGGCGACATGCAATCCAGCGGACAAAGGCTGCAACACTTCATCCAGGATTTCCTGTCATACACGGTGCTCGAAACCGGTGAACTCCGGATGCAGTACGAGCAGGGCGACGTCAACGCCTGCCTCTCGGAAGTTTGCCGGTTGTGGTCGCATCGCTTTCAGGAGAAGGGTCTGGCGCTCTACTTTCTCGCGAACGATAAGCTGGTACCGTTCCCCTTCGACTCCGCGAAGATTCAGCGAGTGATTTCGAATTTGCTGGAGAACGCTTCCAAATTCACGCTCTCGGGCGGCACAGTCTGGCTGCACGCGGAGCCCTACATGTGGGAGCGCCGCGGCGCCACCAAGCCGGGCGTGGAAAAAGAACGCCGCCGTCAGCCTCTTACCACTCCCAACGCTGTGAAGGTCAGTGTTGCCGATACCGGCCCCGGCATTCCACCGGAGTATCATGTGGAAGTCTTCGATGATTTCTTTCGGCTGCCCAGCAACGAGAACCAGTCCGACGGCATGGGCCTAGGCTTGGCCATCGCGCGCCGGCTAGTGAACGGCATGGGCGGCAAGCTCTGGGTGGAAAGCGAAGTCGGCGCCGGATCCAAGTTTTCGTTTCTCGTTCCTCTCAAACCCTCCCTCAACAGCTCTGCCAAAGGGAAAACGAAATGAGTGAAACGACCAACATTCTGCTGGTCGATGATGAACCGGGAATGCTCCGGTACATCCGGACCTTGCTCGAAGTCGACGACTACAAAGTAGAAACGGCCTCGACCGGCGAAGAAGCACTGCAGCGCGTCGAAAAAGGCCTCGAGCCCGACATGGTGCTGCTCGACGTCCTCATGCCCGGCATCGACGGCCTGGAGACTCTCGAGCAACTACGCCAGATGAAGCCCGGCGTGAAAGTCGTCATGCTCTCCTGCGTGAGCGACACCCGCAAGGTTGTCCAGGCCATGCGCCTGGGCGCGCAGGACTACCTCACCAAGCCGTTTCAGAAAGCTGAACTCGACGCCGTCATCGATCAGTGTCTCGGTAAGAATCAGCAGGCATACGCGGGCGAAGTCGAAGAACTCTGCGACGATGTCTTCTTCGTTGCCGCCAGCCCGGCGATGCGTAAGATTCGCTCGCAGGCTGCGCTGGTCGCCAATGTCGACATTCCCGTGCTCATGCTCGGAGAGAGCGGCACCGGTAAGGAAGTTCTCGCACGTCTCGTGCACAAGCTGTCGCCGCGCGCGCACCGCACATTTCTGAAGGTCAATTGCGCCGCCGTTCCCGCCGACCTTCTGGAGAGCGAATTGTTCGGCTATGAAGCGGGAGCCTTCACCGGCGCCACACATCCCAAGCCCGGCAAGTTCGAGCTCTGCAACAAGGGCACGATCCTGCTCGACGAAATCGGCGAAATGCCGCCCAGCCTTCAGGCCAAGCTGCTGCACGTCCTGCAGGACCAGCAGTTCTCGCGTCTGGGCAGCCGCACCGTCATCAAGGTCGACGTGCGCATACTGGCCGCGACCAACATCAACATTCCGGAAGCGCTTGCCAACAAGCGTCTGCGCGAGGACCTCTACTATCGTCTCAATGCATTCACGCTCAGCCTGCCACCGCTACGCGAACGCAAGGAAGAAGTTCCGATCCTGCTGAAGCACTTCATGTCGCGCATGGCCGAACAGTACGCGCGCGCTCCGCTGCCGCTCTCGCCGACCATGATGAACGCCTGCCTCGAGTACTCCTGGCCGGGCAACCTGCGCGAACTGAGCAACTTCATCAAGCGCTACCTGATTCTCGGCGACGAGAAGCTTGCCATCGCCGAACTCAATCCCAAGAACGACGTCAATGGTGGCCAGCGCGCGGACGCCGGTGGCAAGGCTGCTGCCGATTCTTCTGCAGGCGGGCTGAAGTCCCTGTCGCGCAGTGCGAAGGACGAAGCCGAAGCAGCCGCCATCACGCAAGCCCTCGAGCAGACCAACTGGAACCGCAAGCAGGCCGCTGTCCTGCTGAAGATCAGCTACAAGGCGTTGCTTTACAAAATTCGCCAGTACGGCATTGCAGAGGCTCGCGGACACCACAAGCTCTCCGCTGGCGCCTAGGTACAGACCAGGCTGCTTTACTCGTCTTGCTCCTCCGATTTAGAGTTACGTGACCGCTTCCATTCCTAGGGGGCGGTCGAAAATGCCTCCGGCAAGCTCCGCAACAGACAAACCGCGATTCCCGCTCTCGGCTCAAACGACCGAAGAAACTCTGCTGTCGAGTCAGTTCCTTGAAACTATTCCCGACGCGATTATTGCCGTGCAGAGTGACGGCACAATCCTGCAGCTCAATTCGCAGACTGAACAGCTCTTCGGATATGCCAAGGGCGAGCTTATCGGCCAGAAGATCGAGGTCCTCGTCCCGCAGCGTTTTCGCGGAGCCCACCGCGGCCACCGCTCCTCGTTCGCCGAGGAACCGAAGATCCGCCGCATGGGCGCGGGTCTGGATCTGAAAGGCCGCCGCCGCGACGGCTCCGAGTTCGATGTGGAAATCAGTTTGAGTCCGGTCACCACCGACGACGGAACCATCGTGCTCAGCGCCATTCGCGACATCAGCGACCGCAAACGCATCGAAGCCGAACTGCGCCGCGCCAACGAAGAACTCGATAAGCGCACCGCAAAAGAAATCGGCGAGTACCGAGCCCGCCTAGCTTCCATCATCGATTCCTCCGAAGACGCCATCATCGGTAAGGATCTCGATGGCACCATCACCTCATGGAACCGCGGCGCCCAGCGCATGTACGGCTACGATCCGGACGAAGTCATTGGCAAGAACATCTCACTTCTCACTTCCAAGGATCGTCCCGACGAAATTCCCCGCATCCTTGACCGCATCAAGCGCGGCGAGCACATCACGCACTACGAAACCACTCGCATCACCAAAGACAGGTGGCGCCTGGATGTTTCCATTTCGATTTCACCCATCCGCGATGCGAGCGGTGTCATCATCGGCGCGTCGGCCATCGCGCGCGACGTGACCGACCAGAAACGCGCCGAGGAACACCTACGCCAGGCGCAGAAAATGGAAGCCGTGGGCCGGCTCGCCGGCGGCCTCGCCCACGACTTCAATAACATCCTGGGCATTATCACGGCGTGCACGGAATTGCTTCGCGACCGCGTCGCAGCTAGCGAAGAGTCGGCGCCCTTCATCGCCAACATCCGCAAGGCCGTCGAGCGCGGCTCTTCCCTCACCCGCCAGTTGCTCGCCTTCACGCGCAAGTCCGCCGTCAACCCGCAACTCATCGACCTGAACACCCACCTCAAGAACGTCACCAAACTCATCCGTCCCCTGATGGGCGATGACGTCGAAGTCGTGGTGCAGCCGCGCTGCGAATCCGCCATCGTGGAGATTGATCCCGGCCACTTTGACCAGGTCGTTCTGAATCTGGCCGTCAACTCGCGCGACGCCATGCCGCGCGGCGGAAGATTCATTCTCGAAACTTCATCCATGCAACTTGACGACGTATTCACGGAACAGCATCGCCCCATGAAGCCCGGCCACTACATCGTGCTGGCCGTCAGCGACACCGGAGTGGGCATGGATCAGACCACAGCCTCGCGCATCTTCGAGCCTTTCTTCACGACCAAGGAGGTCGGCAAGGGAACCGGCCTGGGTCTTGCCACCGTCTACGGCATCGTGCAACACAGTGGAGGCCAGATCTGGGTGTACAGCGAGCCCGGCCGCGGCACCACCTTCAGGATCTACCTGCCAAGCGCGGAAGAAAAACTCGGCGCCGTTTCCCAGCCCGCCGTAGAAGCTCCCGTGCGCCGCCGCGATGGCACCACCATCCTGCTCGTCGAGGACGATGAGATGATGCTCAGCCTCACCCAGCAGCTCCTGGTGGAAAACGGATTCACTGTGCTCGAAGCTAAAGATGGCCTGACTGCCCTTGAACTGGTACGTTCGCATCCGGGTCCGATTCACCTGCTGCTGACTGACGTCGTCATGCGAGGCATGGGCGGCCCTGAACTGGTCACTGCGGTCAGCGAGTCCCATCCCTCCGTGAAGACCGTCTTCATGTCCGGCTATACCGGCGAACTGATCGAGCAGGGCCAGCCCGCCATCCTCAAGGTTCCACTGCTCGAAAAGCCCTTCACCCGCGCCGCCCTGTACAAAATTCTCGACACCACACTGGGGTAATGGTCGCAACATCACCGGGATGCGGTGATTGAGATCACACATAGCTGTGCCAAATAACCCACCTCGACGTCCCCTGAAGACCGGACGGCGAACACGACGCAACGTTAAGATACTCATATACCAAAGATTACAAATGACTTGTATCTGCCTTGCCGAGTCCGTTACGTTTCCTCGCCAGTTGGCCAGAAGGTTGCCCTTCCAGTGTGCGTGCAAGGGAGGCAGTGACGATGGCAACTCAACCGATCAGACCCCCACAGAAAATCAACGCAGCCCAATCGGCGTTTGGTGACCAGTCTCCCGCCCTCGCGCGCGAACTCGAAACCGTCTCGCTGACCAACCACTACCCCACCGGGGCGGTGCTGTTCAGTGAAGGCCAGCCGCCGCGAGGAATCTACCTCATACAGCGCGGCCTGGTGAAAATGTCGGTCTGTGCCAGCGACGGACGCACGCTCATCCTGCGCATCGCGCGCGACGGCGACGCTCTCGGCGCCGCTTCCACCATCGGCAATCGGGACTATGAAGCCACCGCCGAAGCGCAGCAGCCTTGCTATATCACTTTTATCCGTCAGTCCGACGTGCTCCGCATGATGCGCGTGCACGGTGAGTTCGCACTCTGGATCACGCAACTGCTCAGCCGCGACTACAACTTCACCTGCCGCGAAATTCGCACCCTGATGCTTTCCGGTTCCGCCACCGAAAAGCTGGCGCGCCTGCTGGTCGGCTGGCTCGACGAGCGGCACGTCACGCACAACTCCGACCGCATGAAGGTTCCACTCACCCACGAAGAAATCGGACAGATGATCGGCACGTCGCGCGAAACCGTAACTCGGCTGATGGCCGGCTTCCGCAAGCAGCGTTTGATTGAGCAGGAAGGAGCGACGCTGGTGGTTTCCAATCGCGTCGCGCTCGAATCTCTGATTACCGCGTAGAAAAATAAAAAATTAAGACCCCACGTCAGAAGAATTCCCGTTCAACATTTCCCCTGACGTGGGGTCTGCGCCACTTCGTCTTTCCTCAAACTACGCCTTCTATCGAAACTCGCAATACAGCGAAATCCGTAGAAGAGCATTGGAACTCCCCGATTTTTTTCACACCACCGCGAAACTCGCGAGTGCCTCTTCCACATTCGTGTGGAACGGAACAATTCTTGGGATCTGCGACGAGTGCGCGATCTCGGCGACGATGCCGGTCGCACCCGCTACCCGCAATTCCCCGCCCGCCTTGCGAAGTTTGCCTGCGCACAACACGATCATCCCGAAGCCGGTGCTATCGAC
>Ga0210406_10000139_pt1 | contig 110730 bp, 99 predicted proteins | sample IncBWC30MmetaG_FD_155454 | JGI IMG/M metagenome (GOLD analysis project Ga0210406, IMG submission 155454) | Forest soil microbial communities from Barre Woods Harvard Forest LTER site, Petersham, Massachusetts, United States - Inc-BW-C-30-M | ecosystem: Environmental > Terrestrial > Soil >... | reverse complement strand
TGCAACGGTTGCTCTCCAGTAATTTCCAAGTCGGAGGGGACGCTTCAGCAGCGGCGGGTCCAGTTGGACGGCATGCCGAGGCTGGCACGGATTGGAGGATGGATACAGAAATCCTGACCTACTCCCGCGCCAAGGGCGCTTTCGCTGGGCTCACGTTGGAAGGTGCATCGATCCGTCAAGACAGCGATTCCCGGCACGCGATGTACGGACGCAAGGTCACAACTCGGGCTTTGCTGTTGGGCAAAGTGCCAGCTCCAGCTGTAGCCCGGCCGTTCCTTGCGGAAATTCGTGGAGCAAAAGCCCAAGCTGTAGCCGTAGCCGAAGGGAAAACTGAAGCTAAGGCTGAAGCCAAAGAGAAAGACAAGGACAAGGACAGGGACAAGGACAAAGAGTAAGGCTTCCCTAGTCGATCTGTCGTTGTTCGTGATCCAGCCGACGGCTGCGTGTTCTAGAGGTAGCGCAGTTCATCACTCATTCTTATTCGTCCGCGCGAAACAGGTCTCACGCGGACGTGACGAGATTCCATCTCGCGTGTGGGAGGTTGGTATGCTTTGGACGGTTCTTGTTGTTCTTCTGATTTTATGGCTTCTGGGTTTCAGTCTGCATGTCGGCGGAGGCTTGATCCACTTACTCCTGGTTGTAGGCTTGGTGATTCTGGTCATTAACCTGCTCAGCGGACGACGAACTGTAGGGTGAAAAACGTGATACGAGTGTCCCGACGCCCGGCAGGTTCCGGTATGGCCTCTCCTGGCGACGGCTTCACCCTGCGTCCCCGTTGGGTGAACGAATCGTGCCACTGCGCACTCGCAGCCGAGGCAGGATCTCTCGTTCCCTGCTATCCAGACAGAGGTTCACTACTGGGGAGGCATGCACCGGACGAGGCTTGTAATCCCGCCGCACTGTTCCGGTGAGGGAGCGGGCTGTTCTTGAATTTAATCAGTTCATCGTAGCGACGGTGGGAAGGCTGTTGAGGGTCGTGACCCGTTTTACGTCGCAAGGCTCGTGGCCGGCTTTTCCATTTTCATCGGCAGACAGATCGACCGATCGACCCTTAGATCGACTTGCCTGCTGCAAATTTCGCATGATATTGGCGGGAAGGGATGACCATCCAATAAATCAATAAATGCCTCCTTTGGACGGTCCCAGGTAGCTTAACCGCTTAACTTCCTAGGCAGAGGCGATGCTGATCAATACTGATCATTTCGACTGAAGAAGAAGGCGGCGCAGAAGTTCAAAACAGCCCGCTACCTATTTCCTGATGCAGTGATAGTGGCCACCTTGCGCTTCGTACTGGGGTCTTCGAAGGACCTGAGCCGATCCAATAGCTGTTTCGATCCATGGATCAATTTCCCGGCTTCGGCGATCAAAAGGACAGTATTCGTGTTCAGTTCCTCGATCTTGCGTCGCAACAACGAAGACTCGTCTTCGATCTTGCGTCGCAACAAGGAAGACTCTTCTTCATGTTGCGAACTGGCGATGCCCTGCGTGCTGTTGAGCAGCATATGGGGTGGTCTCCGATGAGGAATTATCAGATTGCACAAGAGACCGGCGCCCCGAACGGGACACGGCGGAGGGATGTGTAAAGGGACTTCTAGAGTGTAGCACCTCCAAAGAGTCCGAGAGGTGACCGTCTATCGGGATACGAGGTTAGTCTTTGATGAGCTAGAACGGGTTTACCTGGGGAAAATGAATCTTCAGCTTATAGCAAATGTAGAGAATCAGGATCGCGCCCAGCGTGGAAAAAATGAGGCCGGCGGGATGATATCGTTCGTTTGTCGGGCGCGAAAACATATGGGTAATGGCGCCGCCCAGGATCGATCCGATGACGCCGAGCACGATCGTCCAGAAGATCGTCATATGCACGTGCATCACCGATCTCGCGATAATCCCCGAGATTAGCCCAATAAGAACATACCAGATTAGGTGAAACATACTTTTTCCTCCAGCATTTGCCATCAGAACGTCGTCGAGTATAACTCAGGGTTTCACAATTGAGTAGACTGTCCTATGGCATGTATGGCACGTCCTCTGGCATGGATCGGCTTGACACCGGCCGGGCCTTCTCATGAAGGCCTATTACGTAAATTTAGAATTGGCCGATCCGGGCTAATGAGTGTCCCAAACAAAAGGTCCAGCATCGAAGCCGCTGGCCCTGGGGGAGAAACTGATCGAACTCCCGAACTCAGTCATTTAGCACAAGTCTCGCTGGACCATGTTCAAATCGGTCACATGCAGGTCGGCAACTGGCGCAACTGGTCTGCATTGAACGAGTTGGAGGTCCGGCTGTTTCGTTGGCCGGTTTGCGCTAAAGGCTGATTTGATTTGGGTGTTTGTGGCAGTAGGACGTAGATTAAGATGAAGCGCGAAGCTTTGGATCTCAACCGCCGCGCCAACGTGATGCTTGCTGAAAAAGCAGGCGATCGAATGGGCAAGGTCAGCGTGCGATGAGCGCGATATTGGCACGATTTTGGCACCGTCAGAAATCACCGATCGGAGTGGAAACAAGGTTGGAAAGTACTTTAGAATCAATCTTGCTAATCATGTCGGGGCGTAGCGCAGCCTGGTAGCGCACCTGCCTTGGGCGCAGGGGGTCGTAGGTTCAAATCCTATCGCCCCGACCATCTTTTCAGTTGTTTGCGAGGACTGGAATCAATCTGCAATCAGTTTTTAGTGCGAGTTCTGCTAATTTCGATCCCGCCTGACGCATTTCATCCGTCACCACGTCGCCGTAAATGTTGAGCGTAGTTTGGATGTCGGCGTGACGCATGAGCTTCTGCTGCACCGTAAGCGCGGTACCCACAGCGTCGAGCCACCAACGGAAAGTATGGCGGAAGCTGTGCGTCCCCAGCCGTCCGAGCCCAGCGGCTTTCGCCGCATTTTCAATGATGCGGAGAGCCCAAGGACCGCTTCTGGCCCCCGCGCTAGGGTTTCTACCCCCAGGGCCCTAAGTCGGCTTCAGAATTCACCCCGCACGAAAGGGTGCTTCCACGGGTCTCGCGAAGTCCTTTGTGATCAACGGGCGAAATCGACGTTTCGACGTGCGAGAAAGGAATTCCTTTTGAGCAGCCACTTCTCGACCTCTCCACCTTCATATCCACCGAGGAGCGGCCAATTCTCATTGAGTGTGATGTCTGATTTGAACAGTTGTGAGCGCCACTGGCCCACTTTCAAATTCGCACCACAGGGGAGGAGTTCAGACCCTCTGGGGGCTCACCTAGATTGATCCGATCGTGAAGGTCAACCACTCGCCTTTGGATCCGCGGAAGACGCTGAAGACCTTGAAGCCGGGGTGGTGAGGCAACTCCAACTGCTTTTTTCCACCCTTGCCCATTACCGGGACGATGGCATACCAGCTGTCGATCAAGCCCTTTTTCGAGGTGGACTCCACACAGATGAGGCCGGTGTGGTCGTAGACGGAGTTTCCCTGGCTGTCCAGGTTGCCTGTCGTGAAGCCGCCGAATGAGTTGAACACGAAAGAGTTCTTCGTGAATTTGTTCGGTTCGGAGATGACGATGTGGGCATGCTCTGCACCGTCTTTTGCGACGATATGCATGTTGGAAGGATCCAGCAGGCCGAAGACATATGTCTTGCTGGGAGTAATGAGATCCACATCGCTGAGTGGGGACGTTTCGTTCAGCAGGATGTCATCGATTTCGGCGTTGGAGCCCTGGTTCTCTCCGGGCATCTTGTCTGGCCAACTTCCAGCGCCGGTTACATACCAGAGATAATTCCCGACGAATCCGTTGCAGTCCAGACCCATGTTCTGGTTGCAGTAATTTTGCAGATCGGCTTTCGTCGTTCGGCCTTGCAGCACCGCCAGTTGCGCGCCAACCTGGCAGTCTTCCGGAGATCCCTTGCCTTCGAAGGCATAGTGCAAGATTCGCCGCAAAAGGTTTTCGTTGTCGATGCCTGCAGGCTGACCGTTGACGGTGACGGTCAATTGGAAACTCGGGTCTTTCTTCTTGTGTTTCCGAAAATCCTCAACGGAAGCGTCAATCAGGTGGTCCGCCTCATTGGTCCACTTTCCGCTCAAGTATTGATCGATGGAAATAGTAACGGGTCGGTCGCTAAGCCCAACGGTGAGAGACCTGTATTGGTTCGCGTATTCTAGAGGTGTGGTCATTGAATCACGTGCAGGAAGAAAATTTCCTGCCTCCCAACTGAAGAAATCGGAAATGGCGGGCCCACAGCGAGCAATAAAACCCTGAGGGTCGTCCGCCGGTTGAACGTAAGAACGGTGAAGGCATGGCCCTAGTTTCCCACAGTTTCTAATTGTCGTAACATCTCGACTACACTTATCCCTGAAAGAGGATGTCAAGTAAAAAAGATTCTCCCCGCCCCTCTGAGAGATGCGGGCGCGCGCTCGGGAGGAATGGTTAAACAAGCTCCCACAAGCCGGGTTGCGCCGCCGGGCGGAGCTGCTCTATCAACAACTGGATGGATTGCAGGACTTGAGGTGCCGGCACCCAGGTCTATGCGTAAGAGTTCCTGTTGGACCTTCAGATCCACCCAAGCTGCCTCAACATCGACGAGTAGGTGTGTCGAAACGTGTGCCAGCCGATGCCTTCTCCCAGTTCCGCCGCCTTCACCGCCGGCTTGATCTGGTTTTCTAGCATCTTGCTCGACCGGAAGGGAAGCTCGCGAGCTTTCTGAGAACTGGCGAAGACCCAATCCGCTTCATGACCAAACATCGACGCGGCTTCCAGGTGAACAGCACCTCGGCGAGTGCGGGCTCGAGACGCAGACCGGATTCTGAATACTTCGTTTTCACGTCCCCGACTATGCCGTCCACGATCGCTCGTCGCACGAGCTCATCTCGTGAGTCTGTCGTCTTTAAGGTTGCGGGTAGTCAGAGGATCGGCATAGCCACACCACACCAGACAGCCTCGACACCAGACAGCCTCGAATGAGTTTCGCCTCACGGCGACATTGCGAAACGATTTTTCTAGCGAAGCAAGATGGGCGTATAATCGTGCCGTTTTCGGGTAAAAAAGGAGATTCCAGTTATTAATGGCTGCCATTTTTCGGGTCAACAACGGATTCAGGGCTAGTAACTGAGAAGGTAAAAGGTAAAGCGGGAAGGTAAAAAAGATCCATGCGCTCGCTTGTCATCGTCGTCCTGAGCTTCACGTTATCGAGCGGCGCTATGGCGCATGATCGAAGTGGCTGTTCGGCTACCGACTATGCCCCGGAATCGATCAAGGTTCTCAGCGAACCGAGCGCGAAAGCGAACTCCCTTCAGTCGATTCCCAGGGAAAGGACCGCATCTCTCGTCCGTGTGGATGCCTTCGCCAGCCGTAGCGGCGATTGGCTGAAAGTCCGCGGTGACCAATATGAGGGCTGGGTGTCCGCTAGAGACGTCGTTTGCCGGGTTCTGCCTCAGGAAGCCCAGGACACTATTGCAAAGCAGGCGGCCGAGGTGCTGCAGGCATTGAAGACCGCGAACATGCCGGAGTTGAGGCGATCCGTTCATCCCGTAAAAGGTCTCCGATTTTCCCCCTACGGCACGGTCGATTCCAAGACGGACGTGGTACTGACAGCATCGCAACTGAGTGGCGCGCTGCAGGACCCGACGAAGCGGGTCTGGGGGGCGGACGACGGATCGGGAGCGCCCATTCGACTGACCTTTGTCCGCTACTACCACAAGTTCGTTTACGATCGGGATTTCGCTCAGGCCTCGCAGGTTAGATACAACAGCGAGGACGAAGGCCGCGCTTGGGAACAGTATCCCAACGCAATCTTAGTTGACTATCGTCTGCCCGAGACCGCTAACCTTCCGCAGGAGCATCTGCGGCTGGTCTTTGAGCAGCACCAGGGTAAATGGTACCTCTCAGGCATCATCCACGACGGGTGGACGATCTAGATGACCGGAAAGCTGATCGCAATCACAAGTCTCTGTCCCCGCTTTCCTTAAGAAGACGTGCCAGGAGGACACGAAATGCCGCCAGCCAAAAAAGCCGCTCCGCCAGTACAACTAAAGGTAAAACTCAAGCTTCGCAACCGACTTCACAAAGTTGACAACATCGGCGGGGCGCTGGTCCAGCTTCTGGACTCAACCCCCACCGTCGTGGCATCCGACCATTCCGACGGGCACGGCGTCGCCACTCTGAATCTGACCCCGCTGGCCGATGGGGACTATTCTTGTGCCATCACAGCGCCCAATACGGACTCGAATTCCGTCGGACCCGACCTGGCCAACGGCGCACCCGTGCCGGATCGAATTTACCGCCCCGTGAGCTTGACCGTAAAAATAACCGGACACACTATAAAAACCGCCGTCCCGGACGATCCGCTCGCCGCCAACGTCGCTGTAAGCGGAGCCTTGGTTGTCGTCGACATTCAGCCCGTGTGGATGAAGTCGGCGGCCAACAGCGGACGCGCCGGCGCAACCATCTCCATGATCATCGTTCACCACACCGGGTGCGGCCTCGGCCCGGCGGTCGCCACCTTTATCGCCGAGAAGGGCCCGCACTACATGATCGACACCGACGGCCAGATCGTGAAGTGGGTACAGGACTTTCAAGCCTCCTGGCACGCGGGCTTCTCCCGCTGGGCCGGCGTGAATGGCATCAATCCGGTGTCGATTGGCATTGAGATCGTGAATGATACCGGGCCATATCCGGAGGCGCAATACGCCGCACTTCTCGGCTTGCTCGATCGTCTTACCTCCGCCTTCTCCAGCATCGATTCCTGGAATATCATCGGCCACAACGACATCGGAACGAAACCCGACGGCACTCTGGGCCGGAAGTCGGGCGACCCCGGCATGCAGTTTCACTGGGACCGCCTGGAAGCCAGGCGCCTTGGAATGTTGATGACCGCCGGACCTCCGAACCCGAGCATCTACGCGGGCTTCTTCGACGCCGTCGCCAACGGATCCCTTCGCCTCGGCGATAACGATAGTCACCACCGCTTCGGCGGAGCCACTCACCAAACCATCACCGGCACCCCCATCCTGGAGCTGCAACAGGATCTTGCTAACATTGGATATTCTCTGGGAACCCCGGACGGCGATTTCGGCGATAAGAGCCACCACGCTGTGCTTCAGTTTCAGGAACACTTCTTTGCCGGTGGCCGCGGGCCTACTCCCAACGGAAGAGTTGATTTTCAAACCGCCGCTCTGATCAAGAGCGTTCTCGGAGCCAAGCCGTAAATGCTCCGGTGTGATGCCGGTATACATCGATGCCTGTCGATATAAATCGCTGGGAGAACTGCGAAGGCGCCGTTACCTCTTGCGGAATACCCGACTGAAGCAGCTAAGGCCGGCGGAGCAATGATATCCGCCAGCGCGGCGATTGACAGTCGCCCTGGCCGAAACGGGCCGGGATAGCAATCGCTCGCTCGGAAATTAGCAACCGTCACGCCTGGACGAGGTGCTTCCGATGCTTCAATAACGCCCTTTACGTCAGGATGCCGTCTTAATGTTCTCGCGTACCAAAGATTTTGGTGGAACGTCGCTGCCACTCGCTAGGAAAACTGCAATACCTGCGATCGCCAATACCCTCGAAAACTTAGAGGGCGCTATAACGCTGGTGTAAAGCCACGTTGTGAAGACGCTCTGCTGCCGGGGGTTAAAGGGCCAGACACGATACGTACGGTATGTAAATCAGCCGATGTCCTCCAAATTCACTGCTCAAGGAATCCCGAGGAATAGGAATTATGAGTGGATTGGAATCGATTGGCATAGAATGTGAAGCCCGCCGGAAAGGAAGAAGCAACATGAGTGATATCGATATACCGGGCTATGGGAAGCTCTGGGTCGCGAATAAGTCGGACCTTCCATTGCTGGTGGTGTTTGGCGGCATCGCAGTAAAGCCGAGCCAGATGGATGGAATTAAGCGGAACAAAGATGATGACAATCCGGTTCAAAGTGACGTTTACATGTGGAACTACGTGAATCCCTTGAAGAACCGGATTCACATCTTTGTTTCGCTCCCCCCGCGTCACATGAACGGCCTAAAGGCCTATGACGCGCTGGTGAATTCGCAGGACCAGAAGTTCGCGCCCTCTCAGCAGATCCCGTTTCTCTTCAATGGCGGCTATTTGCCCGGGATGGGTCTCCTGGGTGAAAAAGCTTATGTCAACAAGTTTTTGTCCATTTTTCTGGTCGACATCTGGATGGGAAACAGCACCTCCGCAGATTTCTACACGCACTTCGTGAGTACGAATGCGGATCGGGTGACCTACCTCTTTACGCAAGGCGGGGCCGCGAACGACGATGCAAGAGACAAACTTGCGAGAAAGTTAGGCTCTCAAAAAGCAATAAAAGTGGACGCGCAAAAGGGCGATGTAGGTTACATGACCCACATGCGCACCAACACAGTGGCTGTCGGCATGCTGCCCTAGCGTTTCAACGAAGTGCGATTCGAGCCGCCCGTGTAGACATGTGGGAACCGTTCCGGCAAAGCCTGGAGCAGTGGGTACCGGAGTGCCGGATCGTGCATGACAAGTTCCGCATTCTGCAGCATGCCAGCCATGCGGTGGACGAAGTGCGGCGGGCAGAGTTCTTCCGCAGAGTGGAGGAGCCGCGCGGGATCTGGTACGGGGTAAGCGCTGGCTGCTTTTGAGCAGTTGGCTCAACCTGGATTGCGGCAAGCGGCGTCAGTTGAAGCGATGTTTGCTCTGAACCGGCGCATTCTCAAAGCCTATCTCCTCAAGGAGAGCCTCTCGCAGTTGTAGAATTACACCGACGAAAGGGCCATGTTGTGTTACCTGCAGAGCTGGATCGACCAGTTGCGCTGGCAGCGGCTGAAACCGATGGAGAAACTAGCTCGTATGTTGCTGGATCATCTCCAGGGCATCCTGAACTACTGCCGGACGAAGCTACCCATGGGTGTGATAGAAGCGGTCAACGGCAACATCAAAGCTTTGCTCCGCCGCGGCCGCGGTTATCGAGATTTGAACTATCTGCTGCTGAAGGCGCAGCGCTTGGCGGCCACCAAGACCGAATTCGTCGTTCTTCAGAAGGCCGCGTAACATGCGTATTTATCAAGATTCTCGTTTAGAGCCGTATTTTGGGGTGCGCTTTACGTTGTATCCGATACTTCACTTTTCCCGGCTAGATCAATAGTGACTGGTAGATCTGGTATACATCAAATACATCAAGACTAAGGGTGAAGTCCTTCGAGGTTCGTGGTAGGATGCCACCAAGTTGTCTTTCCTGTTGCGAGCGGATGGGGCGTGACCTCTTGGGGACTGCGGGCATGAGCGGACACCCTACCAAAATTGGCAAATATGAAGTTGCCGGAATTATTGGCAGGGGCGGTATGGGGGTGGTTTACAAGGCCGTGGACCCTCAGATCGGCCGCTTTGTTGCCATCAAGATGATTACTGCCGGATTTTCCGGAGACCAGGATCTTCTGAAGCGGTTTTACCGCGAAGCTCATTCCACCGGGAGCCTGCAAAACCCGAACATCGTCACCGTCTTCGACCTAGGCCAGCAGGACGGCAATCCCTACCTCGTGATGGAGTATCTGGAAGGGATCAGTCTGGAATCGATCCTGTCTTCGCGCCGCCCCCTGAGCCTGATTGCAAAGCTAAAAATCATTCTGGACATCTGCCATGGTTTGAGCTACGCGCATCAGAGAGGCGTCATTCATCGCGACATCAAACCAGCCAACATTATGGTGACGAACGATGGCGTGGTCAAAATTGTCGATTTTGGGATCGCGCACATGGGCGATAAAGGCCTGACTCGCACCGGCCAGGTGGTCGGCAGTCTTAGCTTTATGTCTCCGGAACAGCTCGCGGGAAAGAACATTGACGCGCAGACCGACATCTTTTCGACAGGCGTGCTGCTGTATCAGCTGATTACGAATATTTTACCCTTTGAGGGAGAGAGTACGGCGGCCACTCTCATGAAAATTATCAACGAGCCCCCGCCGCCTTTGAAGAACTACCTGACGAGCTATCCCCCGGAACTTGAAACCATCACCGAGCGTGCCCTGGCGAAAAATCGGGACGCGCGCTACACAACGGCTGACGATTTCGCCGCCGATGTGGCCCAGTTACTGGAAAGGTTGAAGCCGGCAGCGGTCGCTGAACACTTGCAAGAGGCCGAGGTACTTTTGGCGGAAGGCGAACTCTTTCAGGCTGAGGACCAATTGGTACAGCTCCTGAAGATCGACCGTCAAAACACGAGAGCCACCCAGCTCCTGCGCGAAATACAAAAACGGCTGAAGGGCGCGGAATCGATGGAACGAGTGCAGAAGCTTCGGGTTCAAGCGGAGGAAGCCTATGCGCAGCAACGGTTTGACTCCGCTCTCAGCGATCTAAACCTGGCGCTCAAGATCGATCGGGAAAATCCCTCTCTGTTGCAACTGCGGGACCGAGTGGCAGAGGCGCATCTTCGCGTACAGAAGGTGCAACATGCGTTACAAGCTGCCGAGTTGGCGCATCAACAAAGACAATACAGTGCGGCGAAGCAGGCAGTGAAAGAAGCCCTCAATCTGGCGCCCCATGACACACGGGCCCAAGCCCTAAGCCGAGCGATTGAGGCGGATTGGCAAGTGTATTCGCGGTTTATTGAAGAAAATGTGGCAGCCGCGCAGAGGTTGGAGGCAGAGGGGCGGATTCAGGATCTGGTCGGTCTGTTGGAAGCCGCTTTGGCGAGGGCAGGGGATGAGCCACGCCTGCGCTCGCTGTTGTTGATGGCCCGTGAGAAATTGGGCCCAAGCGGGGAACCTAGTCTCCAGCATATGGGCTCGCAGACAGGATCTCCAGCTGCAACTCTGGAGTTCGATTCAGCGACACAAATGTTCGGCGGTCCACGCTCAACCGCGCAACGACGAACCGGTCCACGTTCTACGGAGCCAATTCATGGACCTGGGCTGCACACCGCCGCGGATGTGGCGCCGCCGGTTTCCGCCCTACCGGTCACACCCCCAGCGAATCGTGGGCCGCTTTTCATTGGAGTTGGCGCGGTTTCGCTGGTAGCTATTCTCGTTGTGGCCTGGGCAGTCATGCGACCACGCACAAAAATAGACAATTCGGCTTTGGTCTCGGTGGAGATCGCGACCAGCCCCCAGGGAGCATCTGTTCGTCTCAAAGGCACCAATCAGGAGTGCACAACCCCCCACTGCCTCCTGAGTCTGGCGCCTGGAACGTACGAGGTTGAAGCGCAACTTTCAGGATTCGAGAGCGCGAACCAGGCAATCACCATAAGTTCGGCGGGGCCGAACTCGGTAGAGATCGCACTGCATGAATTACCTCGTTCTCCCGCTAGCGAGACTCTATCGTCCAACATGGAAAATGCAGGTACGTCTGTGGGGCAGACACCGGCAAAGCCGCAGATTAATCGACCGACTGTTATTCCGCCAGCTCCCGCAGATCTGTCGGCTGAGCAAACAGACTGGAAAAGAGCGAAAACTTCGCAGACGATCGATGAGGTCAATCAATTTCTGCAGAAGTATCCGGCCGGAGCGTTTCACACCGAGGCCGAGAGCAAACGCGAGGATCTCTACTGGGCAAAGGACAACGGCGCCGACAATCCCGCCGCTCTGCGGGACTACCTGCGGCGCTACCCCGCAGGGAAGTATTTGCAGACAGCCAACACGGAACTATCACGACTGGATTGGCAAGCCATCGCAAACACTAGGGACCCGGCTGTGGTGGAAAATTATCTAAAGCTGTATTCTTCTGGCGAATACCATGACCGGGCCTATGGCAGGCTTGACGATCTTCTCTGGGAGGGTACGGGGAAGGGCGACAACGCCGGAAGCCTGCGTTCCTATCTGCAAACTTTCCCCAGTGGAAGGCATGCCGACCAGGCCAACCGGGAGATGGCCCAACTCACAGCGCCGAAGGCAACGGCGATTGCAAACCCACCCAATGACTCGACCGAGCCGCCGCGATCCGCGATCGCTCCGACGAATGGAACAACATCCTTGCCGGCGACCGATGACAAAACCGGGGTGCTCAATGTTTTATTGGCTTATGAAAACTTCTACCAGAATGAGGATTTGCCGAGTCTACAGAGATTATGGCCGAGAATGACGCCGGCGCAAATTCAGGGTGTAGGGGACTTCTTCAAGAACGCAAGCTCCGTCAAGCTGACTTGCATTCCGGGCAGTCCTAAAATCAGCGGTACCGAGGCCACACTGGAATTCAAGCAGGAACTCACTTACGTCATGAATCAGACATTCCAGAAACCCAGCCGATCAAAAGTAAGCATGAAGCTCAAGAAGTCATCCCAAGGAACGTGGCTGATCGATTCAATTCACTGAACGGCGAGGAGTACGACCTTGATGCTTAAGACTTCGATTCGACTTTTTTTGTTAGTCTCAGTATTGTCTGCGATCTCGCTGGCTCAAGTACATAGCCCGTGTCCGACTTCGCTTTCCACATCGAATAACCCACCCACTATAGCGCGCACGGGTGACTTGATCTGCCTGGTCCCTCAGATCTATGGTCCGGCAGGTTTGGTCGGCCAGAATTTTGATGGCCCCCTGCTGTCAACCACGGGTCACTCTGTCCACTTCCAGGCTGCTGCGGTAAACGATTTCGGGCCCATCAACTCTGAGATCGGCGTTCAACTGAGTCAATTGCCGCTGGCTTCGCCGGCTTCGGGATTTGTCTTTTCGTTTAATCCTTCCTTGGGAGTCGTGGCCCGCTCGACTGAAAGCTTTGGGCCGATACTTACCGACCGAGCGGAGACGATCGGGAAGCGGAAGCTGTTCCTTGGAGTGAGCTACCAGTTTTTCAACTACGACAATGCCGACGGGGTGAATCTCAGGAACTTTGGAGTCGTTCTAACCCATGAACCCGAGCCTACGGTTTGCGCGACGAGCCCATCGACGCCTGGGTGCAGCACCACCGGAGTTCCGACGTACACCCATGATGTTGTGGCCACGCAAAACAGTCTTGACCTCAAGGTGCACCAAGCCACGATTGTAGCCACATACGGCATAACCGATCGCCTGGACCTCTCTATCGCGGTTCCGCTGCTGGAAGTGCGAATGGGAGTGTATTCGAGTGCGACCATATTCAATTTCGAACAGCCACCAGTCAACCATGCTTTTGCTTCCGTGACTCCTTCCAAGTATGAAACCTATAATTCGCCGACCAATGCGCTCTTCTTCAATGGAAGTTCTTCGAGCGGGATTGGCGATATAGTATTGCGCGGAAAATTCCTGGCCTGGAAAGGCGAGCATTCCTCTGTAGCCCTCGGGATGGACGCCCATCTTCCGACCGGCAACGCGAACAACTTCCTTGGCGCGGGTACCTGGGGTATTCGTCCTTTCGCGACTTACACCTACTCGGGCAGGATCTCTCCACATGCAACCGTTGGAGTGCAGACAGACGGAAATTCGGTTCTCGCCGGAGACGTCACGACACAGCCGGCAACGACCGCGCACCTGCCCGACATCATTACCTACTCTGCCGGTGTTGATGCCGGAATTATTCGCAGACTGAGCGTTTCTGTGGATTTTCTCGGCCAGTCTCTGTTGGATGCGGCGAAGATTGCAACCACCACCTATTCTGACTACGTCGGCGATACTCATCCCAACATCAGGTCTTCAACAGGCACCGTGAATCAGGACAGCATTGCTGGTGGCATCAAGGCGAATCTGGCAGGGAAGTTACTCTTCACAGCGAACGTTTTGTACCAGTTCAACAAGTCGGGATTGCATTCCAAACCGATACCTTTGGCCGGCCTTTCTTATACCTTCTAACGCGGTTGACATTCGATCGCGCCTGTTTCCCAGAAAAACTAGGGCCGCCGAGATTCACTCGGCGGCCGCTCTTCTTCCGGCATTTCCGTTGCTTTTGCCCCTCAGGGCACGCTTATGTACACGACCGCAGTGGCGGGAACACCGTTTTCCGTCGCAACCGTTGTTGCAGTAAGCGTCAAAACGCAGGTTGTGGTCGTCTCATCACAATACGCCACGTTGTTGATTACGTCGCCTACTGCAGCCTGGAACAATATACTTGTAGGGGTCGGGTTGAACAGTTGGCTTATGTCGGTCTCACCGTCGCTCGATCCTTTTCCGTAGGCACAATCCAAAGGAAGAGTTACCTCCCTATCGCTAATACAGACCAAGTCCCAGGTCACGCCTGAATTGCTAATATCCCCTACCACCTGGGCATTAAATGTTTGGGTTCCGCTCAGCGCTACGTGCACAGGGGACGACTGCGTGCCGCTCGGAGAGATGCTGACACCCAGATTCGCGATTATCGTAACTGTCGCGGTGCCAGTGACGGTATTGTCGGCCTGCGAAGTCGCGGTGACAGTCACGGTCGGGGGAGCTGGCACAGAGCTAGGGGCTCTGTAAAGGCCGTTGCTGTCGATCGTGCCGCACAGAGCTCCAGAACACCCCGTGCCAGAAACGCTCCAGTTCGCCGCCTGGTTCGACAGTCCACTGATGCTGGCTGTGAACTGCTGCTGATTTGAGACGACCACATTGGCCTGTAGCGGGTTGACCGTGAGCACAGGCGTTATGCTTATCGTCACGCTTGCAGAATCCGATTTTGTTGGATCGGCGACAGAAATCGCGGTCACCGTGACCGTGGGAGGAACAGGGACACTGCTAGGAGCGGTATATCGGCCGTTTGTGTCGATTGTCCCGACGGTACTGTTTCCCCCAGTGACCCCGTTTACCTGCCAAGTAACGGCAGTATTCGTGGTGTTCACCACAGTTGCGGAAAATTGCAGAATCTTATTTGTCTCGACGGCAGCGCTGTGAGTATTAAGAGTTACACTGACGACCGGCGTGACTGTAACCGACGCAGAGGCCGAAATACTTGTATCCGCAGCAGCAACTGCGGTGACGGTGAACACTGTCTGACTCGGCACCGAAGGCGCAGTATACACACCCGTTGAGCTAATGATCCCCGTAGCCGAACTGCCGCCGTTCACCTGATTTACGTACCAGGTCACGTTCGTGTCAGCGGCATTCTGGACGGTTGCGCTGAATGACTGGACCCCCCCCGCAGGTAGCGTCGCAGAAGTTGGAGAGATGGTGGTTGAGATTGCAGGCTGCAGAATGACGTTTTTCGGAGTGCTCCCGCTGCACGCGACCATCATGGCGAGCAAGACGGCTATAATGACGACGCGCGAGGGGCTGAGGGAATACACGTCGGACCTCCGGGGCGGGCCAGATTGGTATCCGAAGAATATAACCACCAAAGGCAGGCCCCAACTGTGGTGAGCATTTTAACAATCGTCCGCCGGATGTCAACACCGGCGACAGCCCCACACAGCCCCACACCCTTCGACACCCCAGACGCGAAGACGCGGCAAGACCAAACTGGAACGCTTGGTCGATAAAATCCGCGCAAAAACCAGCCAGCCCGCGACGCCAACCTCGCCGCAACCCCAGACGCGAAGGCTGGAGAGACGGTTGCCAGTGCTACAGCTTCTCGCATCTCTTCGTGGGTGCTGCAGGGTGGCGCTCCTGTCATTGTCGCGCCCGACGGCCGGTTGGGGGGCTGGCTCCTGGGCGCGGCTGTTGACGGTATGGAGAGATGTTAGAAGCAGGGTCGCGAAGAGCGACACAATACGAAGACGAGTCATTGCAGCTTCCTCCTGCCGGAAATAAACGGTCCGGCTCCGAAGGTTTTTCGCCGTGCGCAACCCATGCGACCATTTGCCTCACTTATGCGCCGCCAACATGGTGGTGCAATCCGGTTCACACTTCGGAGGAAGCAGCGAGGAAGGATTAGTTGCTGAGAATCCGCTGCTCTAACTCTAACGCTTATCCTGTTCGCTGATTGCGCAGTAGCCTGTTAGCGATAGTTGAGAAACGCAGCTCGTGAGCGAGCCAGCATTTGCACTCCAAAGTAACGTAGACAAATTGGAACTGCGCACTACGCTTGAATGGGCAGCAATCGCAATTGCGGTTCCGCACATGGTGGAAATTCTTCTTTATTTCGGAACATTCTATTTCGCTGCTCTAGCCCAGTGGATGGTTCTGAAACGAATTACCAACCAGGTTAACCAACACCTCCCATACAGCGAACAATATGTCGCTTCGATTTGGGCGTTTTCGCCGAGGTCAGTTCGCTCGCCGATTAACGAGATCAGAGTTTGGCGACTGCATCGGCAGTTCTTTCCCGAGAGCTACCTTCCATGGTTACACTTAGCTACTTGGGTCTTGATGATCGTATTCTTCGTACTCTGCGTGCAGTTTGACCGCTCCCATTCCATCGCCCACCCATGAGTAGCTGTTGAAACATGTCCATTACACTCACTGATCATTGACCATTGACCACCGAGCATCCCGTCGGAGACCGGCCTTCTCATCCCATCTGTTAACAACAGTTAACTTCCGGTTAGCCCGTCCCCAGAATCGCGTGCTGGCATTCATGGACTGCCTTTTTGTGCCAATAATTGACCTGTCGTAACCGGCGATTGGAAAGTTCACGCTGTAGTTGGGCCGCTCCCATTTGCCTCGTTTTGAGCTCTCAGCTACAATTCTGAGCTCTTCGAAAACAAACTTCGCGACCGCGACGGAAGATGAATGCCCCCAATTAGTCGTGACCGGTTACGGTCGTTAATGCAGTCTGAACAAAAGAAATTCATCGACGAACATCCAAAGTCCAAGGCTCTGTTCGAGCGCGCCCGCAAGTCTCTGCTGGGGGGTGTGCCCATGAACTGGATGGCCAAATGGGCCGGCGCTTTCCCACCTTTTGTGGGCGAAGCGCATGGCGCGGAATTTTTAGACGTGGATGGCAACCGCTACGTCGACCTCTGCCTCGGCGACACTGGCGCCATGACCGGCCATTCACCCGCAGCCACCGTCGCCGCCGTGCAGCAGCAAGTCGCTCGTGGGATTACGCTGATGCTCCCCAGCGAAGATGCGGTTTGGGTGGGCGAAGAACTGCAACGGCGCTTTGGCCTGCCCTACTGGCAATTCGCCCTTACTGCCACTGATGCCAATCGCTTCGCGATCCGCCTCGCCCGTGAAATCACCGGCCGCCCAAAAATTCTGGTTTTCAACTGGTGCTATCACGGCAGCGTGGACGAAACCTTCATCACGCTGGAGAACGGCGTGTCCAAAGCGCGCCGCGGAAACGTAGGGCCGCCCATCGATCCTTCCGTGACCACAAGGGTGGTCGAATTCAACGATGTGCCGGCGCTCGAAAAGGTCCTTCAGGCCGGAGATGTTGCTTGCGTGCTCGCCGAACCCGCCATGACCAACGTCGGCATCGTGCATCCGGATGCTGGCTACCATCAGCAACTGCGCGAGCTTACCCGCAAATTCCAGACGCTCCTGATTATTGACGAGACTCACACCATCTGCGCAGGCCCCGGCGGGTACACCCGCGCCGAAAACCTCGACCCTGATTTCCTCGTCTTCGGCAAACCGATCGGAGGAGGCGTTCCAGGCGCCACTTATGGGTTCACACGAGCCGTAGGCGACGCGATCGCCGCTCACCAGAGCCTGGAAGATTGTGATGTTGGGGGCATCGGCGGAACTTTGGCCGGCAACGCGCTCTCACTGGCAGCCATGCGTGCCACCCTGGAAAAAGTTCTCACGCAGACGGCTTTTGATCATATGATCCCGCTTGCCCAGCGTTGGACAGCCGGAGTCGAGAATGCGATTTCCGAGTTCGACGTTCCCTGGCAGGTCACGCGTCTTGGCTGTCGCGCTGAGTATCTGTTCTCGCGCGACCGCCCCCGCAACGGCACCCAGGCTCATGACGCGACGGATTTCGAGTTGGAGCGATTTATGCATCTGCACGCGATGAATCGAGGCGTTTTGCTTACCCCATTTCACAACATGGCCTTGATGTCACCCACCACCGAGGAGAAACACATTGACCACCACACTACGGTCTTCGGCGATGCTTTGAAGGCTCTTGTTGCCTGATGGCTGCGGGACAAAGCCGTTGGAGGTTGAAGAGCGAATCGAAGATGAACCTTTCCGGAAAAGTTGTACTCGTCACAGGCGCGGGCAGCCCGCGCGGCATAGGCTTCGCCACTGCTCGTTTGCTCGCACAGCAAGGAGCAAAAGTTGCAATCACTTCCACTACGCAACGAATCGCGGACCGTGGTCACGAACTCTCGGCACAAAGTCCCGAGGTCCTTACTCTCGTCGCCGATCTGTGCGAGTATGGCCTCGCTCAGGCGCTGGTTCAGGACGTTCTCGCTCGCTTCGGCCGCATCGACATCCTCGTGAACAATGCGGGCATGACCCAGATCGGCAATCCCGGAGCGACCGCCTCGTTGCCCCTCGCCGAGCTCCCCGAACAGGAATGGGATTACGCTATCGCTATCAATCTGAAAACCACTTTCAACATTACTCGGGCGGTCCTGCCCAGCATGCTGAAAGCGAACTACGGGCGCGTTGTCAACATTTCCTCTACCACCGGTCCGGTCGTCAGTAATCCGCGCGAAACTGCGTACAGCGCTGCTAAAGCCGCCATAGTCGGACTTACTCGTAGCCTCGCTCTCGAAGTCGCGCGCCGGCAAATCACGGTCAATGCGATCGCTCCCGGCTGGATTGAAACCGCTTCTTCCACAGATCACGAAATCATCGCAGGCAGAAATACTCCCGTGGGTCGCCCGGGCCGTCCTGACGAAGTCGCCGCCGCCGTCGCGTTTCTCGCATCGGAAGCGGCCTCCTATATCACCGGCCAGCTCATCGTTATCGACGGCGGCAACTCCATCCAGGAATACAAAGGCGCGCCTGATCTTTATTACTGAGCGAGCGCCGCCGGGCAATTCCGTGCCAAGAGGTAAAAAATCCACAGACCATCGGCTGGGTGTCGCGCGCAGTCGGCATTTTCAGTTCGAGCCACCCTGGCATAACTCGTGAGTGATCGGATGTTAAGGATAACCCACCTTTTTGCGTCACCGCTGTAAGGGATGGCCGGTTAACTGGGTTCACTGTCCCAGTAATTTGTCCCGTTGGCTTCCGTTGCGCTATGATCGGTGCTACCCGAGTCCCGCAAATGGTTGAAAAGATTGAGTGGGGCTGGGTTCAAATCCCATCGCCCCGACCCATCAATCATTCCGCGTTATTTTTGACAGTCTGCTCCTGCCCCTGCTCCTCGGAAACGCTCGGCGAAGCTTCCCGTTGGCGGCAAGGTGTACGGCCTGACCACTGAAGCGGACTGAAATAACGAAAAGCGTTCCTCTTGACAGGAGGGCTAAAATGATCAATTTTGTACAGTAGCGTACCGAGATTTTTTCGTAGCCTTAGTCGTTCGCATCTTTGTCCTGAACCGCCGAGTAACTCTTAGCCACTCGCGAGTCAAAAAAATGGCATTTGCCGCCAGAAAGAATCGTGAGTTCGATCCCAGCACTTTCCTTGCGACCATCGGAGAGGGCCGGAAGAGCCTGACGGTTTCCAGGAAGCAAGGAATCTTCACACAAGGAGACGAGGCTGACGCGGTTTTTTACATTCAGACCGGCAAGGTCAGGCTGTCGGTCGTCTCCAAAACGGGCAAGGAAGCGACGATCGGAATCCTCGGCGACGGCAATTTTTTTGGGGAAGGCTCTCTGGCCGGCCAGGCTCTCCGCATGGGATCCGCCGTCTCGATGACGGATTGCCACCTTCTGCGCATCGATAAGAGAGCGATGATGGACGCGCTTCACCGGGAGCACGCCTTTTCCGACATGTTTGTGGCGTATTTACTGGCGCGCAATATTCGCTATGAAGAGGATTTGGTCGACCAGTTGTTTAATTCCAGCGAAAAGAGATTGGCCCGCATTCTTCTGATGCTGGCTCATTTTGGCAAGGAAGGGGTACCTGAGACCGTGGTTCCCAAGATCAGCCAGGAAACCCTCGCGGAAATGGTCGGAACCACGCGTTCACGGGTGAGCTTTTTCATGAACCGGTTCCGCAAGATGGGATTCATTCACTACGCTGGCGGGGAAGAAGGAGGACTGCAGGTTCACAGTTCTCTGCTGAATGTTGTGTTGCATGATTAAGTCGCGTGATTCAAGTATTCAAGTTGCTGCGGGGCTGAGGTCGGCCACGGCATCCTTGCTCGCTACCCAGCCTCGCGTTATCGGTATCCTGCAAGTTCATCCCGCCTGCTTAGCGGAGTGGAAGCGGTTATTTCGTAATCCTGGTAATCGATGGTGAAGGAGGCGTGGCCTCCCAACCGGACATCGCTGCCGCTACGATTGGACAGCGGAAGCCAGAAATCGCCCACTTTCGCGTAGACCTGTTCGATTTTCGTGTCTTTCGTCCAGAAGGAGGGGTTCTTTGCCGGTGCGGCCTCAATGCGCACCACGGCGAAGTCCCGCGCATCTACCCAGATCCGGCCGCGGTACAGAAGCTTGTCGTCGGTTCGGGGTTCTACCGAAAGAATGTAGGAAGGACCGGCCCCCATGGTTTCGTCCCCCGCAAGGGTAAACCTGTAATTATCCTGATTCAGGGCTACGCGACTCTGGTTCTGTTCCGAGAGCGCCTCTTTTTCGGTCTGCAAGATTCGCTTGAATATTCTGTCGATGATGAGCTTGGAGCCTTTTTCCGAGCGGATGTTAAATTCCTTCGTTCCCGGAGATCGGTACCGTACATCGACAACTATTTCCGCACTTTTGGACCCGAGGAAGCCGCGATATTCAAGACGGTAGACTCGAGTGCCCTGATAGGCAGCCAGGGCGCGGGCGCGCTGCAGATTTTTCTCGACCATCCTGGTTACGATTTCTTCGGCACTGAGCGTCGGCAGAGAGGTAGCCGGGGGCGAGTCTGGCGGCGCGGCTGTAAGCTGCCTCGCCCCGAACCCGATAACGAGCGCCAGCGTGCAGCTGAGCGCCTGGAGAGATATTCTCATTGTCGACCTCAGTGGTTTACGATAACGCGAGCCATTTTTCAAGAGTGGTCAATTTTGAACAGATTTTGTTTTTTTGCCAAAGCGGAAACTTCAGGTTTTTCGGGCATGCGTTCAGGAGTTATTTTGTCCCAAGATCTCACAATGGTCAATTGTGATCAGAGGAATCTTCGGCGTTGGAGTAAGAATACAGCATGACCAAGCGACAATGCCTGGCGTGCGGCGGCGAGTTGGTGATGTCGTTTCGTCCCAACCCGAGTGTTCCGGGCAGCCCAGCCGAGGGGATGCTGGTGAGACCCAATGCAAAGTGGAGATGCAGCACGTGTGGAAGCTCTTATACGGCAGAAGAGCTTCGGGCAGACCATCGAGCGAGTTCGGACGTGACCGAACACCGGTAAGGTCGAGACCGCCTGGCCACCGCGAGATCCCCTCACGATATCGCCAAAGGCATGAGCATTATCAGCGAAGAGTTCAATCGCGCCGGAGACGGTTTTCCATTTTTTTCGCGGCCGTACTGAGGTTCGCAGGATCGATCGGGTTTGGACTTTGCCATTCGGTCGGGGGGAAGTGACGGGCAAGGCCGGGAACAGTCACTTTGCTTTGCCGGTTGCCGCAGGAGAGACAGATCGCTCCGACTTCCTGTTTTTCGGTCTCCTTTGAGATTTCGTTTTCGCGCACTGCAAGCGAACCGGTGACGACCGGTCCCTGACAGTTATCACAACGATAAACCGAGAGGTGGAGGTACTGTTTCTTCATTGCGAGGGCACCGCTCCAAACAGCGTAGGCCATCAAGGACTTCACTGTCTGGTCACAATTGCTCAATTGCCGGTCATAGCCTCTATCCCATGTCCTATGTTTCATGGGCCTGCGGGTCGTGGCGCACTGCGCTCCTTTCCGCAGTGGGCTTTTATCGTGAGCAATTGTGAACAGATTCGCTATTGACTTTCGGCTTATACCTACGACTATGGTCCTCAACAGCACCGTGCTGTGCATACATTGCGATCCCGAGCAATTGAGCCTGCTGAAGGAAAAGGGATACGGCCTGGTTACCGCAACCAACGGCAGCGATGGTTTACGGCTCTTGATGACAGAGACGGTGGATGCAGTCGTTCTCGAATATTACCTGGGACGGTGGAACGGGGCCGACGTCGCGGAAGAAATCAGGCATGTGCGCCCGCACCTACCTATCGTGATGGTGGCCGATCCGCAGGCATTGCCCCACGGGGCTTTAGAGTCTGTGGATACGCTGGTGGACGAGTCCGCCGGGCCGCATTTTTTGTGGGCGGCTGTCCATTTCCTGCTGAGCACCAAGCCCGAGCAGGGGGGGTATCCGATCAGGGAGCGCCCGATGATGGAGGGTTGGATGACGGAAGGTCGGACCATCGAGGGACATCTTCCCGGCCGGACCGTTAGTCGCAAGCGGGCGAAACAGTTGAAGCATCTGGTCGCGGCGCGGGTCGAGGAGACAAATCTATTCCCGGCCGGACACTGGAAAAGCATCTCTGCATGGGACTATTCAGTTTTGAGCAGCTGCGGTCTTGTCTGACATACGAATGCGCGTGAAGCATGCGCGTCGGTTTCGCTGTTCCCACACCCCTAGGCTGGTTTTAGCGAGCGGCCGCACTCCAGGCAACAGGTTTCATGGCGAGGCGTGATGAGTCCACAAAACGGACACATTCGCTGCGAGGCGAAGTCGCCGTCGCGTGCTTCCATCTTCAGCAACTTCCGGAGGGAAGCGGCGATGAAGGCTCGCAATTTGCGAAGGCTGGCACGCAACGGATGTGAGGTGAAAGACATGGTGGAAATCCGCGTTCGTATCCTGTTCGACAACCATGACACGTCGTGGTTGACGATTCTGTGCAAGATTGCTCTCTTTGGTCGAAAATGTGAGTTGACTAATGGCGCCCAAATCGGACCGTTCTAAGTTGGCCCGCTGTGAACGTGAGCAATTCAGATCAGCTATTCTGCTGGGGTCGGGCCATCATGATGCTAGAGACGAGCACCTCCTCTCTCTCTTTCAGGTCCTCTGAGCTAAGTCAGCCCATCTGAAGTCCTTTTCTTCTTAGGTCGCAATTTCAAAGGAAAAATCATGAAAAGAACAACGGCAGTACTGTTAATGGGCTTTATGAGCTTGTTTGGAACCTTCGCCTGGGCTCATTCGGCCCGCGAGGACTCGGTCGCCCGCCTGGAATCATCCGTTGAAGTGCTGCACGCGGTCATGGGAGCTCCCGACAAAGGAATTCCGGAAGAAGTGTTAAATGGCGCAAAGTGCATTCTGGTAGTGCCTAACCTGATCAAAGGCGGCTTCATTTTTGGCGGTAAGCACGGTCGCGGCGTCGCATCCTGCCGCACTGCACAGGGCTGGAGCGCACCTGCGTTTGTGTCGATCGGCGGCGGAAGTTGGGGATTGCAGATCGGCGTCGAAGACGTGGACCTGGTCATGCTTGTAATGAACGACCGCGGCTTGCAGCACCTGCTTTCCAGCAAATTTGAACTTACAGGGGAAGGATCCGTAGCGGCGGGTCCGGTTGGCCGTCATGCCTCTGCGGGCACGGACTGGAAGATGAATACTGAGGTATTGACGTACTCGCGTTCTCACGGAGTGTTCGCCGGTCTGACGCTCGAAGGTGCAGTGGTGGAACAAGACAACGACTCCACCCGCGCCATTTACGGCAGGCACATGGAATTTCGCTTCATCCTTTCGGGCCGGGCCTCAACCCCCAGAAGTGGGGAATCGTTTGTGAGGGCTGTGTCGGAAGCAGGCCAACAGGCTCACATCGCTAAAGCGGACTAGAATCAGAAATAACCCGGAAATAATCGCCTTAGCTGCTGAACGGGATCGCGCACAGTGGTCCCGTTCAGAGTTCGTTTTTCCGTGCGATTCGTGTGCGGCGGGGTGTATGGCTTTCGAAAAGGTGGCAAAAATTTGCAGCTCCTTCTACGGAAATTTCTTTGGCTCAACGTAGCCTGTTTCAGTGTTTGCTCGGCGCTTTCCTTTGGCCAATCGCCAGATGCTGGTGACAGCCTTGCGGCCTGCAATTCCGGATTGCAGGCATGCGAAGCGTTGAGGACGGTTCCGCCACGGTTGCCCCCGGCTGCCACGCCCGGTGGCGCGCAGAAAACCGCCGGCCCAGCTGAACTCAGCGACCGCCTGGTCGTCTGCACCGATGACTGGGAGAAATGCGAGTTTTCCCTGTTGGCTCAGGCCGACCTGAATGGCTCCGAGCATCAACGCAATGTATCCGATTGCCGGAATGGATCGCAGGCCTGCGATCGCTCGAAACTCAGTCCCCAGGAGGTAATTGCACTTGCCATTGCCGACCACAAACGGAACCTGTCAGACTGCTCAGACGGATTTTCATCCTGCGAGCATTCTCGATTAACCGTGGCTGAGGGCCGGGCAGTCGTCGCTGCCGAGCGCGAGCGCAACCTTTCAGACTGCAAGGACGGCTTGGGGCCATGCGATAGCGTTAAGCTAACTGCCTCCGAGGCGAATCAGGTCGCGGCCGCGCAACACTTGCGCAATGTCTCGGATTGCAGGGATGGGGTAGCTTCGTGCGAGCCCTCCAAGCTCACGCGGGCCGAAGCAAGTAGAGTGACTTCTGCGCAACAGCAGCGCAACCACTCCAATTGCAGCGACGGGTGGGGCGATTGCGACCACTCCAAGTTAACCGCCTCGCAATCCCGCGGCGTGGCGCTGGCGGAGCATCAGCGTAATCTTTCCGCATGCACGGATGGTCTCGAAACCTGCGACTACTCGGCGCTCACCGCAGCCGAGGCTGGTGTGTTAACGAAAGCCGAAGACCAGCGAAATTATGCAGCCTGCCTGAAGGGATCCGGCTATTGCGATCTCTCCCGCCTTACGCCTGCTGAAGCGGCTGCAATTCCACCAGTCCCCAACCATAGTCCCCAGTAGATGCACAAGGCGAGGATTCGCCCACCGGGGTGAGAGTGGATGGGAGGTTCCTCATACCGGAAAACGTGCCTCTCGCGACGAGTAAGAGGTCATCTTCTATGCTGAAGAAGAGCCTGGCGGCCTCGGGAAATGCGATATTTTTCAAGAATAGGAATGCGGGGACGCCTGTGCTAGCATCAATAGAGGGTTAGTCCACGCTTCCTGTTGAACTTGCCATTGTAATAGCCAAGTTCTCTTCCCCCCATACAGAGGCACCGAAGAGGCATTCCACTTGGCGATAAGCGACACTAAGAACCGGTCGATGCTGGACAACAGAAAGACGGACGCTACCGACGACGAGGTGAACGATCTGCTTCCGCAAGACGCGCATTCCTCCCAAGATGTAGACGAGATGCTCAGCTCCATCGGCACGCGGGGCCTTGATGTAGTCGAAGGCGAGCCGCACTCGCCTTTCTCCACGCTCGAACAACGCCTTGCGCAGGAGACCGAGGAGGTCGAACTTGACCTGACTCCAGGCGCGGCTGAATCAACCAGCGACCCGGTGCGAGTTTACTTGCGTGAGATGGGCGCATCTCCGCTCCTCACTCGCGAAGAAGAAGTGGAAATTGCCAAGCGCATCGAGCGCGGACAAGTCACTGCGCTGAAGGCCCTTTCGCGCTCGCCGATTGTGATCCGGCAGGTGCTGGCCATGGGCGAGGATCTTAAACGCGGCCTGCGTTCGATTAAGGACGCCGTTGTCTTCGATGAGGAAGAGATCACCGATGAGATTTTGCAGAAGCGCGTCGAAGACGTCACGAGCCGCATCGACGAACTGAACAAGCATTACAAAACGGCGTTGCGGTTGGCCGAACGGTTGACAACCCTGCCGGCAAAAAAGAAACCTCGGGAGTACCGCCGCTGCCGCGGCCACTTAGGCCGCGAGATGGTGCATATTTCGCTTATCATCCGGAATCTGGGGTTGAACCACTCCGAGCGCAAGCGACTGATCGAGCGCGTGAATAAAACCATTGAGGTCATGCGTTCGCTGGAAAGGGAAGAGGTGAAGCTGGAATCGAAGGTTACAGTGACGCGTAGCGACGAGCTCAAGAAAAGCTTCCGTGCCGCGCAACGGCAGCATCGCCTCGAAATAAAAAGGCTGGAGGACGAGGCCGGAATGACGTTCGCGGATCTGCAGCGCACGCAGCGCCGAATGATCCAGGGTGACATGAATGCGGAGCAGGCCAAGCGCGAACTCATCGAAGCCAACCTGCGTCTGGTGGTTTCCATTGCCAAGAAATACGGCAATCGCGGACTGCAGTTCCTCGACTTGATTCAGGAGGGCAACGTCGGCCTGATGAAGGCGGTGGACAAATTCGAATACCGTCGGGGCTACAAGTTTTCCACCTATGCCACCTGGTGGATCCGCCAGGCCATCAGCCGTGCAATTGCCGACCAGGCGCGCACCATCCGCCTACCAGTACACATGATCGAAGTCGTGAATAAGTTAATACGTACTTCGCGGCAACTGGTGCAGGCGTCCGGGCACGAACCCACTTCGGCGGAGATTGCCAAGCAGATGGACATCCCCGAAGCCATGGTGCGCAAAGTGCGAAAGATCATGCGCGTGCCGATTTCGCTGGAGACGCCGATCGGCGAAGAGGGCGACTCGCATCTCGGAGACCTCATCGAGGACCGCACGAAAATGTCGCCGGCCGAAGCGGTACTGAATGTGAATCTGAAGGAACGCACGGCGCACGTTCTGCGCACTCTCAGCCCGCGGGAAGAGAAGATCATCCGCATGCGCTTTGGCATGGACGATGGCTCGGAACACACGCTGGAAGAAGTCGGCCAGTCGTTTGATGTGACTCGGGAACGCATTCGGCAGATCGAAGCCAAGGCCCTGCGTAAACTGCGTCACCCATCCCGTTCCGGCAAGCTCCGCTCGCTGCTCGACGATGTGGAGAAATGATGGTGGGATTCGGCCGAACTAGTCTCTCATCCCTTCGGATAAGAGACTAGCGGTTGAGCAGAACACCGACGACCCGGAATTCCACAAATCACCCCGTAGTCCGCCCCACGTTAAAAGAGCGCCACTGTCGAGAGCGAATCGAGAAAAAAGTGCGCTCTCGGAGCGCCGCACGAGGTGACCTGTGGGTGGTGTGGCGTCCATCGATGACGAGTGCGCGGACCTTGAGGGTCAGCGGTTTGCGGTTCGCACTTGAATCTTTAAACCACTGCGCGGACATCCATTTTCCAAACGTGATGATGACGTGGATTTTCGGAGCCGCAGCTGCTGCGGTCGTCAGCAGTGCGGCTGAGGCAAGATTAGGCATGGGGCCATGACCAACCCAAGGGCGCCGGTCAGATCCGCAAAGCACGAGGTGCCAAAGGTGCCAAAGGTGGGAATAGCGGAATCCCGCAAAGAGTGGTACCGTTCCAAAAACTGGCTTAGCCCGGCGAAAACCAGCGGATGGCGGTAGAATCAGGGGTTCAGGAAGCGATTTTATCTTGGGAGCGGCGTAAAACTTCGCCCTTTCAGGGCGGAGAGGTTCAACCTGAGCGTACCGGCTACCTGGGATGGTTCGCCGCGGCCGGTTGCACGGGCAACTGCGAAGGGCGAAGTCGCTTCTTATCTTGGGAGTGGCTTAAAACTTCGCCCTTCAGGGCGGAGAGGTTCAACAAGATATGGGTGAGCTTCTACTACGGCGTCGTCCACCGCGAATCCTTGTTGTCGACGACCAGCCCAACATCGTCGGCCTGATGAGCCAGTTGCTCACCATGCGGGGATACGACGTGATCACCGCCTCCAGTGCCGAGCAAGCCGAGGCTGAAGTGCGCAAGCAACTCCCTGACTTAATTCTTTCCGACGTGATGATGCCGGGAAAGTCTGGTTATGAATTCTGCCGGGGGTTGAAGGAAAATCCGGACACGCGATTGATTCCCTTCGTCCTGATCACCGGACTCAGCGACAGTACTGACAAGGTGCGCGGCATCGAAGCCGGCGCCGACGACTTCCTGAACAAACCAGTCCTCGCCGAGGAACTCATTGCCCGGGTGAAATCGCTGCTGCGCCTGAAAGAGTTCACCGACGAACTGGAGACCGCCGATTCCGTTCTGTGCACGCTGGGTCTGATTGTCGAAGGCCGCGACCCTTATACCGAAGGCCACTGTGAGCGGCTGTCAGTCCGCGCCGCCGATCTGGGTCGTCACCTCGGCATGGATGAAGATTCCATTCTCGCCCTCAAGCGTGGAGGGTATCTGCACGATCTGGGCAAGATTGCCGTGCCTGATGACATCCTCAAAAAAGGCAGCGACCTCACTCCCGCAGAATGGGCGATCATGAAGCTTCATCCCGTTACTGGCGAGAACATCTGCAAGCCGCTGCATTCGCTGCGGCTGGTGTTGCCCATCATTCGCCACCACCACGAACACTCCGATGGTTCTGGCTATCCGGATCGCTTGACCGGAGCCGAGATTCCGGTACTCCCCAGGATTCTGCAGGTGGTCGATGTGTACGACGCGCTTCGCACTGCTCGCCCCTACAAAGCGCCGCTCACGCACGAGCTAGCCGCGCAGACGATGCGCGAAGAAGCTCGCCGCGGCCTCTGGCATGCTGAGTTAGTGGCGGAATACTTCTCCATGCTCGAGCAGCAGCGCCAGGTAGCCTAAGACCTTCCTAGTTTAGAATCAGCGCAAGCTTGGATGCATCGGCGTGAGGTGAACATGTGCCGCCAGACTCAGCTAGTAATGGCCCTCTTCTGTTGTTGTTCACTTCCGGGATTGGCACAACTAGGCCTGGCACAAGCCGGACCGGCACAACCAGGACTCGCACAACAGAGCCCGCCTCCGTCGCAGCTCGCGCCGCGGGCGGAAGGCGCGACCGCGCCGGGCGAGAGCGGTCGCCGCATTACGCTCGATGTTGTCGTAACCGACAAGTCAGGGAAAGCTGTGCCCGGCTTGCAGCAGCAGGACTTCACCTTGCTCGATGACAACCAGCCGCAGGCAATTCTCTCCTTTCGCGGGACCGATCTCGCGACGAACGACTCTACCAACCTGGTGGATTCCCCGCTGCAAGCGATTTTGCTGGTGGACGCAGTCAACACTTCGTTCCGCAGCGTGGGCTATGAGCGGCAAGAGCTGCAGAAATTCCTGCAGAAGGACGACGGCAAGCTCTCCCTTCCGACGTCCCTGCTTATTCTTACCGATACATCTCAGGGACAAAGCCAGCCGACGCTCGACGGAAACGCCTTGGTGGAGACCCTGAATTCCAATCAGTCCGGCCTGCGCACCATAGGCCGATCGCAGGGATTCTACGGCGGCGCCGATCGCCTTCAGATTTCCCTTGGCACTCTGGAGAAACTCACCTCTCATCTGGCCACACAGCCGGGCAGAAAACTTCTGATTTGGCTCAGTCCGGGATGGCCCCTGCTCTCCGGACCGGAAGTGCAACTGAGTGCGAAAAATCAGGCGTGGCTGTTTCAGACCGTCGTCGGCCTGTCCACGGATCTGCGGGATGCTCGCATCACGCTGTACAGCGTCGATCCGCTGGGAATGGAGGAGGGCCTGGGCCGAACTTTTTATTACGAAAACTTCCTCAAGGGTGTAAGTTCAGCCAACAAGGTACAAAACGGCAATCTGGCGCTGCAGGTCCTGGCAGCGCAAAGCGGCGGACGAGTTCTCAGCTCGAGTAATGATATTGCGAAGTTAATCACGAGCTGTTTGGAGGACTCTAGAGCGTTTTACACTCTCTCTTTTGATTCTCCTCCGGCCGACCATGCGAACGAGTATCACAGCTTTCAGATCAAGATCAGCAAACCCGGTCTCAGCGCCCGCACCCGAACTGGATACTACGCTCAGCGCTAGAACCCAGAAAGATTTGGCCATTCTGATTTTCGAAATCCTAAAACTACAACGTACAATACCGATATCGCTGGCGTGCACCCAAACCGGCGTATCGGCCTGTCGATACTCGGCGACTGAGAACTGAGAACTGTTTTGCAGCCCACCTACAGCATCGTGATTCCCGCCTATAACGAGGGCGCACGCCTGGGCGCGACCCTCGAAAAGGTTCTCGCCTACGTGCATGCGCAGAGGTGGGATGCGGAAGTCATCGTGGTCGATGACGGATCTGGCGACAACACAGCGGATATTGTTCGAAGTTTCTCAGAGAAAGATGGGGCGCTGCGGCTGGTGGAAAATCCCGGCAATCGCGGTAAGGGATACAGCGTGCGTCATGGAATGTTGAACGCCCGCGGCCGAATAGTCCTGTTCAGCGACGCCGACCTGTCATCGCCCATCGAAGAGGCGCCGAAGCTTTTTGAGGCATTGGACGCGGGCGCGGATATCGCCATTGGTTCGCGCTGGCTGCGCGCCGAAACCCAGACCCAGCGCCAGCCTTTGCACCGTCAAATCTTCGGCCGAATCTTCAATCTGATGCTGCGCGTCACTCTCGGTCTGAAATTCAAGGATACCCAGTGCGGCTTCAAAGCCTTCCGGCAGCCGGCGGTCGAGGCCATCTTCCCGCTGCAGAAAATCGAGCGCTGGGGATTCGATCCCGAGACCCTGTTTCTGGCGCGGAAGTTCAACTTCAAAGTGCGGGAAATTCCCGTCGCCTGGGGACACAGCGGCGGAACCCGCATTCATCCGCTGGTCGACGGCTCCCGCATGTTTATGGAGATGTTGCGAATCCGCTGGTATGACATGACCGGAAAGTACAACGGCCCTGGAATGCCGGCGCCTCAGAGGGCAAAGACTCTGCCCGACCAGCGTGGGCCCCAGACGAAGTACTAATCGAAGTACTAATCAACATCGGAACAAGCTCGGAAGCGGGGAAGCGGGAAAGGGCGCCACGGAAGTGGTGCGTAGAATCGAAAAAAACGAAGCGAGTCCGGGATGGCGGGTTTCATCGCCTCGGACTCATGCCGACTTCTCTGCCCGATGCGGGGCCACATTCGAGGTTCGGACCGCTTCAACAACCCGACGTCCCATCTCTACCGTAGAGATCGCGGTGTGTGATTTTCCCGCCAAGTCCGCCGTCCGAGCGCCTTGTGCGAGCACGGTGCCAACGGCCCCCTCGACACACGCGGCTTCCGTCTCCAACCGAAACGAATGTCGCAGCATCATGGCGACCGAAAGAATCGCTCCCAGCGGATTGGCAATTTGCTTCCCCGCGATGTCGGGCGCCGAACCGTGCACCGGCTCATACAATCCAACCGACCCTCCGATGCTTGCCGAAGCCAGCAGTCCCAGCGACCCCACTACCCCACCGGCCTGGTCGGAGAGAATATCTCCAAACATGTTCTCGGTGAGCAGGACATCGAACTGGGTGGGCCGCTGCACCAGCAGCATGGCGGCCGAATCGACATACTGATGGCTCAGCTTCACCTGGGGATAATCCTTGCTCACGCGCGTGACCACTTCCCGCCACAGCCGCGAACATTCGAGCACGTTAGCCTTGTCTACCGACAGCACCTTGCGCCGCCGCTTCATCGCCAACTCGAAGGCCACGCGCGCGATGCGTTCGATTTCCGATTCGCCGTAGCGCATGGTGTTGACCGCGACGCGCGATCCCGGTGGTCCTGTAATCGATCGAGGCTCGCCGAAATACGCTCCGCCCAACAGTTCGCGCACGATCATGAGGTCGGTGCCGCGCACGATGTCGGGCCGCAGAGCGGAACAATCTTCCAGCGCAGGAAACAAAACCGCGGGACGCAGATTGGCATATGCGCCCAGTTCGCGCCTTATTTTCAGCAATCCTGCCTCAGGACGAAGATGTCCGGGATTGTGATCGAACGCCGGACTCCCCACTGCGCCCAGAAGAACGGCGGACGACGCCAAGCAGGCCTCGAGCGTCTCTGCCGGCAGCGGATCGTTCGCTACCGCGAGCGCCGCTCCGCCGATTAGCTTGTGTTGCAGTTGGAGTTGATGCCCAAAACCGCCGGCCAGCGCCTGCAGAACGAGCACGGCCTGTTCCGTGACCTCCGGACCAATGCCGTCGCCGGGGAGAATCGTTAGCTTAAGAAGCATGGGAGGAGTTTAGTGATTGGGCAATTTAGCCAAGGGATTGGGTAATTTAGCCATGGGGTACGCAAAACTATTCTCTCGGGATTCATTCTACTGAATTCCAAAATCGCCCAAATTACTTCGATTCCTCAATTTCCCCTACACGCCCCAGAGATAGTCTTCCTGCTGGGTTTGTTCGTGGTGGGAATCGCCGTGAACCGGCAACGGCATTCCGAACTCGTTTATCTGCGGCCCCAAGGGGAACGCCTTCACCGGCTCGGGTTCCGGAACTGGAGACGGCGACGATGTATTGACGGCAGCGGCTTTCGCCAGAGTAAGCGGCTCAATCAGAGGTGTCGCCGAGGCCGACGGCTTATGGGTGTCGCGGATCAGCTCCAGCAGATGGTGATCTTCTACATGTTTGATCTTGTCCGCCAGCCGGACGAATCGCCGGTAGATATCATCCAGACCTCGGCGATCAAACTGGTAGCCCAGCTGGTCGCATCGGATGCTGAGAGCGTGACGTCCTGAGTGCTTGCCCAACACCAGCCTCGAATCCGGCACTCCCACCGACTTCGGCGTCATGATTTCGTAGGTCAGCGGATTCTTCAAGACTCCATCCTGGTGAATGCCGGCCTCGTGTGCAAAAGCATTACGCCCGATGATTGCCTTATTCGGCTGCACCGGCACGCCCGTGATCTCGCTCAACATCTGGCTGGCCGCGAAAATCTGTTCGCCGACCACGCCGGTCTCGTAGGCGAAGCGATCCGGGCGAACTCGCATTGCCATCACAATTTCTTCCAGTGATGCATTCCCCGCCCGCTCTCCAATTCCATTGATCGTGCACTCGACCTGCCGCGCTCCCGCGGCCACCGCCGCCAGCGCATTGGCTACGGCCATGCCCAGATCGTTGTGGCAGTGGGCGGAAATGGTTACGTTCTCAATCCCCCTGACCCGCTGCCGGATGGCCGTGATCAACTCTCCGAACTCCGCCGGTACGGTGTAGCCAACTGTGTCAGGAATATTCAGCGTGGTAGCTCCCGCTTCGACGACAGCATCGAGCACGCGACACAGAAACTGCGTTTCGGTACGGGTGGCGTCTTCCGGCGAAAACTCTACGTCGTCACAAAGCGACTTGGCGAAGCCAATCGCGTCCTGCGCCTGCTCCACACACTCATCGCGCGTGATCCGCAGCTTATACTTCAAATGAATATCGGAAGTCGCCAGAAACACGTGGATCCGCGGACGCGCCGCACCTTGCAATGCCTCCCAGGCGCGCTCGATGTCGGGACGGCAGGCGCGGGCCAATCCCGCGATAATCGGACGCCGCACCATCCCGGCAATCGCCTTCACCGATTCGAAGTCGCCATCGGAGGCGATAGGAAAACCAGCCTCGATCACATCCACACCCAGGCGGTCGAGCTGCTGAGCCAGCCGCAGCTTTTCCTGCTGGTTCATGCTGCAACCCGGCGACTGTTCCCCGTCGCGAAGAGTGGTGTCGAAAATCGTAATGCGCGCGCGCTCGGCGGTCATGGATTTCCCCTCAAAAATTAACCCGACTTTCCTATGGTACGGGCGATGTCGGCAGAAGCAAAACTTATAATTCTTCAGTAATCATTAGCTGTAGTTGTATAATAAGTTTTTCTAATGGAATTCAGAGATTCGATTACGGAGGGGGCTTGGAACTTTCTCAACTCGAAGTATTTCTCGCGGTCGCCCGCGAGCGTACGTTCTCCCGCGCCGCGGAAAAGCTTTTTCGCACCCAGTCGGCGGTCAGCCAAACCATTCGCAAGCTCGAGCACGAGCTCGGCGAAGCGCTCTTCGACCGTTCTTCCCGGGAGGGCGTACTCACCGACGCTGGCAAGGTCCTGCTCGAATACGCCGAAAAGCTGATCAATCTGCGGAGTGAGGCATCCGAGTCGCTGACCGAGCTGCGGGAGGTGCAAAAAGGCAAGCTGGTCATTGCTGCCAACGAATTTACCGTGCTCTATCTGCTGCCACTGCTCGCCGAGTTCCGCCGCCTGCATCCCATGATCAAGATTAAGGTCGAACGCGCCTTGGGCAGCCACATTCCCGACGACGTCCTGCGCTATGCCGCCGAATTCGGCGTGTTGTCCTACGAGCCGCAGGAAGCCAGCCTGCATTCCGTCGTGGTTTATCTGGACGAGCTCGTATTCGTCGTGCCGCCCAAACATCCGCTCGCTTCCGCGCCTCAGGTCAGCATCCGTCAATTGGGCGCGGAATCGTTTGTCGCTCACATTGTCTCGTCTCCGTATCGCGAGAAAGTCCTGCAATTGTTCAAGACTCACAAAACCCCCCTCCACATGGATCTGGAACTTCCCACGCTGCAGGCCATCAAACAATTTGTAGGCATGGGGCACGGAGTGGCGTTTGTTCCCGAAATCAGCGTGGAGAACGAGTTGGTCAGAGGAGAGCTCGTCGCCATCCGGGTGCGTGAACTGCAGTTAAAACGCAAGCTCCGCCTCGTCTATCGCAAAGGCGCGAACCTGTCGCACGCCGCCAGGGCATTTCTGAAGGTAGCCGAAGCCATGGCTGTCGATCGAAAAAGCCGCTACCGCTTTCAGCGCGAAAACTGACTTTCTCGGGATGTGTGGCCAAAGTCCCGAGCGGGACGACATCCCCGACTCGTACCCCCATGCCGCAAAAACAAAAAGGAGCAAAGCGAACTTTGCTCCTTCGGGGAAGAACTTCTTTCTGGAGGTCAGCAGTCGGCGCAAACCCGCTCTTCGCGGAATGACGCCAGAGCCGCGTCCAGAGAGGGATGCACTTCGAGCACGGTGTCCAGGTTCGTAAGGTCGAGTAACGTCCTGACCAGCGCATTCGGTCCGGCACACTTCAGGTTTGCGTCTATTCTCTGCGCCCAGGTTTGGAGTAGAGCCAATTCGCCGATGCCGGCGCTGTCCATCGAACTCACGCCAGTCAGGTCGAGCACAAGCTTCTGCCCCGGTTGCATCACCTCGCCCACAACCCGCGACAGCGCGGCCGCTTCATCGCGATACACGATGCGCCCCTGGCAGTGCACGATGATGACATCGCCACAATTGCGTGTTTCCAGACTGAGTTTCAACTTCAACTCCTTGGGGTATTCAAAGGCAGCCGCAACTCCCGGCTGCTCGTTCATTTGCCAATTCATGTCTATTGGTTGCATGCTAATAGATAGACGCAGGGCGATTGCTTTTGGCACCATGAAAATCTGATAAATTTTCATTCACTTGCTGGCCCAGAACCCGGTTTCGGCGGGAACAAATTTTGGCGACTGGGACATCTTGGGCATCCGGTACACTGCATCTAACAGATTTCGTTGATCCCAATGAACGTTTTTGCCGGCATAACCGCCGGGGAGGAATAATTCGTGTCGAAGACTGCTGCCGCGGTGCTGGCGTTTGTCGGCTTCATCTGGTTTGCGATTCCCATGTCGGCACAATTTAACGGGCTTCTTCCCAATGGCAATGTCTACGCCGGCGTTTCCTATGCCCAGCTCACCGATGTCATTAACAAGCAGAGTTATCGTGGATTTGAGGGCTCCGTCGAGTTGCTTCCTTTGACCCGTCTTCCGCGCCTGGGGCTGGTCCTCGATGGCGGTGGCTATTATCGACGGGGAACTGCGCCAGTGACGCAGTACGTCTTCCTGGGCGGTCCACGGCTTTCCTTCAGCTTCGGAAAATGGAGTCCCTTCGTGCACGCCATGGGCGGCATCCGGCACATCAACTCGGTGGGCTTCGTCTATAACCCGGTCGCGATCGACGTAGGTGGCGGCGCCGACTACAAACTTCGTTTCAAGAATTTCTCCTGGCGGATCCAGGGCGACTACTTGTACGGGCACTACGCCAGCGCCTACCAGAACGACTACCGTGCCTCGACTGGACTCGTCTGGCGCTTCTGACCCATATCTGGCGGCCTATTTCGGCATCAACCAATTGGCCAGTATCCGAATCTCTTCTCCACACGTCCAGACCTTTAAGGTTCCAGATGGGTTCATGGATGCCGGGAAAGGGAGAGTCTTTACATGCTGAAAGCCGGGTGCATCGGCGCTACGTTATTTCTTTTCGCAGGCTTGGCGAACGCCCAAATACCAAAGGGAAACGTATTCGTCGGATTTTCCTATGAACGTACAAATTCATCCGCGTTCAGTCCGAATCTGGTGGCTACGACTGTGAGCAGCCCCAATCTTCACGGCTGGGAAGCTTCGTTCGAGGGAAAGGTGCTGCCCTTTGTGGGGATTGTCGGCGACGTCAGCGGACACTACGGATCGCAGAGCTTTACTGCGCTCACGCCCAACGGTCCAATTCAGGATCATGTGACTGGCCATGAGCAGGAATATCTGGTCGGCCCGCGACTCTCGGTACCGGTGGGGAAGTTCACTCCATTTGGCGAGGTTATGGTCGGCGCCGCGCACATCCATACCGGCGGAACCTTGCCCTCCCCATCCAATACCTCGTTCGCGTACGCGCTGGGCGGCGGCCTGGATTATCGCGTTTTCCATCCCATCGCTGTGCGCGTGGAAGGCGACTACCTTCGAACCAAATTTTTCAGTGCAGCGCAGAACAATCTGCGCTTGTCGGCGGGCGTCGTGTTTCGTTTCTAGCCGGCGCATCAGAATTCGCTGTAGGCAGACAGGATTCAGCTGGCTGGCTGAGTCCTATTCTTTGGGGCCGGCGGAATAGCAAGAGAATCTAAGCGCGCGGCAGGCGGTCCGGCTCCGACGCCCAATATTTGTGGTCGCGCAGAAAGTATTTTTGGTTCCAGTAATTCATGGCGGTCCACAGAAACAGCCAGCCCACGCGCCAGTGTCCCATTTTTTGGAAGCGCCGATTGGTGGTGTAGACCCCGCCGCGGACGACCGCGAAGCGCTTGCGCGCGACCTGCTGGCTCAGCTGGTAATCTTCCGCAAATAAAATCTGCTCGTCAAATCCGCCCAGTTCCCAGAATTTCTTGCGGTCAAACAACATGAACATTCCGGTTGCAAACGGACGGTGCAGGTACGACAAGTACTGAAAAAAGTCGTTGCCCGCATAGAACGCCTTGTCTAGCCAACTGCCTTCCGCACACAAAATATTCGTGGTCACGCAGTGCAGTTGCCGGGCTTCTGCCAGCTCCACGCAGCGCCCTACCAACGACCGATCGGCCAGTTCAATATCCGCATCCAGAAAAAGCACGTAGGCAGTATCGGCCTCGGCCGCTCCGTGATTGCGCCCGACCGACGGCATTCCGCCGTGAATCACGCTCACGTTCAAGCGGTCGCGGAAGCCGCGCACGATCTCGGGGGTTCCATCGCTCGAGCCAGCGTCAGCCACCAATACTCTCGTACTCGACATCTTCGAGTAGTCCTGATTCGTCAGCGAGGTCAGCAAGCGCGGAATCAGCTTCGCTTCGTTCTTGGCCGGAATCACGATCGTCAGCTGATTTGCCGTATTCCTGGTCGTCATAGTCATGTATTTCTACCCCCTGTTCGTCGATCGTCAGATAAGTGAGTCGCGAATCGACCCACCCGCCCGAGTTGTAGTAATGGACACCGTCCCGAACCACGTGAATCGCTTGGTGGGTATGTCCGCAGAAGATGCGGCCCGCGCCGTGTTGCGCGGCGTAAGCCAGCGCGCCCGAAGCCACTTTCGGCGACATGCGCAGCCAGCGCGTGTTTACCCGGTCAATCAGCCGCGCGATCGGCTTCCCCTTCAAGTCCATCTTCTGCAGGCGCAGATAAAGCGACGTGCCCCATTGGCTGAGCCGGACGCGGTTGACCTGAAAGCCGTCGAACTGATGGCCGTGAATCGCGATATGCCGCAGCCCGCCGTATTCCCACGCGTAGTGCTGATAAACGCGCACTCCGACCAGGTGCGACATGACGTTGGCCAACCCGTGATCGTGGTTGCCCTCGACCCACACCACTTCAATGTTTCGCTTGGGATTCGAAAGCTTGCGGATGTACCCGAGAAATTTCCAGTGATCCTTGGTGAGGCGGGCGAAGTTGAGATCGGCAAAGATGTCGCCCAGCAGAATCAGCCTCTGGAAGCGATTCTGCTTGAGCACCCGCATGGCCTGGCGCGCATGACTGGTCGCTGCCCCCAGGTGCAGGTCGGAAAGGATCAGCGTATTGTACCCCTGCAGACCCATGCTCAAGATGTAGCACCGGAATGTTACGGCCTGATGAACAATGCATCAATATTGGTGCATTGGTAACAACGGAAGTAACCCGGCCGAACTGCTGGAATTCTACCCCAACCCATGGCAGACGCTGTGACCCTCCCAATTTGGCCGGCAGAGCCCGCGGGACGGTCCATCCGCTTCTTTGCTTTTGCCACTCGATCTGCGAGACTGACCACTGATCCTCGGCGCTGAGAACCTGGAACCATCCCATGGGACGCATCCACGTACTCTCTGAAACCGTAGCCAACCAGATCGCCGCGGGCGAGGTGGTGGAGAGGCCTGCGTCAGTGGTGAAGGAGATGCTGGAAAATTCGCTGGATGCGGGAGCGACGCGGATCAAGATCAGCGTGGAGGCGGGGGGAAAGAAGCTGATCCAGATTACAGACAACGGGTGCGGCATGGTGCGCGACGATGCCATGTTGGCGTTTGAGCGGCATGCCACTTCGAAGATCAAGAACGCGGAAGACCTGCTGAGCGTGGCTACGCTGGGATTTCGCGGGGAGGCTCTGCCCACGATTGCTTCGGTATCGCGGCTGCGGCTGGAGACCCGGGCGGAAGAAGACGCGGCTGGGACTGTGGTCGAGATCAATGGCGGGAAGATTGCCCGAGTGGAGGAGGCGGGGCTGCCGCTGGGAACGTCGATTACGGTGCGCGATCTTTTTTTTAATACTCCGGCGCGCAAGAAATTTCTGAAGGCGGAGTCGACCGAGTTGTCGCACATTGCGTTGCTGGTCACGCATTGCGCACTGGCCTATCCGGAGAAACATTTTGAGTTGCACTCGGCGGCGAATGCCATGCTGGTGGCGCCTCCGGTGGCGGGCTACAGCGAGCGCATATATCAGGTATTCGGAAAACAGATGCTGGATCAGCTGATTCCCCTAGCGTCGCGGAAGGCTCTGGAGCGCGGGGGACTGCCCGAGCCTCCGCCGTGGCGGAGAAGGAGCGAGAGTGGCGCGGTGGCCTCCGCCGAAAACGCCAGCAGCGAAGATTCTGCGGTCCGCGAACCAGAATCCTTCGGCGAAATCCGGATTCACGGGTTCGTTTCCAAGCCGGAGATTCAGAAGCTGAATCGGAATTCGATTTTTATGTTTGTGAATGGACGCACGATTCGCGACCGGCTGCTGCAGCACGCTCTGACCGAGGCTTATCGAAATATTATTCCTCCGACCGTGTATCCCGTGGTGCTGCTGTTTCTGGAGTTGCCGGCGGGTGAGGTGGATGTGAATGTGCATCCCGCAAAGACGGAGGTGCGGTTTCGGCAGCAGAGCGTGATGCATGATTTTGTGCGGGACTCGGTGCGGGCGGCGCTGATGAAGGCGCGTCCGGTGCCGCAGTTCGTTACCGAGATGCGCGCGCATGCGACCGCGGGTACGTCGCTGACGCCGGGAGCGATGACAGCGGATTTGACGACGGGCGCGATTGCTCGGCAAAGTTGGGAAGCGGCGCCGGGAGCGAGTTTCGCAGGGGATATCGCAAATTTTCCAGGTCTGGCAGAAGACGCGGGACCTGGGGAACCCTCCGATCCGGTGCCTGCCGGCGGATTTGCTTTGCACGCGCCCGTCCCGCCGCCGCTCTCCCCACGCCTTCAGTTTGAAGGAGGAATTGCGGTGGAGGCGAGCGCGGCGATCCCGATTGCTCGCGAGCTGGAAACGATTCCCGACAATGGATGTGCATCGGCGCTCGAAGTTCGGGAAGAAGAGCCGACGCTGTCGGCGCTGAGCACGCTGCAGCCGCTGGGGCAGATCCGGAATTCGTTTATCCTGGCGGTCGACGAAGATGGTTTGTGGATTGTCGACCAGCACGTGGCCCACGAGCGCGTGTTGTTTGAACGGATACTGAAGCAGCGGGCGGCGCAAAAAGTTGAGAGCCAGCGGTTGCTGATGCCCATTGTGCTGGAGCTGTCTCCCGCGCAGCATGCGGTGTTCAGGGAAATTTCCGACGAACTACAATACAACGGGTTTGAGGCGGAGCCATTTGGCGCCCGCACCGTGGCCGTGAAACTGGCGCCCGCGGGAGTGGATGCCTCGGCGGTCGAGAAGATGCTGCAGGAACTGCTCGAGCAATTCTCGCGCGAGGAGCAGTCGCTGAATCTGGAAAAAATTCGGGCGCGCATTGCTGCGTCCATCGCGTGTCACGCCGCCATTAAAGTGAACATGCCGCTGGAGCAGCACAAAATGGAATGGCTGCTGGCAGAGCTGGCGAAAACCGACCACCCCTACGCCTGCCCGCATGGCCGCCCGGTCGTGCTACGGTACTCTATGAAGGATATTCAGAAAGCGTTTAAAAGAATCTAGCCAGGCTAGCGTCAGCTTTCAGCCAAGCCGGTCCAGGTTTGCGCTCAGAGCTGACGCCTGAGAGCGGACAGCTTTTTGTTATGACGGACCTGGAACTACAGCAACTGCGGCGCGAGAAGTGGCGGCTGGACGGGAAGCCCATCCGGACGATGGAAGAGGCGCGCGTGTTCCTGGAGGATGTGGGATTTTGTCTGATGTATCCCCAGCGGCCGGCGTTGCTGGTGCCGACCTTCATTGGCGCGTTTGTGGGAGCGGAGAACCGATTGCCCGGATGGCAACATGCGTTCCAGGATCCGCGGGCGGCTGAGGCTACGGAATTGATGGTGCGGCTGTTGCGGGAACGAACGGCGTTCGAGGCGAATTTGTTTGACGAGAATAATGGCTTTCTGGTGGCGGCCTCGGCGTTCCCTTATTTTTATGCGCTCATGGGGGAACGCAATCCCAAGCTGGCGCCGAAGGCGGGATCGCGATCTCTTTATTCTGCGCTGGCCTGCGATGCCTTTGCCTTGATCACGCGGGAGGGGCCGATTTCGAAGCAGAAGATGCAGGAAGTCCTGGGCGGGAGCGTGTCGTTTCCTGCGCTGGACGGGGCGCTGGGCGAGTTGTGGTCGAAGCTGCGCATTACCCGCGTGGACTACAAGGCAAGCGAGGGATCGGTTTGGGATGTGCTCTATCGCTGGGCGCCAGAGGCGGTGAAGGAGGGTGTGGGATTGTCGGTGCAGGAGGCTCTGACGGCATTGCTCTCGAAGTATCTGGAGTGCGTGATCGCGATCGAGCAGGCGGAATTGGAGATATTTTTTGGCAACTTCATTGCCCGATCGAAGGTGAAAGATGCGGTGAATGCGCTGCTGGCGGCGCGGGAGTTGAGCTTCCTGCATGTGAGTGGACGATCCATGCTGCAGATCACGCCGGAGAAAGTCGTAACGGTGCCGGCAGAGCGGTCCGAAGTCATTCTGAGGGAAGTTCCTTCGCCGAGTGGAAGACGACCCCGGGCGCTGAGGCCCGGCTTTAGCCCGCGCTCTAGGCCTCGCTAGAAGCGTCGCTCTTCCCCCGGGGAGAGCGTGTGGCGGTTCCAACTGTGCATCTTGAGGGGTGTTCAAAGAAATGGGCTGGCACCGGGCTATCGACGAAGACGGATTTGCGATTCGGCCCGGACGGTTTTCCCACGAGTGGTTGGATCGCCTTCTGCAAGCGATCAATGAATTGGCACCGCAACCGAGCCGGGCAGGGGTGCGGCATGCGCTGAGACCTGCTCCTATCGCCGAGTTTGCGCGGAGATCGGAGAGGATCAACTTTTGCGCGACAAGTTCCAGGGCGGGATGCATTTCCATTTCGCGCGGCGCTCTTCGACAAGTCTCCCAGATCGAATTGGCGTCGTGTGGCATCAGGTCACTGCTCTGCCGCTGGCGATCTCGACTCGAAATAACTGGCAGGGGGCCCGGGTCGGTCAAACAGGGAATTCACGACGCACATGCGCCGACAAACGCTCTGAACCAAGTAGTGGTATTGCGGGTGAGCTTCGATGATTCGACCGTCGAGAATGGCCCCTGCGTGTTTTGCCCGCACTCACACGCTGGTGTGTGCTGCGCGATGAGGCGGTCCACGAACTGGCGAGGGATGTGGCTGGACTGCGCGGTGCCAAGAGGTGGAGTTGTAATCGTGCGACCCCTGCTCCTTCCTGCCTCATCGAAGTCCCGTTGGGAAACTCTCCAGACAAGTGCTGCCTATCGAGTACGCGGCGGCCGATTCCATAGCGAGAGCGCATCGGCTAGCGATTGCCTAGCCCCCCTTTGAAAAATCCTTCCTCGACGAACTCCTCCGCTGTTTATCGCGGGCGACTTGCGCCTTCGCCGACTGGGCTTCTGCATCTCGGACATGCGCGCACGTTTTGGATGGCGGCACGGCGGGCGGCGGAGCGGGGCGGGCAGTTGATCCTGCGCAACGAAGACTTGGATTCCGAGCGCACCCGGCCCGAGTTTGTCGAGGCCATGATGGAAGATTTGCGATGGCTGGGGATCTCGTGGAGCGAGGGGCCGGACTATGGCGGGCCGGTAGGTCCGTATGCGCAGAGTGAGCGGCGCGGATTTTATCTGCAGGCGTGGAGGAAGCTGCGGGATTCGGGAATGATCTATCCGTGCACTTGTTCGCGGAAGGATGTGGAGTTGGCGGCGGGAGCGCCGAATGGGTTGGATGATGAACCAGTGTATCCCGGGAGCTGCCGGCCGGCCCGTATCGTGGCGGGGGCCGCTCGGCTTCGCCAGACAGCCGAGGCGGCTGTCACCGGGTCCGAGCCGTACGCCGACCCGCGGGGAGCGAATTGGCGATTTAGGATTGCGGATGGAGAGGAAGTTTGTTTTACGGATCTGCATTTGGGGCCGCAGCGGTTCGTTGCGGGGCGGGACTTTGGAGACTTTATTGTGTGGCGGCGCGACGACGTGCCGGCTTACCAGTTGGCGGTGGTCGTCGACGATGCCGCGATGGGGATCACGGAAGTGGTGCGGGGCGCGGATTTATTGAAGTCGACGGCGCGACAGATTCTTTTGTTTCGGGCGTTGGGATTGGCGGCAGCAGATTTCTATCACTGCGATCTGGTGCGGAACTCAAATGGGGTGCGGCTGGCGAAGCGGCATGATGCCTTGAGCATACGGAAGTTGCGGCAGTTGGGATGGAGCGCGGAGCGAGTGCGGAGTGGGGAGATATCCCCGATGTGAGTCTCGTCGTAGGTGCTCGCATTTTGCCGATGGCTAGAGCGCCGCGGAGTTTTGCTCCGCAGGACCGGGTTCTCTAGACCCGGCTCCACTTGGACCGCAGTGGGCTGCGTCTCGGTTCCGCTTGGCGTTGCCTGCGCGGGGCAGCCAACCCGGCTCCAGGAGTCGGCTCCCGGCGATCAACGTGTACAATCTTTAGCTTCGCATGGCTCACACTGGAAAAGACGAACAGGCTGCTCGCAGGCTGACGATCGCGATTGACGGACCCGCGGGGGCGGGCAAGAGCACGATTGCCTCGCGACTGGCGCGGAAGTTGGGATATGTGAACCTGGAGAGCGGGGCAATGTATCGTGCGCTGGCTCTGAAAGCAATTGAGAAAGACGCTTCCTTTGACGATGAGGCTGCACTGCTTAAGCTGGCCCAGAACGCCCGCATTCAACTGGAGCCGACGCTGGGCGGGAACCGCACGCTGCTCGACGGACGCGACGTGTCGTCGCGCATCCGCGAGCGCGATGTGTCGGAAGGGGCTTCGCGGGTCTCGGTTCATCCCCTGGTGAGGGAGTGGATGGTGGCCCGGCAGCGTGAAATGGGCGCAGGCGGCGGCGTGGTGATGGAAGGACGCGACATTGGAACTGAAGTCTTTCCGGAAGCGGACTTGAAGATTTTCTTAGATGCCGATCCCGTGGTACGCGAACAGCGGCGCATGGCGCAACAGAAAATCAAGGGCGACGTGGCGGAGAATGTGGCCGCGGATCTGCGGGAGCGCGATCGGCGGGATCGCACGCGGGCAGCGTCTCCGCTGGTGGCGGCGAGGGATGCGGTGGTGATCAATTCCTCGGCCTTGAGTGAGGATGAAGTGCTGGCGCGGATCGAGGGACTCGTCAGCAAGAAGTTGGGGCGCTGAGAGTTCGAGATATGCCTGGCTCGGCTTGGTCTTCGCGATCCAGCCCAGGCGAGGGTACTCATAGCCTCTTCAGTTCTCGGTGGGTTCGACTTTCTCTTTCGGTTCGGGCAGCGCCTTGCCGGGCTTGGGATGCCTTGAACCTGGCATTCCGTCAGTGACTCCGCCGGAAACGCCTTCTTTTGGTCCGCCGTTCACCCCAGCTTTGCGGATCTCGATGCCATCGTGCTCATTGTTCAGAACGATGTGGGACGAGGCGTTACCTACGCTGCCGCTGGCTTTCGCTTCGTGCTCGTCGTTGCTGACTTTCAGTTCGGAGAAATCGGATTGAATCTCGCCTTCGCGAGCGCGGGCGTCCAGACGAAAACCGGCCTTGTCGGGCAGGCTCAACTGAACGTCGCCATTGCGATTGTCAATCTGCACGTTGCCCAGGGTGCGCATTCCCACTTCAATCGCTCCATTGTCATCCTGCAGGCGAACATCGCCGGAAACGTCTTCGAGGCGGATGTTCTTCGATCGGGTGGTCAGGTGCAGCGGGCCGATGATCTGTTGGGCATGGAGCTCGTCGGAATCGAGATCGAGGTCCCCTTCAATGCGGGAGAACTCCATGTCGGTGCGGGAAGACTTGAAGGTCACGGTCTTGGTGATGCGGGCAAGCTTGATGCTTTCCTGAAATTCGCCGTCGAGTTGTACTGCACCTTTTACGTCGGCCACGGAGACTTCGTTGACCCGGCCCTGGACGTGCACGTCGCCCGTGATTTGCTCGATTTTGACCGAGCCTTTTTCCTGACTTACTTTGACGTTGCCGTTCACGTCGTCGACGGTGGTGTCCGAGTGCTGGGCCCCGATATCGACGCTGCCGTCGCGGCCGGAAAGGTTCACGTCGCCGTGACGCGAAGTGATCGTAACCGGCGCTTTCCGCGGAAGCGAAATGTCGAGGGTGGTTTCGACAGGATGATCTCCGGCGGCTTCAACATTGGCATTGAGTGTTAGCAGGCCGCCCATTGCGGTGATCGTGGGCTTGGTTTCGTGGTCGTACTTGTCGGCATCGTTCTGATTGTCTGCGCTCACGCGCTTGCGGACCACGACGGTGATCTTGTTGTCGTCGGAAGCGTGAACGCTGACCGCGCCATGAGTGTCGATGATCTTGAGGCCGGCCCCGGCAGGGAAGGCCTGCTCGAGATGGTCGTTGAAGTTATAGGTTTGGCCGAAAATATCGCTGAAGTCGTTGTCGTCGAAGTTAAACTGGTCGTGCAGGCCGGACCAGTTGACGTGCTCGATCTGAGTCGCGATCAGGCCGAAGACAACAATCATGACGACCAGGACCACGCCGCCGCCGCCGATGCCCGAGGCGCGATAGCCTTCGCGCTGCGCCCGCTGGTGCTCGATCAGTTTGATTACGCCCCACACGATGAGCAGCGCCGGCCAGTAATTGGCGAACAAATGGGCCAGGCGGCTTATGGACAGAACTCGCATGGTGGCCATCAGGAAGACCGTGCCGAGCACGATCAGAACGAAGGGTCCGGCAAGGGACCGGTGCCGCCGCGGTGGCGGCGGAACCACCGGCGGAACGCCCGGAGTGACGATGGGGTTAGACATGGTTCACCTCGCCAGAAGAGGCCGTCTGATCCGGATCCTGCGACGCTTGCGGCGCGCCCGCCGGTGGAACCGGCGGCGTAACATTCGGTGGAACACCGGGCGGCGTGGCCGGAGGCCGCAGGCCAATGTGTCCGTTGAAGGAGGCATTGCTCTGCATCAACTTGACCACTCCAATCACCAGCAATATGGCGGGCCAAGTTCTGCCAAAGTCGATGCGGGAAACGCTGTTGAGCAAGAATAGTACGCCCAACGTAACCAGCATGGCCGGCCCCATGACCTTGCGGGTGCGGCAGTGTTCGCACTGGCACCCGACCGGACTGCCGCCGAGCAGGCCCCACTGTTTGGCGAAGAGCCACACCCCGAGAAAGATCAGGATGAGCGGCCAAAAGCGGTCCAGTCCGAACTCGAAGAGGCCGGCGGTATGCAGCAGAAAGATTACCCCCAAACCGATGAGAACGGCCGCTCCGGCGGGCACCTTGGTGCCTTCGAATTTCTCGCCGGCGCCGAAGGTTTGGGCCAAGCCGAATGGATCCGGAGCAGGTTCGCCCAGCTGGATTGCCTTGGCGCTGCGCACTGCGTCGATGATCTGGTAGACGTAGAAAAAGCCAATGGCAATCCCTAAAACCATGATCACGGGCCAGGGAAGATCGGAGCTGACTCCGAGGATTAACAGCACCATGATGACGAGGTGCGCCAGTCCCTTGGCGTACTGGCCGGCATATACGGCGCCGACCCCAATGGGAAAGACTCCCGCAAGAATTCCGGCGATTCCGGGATTGGGGCCGGTATTGAGCGGGGGTCGCGGTCCGGCCGCGAAGGGCGATGACGGCGGATACACCGTCTGCGCCGGCGGAACAAATCCGGCGGCCGGGACGGAGCTGGCTCCTTCCATGCGCGCAGCCAGGCAGGCTTCGCAGTAGATCACGCCGCGAACGTCACGGGTGCATTGGTTACAAAGTGGCTTGCCGCAGGTGCGGCAGAAGGCCACTGCCGCAGTATCTGCGTGCGTGGCGCAGTTCATACGAACCTCCTGTCAGTGGTCACCGACACTACAGGCAGATCGCTAAGAGGTAGACATGGAGATGGACCAACAGGAACGCCTGCCAGAATCAGTTGGTTATCGGTCTGGCTGTAGTTGCGCTCCTGCTTCTGCTCAGGCTGTTGTGTTGTGTCGTTCTTATCGTCCTTCGGTTTGGGCGGTCGAGACTCCCGGGGGCCGGGTTCGGCGGGCGCGACATTGCGCTTGATTTCGCGCACCCGCGACTCGACTTCGTACACGATCCGCACATTCTCGTAATAGTGCACCACCCGGGCTTGCGTGGAGTAATAGGTGTGCCGGATCGCAGACGGCCGCAGGCTGATCTGGCGCAGGTCGGCGGGTTTCACGCCGGCTACCGTCAGGCCTACCGACAGCGCGAAGAAAGCCATGCCGAATGACATGGCAAAGCGCGGTTGGCGGACGGTCTCCCAGATCGGTCCGAACACGGATTCGAGCACTGAGGCCTGCACGTGCTCCCACCAGGAATTGTGTGGTTGGGGGCGCGTCGGGGCCCGCAGGCGTTGGGTGTCAACGCCCGTTGTGGATGCCAGGATGTTGATGACCAGGCTGGCTGGAGGCTCCACCTCCGTGAGACCTTTCAGCCAGTTGCGGCCCGCTTCAGCTTCCGCGAGCAACGGACCACACACCTGGCAAACCCGGGCGTGGGCCTGGAAGCGGTCGAGTCCGGTCCCGGTCAGGACGCCGTCGAGGGCATCGGTGAGCAGGAGCTCGAACTCGTTACACTGCATTCCGTTCCTGGTTAGGTCTGGCATCACATCACCTGCCTATAGGTACGTTGTAGGAGCCTGGCAAGTTCCGCCCGCCCTCGATTTATTCGTGATTTCACGGTACCCTCCGGAACCTTCAAAACTGTCGCAATCTCACGGTAGTCCATATCTTGTAAGTCCCTTAGAATTACTGCCTCCCGAAGCTCGGGGGAAAGCTTGGCCAGGGCCGCGTGCAGGGTTTCGCGGACCTCCCGGGTGCGCACCTGGGCGTCCGGGGGAGCGGCGCGGTCCGGGATTTGTTCGCTGAGGGGTTGAGCGTCCTCGTGCTCCGACGCCGCGGTGTCGATGGAGTCGGTCATCCGGTCCTGCTTGGTCTTGCGGAAATGGTCCACCAACAGGTTGCGGGTGATGGTGGTAACCCAGGTGACGAACGCTCCCTTGGTGTGGTCGTAGCTCGACAGGGTGCGGTACATCTTTACGAAAACGTCCTGGGTGATGTCTTGGGCGTCGTCGGCCGATCCGGCAAAGCGGTAGCAAATGTTGTAGATGCGGCGGTTATAGGTCTGCACGATTTCCTCCCAGGCTGCGGCATCACCGGCAAGGCAGCGCCGGACCAGCATGGCAACGACCTGGACGTCTTCCACTTGTACTCCCCGGAAATGTTGACCTTGTCAACCCTGAGACAAAACCTTGAGACAAAACCTTCAGCGCCGCCAAAAACGCTTTCATTCCGACCGGAACTTAGACTTCCGCTAAGGAAGGCTGAGCGCAGTGGAGCAATCCTGCTGCTTTCAGCCGTTCCCAACTCTTCCCACAAGACTGTACGTGATTGTGGAGGTTGCAGTTCGCGGGGGTATGAGCCTGAGTCCGAGACAAGGAATTGTAACAGTGTGGCTTGCGAGGGGGCGCCAGGCAACAACCGCATTCGGAACCCTATGGCGACCGCCGAGCGGGCTCCGCCTGGCTTCCCGGCGGGATGGCCGAGGCGGCCCTCCCCACATATGGGTTTATTTTGCCGCGCTCACTTGCTGACTCGCTGACTTGCTAACCAAGGGGGGCGGATATTCGGGCAGTTTTTCTTTGCTCTGGTTGGCGCGTTTCACTTCGAGTTCGTCAAACAGGATGGACGGGGTGACGATGCTGTGGGGGATGTTCAGCAGGTGGTTCTTGACAGAAAAGTCATCGCCGGCAGCGATGAGGTTGTTGCGCAGAGAGCGCGTGTCCAAGTCGCCGAATATGGCGCCGCGAACCAGTTCCTGGTGTCCGTCTTTGACCCAGACTTTGTAAATGAGACGGGGCGCGAGTTTGCTGCCAAAGCTATCGACAAAGTAACCATAGGGCAAGTCGCGCTGCTGGCAGAGGTCGATGAGTTTCTTCTTCATCGCTTCCGCGGATAGCGGTTCAGAAGAAGTTACAATCAAGTTGCCGAGACTCGGGCCGGCAGGATTGTTGGGGATACGAGCGCGTCCGTGGCCGTTGGAGGTGGGAAAATCGCGGATTGGCTGGCGTCCGATCAGATAATTCGTGAGCATGCCGTTCTCGACCACAGACACACTCCGCGCGCGCACGCCTTCGTCGTCGATCTCGTATTTTCCGAGAAGGGGCCGGTCGCGATAAGTCGCGAGGGTCGGGTCATCGATCACAGAAAGAAAGTCGGGAAGAACGCGGCTCTTGTAACTGCTGGCAAAGGCTTTCGAGGTGCGGCCATTCTTGCCCAATTCGGGTTTGTAGCCGAGCACGTTTTCACCCACCAGGTCAGCAAAAATAGTTGTACTCGCATTCGGGGAAAACAGCACGGGACCGCGATATTCTTCATCGACCAAAGAGGCATCGCGCATGGTTCGCAACGTGCCGGCCAAGTCTTTAGCGGCGCTGAGAAAAGCCTCAGCCGACGGGAGTTCGGTCATGGTGTTGGCAACAAAGCCTTTATCCCGCTCCAAGCTCATGCCGTCGGCGGCCTGACTGCGGCCCACGAAATTCATTTCGTAGTAACTTTGTCCGCTGCGTACGACAGTGCCTTCTGAATTAACGAAATAGCGGTTGATAGCCTGAAATTTCAGCGATGATTCGAAAGACTCGAGCTGCGGGTCGGTTTTGTAAAGCGTGGATGCGTCCTCGAGCATGCGGTTCCACGGCCGCGGATCGAAATCGAGTTTCGCGAGCGGCTCGATCGACTGCAGCGGTTCGGCTCGGGCAAAATCGTCCACCGGTTGGTCGACGGTCAGTTGTTTTAATTGCGACTGCTTCGCGGTAAGGGATTCCGCAGCGGTCTTGTAGGCGCGGTCGGTGGCGATCCAGAGCTGATGGCGAAGAGCCAGAGGGTCATCATCCAGGGGCATGATGTTCGACGAACCTTCCCCCTGATGGAAGTAACTATCCTGTTTGTAATCGCCAATGCGCACCACGACACGCAGGAAACGGAAACGGGAGCGCAGATCGGCGCCCAACGCGCCAAAGGCAGCCTGGGCGGAATACTCATCGTCGTCGATGACACGGTACTCGATGTAGTAGGGCGCGGCTACGGCCTCGAGCTTCAGTTGCGTTTTGGAGCGTTCCAACTCAACTCGCATGGCTTGCAAAACAGGATCGGCCTGAGCGGATGCCTGCCAATCTTTACTTTGCGCCAACCCGCGGGGCATGCCCAGACTCCGGAGCAGAAACACGAGAACGAAGAGCTTGGCCAGAGCGCGGAGTTTCTCGGTCATCGTTTTTGTTTTTCTTGTCGTCACGGTTGTGGGCCGGGATTTTTTTCGGGGGCATCGTTTGGCGGCGCCAGGATCGGGGGCCGATTGAGCGCGTGGACTCGCTTTTGCACTTCGATCTCCGAGAACAGCATGGCGGGAGCGGCTGCCGAGACGGGGATCTGGCCGGATTCGGCTCCGCACATGCCGTTGAAGACATCGATCCTGTCTCCGGTAACGAGAACTCGGTTAAGCACGGCCAAGGGAGTTCCGACGATGTCAACCCCGCGCACAAGCTGGTCGGGGTGACCGTCGCTATAGACGCGCCACACCATGACAGGTAAGACTTGGAAAGCCTGGGGCATGGCCCGCTGGGTCATAGTGAAGCCTCCCTGGATATCTTCGAAAAACAGGCCATACGGCTTGCCTTGTTTTTTGACCTCGTCGATCAGTTTTTGCCGCAGTTCAGCGTCTTTCACAGTGCGAGAAGAGGAGACGATCAGATTGCCTTGCCGGCCCGTAGGCATGAGACCGGGTTGAGAGCGGCCGTGTCCGTTCGAGTGGGCAAAATTGGTGATCGGCATGCGCGACATCAGAAAGTTTTTCAGAACGCCGTCTTGGATGACCTCGACCCGCGTGGCTGCGATACCTTCATCGTCATATTCGTACCAGCCGCCGAGATCGAGTCCGTTCAGAGTGCGCTGGGTGGGATCGTCGACGACGCTAAGGAACTCCGGCAGTACCTGCTGATTGACTTTCTTGGTGAAAGTCTGTCCTTCCTTCTCGCCCCGCTGGCGATGACCTTCGAGGCGGTGTCCCAGCACTTCGTGGAAGAGGACGGCGGCAGCGCGGCCGGAGAGCAGGGCGGGGCCATCGAAGGGCTCCGCGACTGGCGCGTCGCGCAGGGCCTTGAGATCGGACGCCATTTTCTCGACCCGGGCGGCAATCTGAGATTCCGGGGGCAGGTGGTTCAGGCTCTCGGCCTGAAAGGTTTCGACTCGCATCAATTCCATACCGTCGGCGGCTAGAGTCCCAGCTTCAATGGCAAGGCGGATTATGGCCCCGGGAGCAACCACGTGCCGGCCTTCGGTGGAGGCGAAGTGCAATTGGGTCTGTTGCGCCATGATCACTACGGCGGAGTTGAGGATGTATGGATACTTACGAAAATAAGCGGAATATTGTCGAGCCATCCTTTCTAACGACGGACGATCCGGTGCGGGAGCGGGATCCCGATAATCAGAGTAGCTTTGCGGCGTCTCCTGGGAAAAGTCTGGCGAAGTGTCCTCTTCTTCGGCATGCACTTGCTTGCCAGTCTTTACGTTCGAGTAGGCCTTTGAAGCTTTGCGGTACTCCTCGTAGGTGAGGCGCCAGAGTTCATGGGCGATGGCGTCGTGGTCATCGTCAAGCGCCAGGACTCCAGAACTGATGGCGGAGGCTCGGCTTTGTTCGTGAGTATTGTCGAGCGCGGCAGAACCGATTCGCATGGTGACATCGGCCTGACGCCGCCGCGTGCGCGTGAAATTAAGCAGACCGCCCTGGGCGCCGATGGCAACCGAGGCGCTCTGATCGTATACGGAATAGCTGAGAAAATAAGGAGCGGGATCGAGTTTGCTCAGGCTGGTCTGAGCCCGCTCGATCTCCTGCTGCATGGTCGAGAGCAGAGCATCGGTTTTGTCGGTCAGAGGGGAAGATCCCCAAGTCTGGCCGCCGGCGATCAGCGCAAGTCCGAGAATCGAAGCAAGCGAGCGAGGCCGAAATCGGTTCGTCATGTGGCGAGGTTAGTCTATCCGGCGTAGAGCACGCCGTAAGCTTAGCAGATTGATCTGGCAGCACGCCCGCAAACAAGGAGCGCATTACGGCCGAGGCTCGAAGCGGAAGCGAACCTTACACGGGAGGGGAACCTTACATTGACGAAAGCTTCGCGGCGCAAGTCTGGGGCGGGGGTTCAGAACGCATAGTGCAGCGACTCGGCCAGCCTGTTCGCCTGAAACAATAGAGAGGAGCGATGGCCCCACCAACGAACCTTCGCCATAAACAAACCTTCGCTATATGGGTCATCATTCCAGCCACTGTGGCCATAATTCAGCTATTGCTCGCGCGGCAGAACGGAAGTTAATTCGCAACCTACTCGCTGGTGAAGTAATCGACGGTGACGGGATTTTCGAACAGAGAATAGTCGCGGGTGACCACGGTGATGCCGCTTTCGGTGACGAAATAGCGCTGGCGGTCGGCTTCGGCGTCGTAGCCGATCGTGGTGCCTTCGGGAATATGCACATCGCGGTCGAGGATGGCTTTGCGGATGCGGCAGCGCCGGCCCACGCTGACGTGGGAGAACAGGATGCAGTCGTCCACTTCGGAGTAGGAGTTGACGCGCACGTCCGGGGAAAGGATGGAGTTCTTTACGACGCCGCCGGAGACGATGCATCCGTTGGAGACGATGGAATCGAGGGCGGTGCCGGTGCGTCCGGCTTCGGCGAAAACAAATTTCGCCGGCGGGTACTGCCGCTGGTGAGTGCGGATGGGCCACTGCTCATCGTAAAGATTGAAGATGGGCGAGACCGAGACGATGTCCATGTTGGCTTCGTAAAAGGCTTCGAGCGTGCCGACATCGCGCCAGTAAAGCGCCTCCTTCTTGTTTTCATCGACGAAGTCGTAGGCGTAGACGCGGTAGTCGTCGACCATCTTCGGCAGAATATCCTTGCCAAAGTCGTGGCTGGACTGCGGATTCTCGGCGTCCTTGAGCAGCACCGGAATGAGCACGTCGGCATTGAACAGATAGATGCCCATCGAGCCCGCGACCTTGGCGGGATTGATGGGCGAGCGCAGCGCGGTGGTTTTGGGTTTCTCTTCGAAACCCTTGATGCAGCCGTCTTGATCGACGTCGACGACGCCGAAGCGGAAGGTTTCTTCGGGATCGATCTGGATGGTCGCGAGCGTAATGTCAGCGGCCGAGTCCTGATGCTGCTTCATCATCTTGCCGTAGTCCATTTTGTAGATGTGGTCGCCGGAAAGGATGAGGACGTGCTTCGGCTGCTCGGAGCCGATCGAATAAATATTTTGATAAACCGCGTCGGCGGTGCCTTGGTACCACTGATCGCTCACCCGTTTCATGGGCGGCAGGACTTCCACGAACTCGTCCACCTCGCGGCCCAAGATATTCCAGCCTTCGCGGATGTGCCGGTTGAGCGAGAGCGCCTTGTACTGCGTGAGGATGTAGACGCGGCGCAGATCGGAGTTCAGGCAATTGGAAAGAGTGATGTCGATGATGCGGTAGATGCCGCCGAAGGTCACCGCGGGTTTCGCGCGGTCGCGAGTCAGAGGATAGAGTCGTTCTCCGGCTCCGCCTGCCAAAAGAACCCCGAGAGTATCTTTCATTACAGCCCTCAGATTCCGTTCCGGCGCTCACCCGCCGGAATCTTACTTTCCGCACGGCAGATGCGAAAAGAAAACAGTAGATGGTAGCACAGGCGAGAAGGTTGCCAACCAGTACGTTCCATCGGCACCATCGGCAAGTCCGTATAATGCTGCACGGAGCCGGCGGCACTCGGGGCGGAGGAGTCGGAATTGCCAAGAAAAACGTTGAGGAGAGGGAAGGAATCGAGGCGATCGCGCCGGGGCGGGGAGAACTCTCGCGCCGACCAAGCGATCGGCATGGAGCGATCCATCACGCGGCGGGATTTTCTGAACGCCTCGTTGCTGGCTTCCGGAGGCTTGCTGCTGAATGCCCTAGCGCCAGCGGATCTATTGGCTGCGAATGCGAACTCCGGTTCCCGTGGAGAGGAATGGACCGGTTACGGTGGCGTTGGCGACTACGCCAACTCCAATGGTAATACGCTTGGAGTTCTGGAAGCGGGGCACGGGATTCGCGATGGCTTGTTCGAAAACCCTCCCGGCAACCTGATCGAGACGGGTGAGACTTACGACTGTGTGGTGGTGGGCGGCGGCATCAGTGGGCTGGCGGGGGCACTGATTTTCAAACAGCGCGCAGGTCCAGGCAAGAGTTGCCTGGTGCTCGACAATCACCCGATTTTCGGTGGCGAAGCCAAGCGCAACGAGTTTCTGGTGGATGGACACCGGTTGATGGCGCATCAGGGGTCGGCGTTTTTTCCGGTTCCGTATCCCCACAGCTTCATTGCTCGCTTTTACCAATCGATTGGATTGAAAACGCCGCGACTTGAGTATCAGGTGTGGGGAAGTTCCGCGCCCGAGATCCAACTGAGCCGCACACCGTATTTGGGCTCGGCGCCAACGAGCACTTACTTCGGAGCCAAATTCGGCCAGCCACGCGGCTTGTGGCTGACCGATCCTTGGGGAAAGGATTCCCAGAAAGCTCCGATTTCGCCCCAGGCGCGCGCCGAGTTGTCGAAGTTTCAGTCGGCCAGCGACTCAGACGCGAAGACGCCAGAATACGCCGGCGACGCCATTTCGCGGCGGCTCGACACCATCACGCTCGAAGATTACATGATGCAGCGGCACGGGATCAGCCGCGAGACCATCCGCGAATTTTTGTCGCCGGGAGAGGGTGGAGGCTACGGACTCGGTCCCGACGCGCTCTCCGGCTACACCGCATACGCGGCGGACATGCTGCATCCTCTCGACATTAGCGATGAGACCGGGACGCAGATGTTTCCCGACGGCAACGGCGGCATCGCGCGGCTGATCACGAAGACCCTGATTCCGGAATCCATTGCCGGCAATGGATCGCTCGAAGACGTGTGCCGAAACTCTGTGAACTTTGGCGCGCTCGACCGCGCGGGAGCGGCGCTTCGCATTCGACTGGATTCGACCGCGGTGTGGGTAAAACATGGTGACCGAAAGCAGGAGGGCGAGCCGGCAAAGTCAGAGTTCGTCAATGTCGTCTACCGGCGCGGCGGGAAGAGCTTCCGCGTGAGAGCGCGGTCGGTGGTGATGGCGGGCGGAAGTTGGACGACGCGCCACATCGTTCGGGATCTTCCCGCGGATCGCGTGGAGGCTTACAGCCAGTTCTATCGAACGCCGTGCATGATGGCCAACGTCGCGGTGCGGAACTGGCGATTCCTTTACAAAATGGGGATTTCGGGCTGCCAGTGGTTCGAAGGGCTGGGCAGCTACCTGCAGGTCCGGAAGCTGGCGATCTGCGGCGCCGACGCACCCACCATAGGCCCGGATTCGCCGACCGTCCTGTCGATCAAAGTTTTGTATACCTATCCTGGACAATCGACCGAGCAGCAGGGGCACATGGGACGCGCGGAGTTGATTTCTACCCCGTTTCGCGAGTATGAGCGGCAGATACGGCAGCAGTTTACGGATATGTTTGCCCGTTCGGGATTCGACCCGGCGCGGGACATTGCCGGAATCATTCTGAACCGCTGGGGGCATGCGTATCTGAGCCCGGCGCCGGGATTTTTTTTCGGCAAGAACGGCAGGCCCGCGGCGGGTGAAGTCTTGCGAGCGGCGCCGTTCGGCAGAATCGCCTTCGCGAACACCGATCTATCGGGCGTGGCCGACCATCGATCATCGCTGATCGAGGCGGATCGGGCAGTCGCTCAGTTATTGGATCAGGTATTGGCGTGATGCTGCTGCGGGGAGCAAATTTTTCGCCATCCGGTTACTTGTTCTTATCTCTGTCGGGCCGGTCGTTGTCGGGTCGATCTTTATCCATCCGGTCTTTATCAACCCCATCTCGGTTGTGCCGGTCCGGGTCGTACTTGTCTTCGTCAATCTTAATGCGGAGCGACTTCAGGAATTTGAGGTCCTGGTCGTTGATCTTGAATTCCGGATTCGTGGACAAGGTCGTAACCAGCGAAGTCTTGTCCGACGATTTATCACCCTGCTTGCTGACGCCGATGGTGGCTTCAAGAACCAGGAAAATGTCGTATCCACCCTCCTTGATGCGGGAGACAACTTCAGAGATCTGCTCGGAGTCGGAAAGAGATTCGTTGATCGCGTCGCCGAGCTCTTTCATGAGTTGCTTCAGTTGTGGATCCACCGGGTCCCCCTGTTAAATTCAACTTATCACGATCGCGCTTCAGGCGCGAATTGCACGCACTTCCAGATATTCACCTTCTGCGGCGGTCGTGCCGTCGGTTGCGATGTTGTGTTCCCGCCACAGCGACTCCAATTGTGCCGCCAGTGCGGCTTTTCCAGCGGCGTCCAGCTTCGAAAATGCCATCTGCGTCGGGCCGAAGTAGCGGCGAAAGAAGTCTACGGTTTCTTTGGGCGGGAAGGGGTAGGCGAGGCGTACTTTTCGCGGAGTGCAGGTCACCTGTCTCGCCCCTTGCCCGAATCGTTGCCGGACGGTTGCCGGATCTCCCCAAAGCGCCGGGGGCGGGACGCCGGGGGGAGGAGGGACCAGTTGGGCGGTCACCTCGGTCATCTTCGCGATGAAGCCGTGCGGAGTCCAGTTGGCCATGGCGACCAGACCGCCGGGTTTTGCGACGCGAAGCAATTCTGCCGCGACGCGCTCGGGACGGGGCGCGAACATGGCGCCGAACATGCTCAAAACCACGTCGAACGACTGCTCGGCATACGGCAGCTGCTCGGCATCGCCTTCCTCGAAACGGATTTCGAGGTGCTCGGAAGCGGCCCGCTTCCGGGCTTGCTCGAGCAAGTTGGTGGCGATATCGACGCCGGTAACCTTAGCGCCAGCTTTGGCGGCGGGAATTGCGCTATTGCCGGTGCCGCAGGCGACATCAAGCACCCGGTTGCCGGCTTTGAGGTCGATGCGGGCAACAAAATCGGCAGCTTCGCCGGAGATGAAATTCGCAATCTGGCCGAAATCGCCGGCCATCCAGGTGGCTTTCATTCCAGACTTGAGTTGCGCGAAATCGGGTGAAACGGTTTGCATGAGCGCCAATCTATTAGATGCCGGCGGCGAAGGATTGGTTCGTCGACTTGCGGGCTGCGCCATTGTATCCCCGCAGGCTGTTAAAATCGAGCCGTGAACAAGGTTTCTACCCTACGAAAGCTGGGAGTTGTCGCGCGGGTGGCGGGCAAACAGGCCGGCCGCAACCGTACATTGGGCGCGGTGATGAGCGGGGTGCGCACCACGGCGCGGTCGTTCGCCCGCGCGGGACACCAGTTATGGTTAGAAGTAACGGGCACTGTGTTCCTGGCGATGGCATTGTTCGGCGGAGGCGCGGGCGTCCGCGAATACATGAAATACGCCGCGGGACGTGGTACTGCGGGGCGAGTTGCGATTGCAGTTTGTTTCACCCTGACGTTTGCCTGGTTCGGGCTCAGCTCGTTTTGGCGGGGCAGAAGGAAGAGTCAACCTCGATGAGTTGGGCGGGAACGGCTGTGGCCGGCGTAGCGGAGAAAGGCTGCCCAGGGAAAATTCCGCTTGATCCTCGGCTTGCTATGCAGCGGCTTGCTATGCAGGGTGATACGTGATGCGAAAAAAGCTGGAGATCCGCCCGAATTCGGGGCCTCGAGACTCGAGCGAGATCGAAACATCCTCCCACATTCCGGTGAATCCTCTGTATACGCCGGCCGACCTGAAGGGCTCGGACTACGAAAGCGAAGTTGGGTATCCGGGAGAATATCCGTTCACTCGCGGGGTGCAGGCCACCATGTACCGCGGGCGGCTGTGGACCATGCGACAGTATGCGGGCATGGGCGATGCCGAGGAATCGAACCAGCGCTACAAGTATCTGCTGGCAAACGGAACCACCGGGCTCTCCGTGGCCTTCGATTTGCCCACCCAGATTGGGTTGGACTCGGATCATCCCCTGGCCGCCGGCGAGGTGGGCAAAGTAGGCGTCGCCATTGATTCGATCGAAGACATGCAGCGATTGTTCGATGGCATCGAGCTGACCAGGATTTCTACATCGATGACCATCAATGCGACGGCCTCGATCCTGCTGGCCTTGTACGTGGCCGTAGCGCGGCGGCAGGGTGCGGACATCCGCCAACTGTCGGGCACGGTGCAGAACGATGTGCTCAAGGAATACATCGCGCGCGGGACGTATATTTATCCGCCGCAGCAGGCCCTGCGCGTGATCACCGACATGTTTGCCTGGGCGAATGAGAACCTGCCGGACTGGAACACGATTTCAATCTCCGGGTACCACATGCGCGAGGCGGGGTCGACCGCGGTGCAGGAAGTGGCGTTCACGCTGGGGAACGGGATGGCCTACGTGGAGGCGGCGATCAAGGCCGGGCTGGATGTGGATCAGTTCGCGCCCCGCTTGTCCTTCTTTTTTAACGCCCACAACAATTTTCTGGAAGAGGTGGCGAAGTTCCGCGCCGCGCGCCGGATGTGGGCGCGCATCATGCGCGAACATTTCAAGGCCAGGAATCCCAAGTCGTGGATGTTGCGCTTTCATACCCAGACCGCCGGATCGACGCTGACCGCGCAGCAACCAGAAAATAATATTGTGCGCACGGCGCTTCAAGCCATGGCGGCGGTGCTGGGCGGAACTCAGTCGCTGCACACCAATTCTTATGATGAGGCTCTGGCCCTGCCTACCGAAGCGGCGGCCCGCATCGCGTTGCGCACGCAGCAGGTGATTGCCTACGAATCGGGCGCGCCGCAGACCATTGATCCGCTGGCCGGATCGTATTACGTGGAGGCGCTCACCAATGAAATTGAGAAGCGGGCGGCAGAATATTTGGGGAAGATCGAAGTTCTTGGCGGAATGCTGCAGGCGGTCGAGCGCGGGTACGTGCAGCAGGAAATTCAAAATGCCGCCTATGAATATCAGCAGGCGGTGGATGAGGAACGGGCGATCGTAGTGGGAGTAAACCGGTTCGCAGTCGAAGAGGAAAAACCGATTCCGATTCAGCGAATCGATCCCGCCCTGGAAGCCAAGCAGATCGAACGCGTGCGCGCACTGCGGGCGAAGCGGGATGCGGGCCCATGGAAGGCCGCGCTGGCGGGCGTGGAACAGACGGCGCGGTCGGGAGTAAATGTGATGCCGCGGATACTGGCCGCGGTCGAGGCCTGCGCCACCGTGGGAGAAGTTTCCGACGCCATGCGGCGGGTGTTTGGGGAGTACAAAGAAGCGGTGGTGATTTAGCTTCGAGGTCCCATCGTCATTTCGCGGAGCAAGTGTGTCGGCATCCCACCGGCTAGGCTGGCTGGGCTTGCATTTCGGTCACGGCGGCGTCGAGATGAGCCAGGGTTTCTTCTACCGTTAAGGAGTACATTTCGCGACCTACGCCCTCACCCGCGTCGAGCGCCGACTTCAGGTAATGTCCGGCAATCTCTACCGCAAGCGCATCCGTGATGGACTTGCGCGTGCGCTTCTTATATTCCACCCAGGCTGGATGCGGCAGCGCCACCCAGACGGTTCGGCCATCCACCAGGAATTTAATGTCGACTGCGTCCGCGTGGCGCGTGGCGATGGCCACGATCATGGCCTGATAGACGCAATGGACCGGCTTCTTCGACCAGCGATCGGTGGCGGTGAAGTTCGCAAACATGGATAAAACTATAGCGGACGCTTGGCGACCGGGGCAAACGACAAGCTCAGACCGGGGGGACGAGGTCAGCGGGTCTCGGCCGGTTGGAACCTGATCAACGACCTAAGTCCGGTTACCTAAGTCCGGTTATCTTGACCCCGCGCGGCACTCGCTGCTAATGTCTGCCTTCGTGCGAGGAATTCACTGATGATCAAAAGAAGGTGTTTTGGAATCATCCTCCTTTTCTTCTTCTTCTTCTTCTTCTTCTTCTTCTTCGCGGTAGCGGCCCAGTCCACTCCCGCAAAAGCTGCTCCCAAACCGGCCAGCCAGCGATTTGAAATTTCGTTTCCGAAGCAAGTGAGCGTCGCACCGCTGGACGGACATATTCTGCTGTTGATCTCGAATAACGACGAAAAGGAACCGCGCTTCCAGATCAGTTTCAAGGCCGCAGATTCACAGCAGATCTTTGGCGTCGATGTCGACGCACTTGCTCCCGACGCCCCTGCCGTGATTGATGCGTCTACGCTGGGCTATCCCGCCGAGAGCCTGAACCAGGTGCCGCCGGGCGACTACTGGGTGCAGGGAGTCTTCAACATCTATGAAACGTTTCATCTGGGCAACGGTCGCACGGTCAAGCTGCCGCCGGACAAAGGCGAAGGTCAGCACTGGCAAGTGAAGCCGGGCAACCTCTATAGCAAACCGCAGAAGGTGCGAATTGATCACCGGTCCCGTGAAACCATCCGTATCTCGCTCAGCGAAAAAATTCCGTCGGTAGAAGATGATCCCAAAATTGTCGACTCGGCGTTGGGATGGGACGGTGCTAACGACGAGCATGCCATCGTCGACAACCAGTGGGTCAAGCACATTCGCATGCAAAGCAACCTGCTGACCAAGTTCTGGGGAAGGCCGACTTATCTCGGAGCCGTTATCCTGCTACCCGACGGATGGGAGGAGCATCCCGACGCGCACTACCCGCTGATTGTCGAGCAGGATCATTTTAGTCGCGACCTCCCGGCGGTAATCGCCTTCCGCACTCAGCCGCCCAGCGACAACCTAAAAGGCGGTGAACTAAGAGCAGCGAAACATGGCTACCAGCTCTTTCAGGACTGGACATCGGGCCGGCTGCCGCGCGTCCTGGTGCTCACCATACAGCACGCCACGCCCTACTTTGACGATTCCTACGCCGTGAATTCGGAAAACGTCGGTCCCTACGGCGACGCGATTACGCAGGAGCTGATTCCGTACGTCGAAAAGAAGTTTCGTGGGATCGGCGAAGAATGGGCGCGAGCCGTCTATGGCGGTTCGACTGGCGGCTGGGAAAGCCTGGCCTCGCAAGTCTTTTATCCCGATTTTTATAATGGCGCTTGGGTCTTCTGCCCTGACGTCGTGGACTTTCGCGCCTACATGACCACCAATCTTTACCAGGATAAGAACGCCTTCTGGATCGAGAGTGGGTACGCGAGCGTGCCCCGGCCCTCCATGCGGCAAGCCGACGGGCTGGTCCTATCGACGATGGAGCAGATGAATCGCTACGAGCTGGTGCAGGGAACGCACGGTCGTTCCGGCGAGCAATTCGATATATGGCAGGCCGTGTTCAGTTCGGTCGGAGACGACGGATATCCTAAGCCGATCTTCCACAAACGCACGGGAGAGATCGATCACGAAGTCGCGAAATACTGGAAGGAGCATTACGACCTGAGCGCGATCATGCAGCGCGACTGGAAGACCCTGGGTCCTAAACTCGCCGGCAAGCTGCATTTCTATGTCGGCGAAGCGGACTCGTTTTATCTTGATCGAGCGGTGCATTTGCTCAAAGATTTTCTGGACACCACCACGGACCCGTACTACCGCGGGAGCTTCGACTTCGGCGTCCGCAAACCGCATTGTTACACGGGAGAGTACGATCCGGCGGTGGGATTCAACCAGCATTACTGGCCAGAGATGGTGAAACACATGGAGGAGACGGCTCCCCCTGGAGCGGACTTGAAGAGCTGGCAGTATTAGCGCGGCGTGTGGAGTGGACACTCTTGTGCGCTGCTGTTGCTGCTAGAGGACGGGAGCAAAGCAAAAAGGAGGAAGCAAAAGCAGGAACACAAGAACACAGGAACAACAGGAACACAGGAACAAAGGTAAGAAACAGAAACCAGAAGCAGCAGCGGACAGGAGTGTCCGCCCTACAGTTGCTTTCAGGTACCATGGAGGGGTGGCGACCCGGGCCCCCATCCAGTCCAAACCTAGTATTCTTCGCGCCGAGCATCTCGGTAAACTTCCGTGGTTGGTGCATGGTTTTTCTACTCGCGCGGGCGGATTCTCGCGGGCTTACGGCAAAAGCGATCTCAACCTGGGCTTCACGAAAGACGACGCCCGCGCGCGGGTGGAACAAAACCGCGCCCGTTTTCTTCGTGAACTGGGGGCAGTAATCCGCGAGCGGCGTGGCTCGCCGAGAGTCAGCCCATGGCTGTGGCCGCTAATCACCCTGCGCCAGATTCATTCCGATATCATTCGCCGCGTCGACTCGACTGCGGAAGAGCCACTGAGCGGTGATGGGATGATCACCGCGACTCCCGGTCTGCTGCTTGGGATTCAGGTTGCCGACTGTCTGCCCGTGATTCTGGTTGACAGCAGGCGGCACGTGGTTGGCGTGTTTCACGCGGGCTGGCGTGGCACCCTGAAGCGCATCGTAGAGAAAGGGGTGGGCGAGATGCATCGCTGCTTTGGCAGCCATCCCCGCGATCTAAAGGCCGCGATTGGTCCCGGTATTCGAGGCTGTTGCTATGAAGTCGGGGAAGAGGTTCGCATCAAATTTGAATCGCAGTTTGCTTACGGCGAAAGTCTGTTCCGCGAAGTCAAAGAGTCCGATCCGGTTCGCGAAAAATATCCACTTCTGTTTCTGAGCGCTCGTGCTCCGGGACACAGTGAGCTGCCGAAGAAGCTGTTTCTGGACCTGGTGGAAGCCAATCGCCGCCAGTTGCGGGTTGCGGGGGTGCCGGCGAAGAGCATTGAAGCGTCTCCGCATTGCACCAATTGTCGGCCGGACCTGCTGTTTTCCTACCGCGCCGAAAAAGGCAAGACCGGACGGATGCTGGGAGTGGCCGGAATTCGGAATTGAGGCTCGCGGCTCGCGGCGCTCAGTCTGGCGGAAGCAGTTCTGTGGAATCATTTCTGAGAAAGGGGAATCAGGGAATCTCCCTTTCGTCCGCTCATTTCGTCCCGTAGAGTAGATGGGCGCGGAACGATTTCACGTCAGCTACAAAGGAGAAATTGATGGACCCAGTTCCTAGATGGATCGGCGTGGTCTGTTGCCTGTCGGTTCTGACGCTGTTCGCCCTGGCGCAGACGAGAAAAGCCGGTCTGTGGGAGTTGACGACAACCACAACCTGGCAACAATCTCCTTCGGGAAATGGCGAGCCCGGTAGCGCAGTGCCGCACACCAGTCGGTTTTGCGTCACGCAACCGTATTTCGACAAGTATGGCGCCATACTTCCGCCCATTCCCGGCTGTCGCCTCACTAACCTTGTCAAGAAAGCCAACGGCGTGACCGGCGAAATGGCATGCACGGGAAAGATGAGCGGTAAGATGAGTTTGGAGTCTTCGTGGACCGATGCGGAGCACGCCACAGGCAAAGTCCACTTTGTGGGATCGATGCAGGTCGGCCCGAGCGGCAAGCCGATAGAGTGGACCAGCGCGTCGTCCGGAACCTACAAAGGTACAGATTGCGGCTCCGTAAAACCTGTCCCGATGCGGGATGAGTGAGCCCAACCAAAGCCAATCGACCGATGACTCACCGGCAATTCTGGCGGCATCGCCATTCCCTTCGCGGTCGGGTGGAGTCGGTTCCATTCCTTGCCTGCGATCCTGCCGGTGGGCCCAGGCATCTAAGTCTGTCGAGGGTTCTTCGTGAAGACGCGACTCGCATCCGCAGTGAGGTGGGCTTTCGCCTTTTCTGTTGTCAGTCTGTCAATCGTCACCGCCTCAGCCCAGGTTTCCGCCGACCAGATCGATGCCGTCTTTGCTGCGCTGAAATCCAGCAACGCTCCGGGCGCAGCGGTTCTTGTCGTCCGCAACGGAAAGCCCGAGTTTCGCCGCGGATACGGGGTAACGGATTTGCGCGGGCGGCGACGGATCGATGCCAAGACGAATTTCAGGCTGGCGTCGTTCACCAAGCAGTTCACGGCTGCGGCCATCATGCTGTTGGCTCGGGATGGCAAGCTCCGCTACGACGCGCACCTCAACGATTTCTTCCCCCAGTTTCCCGCCTACGGAAAATCCATTACGGTCCGCAATCTGCTCAATCACACTTCCGGACTGCCCGACTACGAAGACCTCCTGATGAAGCAATACCCCGACATTCCGGAGGAGAAAGTTCCGCAGATTCACGACGAGGGGGTGCTGAAGTTGTTGGAGCACGAGAGCAGCGGCAAGTTTCCGCCGGGCGCGAAGTGGGAGTACAGCAACTCTGGTTACGCGCTGCTGGCGATGATCGTGGAACATGTTTCCGGCAAGAGTTTCGGCCAGTTTCTTCGGGAAAGAATCTTCGCTCCTCTCGAGATGAAAAACACGCTGGCCTACGAGAAAGGCAAGAATGAAGTGCCGCACCGCGCGTATGGGCACAGCAAGGATGACGGGGCTTGGCGCGAAACGGACCAGAGCCCCACATCGGCCGTGCTGGGCGACGGCGGGATCTATTCTTCGCTGGATGACCTGACGAAATGGGATCGCGCTCTACGCGAGCACACCTTGCTGAGCGAGGAGGAAATGCGGCCAGCCCTGACCCCGGTCGAGCCCACGGACGGTCCAGCCAAGGCTCCCGATGGCAAGCCGGTGAGCTACGGCTTCGGATGGTTTCTCGATCCCTACCAAGGCCACAAACGGATGTCGCACGATGGCAGCACGATTGGTTTCCGGACTACGATCCAGCGCTTTCCCGACGACCAGTTGACGATCATCGTGCTGGCGAATCGCACCGACATTGATCCGGAACAACTGGCCCTGAGAGTCGCCGACCTATACCTGGTAACAAAACCCTAACTGTTCCCCCGTGTCGTCACCTCGCGGATGTCGAAAATCCTTGCAAGATTGATTTCTCTTGCTCGTTCCCAACGGGTGTTGAAAGAATGCGCCCGCGAAAGCAGGCCCGCATGAATACGAAAGTGAATCGGTTATCCAAAACGCTGGTCTCGCTCGCGGCCTGTGCGGTGACAGCGGCATCGGCCGCACGTGCGTGGTCACCAGCTTCACCGGGCGAGCCAATGAAGCCCGACCAGGTGAACCTAGCCCGATGGGAAGGAGCCTGGACGAACCTGGTAAACGACGCGGAGGAAACGTTCACACCGTCGCTGCCAAGATTGCTGGCGATCGAGGTGGAACTGGTAGTGGGAAATCCGGGTCCCAAGGAAGACGACCTGACGCTCGAAGTGTTCGATGCAACCGGAGAGACGGTGGCTTCTCTCACCAAAACTGTTCGTCCCTCAGATTGTGATCACACGCTGTTTGTGATCCCGAGGGGTGGTATTGAGGTAACGCCCGGGCAGACTTATCGGCTTAAGCTGATCGGAGGAACTTTGTTTGGCTGGAAGTATGTTGTCGGCGGGTACGAAAAAGGCGCCGCGACCTTTAACGGGAAACCGCTACTGCCGAAGGCTCCGAGCACGTTCTTATTCCAATCCTTCGGTGCCGAATGACGATGGGAATCGATGTCGCGCGACCACAGTCCGGGTCATACCGACGGGGGCACTGAAGTCACTGGTGGCGCGGGAGTTGCCGCAGACACAGCTGCGTCATTCACCAAGTCCTTTAACTCTTTGCTGGGCTTGAAGAAGGGAATTTTCTTGGCCGGGACTTCCACTCGCTCTCCGGTCTTGGGATTGCGGCCGACGCGAGGCTTGCGCTGGCGGGTACGGAAGCTGCCAAAGCCGCGGATTTCGATCTTGTCTCCAGCGCGCAGCGAGCGCACCACGCTGTCAAAGATCGTTTCTACAATCACTTCGCTGTCTTTGCGCGTAAGTTCCGCTAAACGCGAGACTTCATCGATCAGATCGGCTTTGGTCATAGCCCCTCTTTGTTCTTCCGGCGATCGCCTCGATGTTTTGATCCGCCGCCAAGATTCCGGATAGATCGATGCCCTCGAAGCGTTCCAGCGTCCGCGACTTCGATGGGCATCCCTATAACCTTCTCAAATTTCAGGGGTTGTGCGCAAGTTATGGTTTTGGGCCCTTTGGGCCCGTCCCGCACGCCATTCCCGAGACGACGGCCACAACCATCGAGAATACCTCAGTAGCACGCCGACCGGGAAGAGTTGGGAAGCGTAGTGTCGACCAAGGGTGAACAGAAAGTTCCAAAAAGGAGTGAGCAAGTACGACTGGGACAGGCATGCGAAAATCCAGCACAGGATTTTGCTCACCCCCTGGCATACTCTGAGGCCGACTCTCCAAGGTCCAGACCGTGCGCCTACTTCCAGAGATAATAGAATCCCACTTGCTGCTCCAGCATCTTCTCGCGTCCGGGCAGAAACTGAGAAACATCGCCGAGGAGGAGATCCATGAGAGTCTTGCGGTCCCGTTCTGGATGCACCAGGGTGGGCTCACCTTTTATTCCCACCGATTTTGCAGTGTCTGCGACCGCCGTCTCAAAATCGCCCACGCCGTCGATCAGCTTCATCGAAAAGGCCTGATCTCCGGTCCATACCTTGCCATTGGCAATCGACTTCACGTCGTCGAATCTCAGACCGCGCCCATCGCTAACCGCCTTGACGAATTGCCCGAACATATTATCGATCAACGACTGCATGTAGAGCTGCTCGTTCGGGGTGAGATCGCGGGCCGGATTGCCGGTGTCTTTGAATTCGCCAGTTTTGAGTACGACGTCTTTAAGCTTGGCCCATTTGAGCAGATCGCCATAGTTGACCCACTGCGCGATCACGCCAATGGAACCGACGATGCTGCCCGAGTCGGCATAGATTTTGTCGGAAGCCGAGGCCACGTAGTAAGCGCCGCTGGCGCCTACGGTCTCGATGGAAACCACGATGCGCTTTTTCTTCTCGCTGCGAATACGCTTGACCTCGCGATAAATCTCTTCCGAAGCGGCCACGCCGCCGCCGGGAGAATTCACGTGCAGAATGATGGCCTTAATCGAGGAATCGTCGGCGAACTTCTTGAGTTGGCCGACCACCGGCTGGGGAGAAAGGATGACGCCATCGAGATCGACCACACCGATGCGGTCGCCGAAGCCGGTGATCGTGGCCTCGGTTCCACCCGCGTGCAGCGTTAGGTAGACGAGCGTGAATACGGCCAGCACGAAGAGGAAAAAAGCTCCTCCACCAATCAGAACCCAGAGCAGCGTGCGCGAGCGTCCCTCAGCCATGAGGAAAGTTTAGCACTTAGCGGGATTCGGCAACGGCACAAAGCTGCCTGGCCTAAAACGTGACCACCTTGAGCGCTGCGCTCTCGACGGCAACATCGATGGGCGTGCGGCAGACGAATTCTCCGTCGGCGTAAACCTCGAGCGGATATTCAGTCTCCACCCGGACCCGGGCGGCATGGAGGTATTCGACTTCCGGCAGGCTCAGATGACGGCCAGTGTAAACCGTCGGAACCAAGCGTAAAAGCCTGCAGCGAGCGACGCTGCCGATGATGCAGACATCGAGCAGACCGTCGTCCATTTTGGCCCGCGGCGCGATCCTCATTCCCCCGCCGTACGAGGCAGTGTTGGCGAAGGCCGCCAGCAGGGTGGGCTGATCGTGGCGAGTGGTCCAACCCGAGTTTTCGTTGCCGCCGTCGACCGACGTCAGAATCTTCATCGGCAGCGGGGCGAAGGTGAAAATGGTTGGTGCCAGGCTCAGCAGATATCCTCCATGCCCCCGCAGCCAGCGGGGTAGACGGTTGGCGCGCCGGGCAACTTCTCCGTCGAGTCCTACGCCGGCCACGGAGCAGAAATAGCGAGCACGAGCCGGCGCCCCGCCCGCGTTTTCCCGCGCGGAGATCACTCCCAGGTCGATGTCGCGCGTATTGCCGGTGCCATCGCAAAAATTCCGCCATGCCGTGATCGAATCGCGCACGCGGCGCAATCCCATGGAGCAGGCAAAGTCATTTCCACTGCCTGCAGGCATCCACCAGCACTGGCAAACCCAGCTTGACCAGTTGCCCCAGATAATGATGAACCGTCCCGTCGCCACCGAAGAGCAGGATCACGTCGGTTGGATCGCCCGGGGCCGGCATGCCTACGCACCATTGGGCGCTACCTGCGGCCTGAAATGGCTTCAGGTCTTTCGCCGTACATCCCAACCCGAGCAGGGCAGCAGCACGCATGGGCGAGGTCGAGGGTAGCAGAATCAGTTCCTGGGTGGGGACAGCCGCCCCCGGGCGGCCCGGGCGGTCCCGCTGGGCGAACGCCCAGCGGCTTCCGCGAGGTTCGTCACCGTTCTAAATCTAAAACGAACGGATTCACCTAAGCTTTCCTCCACATCCACGAATCGTTGGTCCGGGCGGCAACCCGGCCGCAACCTCCCTGGCTCGCCCGGACAGCCGAAGGCGGCTGTCCCCACATGGCCCCCTATTCAGTTTCAGTCATTCAGTAATGGATACTGTTTTTGTTCTTTTTCCAAGACGAATAACAATTTCCGATCTCAATTGAATTGCGACCAGCGGCCGGAGAACGGTTTTGCCGTTGGCGTGAACCGCATTCTCCCGTATCTTGCGGCCGGCCTCGGTCCGCGACACCACCAGGCCGGTTTCTATGAGAACTTTATCGAACCATACCAGCCTGGCATTCTCCTCCTTAGGGTCCGAAATCGCGAAGTAGGACTGAGTGTCCGAAAGCTCTTTCGTACCCATCGCGCTCACCTTCTCCAGGGAAATTGAAACTAGTTCTACTGAGCTTGGTGCTTCGCGTTTCTGAAACTGCTTTGCCCAATCCTCGGCGGCTGTCGCGGCCGCCTCCGAGGAATGAAAGTCCGCCACCAGGCCCCGCGCCAGATCCTTTTTCGCCGCCATCGGGTGAGTGTCGGCTTTCATCTTCTCGATGTCCGCCACCGGCAAGTCCGTCAGCAGTTCGTAATACCGCCACATCATTTCGTCGGAGATGCTCATTACTTTGCCATAGATTTCCAGCGGGGGCTCGTGGATGCCGATGGCATTGCCTAGCGACTTCGACATTTTCTGCACGCCGTCCAGGCCCTCGAGGATCGGCGTGGTCAGCACCACTTGCGACTCCTGGCCGTAGGCGCGCTGCAGTTCGCGGCCCACCAGGAGATTAAATTTCTGGTCGGTGCCGCCCAGTTCGACATCGGCTTCGAGCGCGACTGAGTCGTAACCTTGCACCAAGGGATAGAGCAGTTCGTGCACGGCGATAGGCTTTTCTGCCTGGAAGCGCTTGTGGAAGTCCTCGCGCTCCAGTATTTGCGAGACGGTGTACTGGGCCATGAGCCGCACGAAATCGTCCGCGCTAAACTGCCCGAACCAGCGGCGGTTGAAGTCAATGATGGTTTTCTGCGGATCGAGAATCTTGAAGACTTGCGCCTTATAGGTCTCCGCATTCTGCGTAATCTGCTCGCGAGTCAGTGGCGGACGCGTCGCGGAGCGTCCCGTAGGATCGCCGATCATGCCCGTGAAGTCGCCAATCAGGAAAATCACAGTGTGGCCCAGATCCTGGAAGTGCTTCAGCTTACGCAACACCACGGTGTGGCCGAGATGTAAGTCAGGAGCGGTCGGGTCCATGCCCAGCTTCACTCGCAGGGGTTTGCCCGTGGTACGCGACTTTTCCAGCTTGGCGCGGAGTTCGGACTCGCGGATGATTTCCGCAGAGCCTTTCTTGATGTAGGTGAGCTGCTCGTCGACAGGCGCGAAGGTTGACATGGGAAGCAACATTATAGGGAATCGAAAGGGCAGAAGTCAGAATGTAGAAGTGAAAAGCTAGAATTCATGGCGGTGCTAGACCTGATTTGTCTGGACCTGGTTTGTCTGGAACTGGTTTGTAATGATAATGATCTTGTGAAGAAAATGACGTTTTCTGTGCGCAGGGCGACGATGGATGACATTCCACGACTACGGAACGTGATTGAGGCTTCGGTGCGCGGCCTGCAAACTGAGGATTATTCCGCGGCGCAGATCGACGGGGCGCTGCGGTCGGTATACGGCGTGGATAGTCAGCTCATCGCGGACGGAACGTATTTTGTCGCGGAACAGGCTTTGGAGAACGGGCCCCTGATCGTCGGCTGCGGTGGCTGGAGTAAGCGCAGGACTTTGTATGGAGGCGATCAGTACAGGGGACGTGAAGACTCGCTGCTCGATCCGAAACGCGACGGGGCGAAGATTCGGGCGTTTTTCGTCCATCCGAAATGGGCGCGGCGCGGCATCGGCGGCCTGATCTTGCAGGTGTGTGAAGAGGCCGCACGCAGCGCCGGTTTTACCCGCCTTGAAATGGGAGCGACCTTGAGTGGCATCGCTTTCTACCGGGCGAAAGGCTACGTGGAAGTTGAGAATGAGGCGGTTCCCTTAGGCAACGGGGAAACGCTCGCGATTGTGAAGATGGCGAAGCTACTTGCGTAGCAACTCCGACTGCGAGCGGCAAAAGATCGTTACTTCTACATTCAGACTTCTGCATTCAGACTTCTGCATTCAGATCCGACGTTTGCCTTGCCACCAGCCGGCGTCCCATGATCTTGAAGTTTCCTGTCAGAACAGTGTTGATTGCTTCCGTGTAAGCAATGTGCTCCTGCTGCAAAATGCGCGCCGCCAGCCTATGTTCGTCGTCGCCATCGAGGACAGGGACCGTTTTTTGCACAATGATCGGCCCATGGTCGAGTTCTTCGTCCACGAAATGCACGGTGCAGCCGGAGACTTTCACGCCATAGGCGAAGGCCTGCTCCTGCGCTTCGAGGCCAGGAAACCCTGGCAGCAGCGACGGATGGATATTCAGAATCCGGCGCGGAAACTGCTGCACGAACCACGGCGACAGCAGCCGCATGTATCCAGCCAGGCAGACCAGTTGTACGTTCTCACGTTTTAAAGCGGCAACCATCTCGCGGTCATGCTCCTCGCGCGGCTTGCCCTTGGAGGGAATCACGACTGCTTTCAACCCCCGCTCGCTGGCAGTCGTAATCCCCGGTGCGTCTGCTTTGTTGGCGATGACGATTGCGATCCGCGCATCGGGAATGCGGCCCGCATCAATGCTGTCGGCAATGGCCACGAAGTTCGAGCCGCGACCGGAAAGGAGTATGCCGAGAGTACGCATTCTGATTATGGATGATTAATGGCTGATGGTTGATTGAGAACCTACAAAAAATCTGCAATCAGCTGTAGGTGACCTTGCGCTCGCCTTTGACGATGCGGCCTATGGTGTAAGCTTTTTCGCCAACCCGCTCGAGCACCGACTGGGCTTTCTTGAATTTCGCCGACGGCACGACCAGTAGCATGCCCAGACCCATGTTGAAGGTGCGCAGCATTTCGTCCTGGGGGACGTTGCCGAGTTGTTGCAGGTGTTCGAAGAGCGGAAGCACCGGCCAGGTACCCATTTCGATGACGGCTGCGGTCCCGCGGGGCAGCACGCGCGGCAGGTTCTCGGTGATGCCGCCGCCGGTTACGTGGGCCAGCGCCGCGACGCATTGGGCGTCAATCAACTTTCGCAATGCCGGCCAGTAACTTTTGTGAGTGCGCATCAGCTCGTTGCCGACTTTGTTCTTGATTTCGTTGACGTAGGTCTCAGTCGAGTAGTGCGCGACTTCAAACAGCAGTTTGCGCGCCAGCGAATATCCGTTGGTGTGCAAGCCATTGGACGGCAGCCCGAGAATAATGTCGCCGATCTGCACATCTTTGCCGGTAATGATCTTTTCGCGTTCCACCACGCCGACGATGAATCCCGCGAGATCGTATTCTCCATCGGGATAGAATCCCGGCATTTCAGCCGTCTCGCCCCCGATGAGCGCGCAGCCGTTATGCTTGCACGCATCGGCGATGCCTTCGACCACCTTCTCGGCGATGGAGGGATCGAGCGTGCCGGTGGCCAGATAATCCATGAAAAACAGCGGGGCCGCTCCCTGCACCGCGATGTCGTTGACGCAGTGGTTCACCAGGTCGGCGCCGACCGTAGAGTGCAGGTCCATTTCGAATGCGATTTTTAATTTAGTGCCGACGCCGTCGACACTGGACACCAGCACAGGATCAGTGTATTTCGCCTTGTCTACCACGAACAGGCCGCCAAAGCCGCCGATCTCGCTCAGCACGCCACGAGTAAAAGTTTTGTGCGCCAGGTATTTGATGCGCTGCTTGGTACGGTTCGCCCGGCTGATGTCCACACCGGCGTCAGCGTAGGTAATCGGCGTCGGGCTGGGGGTGGGAGTCTTGGCCACAGATTTCTTCCGTGTATTGCGTAGTCCTTGCGTGGGGTTAGTGCCGGGTGCCGAAGCGACAACCGAAGGCGGCTCATTGTAACACGTTCAATCGAGAGCTTTGCCGGGCGTACGGGAGGGCCTAAGAATCTGGAACAAATACGAAGCCAGTGCGGATACACTTCTCCCGATTCCACGGACGCGAACGCCCGCTCGCCGCTGCGGGCCCGGACTAATGAGAGATGAAGTCCGAGAAAAAGTAGGCCAGAACCCCAAACAATGCCAGGCCAGAAATGCCGTAGGCGGTTAGAACCCACGCTCCTCGGCCTTCGTGTTGCCTGATGGTGGACGTAGAAGTAGACGACTGGTCAGGGTCAGTAGCAGAAACGACAGGGGCCCGATCTTCCATGTAAAAAAAACCTCCGGCGGAAAGATCGTGGCGCAAATACGTTATGCGTCACGCCTGCCTCGCGTCGCGGCGAAGCAGGACTATCTGAGCGCATTTTACCCCGAATTGTGGCCAGCGGAAGAGAAAAATTTGCTTGGAATCACAATATTGTCATGCAAATTGATTGTCACCACAGGACACTTGAGACGATGCCAGCGCAGCTCTTGCGCCCTATTCCGGGGTGGGAAGTTTCTGTCGAGACCTGGCGCTTAGGGCGCGATCCTCGCAGACGCACTCCAACGTGGGATAATGAACAAGGTTCTTCCTTCCAACTTAACTATGCATAATCGTTGCCTCGCGCTTCTCCTTTCTTGCGGGTGCCTGCTGACCACCCGCGCCAATTCCCAGCAGCCCGGCAAGACGCCGGGATCCGCGCCCCCAGCCGAGAGTTCGATCGGGCCGGCTCGGTCAAAACAAACCAATGTAGCGCCCTCCGGAACCGCCGCCGACAAGGCGGCGGACGCACTGAAGCCCGGCATGGCTCCTAAATATCCCGAGGAATCCTTCGTCATCGAGCAGATGCACTCGTACTACCGCTTTGAGGCCGATGGCACGGGACGAAAAGAGACCAAGGCCCGCATTCGCGTGCAAAGCGAAGCTGGGGTGCAGCAATGGGGACAGTTGCAGGAAGGTTACAACTCCGCCAACGAGCGTGTGGAAATTCCCTATGTGCGTGTACTCAAAGAGGATGGCAGCGTGGTCAAAGCTGGCGACGATGCCGTGCAGGACTTGAGCGCTCCGGTCGAGCGCGAGGCTCCGGTTTACACCGACTACCGCCAGAAACACATCACGGTCCCCGGCCTGCGCCCCGGCGAGGTGTTGGAATACGACATGGTCACGGTGATTCACACCCCGCTGGCCGCCGGTCAGTTCTGGGCTGACTATGATTTCGACAAAAGCAACATTTCGTTGGACGAAACGGTCGACGTGGACGTGCCCGCCGGGCGGCCACTGAAGCTGAAGTGCAAGCCGGGGATGGAGGCGAAGATCATCGAAGAAAACGGCCGCCGCGTCTATCACTGGTCGAGTACTCATCTGGAGCGCGAGGACGAGGCGGCAAAGGCCAAGGAGAAAGAGAAGAAAAAGAAACGTCATCCCGGCGATGATCGGCCGGATATCCAGCTAACGACCTTCGAAAGCTGGGAGCAAGTTGGACGCTGGTATGCAAGCCTCGAAAAAGACCGCCGCGCGCCCTCCCCTGAAGTTCATGCCAAGGCCCAGGAGTTGACCAAGGGCCTGAACGGCGACCTGGAAAAAACGGAAGCGCTCTACGATTTCGTGGCGAAAAACTTCCGCTACGTGAGTCTTTCTCTGGGAGTCGGCCGCTACCAGCCGCATGCTGCATCCGAAGTGCTTCACGACCAGTACGGCGATTGCAAAGACAAGCACACGCTGCTGGCTTCGTTGCTCGAGGCCGAAGGTCTGCACGCCTCGTCGGTGCTGATCAATTCCAGCCGCAAACTCGATCCCGACGTTCCCTCGCCCTCGCAGTTCGATCACGTCATCACCATGCTTCTCCTGGGGAAAGAGAAAGAGAAAGAAGAAGTTTGGATGGATACCACCAGTGAGGTCGCACCCTTCCGCCTGCTGGCCTACTCTCTGCGCAACAAGCAGGCGCTCGTGATTCCTCCCGCTGACCCGCCATCCTCCCTGGTCCCTCGTCTCGAAAACACGCCTGCCGACACCCCGATGCCCGACACGGAGTTCTCAAACATCGACGGAAAGATCAACGAGATCGGAAAGCTCGAAGCTCACGTGCACTACGAATTTCGCGGCGACGAAGAACTGCTGCTGCGTTCGGTCTTCCGCCGCGTGCCGCAGGCCAACTGGCAACGGGTGGTTGAAAATGTGAATGCCGGTCTGGGCGGAGACATTACCAATCTTAAGGTCAGTGATCCGGCGGCGACCAGGGAACCGTTCACCATGTCCTACGACGTTTCCAAGGTGAACTTCCTCGACTGGTCCAAAAAGAAAACGGAAATTGCTTTGCCGCTGGTGCAGTTCAATCTGCCCGAAGTCGATGACGATAACGACGCCGACTCCGAACCTCTCAAGCTGGGCCCCAAAGCGGAGTACTCTTACCAGATCAAACTGGAATTGCCCGCCAAGTACACGGCCCACCTGCCGCTGGCTTTCTCCTTGAAACGCGACTATGCGGAATACGAAGCCAACTACAGGGTAGAGGGGGATGTTTTCGCCGCAGGACGCAAGCTGATTCTGCGCCAGGATGAACTGCCGGTCGCTCGATCGGCGGATTATGAGTCGTTCCGCCGAGCCGTCGGCGCCGATCTCGGGCAACACCTTTCGGTGGAAAGCACGGTGGCCGGTGCCCCTGTTCCTCCCGCGGACATGAAGGCCGAAGATCTGGTGGACAGTGCGAAGGCGGCTTATGACAGCGGCAACTTGCCGGTAGCGATTGCACTTTTGAAACGCGCGACCGAAGTCGATCCCAAAAACAAATTCGCTTGGAACAATCTGGGAAGAATATATTTCGAGATGCGCCAGGACGGACAGGCAATCGCATGTTATCAGAAGCAGATTGAAGTCAATCCCTATGACGAGTTCGCCTACAACAACCTGGGCCGCGTTTACTGGAATGAGCGCAAGTACGACGACGCGGTGAAGGCCTTCCACCAACAACTGGAGAACAATCCTCTCGACAAGTTCGCCCATGCCAACCTGGGCGCCATGTATGAGGAATGGCATAAATACGACCTGGCCGTCGCAGAACTGGAGAAGGCTGCGTCGCTCACTCCCGACAGTCCTGATTTGCAGGTCAGCCTGGGAAATGCCTACCTCAATCTTGGCCAGGACAACAAGGCGCTGGCCGCATTCGATCAAGCCGTGGAACTGGCCGCCACGCCCATGGTGTGGAACAACATTGCCTACCAACTCTCGCTCAAGGATTCTCATCTCGACCGGGCCCAGCAGTATGCCGAATCCGCCGTATCAGCCACCGCCGCCGCGCTGCGCAACGTCTCGCTCGACCGCCTCTCGCAAAAAGACTTGCCGCTGGTTTCGTCGCTGATCGCCTATTGGGACACGCTGGGCTGGGTGCACTTCGCCGAAGGCGATTTCGGCAAAGCTGAAAAGTACGTGGGCGCGGCCTGGGACCTTGGCCACCATGCCGAAGTGGGCGATCATCTGGGGCAGATTTATGAAAAACGCGGCGAGAAAGATCGCGCCCTCCGCACCTATGCGTTGTCGATGAACGGAGTGCGCCCCGCTCCCGAGACGCGTGGACGTCTGGCCTCGCTGGCGGGCGACGACGCCAAGGCCGATGCTACCGTTGCGCGTTATAAAGATGAGCTGCAGCACCTCAGTGCCATCGACCTCGGCAAGGCCACGCAAACCGGCAATGCCGATTTCTTCATCCTGCTAAGCGGAGGCGGAGGTTCGCCGGCAAAAGTCGACGCGGTCAAATTTGTCAGCGGAGACGAGAAGCTGAAGTCGCTGAGCGAGGCGCTCCGCACCGCGGACTACCATGTAACGTTTCCCGACGATACGCCGGTAAAGGTCTTCCGTCGCGGCACCCTGTCGTGTTCGCCGCCCACGCGCACCTGCACGTTCGTGCTGATGCTGCCCGATGACGTGAGGACCGTGGATTGAAGTGCGGGGCGAACGAAGGGATGAGTGTGATTCTGATTTGTACCAAGCCGCGGGCGCGGCGGAGCCCACCGCGTGCTCCGGCATTTGGAACGTGACTCACGCTGCGCGGTTCCATCCGGACAGCATGGTTAAGCCTTTCGACAAAAACCAATCCGGATGCTCCGTAATAGTCAGCCCGTCCATCCGCGACTCTAGAATGCCCGTCATGCGGCCTTTTCAAAGAGGGTGATTGGAAACGAAGAGCCTGAAATCCCCGATCCCAATCGATGGCGTCACTCTTGGCCCCTATTCTCCGCAACTCCGTTTGTGCCACGCCGTGGCCTGCTCGTAGCAGTGGGCCAATTTCAGCACCATGTCCTCCCGCCAGTGCAGTCCCGCGATTTGTAAACCGATGGGCAATCCAGACTGGGTGAAGCCACAAGGCACAGAGATTGCCGGCAATCCCCAGACATTGAACGGTCGCGTATTGCGCAAGAGTTTCAATTCGGCAGGACGCAGCGCTTCGGGATCGGACTTCAGTTCCGCAATCGCCGGCGCGGGAATTGGCATGGTCGGAGTTACCAGCACATCCACATCGTCAAAGACTTGGCCAACGCGGCGGCGAGCTTCCTCGAGCTCGCGGCGGCGCTGAATGTAATCGGTTGCCGAAACCTTTTCTCCCGACCGAATGCGCCGCACAGTCTCAGGTTGGTACAACTCCGGCGCCTTGGCGACGTTCGCGGCGTGATAGGCATACGACTCGGCGGCTTGCAGCGTGCGGTCGGTCGGCACCTCCAACTGCACTTCCTTTATCTCCGCCACAAGAGTCGAGATGCCGCGCAGAGCTTGTTCCATAGCCGAGGCGACTTGCGGATCAAGATCATCGAAAAAATAAGCACGCGGCACGCCCACGCGCATCGACTTCGCACCCTGGCGCAGTGCCGAGACATAATCGGCGACGGGAGCATCCACCGCGGTAACGTCGGCCGCATCGTATCCCGCAATCGCCTGCAGAACAATCGCCGCGTCCTCGACGGTCGTGGTCAGAGGGCCGACGTGGTCCAGCGACGATGAAAGGGGAATCACTCCGCGGCTCGACACGCGTCCGTAGGTCGGCTTCAATCCGACGCAGCCGCAAAGCGCCGCCGGTTCGCGAATCGAGCCGGCGGTGTCGGTGCCAATCGCCGCGTAAGCGAGGCCCGCTACCACCGCCGCCGCTGACCCTCCAGAGGATCCCCCCGCAATTCGCCCAACCTCCCACGGATTGTGCACGTCGCCAAAGTAGCTGACCAGCGAACTGCCGCCGTAGGCGAACTCATGCAAATTATTCTTGCCGAGGATTACCGCTCCCGCCTGCCGCAACCGCCGAACCACGTCCGCATCCTGGTCGGGAACGCGGTCCTTATACAGCGAACTGGCTGCAGTGGTGCGGACCCCCGCGGTGTCGATCAGATCCTTCAGGGCGACCGGCACGCCATGCAACGGCCCGCGCCACTCCCCGCGTCCAATCTCAGCGGCTGCCTTGCGCGCCTCCGCCAGGGCGGATTCTCCCATGACCGTAATAAACGCGTTGAGTGCGGGATTCAGTCGTTCGATCCGCGCAAGGCATTCCTGTGCAATTTCAACCGGAGAGACCTCTCCCCGCCGCAGGCGCTCGGCCAGTTCGGAAATGGTTGCCAAGGCACTCGTCATCGGGCCGAGCCCATTGTAAAGGGAAGAATGCCGTGCTCCTGTGCTCCGCTGTGTTTTCTCTGTGGTTCAGATTTTGTTTGCAAACCCGCACTCCCGTCCCCGACATCCAAACGTCCTATAATTAGCCCAGTCGATTTTTTCGGGGGCCCGAGAAAAATCATGCCAGAGATGACGATCGCGCCGGTTGCGACGCACGGTTTCTTTGTGGATGGCCGGTGGCGAGAAGACGGCGACGTCATAGAGATTCGCGCACCCTACGATGGCAGCTTGATTGCCCGCGTCGTGCAGGGCCGGCATGAGCATGCCGAGGCCGCCATCGTCGCCGCCGTCAAGGCGTTCGGCACCACGCGGCGGCTGCCTGCGTTCGAACGCCAGCGCGTTCTCCGCCGGATTTCCGCCTCCATGCTAGAGCGCAGAGAGGAATTCGCCCGCACCCTCGCGCAGGAAGCGGGAAAACCCATCAAGGCCGCACGCACCGAAGTCGATCGTGCCATCTTCACTTTCAACGTGGCCGCCGAAGAGAGCACTCGCATTTACGGCGAATTTCTTCCTCTCGACTGGCAGGAATTCACCGCCGGCCGCTGGGGCATCGTACGCCGCTTTCCTCTCGGCCCCATCGCCGGGATCACCCCATTTAATTTTCCCATTAACCTGGTCGCCCACAAAGTTGCGCCGGCGATCGCCGCCGGTTGCTCAATGGTGTTGAAGCCCGCGCCCCAGACACCGCTCTGTTCGCTGCTTCTGGCCGAGTGCGTGCAACAGGCAGGTTGGCCCGATGGCGGACTCAACGTGGTTCCGCTGTCGAATGAAGATGCCAGTCTTCTGGTAACCGATGACCGCATCAAGCTCATCAGCTTCACCGGCAGCGTGCCGGTCGGCTGGGACATTAAACGGCGCGCCGGAAAAAAGAAAGTTGTCCTCGAACTGGGCGGCAACGCGGCCGTGATTGTGCACAGCGACGCTGACCTCGAATACGCCGCGGATCGCTGCGTGACCGGCGGATTCGGCTACGCCGGCCAGAGTTGCATTTCGGTGCAACGCATTCTGGTGGAGCATTCGGTCTATGGAAAATTCATCGATCTTTTCGTCGAGGGCGTGAAGAAACTGAAGCTGGGCGATCCGCTCGACGAGTCCACCGACGTCGGCCCGCTCATCCGCGAAAGCGACGCGATCCGCACGGTCAACTGGATCGACGAAGCGGTGCGAACGGGCGCGCGCCGGCTCTGTGGCGGCGGCCGCAACAATCTTGTGGTTGAACCCACCGTGCTCACTGGAACTAAGCCCGAGATGAAAGTCAATTGCCAGGAAATCTTTGGTCCGGTGGTGACGGTTGAGCCCTATAAAGATTTCGATCAGGCCCTGCGCCAGGTCAACCATTCTGCCTATGGCTTGCAGGCCGGAGTGTTCACGCGCGATGCGAAGTTGCTGTTTCAGGCCTACGAAGAACTGGAAGTCGGCGGCGTGATCGCCGGCGACGTTCCTTCCTTCCGCATCGACCAAATGCCCTACGGCGGCGTCAAAGATTCCGGACAGGGCCGCGAAGGTCTGCGCTACGCGATTGAAGAGATGACCGAGCCCAAACTCATGGTGATGAATCTGCGCTAGCGAAAAAGAAAGAAAGAGTCGAGAACGTTTCGTCCGTACGTTCGCGCACCGACCCCGACATTTTCTTGGCGATATTTGATTTTGATTTTTTTCTTTTGCGAAACCCAAAAATCCGCGACAAACTCCTACGGAATATTTATAATTTCTGGTTTCACCGACGCAGAAAAACCGTGGGTGGTTTTTCTTTTCGCCGTATTGAAACAGTATTTAACCCAATCGCGGACGATCCGCCGGGTCTCTTAAGCCAGATTTCATAAGGGAATGTCGCAGATCTTTCATCGCAGCACGAATACATTGTCTCGCGCCACTATTTTTGGCGCGGTCTTTGTGGTAGCTGCGCTCGCCTGGATGGCGATGGAGATCCAGCGTTCGCCCTATGTTACCTACGCTGGCGTGCGCAAGCCACAGCCCGTCCCCTTCAGCCACCAGCACCACGTTACCGGCCTCGGCATCGACTGCCGCTATTGCCACACTTCGGTTGAGACTTCGAGTTTTGCCGGTATTCCTCCGACCAAGACGTGCATGAATTGCCACTCGCAGATCTGGACCAACGCCCAACTCTTGGAGCCGGTGCGCGCCAGCTACAAATCTGGAGAATCGCTGCAGTGGACGCGGGTCAATCAGCTTCCCGATTTCGTCTATTTCAATCACAGTATTCACATTAATAAGGGAGTCGGCTGCAACACCTGCCATGGTCCTGTCGATCTGATGCCGCTGATGTATCAGCAGGAGTCGCTGCAAATGGAGTGGTGCCTGGGCTGCCATCGGGCGCCGGAGAACCATCTGCGCCCGCGGGAGCAGGTGTTCAATATGCGCTACCTGCCGCCGACCGGAGCAGCCCCAGTAGTGGTTGACGGACACAGCTATACCGATCAGGTCGACTTGGGTACAGCTCTGGTCAAGAAATATAACGTTCGCAACGTGAAAGACATTACCAACTGCAGCACCTGTCATCGCTGAAGTCGCGAGAGCTGAAGTCGCTGGAAAAGAAGTCAGCGCCAGCCGGGAAGAAGTCAGCCGCGAAGCGGCGCAAGAATACAGCCCATGGCCGAAGCCGTGGGTAGAAGGCAAAGCGAGGAACCAAGCCCCGAAGGGCGAACGAATCGCGCGGTTGGCGATAAAACATGAAAGACCAAATCAAGAACGCCAAGCGCGAAGATGTTTGCCCCAGCCAAAAAGGCAGACTGGACCTGAACTCCGTCCGCGCGCGCATCGACCAGGCGACGGCGCACGACGCCGCCGAAAAAACCGGCCCCGAATATTGGCGCAGCCTCGAAGAACTCGCCGGAAGCGACGATTTCCAGCAAGCCCTGCACCGCGAATTCCCCAAAGGCGCCTCCGAATGGGTCGATTCGGTTTCGCGCCGCGGATTTCTCAAAGTGATGGGCGCTTCCCTCGGGCTGGCCGGCATGACCGGCTGCGTACGCTTGCCGCTGGAGCCCATCGTCCCTTACGTCCGCCAGCCGGAAGACGTAATTCCCGGCCGGCCGATGTTTTACGCCACGGCAATGACGTTGGGCGGATACGCCAACCCGGTTTTAGTTGAAAGTCATCTGGGACGCCCCACCAAGATCGAAGGCAACGATCAACATCCGGCCTCGCTCGGCGGAACGGACATCTTTACGCAGGCTTCGATCCTCGGGCTGTACGATCCCGACCGGTCGCAGAGTGTAGTGTCGATGGGCGACCAGCGGTCGTGGGCAGCGTTCCTGAGCGCAATCCGCGGCCCGCTCAGCGCGCAGAAAGCGCTACAAGGCGCAGGCATCCGCATTCTGACGCCGACAATTTCTTCGCCCACGCTCGCCGACCAACTGCGCAATTTCCTGAAGATTTATCCGCAAGCCAAGTGGCACGTCTACGAGCCGGTCAATCGGGACAACGTGCTCGAAGGCGCAAAGCTAGCCTTCGGCCAGCCCGTCGAGACCCGCTACGATTTCTCGAAAGCCGACGTGATCGTCTCCCTCGACGCCGACTTCCTCTATGCCGGATTCCCCGGCAACGTGAAATACATCCGCGACTTCGCCAGCCGCCGTAATCCAGACGCGCCGATGAATCGGCTGTACGTGATCGAGAGCACGCCAACCACGACAGGAGCGAAGGCGGATCATCGGCTGCCGGTAAGAGCAACGAATCTCGAAGGACTTGTTCGCGAACTCGCCGCGGGTTTCGATAGCAGTCGAACTGCGACCGGAGGGATGGGCGAACATGCGAATTTTTTCGCGATGCTCGCCCAGGATCTGCACGCTCATCAAGGGTCTAGTGTTGTGATCGTCGGCGACCAGCAGCCTCCGGCGGTTCACGCGCTCGCCCACGCAATGAACGCAAAGTTAGGCAATGTCGGTAAGACCGTCTTCTACACCGACACGGTTGAAGCCAACCCAGCCAATCAGGCCGAATCCCTCAAAAACCTGGCCGCAGATATGGGTGGCGGCAAAGTTGATCTCCTAATCATCCTCGGGGGCAATCCCGCCTACGATGCGCCCGCCGATCTCAACTTTGCCGACGCCCTGACCAGCGGCAAAGTTCCCTTGCGCGTGCATCACGGCCTCTATCAGAACGAAACCGCTGAACTCTGCCAGTGGCATGTCAATCAGGCGCATGAACTTGAGGCTTGGGGCGATGCTCGCGCCTACGACGGCACAGTCAGCATTATTCAGCCGCTGATCGCTCCTCTTTATAACGGCAAGAGCGCCCTCGAATTCGTCGCACTGCTTTCCGGCCAAAGCGATGCGAACGGTTACGATCTGGTGCGCGCCTACTGGCAGAAACAGCATACCGGCGCCGACTTCGAGCAGTTCTGGCGCAAGTCGCTGCACGACGGCTGGATCGAAGGCACGGCGTTCGCGCCAAAATCCTTTACTGCAAAATCGTCCGCGACGCCCTCCGAGGCGAAGGCTGCAGACGACAAAGGAATCGAGCTCAACATCCGCCGCGATCCCACCATCTACGACGGACAATTCTCCAACAACGGCTGGCTGCAGGAATTGCCCAAGCCGATGACCAAGCTCACCTGGGACAATGCCGTCCAAATCGGCCCGAAGATGGCCGAGCGCCTGCAGATCAACGTAGAAGACGTTGTCGAACTCGAACTCAACGGCAAAAAAATCCAAGGTCCGGTGTGGATTCAAGCCGGCCATCCCGACAATTCGGTCACGATATTTCTCGGCTACGGCCGCAAGCGCGCCGGACGCGTCGGTACCGCCCAGGGTTTTGACGCCTACGCGCTGCGCACCAGCGCGAATCCTTGGATCGCCACGGGCGTCGAAATCCGCAAGACGGGAGCAACCTACCCGCTTGCCTCCACGCAGGGCATGCAAAGCATGGATACGCCCGACGGCGGGCATCGTCCGCTCGTGCGCGAAACGTCGCTGGAGGAATATCGCAAAGAACCGAATTTCGCGAAAGAAGAAGAGACGCCCTACGAACTCTCGCTCTACAAGCCCTATCCCTACAAAGAAGAAGATTACGCCTGGGGCATGACCATCGATCTGAACTCCTGCGTGGGATGCAACAACTGCATGCTTGCTTGCCAGTCGGAGAACAATATCGCCGTCGTCGGCAAGGAACAGACCAAGCTCGGCCGCCACATGCACTGGATTCGCGTCGACGCCTATTATCAGGGCGACCGCGACAATCCTCGGGCCTTCTTCCAGCCGGTACCGTGCATGCAGTGCGAGAACGCGCCTTGCGAAGTAGTGTGCCCGGTTGGCGCTACGAACCACACCACCGAGGGTCTGAACGACATGGTCTACAACCGCTGTGTGGGTACGCGCTATTGCTCCAACAACTGTCCTTACAAGGTGCGTCGCTTCAACTTCCTGCTCTTTCAGGATTGGGAGACACCGCAATACAAGATGATGCGCAATCCCGACGTCAGCGTGCGCAGCCGCGGCGTGATGGAAAAGTGCACCTACTGCGTCCAGCGGATCAACGAACGCCGTATCGACGCTGAGCGCGAAGACCGCAAAATCAACGATACCGAACTGCAGACGGCCTGCCAGCAGTCGTGTCCGGCGGGTGCCATCATCTTCGGCAACATCAATGATCCGAACAGCAAGGTTTCGAAGTTGAAAGCGCAGGCGCGCAACTACGGCCTGCTGGGCGAGTTGAACACTCGCCCGCGGACAACGTATCTGGCGGAGGTTCGCAACCCGAATCCCGAACTGAAAGGATAAGGGTTGGTGAAAGGGCACGGCTTCAGCCGTGCCGTAGGAGTCGATCTGATTTTGGGCTTCAGCCCCTGAGGCACGTGGCCAAGAGCATGGACGAACAATACAAAATGACGGTCGAACGAGAACGGGCGCCGGTGATCGAACCGGGCTACACCTTCGGCACGGTCACGGAGAAAATCAGCGCGATCGTGCTGACTCGTCCGGCGTCGAACGGGTGGTTCCTGGGCTTCGGCATCGCGTTCATGCTCACGATGATGCTGCTCTATGCCATCGGATATCTCTTCCTGAAGGGCGTTGGCATCTGGGGCGTGACCATTCCCATCGGCTGGGGATTCGCTATCGTTAATTTCGTTTGGTGGATTGGCATCGGCCACGCCGGCACGCTAATTTCTGCCATCCTGTTGTTGCTGCGTCAGTCGTGGCGGAATTCGATCAACCGCTTCGCGGAGGCGATGACGCTGTTCGCGGTAGCCTGTGCCGGCATCTTTCCCGGGATTCACGTTGGCCGACCCTGGCTGGCGTACTGGCTGTTCCCTTATCCCAGTACCATGGGCGTGTGGCCGCAATTCCGCAGTCCCCTGATATGGGACGTTTTCGCGGTTTCCACCTACGCCACGATTTCGGCATTGTTCTGGTTTGTCGGCCTGATCCCCGATCTGGCCACATTGCGCGATCGTAGCGACAACCGGGCGCTGAAAATTGTCTACGGCATGCTGTCGTTCGGATGGCGCGGGTCGGCGCGGCACTGGCACCGCTACGAAACCATGTATCTCTTGCTGGCGGGATTGGCGACGCCGCTGGTGCTGTCGGTTCATACCGTGGTCAGCTTCGACTTTGCCGTCGGCATTGTGCCGGGATGGCACACCACCATCTTTCCTCCCTACTTCGTCGCCGGCGCCATCTATTCCGGCTTTGCCATGGTGCTGATGCTGGCTATCCCCATTCGCAAGATTTATGGCCTGGAAGATTTCATCACCGAGCGCCATCTGCAGAATTCCGCCAAAGTCATGCTGGCGACTGGGCTGATTGTGGCTTACGGCTACGCTATTGAGGCGTTCATGGGTTGGTACAGCGGCGATCGGTATGATGCGTTTACCCTGTGGAATCGCCTGCATGGTCCCTATGCAGTTCCGTACTGGATGCTGCTGATCTGCAACATCTTTATTCCGCAAGTGCTGTGGATTCGCAGGCTGCGCACCAGTCCGGTGGCGCTGTTCTTCGTTTCCGGCGTCATTCTCGTCGGAATGTGGCTGGAGCGTTTCATCATCGTTGTCGTCAGCCTCAGTCGTGACTTTCTGACCTCTTCCTGGGGCATGTACTATCCCACGCGCTGGGACTGGATGACTTACATTGGCACCATCGGAATGTTCCTGGCTGCCATGTTCCTTTTCCTGCGGCTGCTGCCTGCAATTTCGATCTTCGAAATGCGCACTCTTCTGCCGGAAGCGGAGGTGAAGGAATGACGGCGAGGTTTAGAAAATGACGGCGAGGTTGACCAGATGAAGCGCGATCCCATCTACGGCATCATGGCGGAGTTCGACTCAGCCACCGCGCTGGTCGACGCTGCGCGCACCACCTACCAGGCGGGCTATAAGAAGATTGATGCCTACAGCCCATTTCCCGTCGAAGGCCTGGCCGAAGAGATCGGCTTTCAGCGTGACGAAGTTCCGCTGGTGGTGCTGATCGGTGGAATTGTCGGCGGTCTGACGGGATACCTCATGCAGTACTGGATGTCGGCGGTGGCCTATCCGTTGAACATCGGGGGGAAACCGCCGCATTCCTGGCCAGCGTTTATTGTTATCACCTTTGAGATGACGATTCTTTTCGCCGGGATTTCCGCCGTGTTCGGCATGCTCGCTCTGAACGGATTGCCCATGCCCTACCACCCCGTATTCAATGTGCCGCGTTTCGCCATGGCGACGAAAGATCGCTTCTTTCTGATCGTGTTTTCTTCCGACAAGAAATATGATCCCGCCAGCACGCGTAAATTCCTGGAAGGGCTTGCCCCGCGCTCGATTTCGGAGGTGCCCAGCTGAAAATGCCCCACCTCCACCAAAGTTCATGTGGGGACAGCCGCCCCCGGCTTTCCGCTCGAGCGAAGCTTGACGGTTTGTCCGTCGGGGCCGTGTGCCCTATCCTTGCGCGTCCTCTCGGCAGGGGTGGGATTCCACGAAGGTTTGCGCTATGGGGGTTCTCAGTAAATCCTCAAACCGCCCAACGGCTTTTCCTGGGAACGCTGCTGACCATGATCACTGTTCTCCCCGGCTGCCGCATCGATATGCACGTGCAGCCGCGCCAGAATCCGCTCTCTCGCAGCGACTTCTTCTCCGACCAGCGCTCAGAGCGTCCGCTGATATACGGGGCGGTCGCCCGCGGACAGTTGCACGAGGATTCTTATTTCTATACCGGCAAGGTGGGCAACAATCCCGGCGACGCGATGCCTTTCCCCGTGACTAAAGAAGTGCTGGAGCGCGGCCAGGAGCGTTTCAATATTTTCTGCGCGCCGTGTCACTCACGAGTGGGAGACGGCAACGGGTTCGTACCCTCGCGCGGGTTTTCGAAAACGCCACCATCGTTTCACATCGCTCGCCTGCAGAAAGCGCCGCTCGGATATTTCTACGATGTCATCAGCGAAGGCTTTGGCATCATGCCGGATTACGCCTCCCAGATTCCGCCGCAAGACCGCTGGGACATTGTGGCCTACGTTCGCGCCTTGCAGTTGAGCCAGAACGCGACCATGGCGGATGTGCCCCCCGGGCAGGCGATTCCGTCCGAACCGCTGACGTTCCGCGAACCGGGTACAGGAGCCAGTCTGCCAACCGTAGCGCCGGACACCAATTCGAGCGCAGAGGAAAAGAAATGAGCGCGGCGCCCGCACGCTATCCCGACCTAACGGCCCCACCGGTGGTGAAGACCATTGCGCAGCGGTCGCTGATGGTCGGCGTCGTCTTCGGCCTTGTTGCCGTCATCCTCGCATTCTTTCGTCCGGAACAATTCTTTCGCGCCTACTTGCTGGGCTTCATGTGCTGGCTGGGCGTGGCCCTGGGTTCGATGGCCATCCTCATGATCCGTCACTTGACCGGCGGCGGCTGGGGCATGGTCATCCGCCGCATCCTCGGCGCCGCCATGCGGACGGTTCCGCTGCTGACGCTCCTGTTCATTGCCGTCATCCTCGGAATACACAAGCTGTACATCTGGGCGCAACCTCTCGATCAAGTTGCCGACAAGCATCTGCGCGAGCATCTCGAAGACATCACCAAGACATATCTCACCACGAACGGCTTCATCGTTCGCGCCATCGTTTATTTCGCCATCTGGAATCTGCTCTCGTTGCTTCTGTCGATGTGGTCCAGGCAAACCGACCGAGCCGGCGCACCCGATAACACAAGCCGTTTCAAGGCCGTCGCAGGACCTGGTCTAATTCTCTACGCCTTCACGATTTCCTTTGCCGCGATTGACTGGATCATGTCGCTCGATCCCAGCTGGATTTCCACCATCTTCGGCCTGGTCATTCTCATCGGGGAAGTCCTGTCGGCCATGTGCTTCGCCGTAGTCGTCGAACGCATTCTGTTTAATTACAAGCCCATGTCGGAGATGTTGAGACCCGACTTCGTGCACGATCACGGCAAATGGATGCTCACCTTCGTCATGGTCTGGGCCTACTTCAACTATTCGCAATGGCTCATCATCTGGGCTGGGAATTTGCCTTCGGAAATCACGTACTACGTGCGGCGTTTAAACGGTGGCTGGGGATACGTAGGCCTGATGGTTGTGATTTTCCACTTCGCCGTCCCCTTCGCAATCCTGTTGTCCCGTCCCTTCAAACGTAACATCCGCAAGCTGGTGTGGCTGGCCGCGTGGCTTTTGCTGATGCGCTATGTGGATTTGTTCTGGATCGTCGAACCGAATTTTTCCCGAGCTTTCCTCCTGACGCCGGAGGATGTGATTGTCCCGGTTGCCATTGGCGGCTTCTGGCTGGCCTATTTCTTTCATAACTTGGGTGCGCTGCCGCTGCTGCCCGCCTATGACCCGTCCGCCGTCGAAGTTCTCGGGCCGGCCCATCATCACCGGGAAAACGCATGAGCAACGAAATCCATCCCGTGAATTCGAAGGAGAACGGCGGCTATGAGCGCCGCGATATCGGCGTCGCTGGAGTTCTGTATTTCCTGGCAGGTCTGGCGGTCGGTGTACTGCTCGTATACCTCATCGCGGACGGGTTTTATTCCTACCTGGAGAAACGGTCCGACGTGCAGCAGGCTCCGGTAAGTCCGCTGGTGACCAATGCCCCAGCCGACACTCGCAAACTCTCGACCGATTACAAAGACTACCTGAAGCAGAACTTTCCCAGCCCCCAACTGGAGGTCGACGAGCGTGGCCAGTTGGACAAGATCCGTATCGACGAAGCAGAAACGTTGAGTCGCTACGATTGGGTCGACCAGAAGGCCGGGACCGTTCGCATTCCGATCGACCGCGCAATGGACTTAATTGTGCAACGTGGACTTCCGGTGCGCTCGCAATCGCCCGCCGAGGCGTCCGCATCTCAACCGTCGACGACCAATCCGAAAAAGACGAAAGGCACCGGGAAGTGAGCCGTCAGAATCACAACTCGAGTTCCGCGCTGCGAACCGCGCTGGCAATCATGCTTTCGATCATTCCGCTCGTGGCCCCGGGCTGGGGACAGGCCATGACAAAAGGAATCATGTCGCCGCCGTCCAATGTCCGACCGCCGTATCTGCAGAATGTGGGCATTGAGCAACATCTTGACGGGCAAGTGCCTCCCGAGCTGAAGTTCGTCGATGAGACCGGGCGCAGTGTCAAACTGGGCGAATACTTCGGCAACAGGCCGTTGATCTTGAACCTCGTCTACTACAACTGCACCATGCTCTGCGGAGAAGCTCTGGCCGGGCTCACCGGCGCGATGAAGATGGTGAAGTTTGATGTAGGCAACCAGTTCGAGGTGGTCACGGTGAGCTTCAATCCGCAGGAAACGCCCGCCATCGCCGCCGCCAAGAAGCAAGACTACCTGAAGCGCTATGGCCGTCCAGGCGCTGCTTCCGGCTGGCATTTTCTGACCGGACCCGCGGAATCGATCAACGCGCTGACCAAGGCGGTCGGATTTCAGTATCAATACGATCCCAGGATCAATCAGTACGCGCACGCCACCGCCATCCTGGTGCTGACGCCGCAGGGCCGCATCTCGCGCTATTTTTACGGCGTGGATTACCCTCCTAAAGATCTCCGCATGGGATTGGTAGAGGCCTCGCGGGGCAAGATCGGCAACGCCGTCGATCAGGTGCTGCTCTACTGCTATCACTACGATCCTGCAACCGGAAAATACGGCGCGGTCGTGAGCAACATTTTGCGGCTCGGCGGTGGCCTCACGATTGTGATCGTGGGCGGCCTGCTGTTGATTCTGTTCCGGCTGGAGAAATCGGCGCCGCGGCGAAGCAGTTGGGATCAGGCAACTTTGGGTGAGGCAAGATCCGGACCGGCTACATCGGATCAGGCAAAATTGGTTCAGGCAAGACCGGATCAAGCAAGATATGTTCGATAACTTTCCATTATGGCCGGCTCGGGCCTCGACTGCGGCGGGCAATGTCGATGCCCTGTTCATCTTTCTGCTGATTGTGTCGGGATTGATGACCCTGCTGATTTTCTCGGCACTCGTATACTTCGCTGCGCGCTACCGCCACCGGCGCGGGGTTCTGGCCGAGCAGATCGAAGGTTCCACGCCGCTCGAACTGACCTGGTCGGTAATTCCATTCCTGGTGTTTCTGGCGATCTTTGCCTGGGGAGCGGTGGTCTACTTCAATGGCCGGACTCCACCGCGCGATTCGACCGAGGTGTACGTGGTCGCGAAGCAATGGATGTGGAAGCTGGAACACTCTGAAGGCCAGCGCGAAATTAACGAACTTCACGTCCCGGTAGGCCGCGACGTGAAGCTGATCATGACTTCGCAGGACGTGATCCACAGCTTCTACGTTCCGGCTTTCCGCATGAAGCAGGACGTGCTTCCTGGCCGCTACACAATGGCCTGGTTCCGTGCCACCAAGGCCGGCACCTACCACTTGTTCTGCGCGGAATACTGCGGCACGCAGCATTCCGGCATGATCGGTTCCATCGTGGTCATGGAGCCGGCGCAGTTCGAAGCCTGGATGAGCGGTGGTTCGACGGGCCCGCTGTCGGTCACCGGAGAAAAGATCTTCGCCGAACTCGGTTGCGCGACCTGCCATCGAGCGGATACGCAGGGCCGCGGTCCGAACTTGCAGGGAGTCTTCGGCAGACCGGTACGGCTGGAAGACGGACGCACCATAACCGCCGATGAAAATTACATTCGCGAATCCATTCTCGATCCCGGCGCGAAGGTGGTGAGCGGATTCAAGCCGGTCATGCCCACGTTTCAGGGACTGGTGAGTGAAGAGCAATTGAACGCGCTGGTGGCCTACGTGAAATCGTTATCTCAACCAGTCGCAGCTCCGACCAACACGGCGGCGACTAGGCCGCAGGAAAATTCCCAGGCCGCAGGAAGTCAGGTGCAATGAGTATGGCTACCACAACCATTCAACCGGTCGAGCGCGAAAATTATCTTAATAAGGAGTACGGCGCGCTCTCCTGGCTGTTCACTACGGACCACAAGCGCATTGCGCTTCTTTACCTGATGTCGATCACGTTCTTCTTTTTCATTGGAGGCTTCTTCGCGCTGCTCATCCGTCTTGAACTACTCACGCCCGCCGGCGACCTGGTTCAGCCCGACACTTACAACAAGCTCTTCACCATGCACGGCATGGTGATGATCTTCTTCTTTCTCATCCCGTCGATTCCCGCAGTTTTGGGCAATTTCCTTGTGCCCCTGATGATTGGCGCCAAGGATCTCGCCTTTCCGCGCGTCAATCTGTTGAGCTGGTATCTATATATTATCGGCGGCCTGATGATGCTGCACTGCATGCTCACCGGCGGCGTAGACACGGGATGGACCTTTTACACGCCTTTCAGCACGGCCTTCACGAATACCAAAATTGTCGAGGCTGGACTGGCCATTTTCGTCACCGGATTTTCTTCCATCCTGACCGGCTTGAATTTCGTTGTCACGATTCATCGCATGCGCGCTCCGGGAATGACGTGGTCGCGCCTGCCCTTGTTCATTTGGGCGCACTACGCTACCAGCATTATTCAAATTCTCGGGACCCCAGTGATCGCCATCACGGTCGTACTGGTCGCGGTGGAACGGACGCTGCATCTCGGCATCTTCGATCCCAAGCTGGGTGGCGACCCATTGCTCTTCCAACATTTGTTCTGGTTCTACTCTCATCCCGCCGTGTACATCATGATTCTGCCGTCGATGGGGGTCGTGACTGAGATCATTGCCTGCTTCGCGCGCAAGCGCATCTTCGGCTATAGCTTCGTGGCGTTTTCGTCCATCGCGATTGCCGTCTTCGGTTTTTTGGTGTGGGCGCACCACATGTTCGTCGCGGGAATCTCCATCTACGCCGCACTCGTATTTTCTCTGCTAAGCTATGCGGTCGCGGTGCCATCCGCCATAAAAGTTTTCAACTGGACGGCGACTCTCTATAAAGGTTCCATCCACTACGACGCGCCCATGCTTTACGCGTTCGGCTTCATCGGTTTGTTCACCGTTGGAGGCCTCACCGGGCTGTTCCTCGCCGCCCTGGGTATCGACGTGCACGTCACCGACACCTATTTCGTGATCGCCCACTTCCACTACATCATGGTCGGCGGGGCACTGATGGGATACTTGGGTGGCTTGCATTTCTGGTGGCCGAAAATTTCCGGCCGGCTTTATCCCGAGAGTTGGGCGCGCTTGGCCGCCTTGATTGTATTTCTGGGTTTCAATCTCACGTTCTTCCCGCAATTCATTCTGGGCTACCTCGGCATGCCGCGCCGTTACTTCCAGTACCCGCAGGAGTTTCAGGTGTTGAACGTACTCTCCACCGCCGGCGCCACGGTGCTGGGAGTTGGTTATCTGCTTCCCATGATTTACTTCCTGTGGTCCATGCGCTATGGCAAGCCTGCGCCCGACAACCCGTGGAACGCCGCTGGGCTCGAATGGCAGACAACATCCCCGCCCACGACTTTCAACTTTGAAGAAGAACCCATCGTAACCTGGGAAGCCTACAACTACGACGAACTGGACGCGCCCCGGAAACAGGGGGTTCCCATTGCCCGATAGCACCCTGGTTGGCCTTCATCACGAAGAGGAGCATCATCCTGAGTTGCTGCATCACTTCGCCGACGCGCAGCAGCAGCGCGACTCCGCCAGCCTCGGTATGTGGATCTTCCTGGGCACCGAAGTCATGTTTTTCGGTGGACTGTTTTGCGCCTACTTGATTTACCGCCGCTGGTATTTCGGAGATTTCGGCGCCGCCAGCAAATCCATCGACGCCACTCTCGGCGCCACCAACACCGCTGTCCTGATCTGCAGCAGTTTGACCGTGGTACTTGCAGTATGGGCGGCGCAGACCGCCCGTCGCACTCTTCTGATCGGTAGCCTCATCATCACCATGCTGCTCGGTTTAGTCTTCCTTGGCATCAAAGCCAAGGAATACAAAGATAAATTCGAAGAACACCACGTCCCGGGGGCGTCCTTCAGCTTCGATCACGTTCCCATTCCGGGGCATCCCGATCAATATGCGAACCCGCGCCACGCGCAAATTTTCTTCTCTTTATATTTCGTCATGACCGGCCTGCACGCGCTGCACATGATTATCGGGCTCGGTCTTTTTGCCTGGCTCTTGACGATGGCGTGGAAAGGTCGTTTTACTCCCGAATATCACACGCCCATTGAAATAGGAGGGCTCTACTGGCACTTCGTCGACATTGTCTGGATCTACCTATTCCCCTTGCTCTACTTGATCGACCGGCATCCTTGAGGCTCGTTATGTCTGAGGTTTTCAATGTCTGACCACTCAAAATCCTCGCCGTTGAAAATGTACTTCGGCATCTGGGCCGCGCTGCTGCTGGGTACGTTGGTTACATACAAGGCGGCTTTCATCGAACTCGGCCGCTACAATGCTGCCGTTGCCCTGATCATCGCCACCATCAAAGCGCTGCTGGTTGCCCTCTTCTTCATGCACATCAAGGGCGCTCACGAAAAGCTGCTGAAACTGGTGGTCATCTCGACAGTTTTCTTCCTCTTCATCCTCCTAATCCTCTCCATGGCCGACTATGGCACGCGCGCCTGGAGCTAAGCTGGAACACGTAGGGGCAGCCGCCGGGGCTGCCCGGGCGCTTCGACGCCGTCTCCACGACGGTTCGCGGCTCGCCATTCACCGCCCAGGAATCTCCTTCTGATTACCGCCATTGACACCCAATCTGCGGTATACTCGCGCCGTCGATTTCTCACCGCGCTTTCACGAGGTGACATATGGCATTCTGCAATTCTTGCGGCGCAACTCTGAACCCGGGCACGAAGTTCTGTAACAAGTGCGGGGCTGCGGCGGCTGCAGCTCCGGTTCCGACCGGCGCCACCGCTTCCAGCGTCAGTTCGTCCCGAACGCCGTCTGCACCTGCTCCTCCCACCGGCGGCAGCAGTGCTCTGAAGATCATCCTGATCGTCGTCGCCGTGATCATCGGCATCGGAATTCTGGGCATCGCCACGGTCGGCATCATCGGCTATCGCATCGCCAAAAGCTCTCATGTGACGCAGAGCGGCGATCACGTGAAAGTGGAAACCCCTTTCGGCTCAGTCGAAACCTCCAAGGATCCGGATCAGGCGGCCAAAGATCTCGGGGTTGATCTTTATCCGGGAGCGGAGGTACAGCGGAACGGCGCATCCTCCGCGGCCTTTGGCGGCATCCGTACCGTGTCGGCCATGTTTAAAACCAGCGACGCGGCGGACAAGGTCTGCAGTTTCTATAAATCAAGGTTCCCTGGTGCGATGGTGACCACCTCCGAGCAAAACCACTGCACCATCGTTTCCAATGACCAGAAGAATATGATCACCATCAATATCCAGGCTAGCGGGGATGACACCCGGCTTCAGATCACGAACGTAAGCAAGAGATCCTCCGACTAGACACCCGGTCCATGCAAGACGGAGTGGCAGATTCCATACCGGCCCCCAAGTCCTCACGAACTGACGCGTCGGGACTATCCGAAGCGCTGCGAGCGAGACTTCGCAGCGAAGTTCGCGGAGACGTTCGCTTCGACAACGGAAGCCGCGCCCTCTACGCCACCGACGGATCGAACTACCGCCAGGTTCCGATTGGCGTGGTTGTTCCCCACGATAGCGACGACGCGCTAGCCGCGATTGCTGTCTGCCGGGAATTCAGTGCGCCTTTACTCTGCCGCGGGGGCGGCACATCGCTTGCAGGGCAGTGCTGCAATGTCGCCGTTGTGCTGGATTTTTCCCAGTACATGAGGAGAATTCTTGCGATCGATCCGGCACGCCGCATCGCTCGTGTGCAGCCCGGCGTTGTGCTCGATCAGCTCCGCAACGCCGCTGAAAAGCATCACCTCACCTTCGCGCCCGATCCCGCCAGCCACGATCGTTGCACCATCGGCGGGATGATCGGAAACAATTCCTGCGGAGTCCATTCGGTAATGGCGGGCAAGACCGACGACAACATCGAAGAACTCGACATTGTCACCTATGATGGCGTGCGCCTGCGCGTTGGCCCCACCTCCGCCGACGAGCTCGAACGCATCGTCGCCGAACCCGGACGCCGCGGTCAGATCTACAACACTCTGAAAAACATTTCGGTGCAATATGCCGATCTCATCCGCCAGCGATTTCCCAACATCCCGCGCCGCGTCTCGGGCTACAACCTGAATTACCTTCTGCCCGAAAATGGCTTTCAGGTGGCGCGGGCGCTGGTCGGCTCGGAAGGAACCTGCGCCACGGTTCTCGAAGCCACTTGCCGCTTGGTCGAGAGTCCTCCGGAGCGCGTGCTCCTCGTCGTGGCCTATCCCGAAATTTATCAGTGCGCCGACCATGTTCCGGAAATCCTGGCGCACAAACCCATCGGCCTCGAAGGCTTCGACGATCTTCTCGTCTCTTACAACCGCACCAAGGGCATGAATTCCGAAGGACTCGCTCTGCTCCCCGAGGGCGGAGGCTGGCTCCTGGTCGAGTTCGGCGGCCAGACGGCGCAGGAAGGGGAGTCGCAAGCTCGCGCTCTGATTGGCGCGCTCAACCGCACCGTGGCCCCGCCGAACACGCGGCTTTACTCAGGCCCGCAGGCCAAGCGCATTTGGGAAATTCGCGAGGCCAGTCTGGGCGCGACCTCCCATGTGCCCGGCGAACCCCTGAACTGGGAAGGCTGGGAAGATGCCGCCGTGGCCCCCGAAAAATTGGGCAGCTACCTTCGCGCCCTGGGAAAAATGATGGCCTCGTTCGGCTACAAAGGCCCGCTCTATGGCCACTTCGGTCACGCCTGCGTGCACACTCGTCTTAACTTTGACCTGCAGTCGAAAGATGGAATCGCGAAGTTCCGCAAGTTCGTCGAAGAGGCGGCCGATCTCGTCGTGAGCTATGGCGGTTCACTTTCCGGCGAACACGGCGACGGACAAGCCCGGGCCGAATTGCTCCCCAGAATGTTCGGCCCGGACCTGATGCAGGCATTCGGCAAGTTCAAATCCGCATGGGACCCTGATTGGAAGATGAATCCTGGCAAGGTCATCGAGCCGTACAAACTTGACGAGAATCTTCGCTTGGGCGCGAGTTACGCGCCTTGGGAACCGGAAACCCGCTTTCAGTTTCCCGCGGATCAGGGCAGCTTATCGCACGCCGCGTTACGCTGCGTGGGCGTCGGCAAGTGCCGCCGCGAAGAGGGCGGCGTGATGTGCCCCAGCTACCGCGCCACGCACGAAGAAGAACACTCGACGCGGGGCCGCGCTCATCTGCTCTGGGAGATGACCCAGAGCCCACTCCGGGAAGATGGGATCATTCGCGATGGCTGGCGGAGCGAAGAGGTCAAGCAGTCGCTCGACCTCTGCCTTGCCTGCAAGGGCTGCAAAAGCGATTGTCCCGTGAGTGTCGATGTCGCGACTTACAAGGCTGAATTTCTTTCTCATTACTACGAAGGCCGCGTGCGTCCACGCAGTGCCTATGCTTTCGGGAACATCGACTTGTGGGCGAGGCTGGCGTCGAATGCTCCGGGCCTGGTCAATCTGACCACGCAGTTGCCGTTCCTGCGCGACATCGCGAAGATGGTTGCGGGGATTCCGCAGCAGCGTAGCATTCCCGCCTTCGCTCCCGAGACGTTTAGGAACTGGTTCTTCCGGACGCACAAAAGAAGCCGGCCGCCCGCAGGCAACACGACCCCGGACGGAAACGAGGCGCGCGCGAAAAACGGGAAGGGCCCGGCTTTAGCCGTGCAGCCCGACGCGCCAGAGAATCGGGCTTCAGCCCCCGAGGGTCCTCCGGTTCTTCTCTGGCCCGACACCTTCAACAACTATTTTCTGCCTGCAACCGCCAAAGCCGGGGTCGAAATTCTGGAAGCCGCTGGATACCACGTGATTCTCCCGCAGGCGAATCTGTGTTGCGGCCGCCCGCTCTACGACTTCGGCATGCTCGACCGAGCGCAGTCGTTGCTGCTCGAGATTCTCGATGCGCTCTCGCCTGAAATCGAAGCTGGAATCCCGATCGTTGGACTTGAACCCAGCTGCGTTGCCGTATTTCGCGATGAACTGCTCAACCTTTTCCCTAACGACGCTCGTGCGCAAGCCTTGGCCCGGCAGACATTTCTGCTCAGCGAGTTTCTCGATAGCAATTCCAGGGATTCTCCACTCCCGCGCTACGAGCGCAAGGCACTGTTGCACGGACACTGCCATCACAAGTCCATCATGAAGATGACTGCCGAGGAGTCGCTGCTGCGGCGAATCGGAATCGACTTCCAGGCTCCAGCTCCGGGATGCTGTGGGATGGCCGGCTCGTTCGGCTTCGAGCACGACAAATATGAAATCTCGGCGGCCATCGGCGAACTCGAACTTCTGCCCGCAGTGCGTAAAGCGCCCGCGGACTGGCTCATCATCGCCGACGGATTCAGCTGTCGCGAGCAGATCAGGCAGGGAACCGGGCGTCACGCGCTTCATCTCGCCGAAGTTCTGCAAATGGCACTCGATCCTTCGAGGATCGCGGATGATCCTTTCCCGGAGTCGGCGATCGCTCGACGCGGCCATACCGAGGTGCGCTCCTCGATGAAGCGGGCCGGCTTGGGCTTGGCAGCGTTAGCGGCGGGCGGATTCCTGCTTCGGCAATTCGCCAAGAACTACTGACGAATCAGTCACTTAAGCGCAGGTTGAGCTGGTGACCGGGCGTGACCACGCTCCGCCTGTGGCCCGATTGCATGGTTTCTGGGACAATGGAGCAAGTCTCCAACGCAGTCTTCCGGCGCGCTCCGAAAGTCGCGGCATTCCTGTAACCTTCTTCTTATGGATCGCGAACTTCCAACCATGCTCCGCAAAGTGACTCACGCGACCGCGGGCCCCTCTCCGGTGTCGGTTGCGGCGCCGTTGCGCGGATCGGTATTAGTTCTGATTCAGTTCGATGTTTGCGAAGAGATTCGGCTCGACGTGTTGCGCAATATCTTCGGCGCCCGCACCGCCGACGCCAGCTTCAAGCACCAGGCTCCGGGATACGTGCGCTACCAGCGTCCTCCAGTGGAGGAGACGCTCGAACCGTTGGTCCTCGAGAGCGGAGAGCGCCTCGAAGGAGAGATCAAATACTACGATTACGGCGTCGTCAGCCTGGTCTTTGAACTGCCGTTCTCCGGCGGATGGGACACGCTGGTACAGCTTTCCTGCCGTTGGACTTCCGACACAAACTTCGAGCGTCTCGCCACGCGCGTCGTAAAGCAGCGCCTGGAACGCGCTGCTCCCGCGTTGGTCAAGCCTTACGACATCAAGCAAGGCGAGTGGCTGCAAGAGGACTACTTCATCTTCCATGTACGCGAGATCGAAGGCGCGCCCTCGGCGAACCACCTGCTGGCTGCAAACGGAGATCAGATTTCCCAGGTGGTGCGCGGCGAAACGGCAACGCTTTCCGATGGCGAGCGCCAGGAAATTTTGCAGTCGCGGATTTCTTACTATCCCAACGATCTGGCCGTGATTGGCTGGAATGCCGCCTTTATTTATGATGACCCCGTGGGCGCGGAGACCGCCATCCAGCTTCTGCAATACGCAAACTCGCAGTTACTCGAGTTCCGCCACTACGACGAACTGCTCACCAAGGAACTGGAAAACGTATACGACTTCCTCGAAACTGGCGGCACAGGATGGTGGTCGCGCTGGCGCACGGCGAAGGCCGCGTCCAAGCTGCACACCGTCCTGCTCGACGTGAACGAACTCACGGAACGCGCCGACAACGCCATCAAGTTCCTCAGCGACATGTTCTCCGCGCGCCTATACAAACTGGCAGCCTCCAAAGTTGGCGTCCCCGACTACAAAGACCTGGTCAAAGAAAAACTGCAAACCGCTGAAGATCTCTACGGCTTCATGGTCGACCAGTTCAACCAGAGCCGCGCCTTCGTCCTGGAGTTGATGGTAGTGGTCATCCTCATCATCGAACTGGTCTACTTCTTCCGCGGCAAACCGATCTAGCAAAATCTTCACCCCACGATGTCAAGAAAAGAAAGATGGAGAGCACGGTGGAGGGATTTCCGTATTGCTGAGGTCGAATTTCGGTCCAAAGAAGTAATCCGTAAATCCGGCAGGTCCATCCAGCATGACAGGCCAATAAGTCAGGAGGAGGTCGTAGTTGGTTGAGTAGACGGTGTCGTGGCGAAGGAGTTCTTTCTTGATGGCTTGAAGGGTTTGCGCCGGAATTTGTGGCCCAGGGTCTGTGGACCGAGCTAACGGCGGCGCCCAGAGCGTTTTGGGTTGCTGAGTTCAATTTATCGAGTGCAGCGGGATCCTGCCCGATCGCGTCGACGAGGAGGGAGGCGGTTCTCAGAGCTGACCGTATGAGCTCAAAATTGGTCCTGTCTGCTTCCTAAAGACTTGAATCGGCGACGCATTCAGTCCGTTTACGATCTGTGGCAAGAGAGACTGCTCGTACAGAGACGTATACCGAAAACGGCGTCAATTGGCACAGCTCGCACCCGTTGCCTACCAAGTCTTTCCTCCTGCGTTATTTCGACGCAAATGGAAGAAGGGTCTTGCGGCATTAGCCGCGGAACACCCATCCTGACGCGTCCTTTGTACCCGTGGGTGCAGAGGAATGGAATGAGCACCAGGCTGGACCAAGGAAGCCAGCCCGGCGCGATCTATTCGCCCCGCCCTTCTCTTGGATTTCGCAAAGACGAGTCCAGCCTACTCCAGAAGCAAGCCCGGAGTCGGGTTCTTCCCAAATCGGGAACGCGAGCAATCTTTCGCACTTCAGCACTTCCTCATTGACTTCGTCCTTCTCGCCAGTTAATCCCCCATACCTACGCTCTAGTTGCGCGAAGCACCAAGCGGCCTAAATCCTTTGGGTAGAAGATTTTGCCCGCAAGTCATTCTAGCCCTTGGATTTTCTTGGAGTTTTGGCGCTAAGCCGATGATTCCAATAGCCCACCAAGGGAGGGCTCGGATACTAACCAGTAAACTTTCCCCCACCCGAAACTCTTTTGCACTCCGCTCCTGCTGGCACAAACGTCTCGCCATCGTTATTCTGATCTGCCACACAACACAAATCAATTCGCGTCTGGCAAGAAGCAGATTCCTACTCTTCGCTTCGCTCAGGCGTCGGAATGACAACACTTAGGGAGACTTCATGCGAGGACTCAAAGACAAGCGCGTCCTGATCACTGGCGGCGCGAGCGGGATTGGCGCGGCGACCGCGGCGCGCTTTCTGGAAGAAGGATCGCGGGTGTGCGTGCTCGATCGCGACGCGCAAGCTTGCGAGGATATTCGGCGCGAGTTGCCGCAGCTGGGCGAAGCTATTATTGCGGACGTCACCGACCTGATGCAGGTGGAAGCGGCGTTTGCCGAGGCTATCCGGCTGATGGATGGCGTCGACGTGCTGATCAACAATGCGGGCATCAGCATTCGGCACAAGTTTCTCGATATCACTCCGGAAGAGTGGGAGAGGGTGATCGCGGTGAATCTGACCGGAGTGTTTTATGTGGCGCAGACTGCGGCGCGGCACATGTGCGAGCGGGGCAGCGGAGCGATTCTGCAGACGGCGTCGACCAATGGCGTGATGGGATATCCGTACTACGCCGACTACAATGCCACCAAGGCGGGAGTGATTGAGTTGACGCGGTCGATGGCGCTGGAGCTGGCGCCGAAAGTGCGCGTGTGCGCCGTGGCTCCGGGATATGTGCTGACGCCGATGCAGCGGGCGGAGTATTCCGACGCCATGCTGGAGGAAGTGAACCAGAAGATTCCGCTGCGGCGGCACGCGAAGCCAGAGGAGATTGCTGGGCTGTTTGCGTATCTGGCGTCGGATGACGCGACGTTTGCCACGGGGCATGTGTTCATCATGGATGGAGGGGAGACAGCGGGAGGGCTGGCAAGCCGGTGAACGCCTTCAGCGGCTAAAGCCGCGATTCATTTGCAGCCTTTTGGGGCACCACTGAAATCGTGCCGGTTCCCGTTCTCTGCAGAATGACTGGAACTTCCTCTGCGAAATGATTGGAGGGCATCGCCGTTGACGAGCATTGGCGAATTCAAAATGAAAGCTACGGTCTTTCTCGGCGGCGGACGAATTACTGGCGCGCTGGTGGCGGGGTTGCGGCTGGCTGGAAATAGGCAGACGATCGTTGTTTACGACCGCCATGTGGAAAAACTGCGGGCGCTGCGGCGGGAATCGCGAGTGGAGATGGCGCGCGATCTGAAGTCGGCGGTCGAGCGGGCGGAGAGGCTGATCCTGGCGGTGCGTCCGGCGTCGGTGATGCAGATGCTCGACGAAGTAGCGGGTTGTGGTGCGGCGCCGCCGAAGCTCTGCATCTCACTGGCGGCGGGCATTCCATTGCGGAATTTGCGGGCGCGGCTGGGGCCTTCGATTCACTGGGCGCGCGCCATGCCAAGTCCGGTGTGCCGGATTGGAAGAGGATTGACGCCGGTAAGCTTTGATCGAAGTGTTACGAAGGCTGAACGCGTCCGCGTGCAGCGGATGTTTGAACAGGTTGGGCCGGTCCTCGAACTTCCGGACCGCCAGATGGATGCGATTACCGCCACGCACTCGCCGAGCCATGGATATCACGCGCTGGCGACTCTGGCCAAGGCCGCGGAACGCGCCGGATTAGATCCTGCGATTGCGTTGACGGCCGCAGCGCATGCGCTAGGTGATGCAATTTTCTACTGGAGAGAGAGTGGAGTGAGTCTAGTGGATTTGCTGCAGGAGGCGGCTACGCCGGGAGGGATCGCCGCGGCGACAATCTCGGCGATGGATGAGGCTGGTTATTCGAGAGTGGTGGAGAGAGGGATTCACGCCGGCATCAGGCAGGCGCGTCGAAATGCCAAGCGATGAGCGCGTTGACAGAGTCGTTGCGGAGGCCGACCCGGCTGCCGAAGCCGAAAATCACTTACCGGGATCAACGGCACGACTGAAGTCGTGCTCTTCCACTCCGTCTCATTCCCGCCCGTTCTCTTCGTCTCTTGTGTCCTCGTTTTTGCGGGGAATTGCCGGGTTTTCTGGCGGAGAGCCGAGGCGGCTGTCTCTACGTGAATCTTTCTCAATTACTTTAGTCACCGTCAGAATGTAGGAGATTCTGTCACAATTATCCATCTGCAATGGAAATTCTGACACCCAAAGTGACTCGACGCAGCACACGGATCCGAGTGGAGATTCCAGTCACTGTGACCAGCCTCGATCGAAGGCGTTCCTTTGCAGAGAAATGTATGGTGCTGATCGTAAGCGCGCAGGGATGCGGGTTTCGTAGTTCACGGGCGTTGCAGATGGAGACTCCGGTCATGATCGGCGACCTGCCCGGCGGAGGGAGCGTGACGGGGAGGGTGGCAAACTGTTTACCGCTAGGAAACGATGGAAAGTATTTTCTGATTGGCACCTCGCTCTATACTCATGGGAATGTTTGGGGGATCGCCGATCCTCCGGAAGATTGGAGCGACACGCCGAAGAGCGCTGCTGCTCCGAATTCTGTCCCGAGTTTCGCCCGGAACGATAAGCAAAGTCCGCCAAAGCCGAGTGGGGGCAAGAAAACCTGGCCGTACAATCTGTTCACGGAAGGCGCCGAAGCTCATCCCGGGCGCAAATAGTAAGCCACAGCTGGTTCCACGCTGCGGCCTCCTCGCCAGCCAGACGCAACAAGTTGCTTCTACGAGAGCAAACCAAGCCGGTCATCAGCGGTGGCGAGAATATCTCCTCCGTGGAAGTGGAAAGCATTCTGCTGACCCATCCCGCCGTGCAGGAAGTCGCGGTGGTGGGGATGCCTCACGAAAAGTGGGGTGAAGCGCCTCATGCCTTTGTCGTCCTCAAGGATGGGGCGAGCATAACCGAAGAGCAACTGAGAGAGTTTGCCAGAAAGAGCATGGCGCATTTCAAGGTTCCAGCAGCGTTCACGATGTTGACCGAACTGCCCAAGACGGCAACGGGCAAGATTCAAAAGTACGTCTTGCGCTCCGGTCGAGCCGCAATTGCACGACAGTGAAACCGGACGATTCCTAACACCTAAATCCCCTCTTTTCGTACGTGGTTCAAAGGGGCTGCCTGACGAGGCGTAACTAGTTTGTTTGAATTTTCGCCTGGGGCTGGTTCGCCGCGTAAAGGTCTTGGGCCAGTCGCGACCACCTGTCATCCTTGATCCAGACGGCTACGAGTTGTGGCTTGATCCGGGAATGACGAATGTGGCTGCGGCGTCCGAACTGCTGAAGCCGTATGATGCCCAGACGATGCGGTGCTATCCCGTGAGCACTCGAATCAATTCCGTGGCCAACGACGACGAAGAATGCTCTGCGCCCGTGATGGAAGTAGCGCAGACTCAGGATCGGCTCTTCTAGCGGTGGCGGGGGGTCGGGTTTAATTGCGGCTACGAACCAAGCTGTTAGATGACTGCGATCATGTGCCGCTTTGCTAGAGCCTCAATTTCAGGCTCGGTCACCGCGGAGAGGTCTGCGCTTTCGGTAGCGATGACCCGTCCAGAAATGTCGGGATGATGGGTCTTCAAGTATTCTTTCAAGAAGTCGGCGGCGTTGCTTTTTCCGGTGGCGTGACCGATGAGGACGATCTCATTCGCCGGAGTGATATCTTTCGCGATCTCCTCATAAAACGAATCCTCTTCGGGCACGCGCTCGCCACGGTAGTGAGCTTCCTTTCGATGAATCAGATGATGATGGAAATTGAAAGGATCGTAAGGTCGCACCTGGTGTTCGTCTGCCGGACGACTCCCACCGAAATCTTGGTAAACATGGGCGGCGTGGTGGTCGATGACGACGATCATACGGCTCGGTTGGGAGGGTTCTTCTACCTGCGCACCCGGTCCGGCTTCTTTCAAGAATTTACGCAGCCGAGAAACTTCCTCCACGCCAAGATCATGGGTGTGCGGCCGCTTGAAAAACACGCGTTGGCTGCCGACGCGGAACACAAATTCATCGTCTCCGTGCGGTTGGACCTCACCCAGATGCTCGACCAGTTCGACGGCCTCGCTCCAACTTAGGTTATGGGGTAGCTTGCCGTTGAGAAGATTCTGATACAGCGATTCGAGGTGCTTGCTCATCCCACCAGTATAGTATTGCGCCGCTATAAAGCGGAATACGCGGTGGCTGCGCTGTACGGTTGATGTTGGGCTAATGCTTCCGTGAACCGCCTCACACTGCCTAAACAAACAGGGCGTAGGTCACAATAGCGAGCATGAGTCCGGTCGCGGACGATCCGGTCATCGTTCCAGACCGCGACCTTGAGGACGAGAAGAGCCCCGGCACCCCACGCATCCGCTGCCCGCTCTGCGGCTGGTCACCCCGAGAGGAAGACCTCTGGTCTTGCTCCTGCGGGCACGAATGGAACACATTCGATACGGGAGGGGTGTGCCCCGCCTGCCTCCACCAGTGGGCTTCGACGCAGTGCCTTTCGTGCAATTTCGCCGGATGAGGCGGCAAAGCTTCCAGTACCCGGAAAATGGTCGAAGAAGCAGGAACTCGGTCATTTGGTGGATTCCGCCTGCAACAACCACCAGCGTATCGTGCGTGCGCAACTGGAAAAGGAGCCCTCGCTTCCCGGCTACGATGGAGACCGCTGGGTGACGCTGAACAATTATCGAGCGATAGACTGCAACGAAATCATTGAGTGCTGGCGCACGGTGAGCCAGCAGCTTATTCGGGCGGCAAGCGCCATCTCGCCGCAGGCTGGCGAACGCAAACTCACGGTCGGCGGAGGCGATCCAATCACGCTCGGGTTCCTATTGAAAGACTACGTGGATCATCTGCTGCATCACTTACGGCATATTGGGATTGAAGTTGGCTAGCCATGCTCATCTAACGTCCGCTACCAGCCTGAGTCCGGCAACGAACAAAGAACTTGTTCTGCACCTAGTTCGCCAGTCCGGGTCTGGCGAGTCATCAGACGACCGTAGTGCGCGATTCCACCCAACCAAAATCAAAGTCAGCGGGATGAGGAAGCGAAAAGCCGCGACGAAGTACATGCCAGCCACCCGGATTAGATTATGCGCTTACAGCGTAAGTGTCGAAAACAAGCGATAGCAGTACGCCGTGAAAAGGCGCTGGTCCACAGCGGGAAGAAGACCCGCCCGGAAGCTGGATCGCCCCACCCGATGGCAATCGGAGCGGTGGTGGGAGCCCAGTGCTTGACCCTGGGCGCATGCGATGGCAGCAGGAGAAACAAGGGCAGCGCAGCCGACACCACGATGGCATTCCCCACGATTCGGAACTTACAACCTGTGCGAGAATCGGAACTTGCAACCTGTGCGAGAATCGGAACTTGCAACCTGTGCGAGAAGAGGTACAGTGCAGGATTTACATTCGCCAACCGCCAGTGAAGGTTGCACGAACTTAACCCACCAGTTGTTCGATTGCCACCGACAGGCTGCGATTGTCGATAGGTTTTTGAAAGAATAGCTTAGCCCCAGCTTCGCGGCAGCGCCATTCGTGAGTCAATCGGTCGCGAGCGGTTACGACGATCACCGGAACACCAGCAAGCCCGGGAATCTCACGAAGACTTTGCAGGAAAAAATAGCCGTCGTAGTCGGGTAACCCGATGTCAAGGATAACGACATCCGGCATTTCGGTAAACGCCATGCTGAGCCCGGACCCCGCATCATTCGCAAAGTAGGTATCGTAGTAGGCCTGAAGCCGGATTCGGAGACCAAGACACAAATCCAGATCGTCGTCGATGATCAGAACCTTGGAGCCGCCTGTGCTTTTCGGTTTGTGGTTCAATGCCTTTAGTTTGTGCTCGGCATTGGGGGACAAGGAATAAGGCTCATAGTCTAGGGATACGGTAGTTCCCCAAACCGGCTGGCTCGCCGTGTGAGGCTCAATGTCATACTTCATGGGTTCGACAGTACAACAGACCGGCCATCTCGACTCTTAACGAAAGGACAATGGGTCGCGTCGTAACCGCCGATTGTCCCTTGGTATCCTTGTATTCCTTATTGCACAATCAGTTCGTATGGCCGCTCTTGGTGTGGCGGGGGGCCGGTCAACTGTTGTTAACAGGCGCTTATACTCGTTGACCCTCCTCATGGAGGGTCACTCCCGAATCCATCACCACAGCGTCCCAGTCATATCGAGCTTGCAGGCAAGTCCAGCCGCAGGCTGTTTCGAGATAAGGCTCGGTCTGCTCCTGCACCTCTTGCTTCAGCAGCAGCACCTTTGCGGCATCCTCACGGTGCACGATGAACCAGTGCTGTCCAGATGGTGTGGATATGGGCATGTCGCTCGGAGGGAAGACAAGCGGGGGTTTCACGCTGATGACGTGCCGTGCCAGACTTTGCGGCCTGAAGGCGACGGGGCAATCTTGCCAATCGAGTTCCCACACGGGCAACCGTGCGGCATTTAGCTTGCGCTCACGCTGGAGGAATACATTGATTCGGGGACCCACAGGGATAGTCCCCCATGTCCCCATGTACACACTTTTGTAAACAGACCGTACCTAAAAGTAACTTCCCCAGCGGTCTAGCCGTTTTTCCGACAGGATTGTGAATTCGGCAAAGAGACCGGGGAAAGCGGGAAAGCCCTTTGACTATGCGGGTCTGCGAGGGTTGGGGTCAAAATCCAACGAATGATGGGAAAGCAGAAACTTCTTGACAAGTTCTTTCGTAACTTCACCAACTCCACCTGCACTGCCATACTTCGCCATATGGCCGAACAGGTCAATTCGGTGCCTCCGGTTGGGTCGGCCCATGGAAACAAGTTGGTCGATCGCCCGTTTCGCGTGAAGTTGCGCGGCTCTGTGCTGGCATTGGTACGGCTGCCAAACCGGCGCTCAGTAAGAGCAGCGTTCCATCAGCTTTCAACCTCCGGCGGAATCATCCATGTGGAAAAGCCATTGGATGAGAAGTTGGAGGTCGAATTAATTTTTCACATCCGCGAAGCTACGATTCGAGGCAAGGCGCAAATGCTGTTTCCCATGTGGGCGACGCAAGGGTGGATGCAGCCCTTCCGCTTCGTGGATCTGTCGGATGCGAACCGCGAAACTCTGGACACGAATCTAAAATCATTTCTAGGCGAAGCCGCGCAGGACGCCGTGGCCGGCGCCTGACCTGCTTAGCTTGTTACCTCGCTCATGATCTGCTTCAACCTTGCCACCCATCACTCCGCACATCCCATGGTTACCCTGGTTACCTAGGTCATGGGACATTAAGGAGTTATGATCCGGCATAGGGGCTATGTCATGAAACGACTTAGTTTTGTGGTTTCTCTTACCAATAACGATAACGATTATCAGCAGGAGCAGGCTGCGGCAGTGGAGAAAGCCGCACGGCGCCTGGGCGTGGAGGTGAAAATCATTCATGCGAACAATGACGCTCTGGCGCAAAGCCAGCAGTTGCTGCATTACGTTCAGGATTCTGGGGTAGCGCGTCCAGATGCAATCATGTTCGAACCGGCCGGCGGTACGGCATTTCCGCAGGTAGCGCGCGCGGCCGCCGCGGCGGGAATTGGCTGGGTGGTGCTGAATCACGAAGTGGATTACATCCTCGAGCTGCGTCGCGCCTACAAGGTTCCGGTATTCGCCATTAGTTCCGATCATGAACAGGTGGGCAAGATTCAGGGGCAACAGTTTGCAGCGCTGCTGCCGAATGGCGGATCCATTTTGTACATCGAGGGGCCGGCAAACAGTTCGGCGGCGAGAGATCGAACGGCCGGGATGCTCAAAACCAAGCCGGCAAATATTCAGGTAAAGACGATGCGCGCCAACTGGACCCTAGAGAGCGCCCATCGCACGGTGAGCTCGTGGCTACGGTTGCGAACCTCTCAGGAAAGCCGTGTGGATCTGGTGGGAGCCCAGGACGACAGCATGGCGATGGGGACAAGAAAAGCGTTTAGTGAAATCGCCGAAAGCGAACGGGCACGATGGATGAAGATTCCGATTACAGGCTGTGACGGAATGCCGAAGACCGGGCAAGCATGGGTGCGCAATGGGACTTTGGCAGCGACGATATTCATTCGACCGAATACGGACCTTGCCATTGAAATGCTCGTCGAGTGGTTTAAGAGCGGGGCTTCCTTGCCGGAGCGCAAGGTGACGGAACCGGAGTCGGTGCCAGCGTTGCAGGATTTGGCAAAAGTGGGGGGCAGGATGCAACGGTCTGCTGGCGTTTGATATTTCCGGGTCAAGCGGGGCGTCCCCCTGGGGACGCCTTTTTGCTCTGTGATCGATTCTCGGGAGATTTCCAGCTATCTTCAGCGCTCCTTGCCGGACAAGTTTCGCGTTTTTCGTCAATAACCCGACCGCCAGGCTATTTTCGGGCGCTCCTTCGGCGCTCGGTGGCCGAATCCGTGTCTGCGCTTCGTTGCTGGCCAACCCTCCGACTGAGTAAGAAGCGCCGGGCGCTATGGGTCTGCGAATATGCTAGATTGGATTTCGCGGGCCTATAGCTCAACGGTTAGAGCAGCAGACTCATAATCTGTTGGTTCTAGGTTCAAATCCTAGTAGGCCCACCATTTGCCAATGTTCCCGCATTTTTCTCAGTTCGCGGACTGATTTGGTAGCACAGTTGGTAGCAACTGTTTGCCTACTACGTGGAGCGCCTGCCCGATGTCGGTGCTGCTGGCGCGGTCTTACACTTCTGCCGCCAGTTCCACCTTCTTGTGGCCGAGCGTGCCACTCACCACCACCGCATTCACGCCCGCACGTCGCGTCATACGCGTGAGGGTGTGGCGGAAGTCGTGCCAGCCGCCAACTTTCACTCCGACCGCTGCCGCTGCCGGATGCAGGAAACGGCGGCGGACGTTGCCGGAATTGATGGGCGTCCCTGCACGGGACTGGAAAACCCACTTTTTACCGACGCCCAATTCACGAATGCGCCGGATGAGGTCCGCGTGCACCACCGAGTCCAGCGGTAGCAACTGCTCCTTCTCCAGCACCTCCACTTCGCCTTCATAAACCACCCGCCGAATGTGCAGCACGTTTTTTTCGTCTAGGTCGTGCGGTTGCAACCCCGTCGCTTCTTCGATGCGCCGTCCGAGCGAGGCGACAAATAGAACCATCGTCGAGTACGGCTCCTTCAACCGCTCCACGATGGCAAGGGTTTGTTCCGGCTTCAACTCCGAGCGCACCACCGTGCGGCCCCCGACTTTCTTAGGCAGACGGATGCCGTCCAGCCAGCCGTTAGGCCGCCGGATGTAGCCGTTCCGTTCCGCCCATGCCAACGTCATGCACATCACCAAACGCAAGCTGCGTAGCGAAGACCTGCTGTACTTCTCCGCTTGGGTTGCGAGGCAATCCTGAATGGCTTTGCGGTTGAGCTGGTTCGCTCCACCCGGCAGCAGAGACTTTTCAGCAGTCACGGCTGTTCTCGCCAACCATGATGGCGGATTACACTCAAAGTGGTATCGGGCCACATAAAGCTCCTGTGAACAGCGCGATCGAAATCCACGATTCATCTCTCACTTCCATCGCCAAGCGCAGCGATTTGCTCGAACTCCGCTTCCACGCCTACATTCACACCAGCCTAGGAACGCCGGGCGTGGATGCCGGAACGGGCTGGACGCAAGACGTGATGCTCGTCTTCGACGGTGGAACCCTTGAAGGCTCCATTACCGAGTGGCCAGCCGTCTTGTACGACGGAACGCTGGAAATTGACGGCGAGGCGAGTAAGAACATCATCCCGATACCCTTAGACAGAAAAGGAAATATCCAGCTAACGCTGAAGCCCTCGTTCATGGATGACCCCATTGTGGTGCGTGGCAATCATGTTCATCTGGAACGTCAGGGCGCTCCAATTTACGTCGAGAAGTTTTCCGGCAGCACAATGGACTGAACTCCACCACAGCGCGTAACGGTCTCGTAGCTGTTGAAACGGTGCCCCGTGAAGGTCGCTGGACTCTCCCTCCCCGGCAACTGGTTCGCTCCACCCAGCAGAGGAGGCTGCCAGATTCAGCTTCGATCTCTTGAACTGGGGCGCTCTCTGATAATAAATTGCCACTTGCGAGGGGTTTTGAGCCCGATTTCGTAAACTATCGGCCTGTACTTGCATCGGAAGAGGAGTACGTGTCCAAGAACAGTTCAACCCCCAAATTGCCTAATTCCTTCAACAGAGGCGGAGAAAACGCCGGTCCGCCGTTGAAGCTGGACGAAAAATGGCCGCAAAATATGCACACCTTGAATCGCCGCTGATAGTTCCGAAGCAATCTCTTGCGTGAGCGAAACGCGGAAACAATTTTCGTCAACCCCTGTTCAAGCGAAGACCAATCGCGTTTACGGTTCCTGTTAGGGCGCACTTCGTACTCCCACATTGATTCGTCCCAGACCGACTTACCTCCCGGACGCGATTGGCCTGCGATTCTGGTTTGAGAAGGTTTGAGGCTCAGCTTGGCGGTGACATCCGCAACATCCAGCGTTGGACCGCTTATCCGTAAGGCGACAAGATAAGAGTGCATTTCGGTATTATCGCAGCAGTCGGAGCATCGCCTCTGCCAAACGGGAAAGCGACCGTGGTTATTGTAACCTCACCATTAACGCTCAAACCCCTCGATGAGCGAGGCCTCTTAGCGACAGTTGGCGCGGTGATCGCTCAGGCGTAAATTGTCGGCATGTGCAAGCTTCATTCAGTGTTGACGACCTTGGTCTTATCGTCCTGTCTCCAACTCGCGGCCCAAGAAACGATTGCCAAGAAATGCCACGCACCTCGCGGCGCCTTTGAGAATCAACCGATGCCAGAGCAGTTCAAAATTCCAGACGTTCCGAAAACGGCGAGGCAGGCTAGTTGCTTTACGTCCTTCGAGAAAGCATCCACGATGCTCGATGTTGTAAGGAAGTGCGGAGTACCGGACCAACACACCGGGAGCGGTATTTACATTTTTGTCTATTACATGGACGACTGTTCGACTGTGACGGTCGGCACTCCCGATTTGAAGCGGTTAGGGATTAAGCACGTGAAACAGAAAAAGACCACTGTCTTGTTTAACAACTGGTGAAAACTCTTAGTTCAAGTCGCCATATCGCCCACCGACCAGCGGTCGAAACGTGAAATGTCTGATTTCGTGAGTTGGGGATTAGCGTTGAACGCAGGTAATCGTTGAAGGCTTCAATCCGTCTGCAAGAATCGAATCTTCAACCATTCCACTTTAATATCGAGCAAAGAGGACCTGTGCAATGAAGAAAGCGGCTCTCGCCGTCGCTCTCGTCACAAGTTTCATAGCGGTCTTTCCGTTTTCCATTCGGCTTGCCGATCCATTCTTCACATTTCCTTTTCACAAAGATTGGTATCATTGCGTCCTTTTGGTCTGGCCCGACCATGTCGAGGCGAGATCGTTCGATGATCTTGCCGAGGTGTCTCCGCGCCCTAAGGATGCGTCGTACACCTTCAGTGTTCCGCCCGACCGTGAATCTTGGGTTAAAGAACAAGTGCGAAAGCTGCCGTCACCCAACGGGAGCTCATCGTGGACAATTAAAGTCAAACAACATGGCGCAACTCGACAAGAAATTCGGCTTGAATTGATGGGAGATGGAATCACGGGCCTCATTTACGAAGCGCAGCCGGACCAAATTATTCCATTGCGCTCAAGGCTTGGTGGACCAGCAGGAGCGTTCGTAATTTTGGCTGCGCATCTGGTGCTATGGGGCTCTGCGTGGGTCTTCTTATGGTTCGTTATCCACTCCAAGAACAGGCACAAGCACTCGCCAGCGGTTGTTGGGGCGTAGTTTGGCGCAACAGTGCGCCGCGAAAACCGCTGGGCTCCAACGGGGGAAACTCCCGCCCGGACACTGGTTCGCTCCATCACCCAGCAGCGGAGGCTGGTACATCCAGCCTCGACCTTCTGAATCGGGGCGCTCTTTCATAATGCGTTGACCCGACTGAGGGGGTTTGAGCCTGTTTTACAACAGCCAGACGATATTAACCCAGTGTTACTTGCGCACTGGCCCTTCTGGCGTTCCAATTAGAGGGATGAAGGCTTCACTCGCGGGTATACAAACTGTCAACAATGATCGTGCTCGCTCGTTGGAGAGGTTTCTCCAGCAGCCTCAGACGAAAGGAGCCGAAGATAGACCGGGAGCGCTACTTGTATCTCAGGCGCGTAACATTCCTTCTATCTCAGCCCATCCACGACGTACAAGTCAGAGAGGATTCGAAAATAGTCATACGCATAGGATTTTCGATCGGAACTGAAGCAAACGCCCCCCACGGTAACAACCCCGGCTGGATCGGAGGGCGAGAAAGTCTTTACCTCCTCGATTTTTGAAGACTCGATATATACACGCAAAAC
>Ga0210406_10000137_pt1 | contig 111167 bp, 101 predicted proteins | sample IncBWC30MmetaG_FD_155454 | JGI IMG/M metagenome (GOLD analysis project Ga0210406, IMG submission 155454) | Forest soil microbial communities from Barre Woods Harvard Forest LTER site, Petersham, Massachusetts, United States - Inc-BW-C-30-M | ecosystem: Environmental > Terrestrial > Soil >... | reverse complement strand
GAACCCGCAAATCCTCAGAATAGGGCCTGACCATCCATGCTGGCCTCCTTCCAGCCAGCATCTTGAATCTGACTCGCGGCCTTTTGGGAATCCCCCGCCCGATTCAGTTCCGACGAATCTCGCTCTAAAAGTTTGTACCGGCGCCCTTGGGACCCGCTGGTTCAAGAATTAGCCGGGCGCCCCGCTCGTAAGTGAGATACCGCCAGACCCATTGTGCGACCACCAGCAGCCGGTGCTCGAATCCCACAAGCAAATAGACGTGGATTACGGCCCAGAGCAGCCACGCCGGCCAGCCTTTGACCCGGCACCAACCGAAATCGAAGACGGCTGAATGGCGGCCGATGATTGCGGTGTTGCCACGGTTGTTGAAGACGAAGGGCGCGCTGTCCGCGCCTGCGATAATCTTCTTGACGAGAGCGCGGCCGAGATAGGCGCCCTGTTGCTTTGCGACCTGTGCAAGGCCAGGCAGCGCTCGTCCCTGCCTGTCGCGTACGAGCGCAAGATCGCCAGCAACATAAACACCCTCCATGCCGGGAACCGCCAGATCGGGGTTCACTTCGATACGCCCGGCTTTGTCCGCCTGCATTCCAAGGGTAGCGCCGAGCGGCGAGGCTGCGACGCCGGCCGCCCAGATCGCAAGGCCCATGGGAATTTTCTCGCCATCCGCGACAAGCCAGCGTTCCGTAATATCGGAGACCGGGCAATTGGTACGGACCTCCACACCGAGACGGGTGAGTTGCTTCCTGGCGTAGCGCGCAAGCGAGTCCGGAAACGATGCCAGTATCCGGTCACCGGCTTCGAAAAGAAGCACTTTTGCGGAGCGCGGATTGATGCGGCGAAAGTCTTTTGCGAGCGCATAGCGCGCCAATTCAATGATTGAGCCAGCCATTTCGACGCCGGTCGGCCCACCGCCGACCACCCCAAAGGTCATCAGGCGGCGTTGTTCGACGGGATCGCGGGATTCTTCCGCAAATTCGAAGCTCCGCAGAAGCCTTGCGCGAACGGAGCGCGCGTCCTCGATCGTCTTGACGCCCGGGGCCGCCGGCCCCCACTCGTCGTGGCCGAAATATGAGTGGGTTGCGCCCGTAGCCAGGACAAGCCATCGATAGGCAAGGCTCTCGCCCGTAGAAAGCAGAACCGTCCGCGCCGGATGATCGATGCGGACCACTTCGGCGAGTCTGACCTCCACCGAAGAATAACGCCGCACCATTTTGCGAATGGGCTCTGCGATATCGGCAGGCGAGAGCGCCGCAGTGGCGACCTGATAAAGTAACGGCTGAAATAGATGAAAATTCTGGCGATCCACGAGAACCGTGGGAATATTTGCAGCGCCAAGCGTTCGTGCAACTTCGATGCCCGCGAAGCCGGCTCCGATGATGACGACGTTCGCCGCGTTGGCAAAGTTTGCAGATTGGACGGCCATGTCCAGAATGCTGCACCATGCCAGCGATGCCCGATAGGTCGGAGTGCGATCTGATTAAATGTGTGGCCTCCCCTGGTCCGATGACTCAACGAGGGGCCGCAACAAGGTATCGAGGAGACGTCGAGTGAAATCTGCGCTCATCGCGATCGCCGCCCTGATGGCAACGCTGGCCACAGCATCGGCGCAACAAAGTGCGGGTCCCATGCCCGCGCCGCTGCCGCTTTCCATCCCGGCGCCGCAGGATCGGCCCTATCCGGGAGCGATACGCCTCGCCGTCGATGCGACCGACACGACGCGCGCCATCTTTCGCGTGCACGAATCCATCCCAGTTCGGTCCGGATCCATGGTGCTGCTCTTTCCGAAATGGCTTCCGGGAAACCACGGGCCGAGCGGCCCCATCGACAAGCTCGCCGGGCTGACCATCCGCGCCGGCTCGGCAAAGCTCGCCTGGACGCGCGACACGATCGACGTTTACGCCTTCCACGTGACCGTTCCGGGCGGCGCCCGCGTGCTCGATCTCGATTTCCAGTTCGTGTCGCCCGTCGAGACGAAAGAGGGGCGTGTGGTGATGACCCCTGAAATGCTGAACCTGCAATGGAACGCAGTTGCGCTCTATCCCGCCGAATATTTCTCGCGGGACATCATGGTCCAGCCGAGCGTGAGATTGCCACCGGGTTGGAGATTCGGCACCGCGCTCGAAACCGCGTCCACATCGGGTGTGACAACGAATTTCAAACCGGTGGCGCTCAACACGCTTGTTGACTCGCCCGTTTTCGCCGGCCGCTATTTCGAACGCGTCGATCTCGATCCTGGCGCGCGAGTGCCTGTCCATATGGACATCGTCGCGGACCGGCCCGACGAACTCTCGATCAGCCCCGCAGAACTTGAAGCGCACCGCAACCTCGTGCAGCAGGCCTACCGGACATTCGGCTCGCACCACTACGACCATTACGATTTCCTGCTCGGCCTCAGCAGCGTCATGAGCGGCATCGGCCTCGAACACCACCGCTCGAGCGAGGACGGAACCACTGCGGAGTATTTCAAGGAATGGGATAAGACGATCGCCTCGCGCGATCTGCTCAGCCACGAATACACTCATTCCTGGAACGGCAAGTTCCGAAGGCCGGCCGATCTGTGGACCGCGAATTTCAACGTGCCCATGCGCGACACTCTGCTCTGGGTCTATGAAGGGCAGACGCAATATTGGGGCGAGGTGCTGGCGGCGCGTTCGGGGCTATGGACGAAGGCGCAGGCTCTCGACGCGATAGCGGACAACGCTGCCACATTCGACAACCGCGCTGGCCTCAGATGGCGGCCGCTCGTGGACACCACCAACGATCCGATCACCACGATGCGGCGGCCAATTCCGTGGCGGAGCTGGCAGCGCAGCGAGGATTATTACGGGCAAGGCGCGCTGATCTGGCTCGATGCGGACACGCTCATCCGGCAGAAGACCGGCGGCACGAAATCGCTCGACGACTTCGCGAGTGCATTTTTCGGTATAAACGACGGCAGCTATGTCACCGTCACCTACAGTTTCGACGACATCGTGCGCGCGCTGAACGGCGTGCTGCCTTACGACTGGGCAACGTTCCTGAAGACCCGTCTGGGCAGCGCCGGCATTCCCGCTCCGCTCGATGGCATCAGGCGAGGCGGCTATCGGCTCGTCTATACCGACAAGCCGTCGGACTACACGAAGTCATCCGAACATGTGCACAAGCTGACCAATCTTCTCTATTCGCTGGGCCTCGTCATCGATCACACTGGCGCAGTGGGCGAGGTGCTGTGGGACGGCCCCGCTTTCAATGTTGGCGTGACAGTGGGCAGCCAGATCGTGGCCGTGAACGGCTTGGCCTATGATTCCGACGATCTCAAGGACGCGATTACCAATGCGAAGGGTTCGCGTACGCCCATCCAACTCCTGCTCAAGCGCGGCGACCGATACGTCACCTGCGCGGTGAACTGGCACGGAGGCCTGCGCTATCCGCACCTGGAGCGCGTTACCGGCACGCAACCGCTTCTCGACGATCTCCTCAAGCCGAAGCAATAGGAATCGGCGCGGCGCTTGCGTTCGCTCCGCGGGACCCTGCCGGTTTTCATTTGAATGCCGCGTTCAGGCGCGGCGGCGTGAATAGGCCATGAGCACGAGGCCGATGAGGCCGACCGCCAGCCCGATCCATGCCCATTTTGTCTGATTGATCATGAAGCTTGAAGCGGGCCAGTGGATGTAGCCGGTGCCCTGCCCGAACCAGAGCAGCCCGATCAGCAGCGCAACGATGCCAAGGACGAAAAGTATCGTCTTCGTGTTCATGGGACCTGATTCCCCCTGCAAGGCCCGAGCACACGTAGCATGATTTGTTAATTTGCGCAGCTGGAACATCGAGCCGGCGAAGAAATCCTGCGAAGGACCAATGCACTTTCAAGCGATGCGATCATTTCGAGGCGGCGGTGCTCCGATGCTCGGGCGCGCTTGCCGGTGCTTGCGCTCGAACGTGTAAGCTAATCCGACGCCGCGTCCCTTAGTAAGGGACAAGCCAATAATCTCTTGGGTTCCTCGACGGGTGCGAAAGCGCCCCTTCGCCTCACGCCGCGGTGCCGCCGACCGTCAGCCCGTCGATGCGCAGCGTCGGCTGGCCCACGCCCACCGGCACCGACTGGCCATTCTTTCCGCAGGTGCCGATGCCGGAATCGAGCTTCATGTCGTTGCCGATCATCGCGACGCGGGTGAGCGCCTCGGGGCCGTTGCCGATCAGCGTTGCGCCCTTAATCGGCGCACCCTTGCGCCCTTTGTCGATGAGATAGGCTTCGGTGCAGGAGAACACGAACTTGCCCGACGTGATGTCGACCTGGCCGCCGCCGAAATTTACCGCATATATTCCCTTGTCCACGCTCGCGAGAATTTCTTCAGGGCTCGCATTTCCGCCAAGCATGTACGTGTTGGTCATGCGCGGCATGACACTATGGGCGTGGCTCTCGCGCCTCCCGTTGCCGGTCGCTTTCATCCCCATCAGGCGGGCATTTTGTCGATCCTGCATGTAGGTTTTGAGGATTCCATCCTCGATGAGTACCGTGCGCGTGGTGGGTGTGCCTTCGTCGTCGATGGTGAGCGATCCCCGCCGCCCACCAATGGTGCCGTCATCGACGACTGTCACGCCGGGAGCGGCAACGCGTTCGCCAAGCAGACCCGCAAATGCGGACGTCTTCTTGCGGTTAAAGTCGCCCTCAAGCCCATGGCCGATCGCTTCGTGCAGAAGAATGCCCGGCCATCCCGGGCCAAGCACCACCGTCATCTCGCCAGCTGGCGCAGGAACCGATTCGAGATTGACGAGCGCCTGGCGAAGCGCCTCGTCTACTGCATCTTTCCAATATTGCGGCTTCAGATATGTCTCATAGCCCGAGCGGCCGCCGCCGCCATGGCTTCCCGATTCCTGCCGGCCGTTCTCTTCGACCACGACCGAGACGCCGATGCGCACGAGAGGGCGGATGTCGCGCCAGGTTTCGCCCCCCGCGCGCAGAATCTCGATTGTCTGATGCTCGCCCGCGAGCATGCACGACACCTGGCGCACGCGCGAATCCTTCGAGCGTGCATAGGCGTTCATCTCTTCGAGGAGGCCGATCTTGGCGGCGAAGGCAGCGCTCGCCAAAGGATCGGTGTCGCCATAGAGCTTCGCGTTGGTGCGCGAAGGCGAAAGTGCGAGCGAACCCGAATGGCCCCTGGCGACGGCCTTGACCGTTTCGGCGGCGCGCCGGATGGCGTCCTCCGAAAGTTCGTTTGCATGGGCGTAGCCGGTCGCTTCGCCGGCCACGGCGCGCAGGCCAAAGCCCTGGGTGGTATCGAAGGTCGCCGCTTTCAGCCGGCCGTCATCGAAGGAAAAGGATTCGCTGCGGCAAAATTCGAGGAACAGCTCGCCGTCGTCGGAGCCAATGAGCGCGTCATCGATGATCGCCTGCACATTGCCGCGGTCGAGTCCCGCTTTGTCGAAAAACAGATCACCATCCATTCGGGTTTCTCCGGGTTATCCAGTTCGCGTGTCCGCGGCGAGATGAACCGCCAAGCCCCGGATTTAATCCGGAGCAAGACGTCAAAGGGATCGTCCGAATGCCAGACATACACCCAATTGGGAACGCTTGATGCTGCGCGCAAGCCTTGCTGGCGCCTTGGCGCCCAGGCGATTCAACCGGGTCGAGGAATTGCGTGGCATAAGGTCGCAATGACTTCAGTGGCTTGGGTCCCCTAAACCTCGGCCGCGATCAATCGTCGTGACCGCCCGGGCATGTTTGCCCGCCCACCCTTCGAGGTCGCCGGATGTTTCTGAAAAAATTCGGTCTTGGGGCAGGCCTTTTCGCAATGGGCCTCACACCGTGGGGGCTTGCTCTCGCGGCGTCGCAGCCCTGGCAGACAGGCTTCCAGCCCGCGGCCTCGCCGGTCATGGAGAACATCGAGGATTTCCACCGCTTCCTGCTCTACATCACCGTGGCGATCTGCATCCTCGTCCTTGCGCTGCTCGCCTGGATCGTCATCCGCTACAACCAGCGCCGCAATCCGGTGCCGGGAATGGTCACGCACAACACGGTCCTGGAAGTGATCTGGACGATCGTGCCCGTGGTCATATTGGTCGTGATCGCGATCCCGTCATTCAAGCTGCTTTATTTCGAGGCCGACATTCCACCGCCCGACCTCACCATCAAGGCAATCGGCAAGCAGTGGTTCTGGACCTACCAATATCCAACCAACGGCAATTTTCAGTTCGACTCGCTGGGCCTTTCCGACGTGAATGCGTCGAAGAAAGGAGAGCCGAGGCTCCTTGGCGTCGATAATGTGGTGGTCGTGCCGGTGAACAAGGTCGTGCGAATCGTGACGACCGGCGCGGACGTCATCCATTCCTGGGCTGTGCCGGCCTTCGGCGTAAAGATGGACGCCGTTCCCGGGCATCTCAATGAGACGTGGTTCAAGGCGGAACGTGAAGGTACCTATTATGGCCAATGCTCGGAACTGTGCGGGGCGCGTCACGCTTTCATGCCGATCGAAGTAAAGGTGGTTTCCCAGGATGCTTTCAACGCCTGGATTCAGACTGCAAAGAAGAAGTTCGCGTCGAGTGGCGGGTCACGCGTTGCCGACCTCGCGAAGTGAAAACGTTCGATTCCACCCCTCACCCAGGTAGTCGGGCAACAATGAAAGTCGATCTCGATGGCTGAACTCGCGCATGGGCATGAGGAGCATCCGACGGGTTGGCGGCGCTTCGTCTACTCGACGAATCACAAGGACATCGGCACGATGTACCTCGTGTTCGCGATCGTGGCGGGGCTCGTGGGGGGCACGCTGTCGATGTTCATGCGTGCGGAGCTGATGTATCCCGGCCTTCAGATCTTCAACGAGCCGCACACCTATAACGTCTTCGTCACCGCGCACGGCCTCATCATGATCTTCTTCATGATCATGCCGGCAATGATCGGCGGTTTCGGCAACTGGCTGGTGCCGCTGATGATCGGGGCGCCCGACATGGCGTTTCCCCGCATGAACAACATCTCGTTCTGGCTGTTGCCGTTTTCCTTTACGCTTCTCATCCTTTCGATGTTCGTGGAAGGCGATTCGGGCGGCATCGGGATGGGCGGCGGCTGGACCATGTACGCGCCGCTCTCGACCACGGGTTCGCCTGGCCCCGCAATGGATTTTGCCATCTTCTCCATTCACATCGCCGGCGCCTCCTCGATCCTCGGCGCGATCAACTTCATCACCACGATCTTCAACATGCGCGCACCCGGCATGACGCTGCACAAGATGCCGCTCTTCGTGTGGTCGATCCTGGTAACGGCTTTCCTGCTGCTTCTGTCGATGCCGGTACTCGCCGGCGCCATCACAATGCTGCTCGCCGATCGCCATTTCGGCACAAGTTTCTTCAACGCGGCGGGCGGCGGCGATCCGATCCTCTATCAGCACCTCTTCTGGTTCTTCGGTCATCCCGAGGTCTACATTCTCATTCTGCCCGGCTTCGGGATGATCAGCCATGTGATAGCGACTTTTTCAAAGCGGCCGGTCTTCGGCTATCTCGGCATGGCTTATGCGATGGTGGCGATCGGGTTCATCGGTTTCATGGTGTGGGCCCATCACATGTACACGGTCGGCCTTTCTGTCGACACCAAGGCCTATTTTGTCTTCGCAACCATGGTCATCGCGGTGCCCACGGGCATCAAGGTGTTTTCGTGGATCGCGACTATGTGGGGCGGCTCCATCGAGTTCAAGACGCCGATGCTCTGGGCGATGGGATTCGTGCTGCTGTTCACGATCGGCGGCGTCACCGGGGTCGTGCTCGCCAATGCCGGCGTCGACGTCGTTCTGCAGGATACCTATTACGTGGTGGCTCATTTCCACTACGTACTGTCGCTCGGCGCCGTGTTTGCCATCTTCGCGGGCTGGTATTTCTGGTTTCCGAAAATAACCGGCTATACGTACAACGAGACGCTGGGCAAAATTCACTTCTGGCTCACCTTCGTCGGGGTCAACGTCGCCTTCTTCCCGATGCATTTTCTGGGGCTGGCCGGCATGCCGCGGCGTATTGCAGATTATCCTGATGCCTATGCGGGGTGGAACTATGTGTCCTCGATCGGCGCCTACATCGCGGGTTTCGGCGTGATCGTGTTCCTTGTCTGCATGGCGGAGGCGTTCTTCGCGAAGAGACGGGCAGGGGACAACCCCTGGGGTGTCGGCGCCACCACTCTCGAATGGATATTGCCGTCGCCGCCGCCTTTTCATTCCTACAACGAATTGCCGAGGATCACATGAAGACGGTCTCAGCAATCCTGACATCGGGCCAGCGCGTCGCCAGCCCCGGCGATTATTTCGCGCTGCTCAAGCCGCGCGTCATGTCGCTTGTCGTCTTTACGGGCCTCGCGGGCATGCTTGTCGCGCCCGCGGCCATCGATCCCTTCACCGCGTTCACCGCGCTCCTCTGCATCGCCGTCGGAGCGGGGGCCTCGGGTGCGCTGAACATGGCGTACGATTCCGATATTGACCAACTGATGACGCGCACGGCGACACGTCCTATTCCCATGGGTCGAATCGCGCGTGGAGACGCGCTGGGTTTCGGCTGGACGCTGGCCGCTGGCTCGCTCGCCGTAATGGCTCTGTTCGTCAATCTGCTGGCCGCCTCGCTTCTCGCCTTCACGATCGGCTTCTACGTCTTCGTTTACACGCTGTGGCTGAAGCGGCGGACGCCGCAGAACATCGTCATAGGCGGACTCGCCGGTGCGCTGCCGCCGGCTATCGGCTGGGCCGCGGCGACGGGCAATCTGGGGCTCGATCCGCTTGTGCTGGTGCTGATCATCTTTCTCTGGACGCCGCCGCACTTCTGGGCGCTCTCGCTCTACCGCTCTGGGGACTACGCGCGCGCCGGCGTGCCGATGCTCCCGGTCGCACGCGGCAAGAAGGCGGCCCGGCGGCAGATTTTTGCCTATGCGCTGGTGCTCGCGCCGGTCGGCCTTGTGCCGGCTTTCATCGGTCTGGGTGGTCTGCTCTATGCGGCCACCGCTCTGGGATTCGGCGGCTGGTTCGTGTTTGATGCGTGGCTGGTGATGCGCGAGCGTGACGAGACACAAGAACCGGCAGCGCGCCGGCTGTTCGGCGTCTCAATTCTCTATCTCTTTGCGCTCTTCGCCGCACTGATCATCGAGCATCTTATGCGTCTGCCCCCACTCAGCGCGTTGTCGTTCGGGGGATGGGCGTGATCCGATGTCCGACGAAGAGGGCTCGCGCGGAACACGAGAGGGGCGCCGCCGCAGCATCGCCATCGCGCTCGTCCTGGCGGGGTTGGCAATCCTGTTTTTCGTGATGACGATCGTGAGATTGCAGGGCCACGTCACGGCATTCTTTCAGTAGAGGTGCAGATGGCGCACGCGAAGCACGACTATCATCTCGTTGATCCGAGCCCATGGCCGATCATCGGATCGATCGGCGCGTTCACAATGCTCGCTGGCGCCGTCTTGTGGATGAACAGCGGCTACGCCAGATTTGGCGTGCCGTTGAACGGTCAGCCTTGGGTCTTCGCGATAGGCGCGCTGCTCGTGCTTTTCACGATGGCGGGCTGGTGGCGCGACGTAATCACCGAATCGGTCGTCAAGGGCGACCATACGCCGGTGGTGAAGCTCGGGCTTCGCTTCGGCATGGTCCTCTTCATCACCTCGGAAGTCATGTTCTTCGTCGCGTGGTTCTGGGCCTACTTCAATACGGCGTTGTTTCCTCATGATGTCGGCGTGAACACGTGGCCGCCCAGTGGCATCGTCACTCTCGACCCCTGGCATTTCGCATTCCTGAACTCGTTGATCCTCCTGACTTCCGCATCAACGGTCACCTGGGCGCACCATGCGATCCAGACGGGGGATCGCAAAGGTGCGATCCAGGGGCTGCTGCTCACCGTTATTCTCGGGCTCTCCTTCACCTGCGTGCAGGCCTATGAATATGCCCACGCGCCGTTCACCTTCGGCTTTAACCATCTGCCGTTGGTGCCGCTGACCGATCCGGCGCATTCCTCCCTTGCGGCCGGCGTCGGCAATTTCCAGGCGATTTACGGCTCGACCTTCTTCATGGCGACCGGCTTCCACGGATTCCACGTGATCGTGGGGACGATCTTTCTCACCGTGTGTCTCGGACGCGCGATCGCAGGCCAGTTTACGCCGGAACGGCATTTCGGCTTCGAAGCGGCAGCGTGGTACTGGCACTTCGTGGATGTGGTATGGCTGTTCCTGTTCTCCTGCATCTATGTTTGGGGCGCGGCCGCAGTGACTCAGGTCTGATGGCCGGCGGCGCACCGTCTGCCGCTGTTGCGGGGGCGCTTGGGCGGTGTCCGCGTTGCGGAAAAGGCCGTCTTTTTGCCGGCTATCTGCGCATTGCGCCGCGATGCGAATATTGCGGCCTCAACTTTGCGATGTTCGACGTAGGCGACGGCGCGACGGTTTTCGTGATCCTCATTACCGGGATTCTCGTGGTCGGCGGCGCTCTGATCGTCGAAATGGCGTATTCGCCGCCATACTGGGTGCATGCCGCCTTGTGGCTGCCCGCAATCGCGATCCTGACGCTCGGTGGTCTTCGCGTGGTGAAGTCCGCGCTGATAGTGCTGCAATACAAGCATCAGGCACGCGAAGGCAGGCTGGCCAAATAGGGTGATCCGCTTCCGTCCGCTTGCCGGTTTCACGCTGCTGTGTCTGGCGCTCTTCGCGATGCTTGTGGGACTTGGCGCGTGGCAGCTGCAACGGCTGCAATGGAAACGCGCGCTGATCGCGCAAATGAGCCGCAACATGACCGCGCCGCCGATAGGTCTCGATGGGGCGCTCGCGCTGGGAGGCGATCGTGTGCAATACCGGCGCGTCGTCATTGACGGCCGCTTCGAGAATTCGAAGGAGGCCTATGTCTTCACCACCGGAGCTAACGGCACGCCCGTGTATCACGTGCTGACGCCGGTCTTGCTCGACGATGGCCGCACGATGATGGTCGACCGCGGCTTTGTGCCGCCTCCTCTGCGCGAGCCGGCTTCGCGACCCGGAAGCGAGCCGCGAGGCCTGCAACATGTCATTGGCGTCTGGCGCACGCCGGACCGCCCGGGCCTCTTTACGCCGGGACCCGACCTTCCTCACCGCATCTGGTTTGCACGCGATCTGTCCGGCATCGAGCATGTGGACCAGGTCAGGCTCGCCGCGCCCGCGATTCTGGAAGCGGCTGCAACTTCGAATGGGCGAACATGGCCGCGTGGCGGCCAGACACGCGTCGATCTTCCCAACGATCATCTGCAATATGCGCTGACCTGGTTCCTGCTCGCTGGCGCACTCGTCGTCGTTTATTTCACCTATCATCGCGCGCGAGGCCGGCTTGGCCGCGCGACCGAAAACCCGTTGCCCTGACGATGCGCTACATCGGCACCCGCGGCGACAGTCCGCTGACCTTTCCCGCCATGCTTCTTGCCGGGACGGGGTCGGACTGCGGCCTCTATATGCCGGAACGGTGGCCACAATTTACACCGCGCCGCATCGAACAATTTTCGGCTGCGGACTATTGCGAAGTGGTGGTCTCCGTACTTGCTGATTTCGTCGGCGGGTTTTTCAGCGATGGCGAAGTACGCGCCGATGTAGCGGCGGCGTATGCCGCGTTCGATTGTCCGGAAGTTGTCCCGCTGGTCGAACTCGAACCCGGCCTTTTTCTCCTCGAACTGTTCCATGGGCCGACACTGGCGTTCAAGGACATTGCGCTGCAGCTCATGGCCCGATTTATGGCGCGCGAGCTCGAGCGGCGCGATGCGCGCGCAACCATTCTCGTCGCCACATCGGGCGACACGGGCGCGGCAGCCATCGCTGCATTCGGCGGCCTGCCGCGCATCGAACTGCTCGTGCTGCACCCCAGAGGGCGGGTGAGCGAGGTACAGCGCCGCCAGATGACCACGTCGGCTCACGCCAATGTCCACAATATCGCGATTGAGGGGTCCTTCGATGACGCACAAGCGCTGGTGAAGTCGCTATTCGCCGACCGCGAATTCGCGACGTCGATGTCTCTCACCGCGGTGAACTCGATCAATTTGGTGCGCATCATCGCGCAGAGCGTCTACTACTTCACCGCGACGGCGCAGCTTGGCCGGCCGGCGCGTTTCGTCGTACCCACCGGAAATTTCGGCGACATCTTCGCGGGCGAGGCGGCTCAGCACATGGGGCTTTCGACCGCCGGGCTTGTCGCGGCGACGAATGCCAATGACATTCTGGTACGTGCCTTGAACGATGGCGTGTACGCGACCGAGGACGCAAAGCCGACGCTGAGCCCGGCGATGGACATCCAGGTCGCGAGCAATTTCGAACGCGCGTTGTTCGAGGCTTCGAACCGCGACAGCGTCTGGCTGGCCGCGGCGATGGACGGTTTCGCCCGCGAACGGAAGCTCGTCATTCCTTCCCCGGTGCTTGAGGCATTGCGGATGCGCTACCGCGCCGTGGCGATCTCCGACGCGGAGACATTGGCAACGATCCGGGACGTCCACCGCCGGTCAGGGCGCCTGATCGACCCGCACACGGCGGTCGGGATGGCGGCTGCCCGCCATCTGGATGCCCGGGATCCTGCCCCGATTGTGGTGCTCGCTACCGCCGATAGCGGCAAATTCCCCGAAACGGTCGCACGGGCCACCGGGGTGGTCCCCCCCTTGCCCCCTCGCCTTGGGCAATCTTATGTGGGATCGGAACGGCTAACTGTCCTGGCCAACGACGCGCAGAGCCTGCGCAATTTCATCGAAACCCGAATGGCATCCCATGAACGTTGAAATCACCCACCTTCCCAATGGCCTGACCGTCGCGACCGACCCGATGCCTCAACTCGAGAGCGCGAGCCTCGGCGTATGGGTGAATTGCGGCGCGCGGCACGAAACCGAGCGTCAGATGGGCGTGTCGCACATGCTGGAGCACATGGCGTTCAAGGGGACGGAGCGCCGAACTGCGCGTGGCATCGCAGAGGAGATCGAGGCGGTAGGTGGGGCGCTCAACGCCTATACGAGCCGCGAACAGACAGCTTTCCACGCGCGCGTTCTCAAGGCGGACGTGCCGCTCGCCGTCGACATTCTCGCCGATATTCTCACGCACCCCGTCTTCGATCCGGGAGAGATCGAGCGCGAGCGCCAGGTCGTGCTGCAGGAAATCGGACAAGCACGCGACACGCCCGACGACATTGTGTTCGATCATCTGCAGGCGGCGGTCTATCCCGGACAGCCCATGGGTTGGCCCATTCTCGGGAACGAGGAAACGGTCGCCAGCTTCGTCCGCGACGACCTCGAGACCTACATGAAGGCCAACTACCGCGCGGGCGGAATGGCGCTGATTGCTTCGGGGGCAGTTGAGCATGCGGCGATGGTTGAACTCGCGAGGGACCATTTCGGAGATCTCGGGCGAGGCGCTGCACCCAGGAGCGAGCCCGCGCGCTATGTGGGCACCGAAATTCGCGCATCGGAGGAACTGGAACAGGTTCATGTCGCCTATGCGTTTCCGGGAATAGCCAGCGGAGACGACGAGCTCTTTGCCGCGCAGGTTTATGTGACGGCGCTTGGCGGCGGCATGTCCTCGCGCCTGTTTCAGGAAATCAGGGAGAACCGCGGGCTCTGCTATTCCATCTATGCCTTCGCAAATTCCTTCGTCGATGGAGGAATGATCGGAGTGTACGCCGGCACCGGCGAAAGCGAAGCAGGCGAGATTTCTGCCCTGGTAGCGGAGCAGATGTCTGCGCTTGCCTTCACTGCGACCGTGGAGGAAATCGCACGCGCGAAGGCCCAACTCCGCTCGGGTTTGCTCATGGGGCTTGAGCGACCTTCCGCGCGCGCAGAACAGATCGCTGCGCACCTTCTCGCCTATGGCCGGGTCGTTCCGTTGGCGGAGATAAGAGCCAAGCTCGAAGCGGTCGATGTGGGCGAAGTGCGGCGTTTCGGTGAAAAGCTGCTGACGACGGCACGGCCCGCGCTTGCGGCTATCGGACCTGTCGGAAAGCTTGAGCGCTACGACAGTTTCGCTCGCCGGTTCGGCGCGGCAACATCCGGGCCGGGAGAGGCGGCCGCGCGCCCGGCGCAAGCTGCGGAATGAACAACAGTCGCATGGGTTTCATGCGAGGACTGATGTTTCCCGGCGGCCAGCAGCCGGTAATCAACGGCGAAGATGTCTATCTTCGCTATCCCCTCGTCGCGGATTTTAACCCGTGGACGAAGCTTCGGGCCGAGAGCCGCAGCTTTCTGGCGCCCTGGGAGCCAGCCTGGGCTACTGATGAGCTGAGCAAGGGGGCGTTCCGCCGCCGCCTCAAACGCTATCAGCGTGAAGCACGCGAGGATTCCGCCTATGCCTTCTTCGTCTTTCGCGGAGCGGACAATTGTCTGCTTGGCGGATGCACTCTTTCAAACGTGCGCCGTGGCGTCACCCAATGTTGCGCTCTCGGTTATTGGGTCGGCGAGCGCTTCGCGCGACAAGGCTACATGTCGGATGCCGTCCGCGCGCTGATTCCATTCATCTTTCGCACGCTGGGTCTGCATAGGATCGAAGCCGCGTGCCTGCCCTCGAACCAACCGTCGCGAAATCTTCTTGCCAAGGCCGGATTTCGCGAGGAGGGTCTCGCACTCCGCTATTTGCAGATCAACGGCGAGTGGCAGGATCACGTCCTTTTTGCGTTGTTGTCCGACGAAGAACAACCGGCTTGAGTTGCCCATCGGTGATCCGCCGCACCCCCCTTGCTCCGGCAGTTCTGCTCGCGCTCGCGAGCTTGATCGCGATCGCGCTTTTGAACTCTGCCGTCGCGGTTTCCCACAGCGTAGATTTCGGCGGCGCGTCGCCTGTGCTCGATCTCACTTGGGCGCTGTCTCCCTATCATGCGGCCAACGGCGTCGAGAGCGACGATTCGCGCTGGTACATGATGACGGCCGCCAACCAGTCCGTGCGTCCCGCGACGCGCATTCTCCTTGCCGATCAGCCATTCGACGCCAGCCTTCGAATTTTGCCGCGGCGCGGCCGTGCCGCGATCAGACAAGTTGCCACATCGGATGCCGACGTGATCGTCGAAAATGCCCACGCGTATGGCCGTTACGCGTTTCGGGTCACTATACCGCCCGCCACGACCGCGGAGCTTGCGGTCAGGCTTTCGAACGCGGACGCCCAGCCACGGATGAGCGCGTGGGTCGAGCCTTTCCTCGCTGCGCACAATCGGCAGCTTGCCGTCCTCTTTGCTGCCGTCGCCGGCCTGATTGCAGCAGCTCTGGCCATCATGACCGGGCTTGCAGTGATGACGGGCCATGCCGCGCCACGCTGGGCGGCGGCGGTGCTGCTGGGGGTCCTGCTGGTCGGGCTTGCCGCAGCCGGACTGTTCGATGCCGTGGGAATGGGCGGCGTCGGCGGACCCTACGGAGTGACAGCCATGCTTTCCGGCTTGACGCTTGCCGCGGGAGTTCGCCTCGCGGACACGATCGCACCGACGCAAGAAGTGTTCGGTCGAAGAATGGTGCGCTGGGTCCTGGTCGGGCTGGTGGTTCTTTCCGCCTTCGCGCTCGTGGGCGTGCCGGGCGCAATGCTGCTGACGGACTTTGGCGTCGTTACTGGCGCAGCGCTCATTGCGGCCTATCTCGTGCATGAGGGACTCTCGGGCGCGCAGGCCGCACGTGTGGCGGCGCCGAGCGCTGTCGTCTTCGCGCTCGTCACGACGGCCGCCGCGGTGTCGTCACTTGGCGGCTTCGAGTCCAATCCGGGCGCTCCCGGTGTGATCGGCGGTTTCGCCGCAACGGGGGCCGTCCTGCTCGCACTCGCAATCGCGGCGGGCGAAGGAATCGCCATCCTTCCCGCACGACGCTCGACCGTCCCGCCATTGTCCCAAGCGTATGTTTCACCGGTTGCGGACGACACCACGCAGGCGCTTGCTGCGATTGGCGCTTCCTATCAGGGCGTTTTCGAACTCGATTTGAAGCGGGACAGCGTCAAGCTTTCGCAGGAAGCGGCAGCGCTGCTTGGTCTGTCCAAAGGAGCCGAGACGCTTTCACACGCGGACTGGTTTGCGCGCATGCATCCCGAGGATCGGGACGTCTACCGCGACGCGATGCAACGTTTTCGTGTCGAGGAGGGTCTTGCGTTTCGCGTCGAATTTCGTGCGCGAAACGAACACGGCCACTATTGCTGGCTTGAGCTTCGCGCCAGCGCGTTGGGAGATGGAGCCGGGGTCGAGCGATTCCTCGGTCTCATTGCAGACGTGACAACCCGCAAGGAAACAGACATCTCCGAGGGTGTGCGCGGCGAGCGCGACGCGCTGACGGGTCTGCGCAACCGCACCGGACTCGTCGAGCAATTGGAAGAGCTCGCTGGAGACATCACTGCGGTCACTCTCGCGCTGCTGGATATCGATCGCTTCAAATCCGTCCATGCAAGTCTCGGCGATGCGGGAGGAGACGACATACTCGTGAGCATCGGCAGGCGCCTGGCTGCTCTCGGCCGCGGCAAGGCACAGCTGTTTCGCGTCGGCGGCGACAGCTTTGCGATGCTCTTCACGCGTCCAAACGTCAATGCACTCGCGACCGGCGAGCGTATCGTACACGCCTTGGGTGAGCCACATGTCTGGCAGGGCCGAACTGCGTTCGCGCCCGCAAGCGTAGGTCTAGCGCTTGGCCGTGACGCCGCGAATCCTTTCGACCTGATCAAGAACGCCGAGCTGGGACTGCTGAAAGCCAAACGCGAGGGTGGGGCCTGCGCCCGCCTGTACGGCCGCGAACTGGAAAATTCTGGACCGCCCGACGAGATGGAACTGGAGGCTGAGCTACGCCAATCATTGGCGCGGGGAGATCTCGAGGTTTTCTATCAGCCCATCATGCGTCTCAGCGACGGCTCTGTCGCCGGTTTTGAGGCGCTTTTGCGCTGGAACCACCCCAAAAGAGGACAACTCGCGCCGTCCGATTTCATCGCCCATGCGGAGCAAACCGGACTCATCACCGAGCTTGGGCGCTTTGCGCTGTCGCGCGCGGCAGCCGATCTCGGCCAGTGGCAGAAGGATTTGCTGCTGGAGCCGCCCCTGTTCGTGAGCGTGAATGTTTCGCGCCGGCAGCTCAAAGAACACGAATTCGAACGATTTGTCGTGCGCCTGATCACGAGCGCTGGGGTAAAGCCCGGCACACTGAAGCTGGAGTTGACGGAAAGCGTTGTCAGCTCGGGAGACGGCATCGAGGCGGTGCTGTGCAGGCTTCGGGGCTGCGGAGTAAGCATCGCGATCGACGATTTCGGTACGGGCCTGTCGACGCTCAGTCAGCTTCAGAATGTGCCATTTGATACGGTCAAGATCGACAAGAGCTTTCTGCCGCGCGAAACGCCCGGGAATGCGGAGGGAGGAGTAGTGCTCCGCTCTATCGTAAGCCTGACCCATGAATTGGGGCGCGTCGTCGTGTTGGAGGGAGTGGAGACGGAAAAGGATATTCAACTGCTCAGGGAAATCGGATGCGAATATGCGCAGGGCTTCTATTTTGGCGATTCGCTTGCGCGCGTCGATGTACCCGTATTCGTTGCCTCGCATCGTCCTGCTGCAAACATGGGTTCCGCGGAGTCACCGTCAGGCGTGTCCGGTGTGAGCGGAGAGGCCTGAGGCGTTGATGCCGAGCTTGCGCAGCGCCGTCGCCCACTTCGCATCCAGCTCTTGATCGAACAGAATTTCGGGATCGCTGTCGCAATGGATCCAGCCATTGCGGCGAATCTCGTCCTCGATCTGACCAGCTTGCCAGCCGGCGTACCCAAGCGCGAATATGGCATGATGGGGTCCGCGGCCGTCCGCCATCGCCCTCAGAATGTCCAATGTCGCGGTGAGCGATACATCCTCCGAGACGGGCAGGGTGGCATCGGAGCTTTCGTATTCGCCGCTATGGAGGACGAAACCGCGTCCCGTTTCCACCGGTCCGCCATAGAGCACCGGGAAGTTGGGCGTCTCCCGGGTGACTTTCAGTTCAAGTTTGCTGATCAGGTCGTGAAAGGACAATCCGGCAACGGGCTTGTTGATCATGATCCCCATCGCACCTTCGGCGGAGTGGGCGCACATGAAGATCACGCTCTTTTCGAAATGCGGATCCGCCATGCCCGGCATCGCGATCAGGAGCTTGCCTTCGAGAAAGTTTTCGCCGCCCGTTGCGCGTGACTCTTTCGTGCTTGCCATGATGCGAGCTTACCACGCCGGGAGCCGCGTGCCACAACTGGCAGCGGATATCCGGGGGCCAAGGGTTGTGTGTCATACCACCTTCGTGCCCTTTGCCTTGCACAAAGGGTGGGCTAAAAGCGGCGCCGACCGGCACAGGGAGATGAAGCATGACGATGAAGCCAGGCGACAGGATACCATCCGCGACGTTAATGCAGATGAAGGGTGGTGCACCGCAACCGGTGAAGACCGATGATCTGTTTCGCGGCAAGAAGATCGCGCTCTTCGCGCTTCCGGGGGCTTTCACGCCGACCTGTTCGGCAAAGCACCTCCCCGGTTATTTGCAGCATGCAGATGACCTGCGGAACAAAGGCGTCGACGCGATTGCCTGCGTGTCGGTCAATGACGCGTTCGTCATGGGCGCCTGGGGCGAAAGTCAAAACGCGGGCGACAGGGTCATGATGCTGGCGGATGGCAATGGCGACTTCACGCGCGCTCTTGGTCTGGAAATGGACGCCACAAAGTATGGGATGGGAAAGCGTAGCCAGAGATTTTCGATGTTGGTCGACGACGGCGTGATAAAGACGCTTAATGTCGAAGAGCCAGGCGCATTTTCGGTCTCCAGCGCGGAGCACATGCTTCAGCAACTCTGAGGCACAGGCGTCCGACAACAGTTCCGCATCATGACCGTCCGGTCGCAGACGGTATCGCGGCGCGCGCGAGAGCGTCGGCTCGCTCGTTTTCAGGATGGCCGGAATGGCCGGCTACCCATTTCCAGGTGAGGCGATGGCGCGCGCCCGCGGCATCGAGTGCGCGCCAAAGATCTACGTTTTTGACTGCCTTTTTGTCGGCGGTCCGCCAGCCGTTCAGTTTCCAGCGCTTCATCCATAGCGTCGCACCATCCATCAGATAGCGTGAATCCGTGTGGATGATGACGGCGGACGGAAGCTTGAGCGCTTCGAGCGCGCGGATCGCGGCGGTGAGCTCCATGCGGTTGTTGGTCGTTGCTCCTTCGCCGCCCGAAATCGCCTTCTCCCGGCGTCCGGAGCGCAAGATAGCGGCCCAGCCGCCGGGACCCGGATTTCCCGAACACGCGCCGTCCGTGAATATCTCCACGATTGGAAGGTTCACGCGCCGTACTCCGTCGGCGAAACAACCCGCGCGTGAAATCGCAGATGACTTGCGAATTCAAGCGGATCCTTGGCGCGCGCAAGGACTCCTGGGTCGCGATCGAGCCAGTCTTGCAGGCGGGTGAGCAGAAATCGCAATGCCGCACCCCGCGCCAGGGTCGGAAGTGCTGCAGTCTCGTGAGGCGTGAGAGGGCGTGCGTTTGCGTACGCCGAGATCACGCTTCGGGATTTCGTGCGGTTAAAGCTGCCGTCTGGGTCGAAGCACCAGGCGTTGAGCATTATTGCGACATCGTAAGCAAGGAAATCGTGGCAGGCGAAATAGAAATCAATCAGGCCAGACACCCTGTCGTGAATGAACAGCACATTGTCCGGAAACAGATCGGCGTGGATGATGCCGGAGGGCAGATCGCTCGGCCACATTTCTTCCACCGCCGCAAGATTGGATTCGATCAGTTGCGCAAGTCCGTCTTCGACACTGTCGGCACGCGGAAGAATGGAGTCGGCGACCCGACGCCATCCGTGGAGGGAAAAATCATTGCTGCGCGTTCGCGCGAAATCGGCGCCCGCGCGGTGCAATGCGGCCAGAGCCGCGCTCGCGGCCGCACAGTGATCTGGACGCGGGCGGCTGAGCGATAATCCGTCGAGGAACGTCAGAAGAGCAGCCGGCCGCCCCTTGATCGTTGTCGATTGCGCGCCGCTGCGCGATCGCACGGGCAGGGAACAGGCGATGCCGTGCGAGGCCAGATGCTCGAGCAGTTCCAGAAAAAACGGGAGATCCTTTGCGCTGACACGCTTTTCGTACAGCGTGAGGATGTAGGTAGCGCGATCAGTCTGCAGCAGAAAATTGGAATTCTCGACACCTTCGGCGATGCCCTTGAAGCGTCTGGGCGCTCCGATGTCGTACTCGGCGAGCATGATTCCAAGGTCGTCGAACGCGATGTCCGTATAGACGGCCACGGCGGCCTCAAATCCGAATGCTGCGCGTCAGGCGGATGTTAGGGCGTTCAGCGCACAAACGGGTGCCCTTGCGGTTTCGCCTTTGCATGTTCGATTTGCTTCGCTAGATTGCCGCGCTGTTTTCGGAGAGCTGAGCCGAGAAGTCGACTTCGGCATCAGAAATGTCAAGCAGAGGTACGGGGTTGGGTACGGCTCAAGGCATCTCCTTCGCGGGCGAAATCGCGGCATGGAAATCCCGTTTGTGGGGTGCCGCCGAAAAGCTCATGAACCATTTTTTGCACGACCGCCCCCACAATCCAGATTGATCGCTGTTCACATGCACATCTCCAACCATGGCCGCGTTTTGGCAATTCTTGTTGGGCTGGTCGCCGCGGGCTGCTCCAGCGACAAGACCGGGGACTGCCCCACGATCACCGGCATCACCGATGCGGCAATCCAGACGGTGTTTCGGCCCGGAACCACGCAGGATCCGTCGAACGTGTTGTACACGGTGGAGATCACCGCTGTCACCGGCACTTGCGACATTGACAAGAAGGAACACACCGCGGACTCCAGACTGGACGTCTCCTTCCGTGTCACGCGCCCACCGAGCGGGGGAGAGGCGCATTACACCATTCCGTATTTCGTTGCCGTTACCGTGGGCAGCGAGCGTATTCTGGCGCGGCGGAATTATTCCCTCGCCGTCGTTTTCGAACCAGGCCAGACCACGGCAACCGCAAGCGAACACGTCGAGTCGGCAACCTTGCACACCGACAAGGACAAGCAGCCCTACGATTATCAAGTGCTTGTCGGCTTGCAGCTCACCAGGGAGCAGCTCAAGTATAACCGGCAAAGCGGGCACTACGGATCATGACGCCGCTGACGGCGGAATTGTCGGCGATCGCGGGGCAGGCGTTCGCCGCGGAAGGTTTCGATTCGACGTTTGGCGCGGTGCAGGTCTCGGATCGCGGAGATCTGGCGCAGTTTCAGTGCAATGGCGCGCTGGCCGCCGGAAAGCTCGCAAAGTCGCCTCCGCGTGCCATCGCCGATCGCATTGCCGTGCGTCTGCGCAGTGAAGAGCTTTTCGCGAAAGTTGAAGTCGCCGGCCCCGGATTCCTCAACCTCGATGTGACGGACGACGCGCTCGCACGGCGTGTGGTCGCGATGACGGCCGAAGTGGGGCTGGGCGCGCCGGAAACGGGTCGGAACAAGACTCTCGTGATCGATTTTGGCGGACCCAACGTCGCCAAGCCCATGCATGTTGGCCATCTGCGCACTTCGATCATCGGCGATTCCCTGCAGCGTCTTTTCCGCGCCAATGGCTGGCGTGTGCTGAGTGACGTGCATCTCGGCGATTGGGGTTTGCCGATGGGACAACTCATTGCCGAGATTGGCCGAAGAGGTATTGCGCCCATCTACTTCGATCCGAAATTCACAGGGCCTTATCCGAAAGATTCGCCCGTTACGATGGAACAACTCGAAGAGCTCTATCCCGCAGCGGCGTCAGCCTGCAAATCCGATCCCGCACGGCTCGATGAGGCGCGCGTGGCGACGGCAGAGCTGCAGGCAGGGCGCCCAGGCTACCGCGCGTTGTGGCGCCACTTCTTTGATGTCTCCGAACAGGGTCTGAAGCGCGAGTATGCGAGCCTCGGGGTCGCATTTGATCTCTGGAAGGGCGAGGCGGATGTCGATTCGCTAATCGCGCCAATGATTGAGGACCTCAAGGCGCGCCATCTCGCGGAGTTGAGCGAGGGCGCACTCATCATTCCGGTGAGCGAGCCTGGCGACCGGAAAGAAATTCCGCCGCTAATTCTCCTGAAATCCGATGGTGCCGCGCTCTACGGGACGACGGATCTGGCCACGATCGTGGATCGTGTGCGCTCGCACGACCCCGATCTCATTCTCTACGTCGTGGACCAGCGGCAGCACATGCATTTCGAGCAGGTGTTCCGCGCGGCGCGCAAAGCTGGGCTGAATGGCAGGGCGGAACTCGAACATGCCGGTTTCGGCACCGTGAATGGTCCTGACGGCAAGCCGTTCAGGACGCGCGCGGGCGGCGTGATGAAGCTCTACGAGCTGATCGCCATGGCGACCGAGGAAGCCGCGGTGCGTCTTCAGGAACAGGGGCTTGCCGCCGAATATCCGCCAGAGGAGCGCGCGGAGATTGCCAAGGCCGTCGGGCTTGCGGCCATCAAGTTTGCGGACCTCTCGAATTTCCGAACATCCGACTACATTTTTGATCTGGCGCGCTTCACCAGGTTCGAGGGCAAGACGGGACCCTATCTGCAATACGCAGCCGTCCGGATTCAGTCGATTCTGCGTAAGGCGGACGTTGAAGGTTACGCTCGCTCGGCGCCGGCGGTCCGCTCGGTGGAAGAGCGCCGATTGCTGCTTGCGCTCGCCTCCTTAACCGACGCGATGGCAAATGCGGAAACACGGCGTGCGCCGAACGCGCTCTGCGACTATGCGTTCGTGCTCGCGCAGGAATTCAGCCGCTTTTATACGGCACATCACATCATGTCGGAGACGAACGCGGATCTGCGTGCAGCCCGGCTTGGTCTCTGCGAGCTGACGTTTCGTGTTCTTGTGAAGGTGCTCAATCTTCTCGGAATTGAAGTTCCGCCGAGAATGTAGCCGAACCCAAATGCGAAAATCTCAAGTCTCACGTCGCTTCAGAATACGGCGTAACCCCCGTCGATTACAAAGGTGTCACCGGAATGATAGGCTGAGGCGTCGCTCGCAAGATAGACGGCGATGCCCCCGAAATCTCCGGGCTTGCCCCAACGCCGCATTGGCACGCGTGAGATCACTTTCTCCTGGAAGACCGGCATGGCCTGGGCGCGCGCGGTCATGTCCGTCGCAATCCAGCCTGGCGCAATCGTGTTGGCGCGTACGCCGTAACGCGCAAGCTCGACCGCGATTCCGCGCATCATGGAAATCACGGCGCCTTTCGTCGCCGCATAGTGCTGATTGCGAGCCGCACCTTCGATGCCTGCAAGGCTCGCCACGCCGATGAGGGAGCCGCCCGCGTCGCCCGCCTTCGCGCGTTCGACCATGTGCTTGGCGGCCTCGCGCAGCGTAAAGAAAACACCTTCCTCGTTCACCGATTCGATCCGGCGGAACGACTCTGCTGTAATTTCCAGGAATGACGTTTCGGCTTTTCCAATGCCCGCATTGGCGAAGACCGAATCGAGACGTCCCATTTCGGCAATGGAAGCGCGCATGCCATCGACGACTTCGGCTTCATGTGCCACGTCGACCCGGCGCGTGAACACGCGCCGCCCGTAAGCGGAGAGCGTGGCTTTTGCTTCTGCGTTCTTTTGTTCGTTCGTGCCCCAGATGACGAGATCCGCGCCCGCCTGAGCTAGCGCCTCCGCCATCCCGAGACCGATGCCACCGTTGCCACCGGTGATGAGCGCTGCCTTCCCCGAAAGATCGAATGGAGCATACATTGCGAGACCCCCGTCTGTTCTGTTCGGCGCGCCCTACCGGCGTGTCAAATGTATTTCTGCGCTCCGTTCGATGACGCGGCGCGTTTCACTCCAGAGGTGAAGTTTCGCGATTGCGTCCAGCGAGAACCAGCGCGCATCGGCAGCATCCGAGCCGGCGGCGAGCGTTCCCGAAACGGCGCGCACCGTGAAATCGACCAGCACGAAGTGCGCGGAAGCTGCACCTGCCTCGGCGTCGAGGATGATCTCGGCAGTGTCGAGTAGGTCGACAATCTGGACATCAAGACCGGTTTCTTCGCGCACTTCGCGCAGCAATGCGGCGTGGAGGGTTTCACCGAATTCGACCTTACCGCCGGGCAAGCTCCACTCGCCGAGTCGAGGCGGTTTGGAACGGCGGATCAGCAGGATCGCTCCTTCGTCGTTCCAGACGACGGCGCCCACGCCCAGAACAATTTGGCCGGGATACTGCTCGTGGTTCATGCCTCAGCTTTGATTGTAAGATTGAAATGACGAAATTGCCATGAATCCCAAGTTTTGCACTCCCTGCCTGGCATGATAAGCGAGTACCCGCCCGCAAACCCCGCTTTGGCGTTCGCCGGGCGCCCAATGCCCAATCCGGGAAGGGAGTACTGCTGTATGCCGCGCTTCGCAGCCCTATTGGCCACGGTCCTGGCCTGTCTTGTCCTCTCACCGGCGCACGCCGCCGACGATTCGCTGAGCCAGCAGGCCAACACGGCGTATCTCGCGGCCAATGCGAAAAAGCCGGGCGTGGTCATAAGGCCGAGCGGGCTGCAGTACCGCATCATCCGTAATGGTTTCGGCAAACGGCCTGGTGCCCTCGATTCGGTCGACGTCTACTACAAGGGCAGTCTTATCAATGGCACGGTATTCGACCAGACCGAGCCCGGACTGCCGGCCAAGTTCGTCGTCAACAAGCTGGTTCCAGGCTGGACAGAAGCTCTCGAAATCATGAAGGAAGGCGATCATTGGGAGTTGGTGATTCCGGCCGGTCTTGGTTATGGCTCGCGGGGTGCCGGCGGCGTTATCCCGCCGAACCAGACGCTCGTCTTCGATCTGGAGCTGGTAAAGGTCACGCCCCCTCCCAAGGACGAGGGACAGGATCAGAATTCTCAATAGCGGCGGGCCGCGCCTTTTTTGGCGCGGCCGCACAAATCGTCCGCAACCGTGTTATGATGAAATCGAATGGCGACGACTTCGTCGTCTGCGGCGTTTAGAGCGATGAGCGAGCGGGAGCTGAGTCCGGCATGATCGCGATAAGGCGCCGCGGTCTCTCGCGCGGGAATGTGCGCATTGCCATAGCGCTGCTGCTTGTTGTCGGCGCAAGCGCCCTTTTTTGGGCGAGCCAGGACTACGCAGTCATCGCGCCCGACTGGGACGGCCAGGTCCGCGGTATTGCCTACAATCCCAGCCATCTTTTCACCAAGAAGGATCACGACTGGACCTCGCCCGAGCAGATCGACCGGGACTTGGCCCAGATCTCGCAGATTACCGCACGGGTGCGGACCTATACCGTCGCCAACGGCCTGGATCGGGTGCCCGAGATCGCCCGCCGCTACGGCATGACGGTGTCGCTAGGCCTGTGGATCGGGCCCGATCTCGAAGAGAATGAAAAGGAGATCGACAAGGGCATCCGGGTGGCGCTCGCCAATCGGCGGGTGGTCGATCGTGTTTTTGTGGGCAACGAAGCCATTCTCTTTGGCTATGTCGGCGCCGATCAGCTGAACGAATACATTCGCCGCGTACGCGCCGCCCTGCCCAACCGCATCAAGGTCTCCACAGCCGAGACGTGGTCGCAATGGCTGCTCAATCCCGAGATCGGCCAGTATGTTGATTTCGTAACCGTCCATCTCCTCCCTTATTGGGAGGGCGTGCCCGTTCACCGCTCGCTCGGTTCCCTGCAGCGGTTCTACGCCGACGTACAGGAAGAATTTCCCGACAAGCCGATCGTCATCGGAGAGGTTGGCTGGCCCTCGGCCGGACGCGCGCACAAGGCCGCCGAAGCGTCGCCGGCCGAACAGGCCTATTTCATCCGCGGATTCGTCCAGCTCGCGCTGGAGAAGGGCTACGACTACTATCTCCTCGAGGCCTACGACCAGCCTTGGAAGGGTAGTCATGAGGGCGCCGTTGGCGCTTATTGGGGCCTCTTCGACGCGAATGGCGATCCAAAGTTCTCTTTTACGGGAATGTTGCGCTCGTTCCCGGCCTGGCGAAGCTACGCGTCCGGGGCGGCATCGTTGTCGCTGCTTCTGGGCCTTCTCATTCTCGGCCGAATGCCCCGGGTTCGACAGCCCGGGTATATCGTCATGGGTGCGCTGGTCGGTTTCGTCTCCACCGGACTGCTCGTGCTGCTCGATGCGAGCACGCTCGAATACATCCAGCCGAGCGACCTTGCCATGACCCTGGCGATGATCCCCCTGGTGCTACTTGCCGCCGCCGTCATCCTCACCGAGGGCATCGAGCTCGCCTCAACCCTGTGGCGCGTCGAGCGGCGGGTGTTGCGCGCCGCCATTCCGCAGCGGCAGCCCCGGATATCCGTTCACGTTCCCTGCTACAATGAGCCTTCCGCGATGCTAATCGCAACGCTGGACGCGCTTTCGCATCTGGATTACGACAATTTCGAAGTCGTCGTGCTCGACAACAATACGGTCGATGCCGAAGTTTGGCGGCCTGTCGAGGCGCATTGCGAGGAGCTCGGCCAAAGATTTCATTTTCATCATCTGGAAGGGGTGAAAGGCTTCAAGGCGGGAGCTCTCAACGAAGCATTGCGGCTGAGCGATAGACAGGCAGACTACATTGCCGTCATCGACAGCGACTACCAGGTGGAGCACTACTGGCTTCGCCGCGCGTTGCCCTTCTTCGCCTCACCGAAAGTGGCGCTGGTTCAGGGACCGCAGGATTATCGCGACGGTAGCACAAGCGTATTCAAGAAGATGTGCTTCGAGGAATATCGCGGCTTCTTTCATATCGGTATGGTGGAGAGAAACGAGCACGATGCGATCATCCAGCACGGCACGATGACGATCGTTCGCAGGGACGTTCTCGAAAGCGTGGGCGGATGGAGCACCTGGTGCATAACCGAAGATACCGAACTCGGGCTAAAACTTTTCGAAGCGGGCTACAGCGCGGCCTACATACCGCAGAGCATGGGCAAAGGCCTTACGCCGGACACGCTTGGCGCCTTCATGAGCCAGCGCCACCGTTGGGTCTATGGGGCGATGCAGATCATGAAGCGCCATGCGCGAGCGATATTCCTCGGCCGCAGCGCACTGACGTGGGAGCAGCGCTACCAGTTTCTCTGCGGCTGGCTGCCGTGGATTTCCGATGGGCTGGGATTGATCGTGACGTTGTTCGCGTTGATCTGGACGGCGATGATGACGATTGCTCCCAACTATTTCGATGTGCCGATGGGGGCGCTTTCGGCAGCTGCCATCGCTCTTTTCGGCGCCAAGACGCTGAAGACGTTGCTGCTCTATCCCCAGAAGGTCGGGTCGGGCATGTATGGTGCGGTCCTGGCCTCGACGGCCGGACTTGCGCTGACACACACGGTCGGCAAGGCAGTGCTTGCCGGAATATTCACGTCGCGGAAACCCTTCCTGCGAACGCCGAAATGCCAGAACCCCGCTATTCTCAAGGAAGTACTACGCCTCACCTGGCAGGAAACCAGCCTGTTTGCGCTATGCGTTCTGGCCACGATGGCGATGATGTTCGTGCGCGGATTCGACGATACGGCATCCACGCTTTGGACAACCATGCTGGCAATCCAGAGCCTGCCATACGCGGCCACGCTTATTACCGCTTGCGTGAGCGCGGCCTCGTACCGTCAGATCGCCAAATCGCCCCAGCTGAATCTGATTGCCGCCGCCAGGGCAACGGCCGTAGAACCGGTGCTGACAAAAGCGGCGTAGTTTCGCGTGCATTCGCTCCAGCGATTAGCGTGGTTTCTTAAGTCTGCAGCACTTTTCCCGGATTCAATATGTTGTTGGGATCGAGAGTCCGTTTCAGCGTGCGCATGACGTCCAGTTCCGTGGCACCCTTGTAACGGACGATTTCATCGCGCTTCATGACGCCAATTCCATGTTCTGCGCTGATCGAACCGCCGAAACCATGGGTGATATCGTGCACGACGCGTGAAACTTCATCCCATCGGGACAGAAATTGCGCATCGCCTGCCCCCTTCGGCGCGCTGAAGTTGAAATGTATGTTGCCGTCTCCGATGTGCCCGAAGGACACCGGTCTGACCTCCGGAATCAACGCTTCGACGGCGGCGATGCCTTGCGCAAGAAACGCCGGGATCGCGCGCACGGGAATGGAAATGTCGTGCTTGATCGATGCGCCCTCGAGTTTCTGCGCTTCTGACATGCTTTCGCGCAACCGCCACAGGGCGGCGCGCTGGTTCTCACTGGACGCCAATGTTGCATCCGTGACCAGACCGGAATGGAGGGCGGCGGACAAGGCGTGCTCGACAATTGGCCGCAGCGGAATCGCGGACGGACTCTCCGCTTCTACCAGCACGTACCAGGGCGAAGGGGTGGTGAGCGGATCCCGTGTCTGAGGAATGTGCGCGAGTACCAGTTCGAGTCCGATGCGGGGAAGGAGCTCGAAGGCGGAGATCATGCCGCCAGTCTCATTTTGAAGCAGACGCAATAATTCCACTGCCGCATTGGCATTGCGCACGGCAACGAACGCCGTTTCGCGGGTCACGGGTTTCGGGGAAAGTTTTAGCGCTGCGGCGGTGATTACGCCCAATGTGCCCTCTGCGCCAATGAAGAGCTGTTTCAAGTCGTAGCCCGTGTTGTCCTTGTGGAGGACGCGCAGCAAGTCGAGCACGCGTCCGTCGGCCAGGACGACTTCGACGCCCAGCACGAGCTGGCGTGCGGACCCGTAACGCAGAACGTTGGTCCCCCCAGCGTTGGTCGAAAGATTGCCTCCCAGCGTGGCCGAGCCCTCGGCGGCAAGGCTCAGGGGAAAGTACGCGCCGGAGCCGCTGACGGCGCGCTGAAAGTCGCCCAGTACGACGCCCGCCTCTGCGATGGCGGTCATGTCATCGACGTCGATATTGCGAATGCCGTTCATTCGCCCAAGGTAGAGCAGTATCTCGCCATTCAAGGGGATTTGAGCTCCGACGAGTCCGGTGTTGCCTCCCTGTGGTACCACCGGCGTGCGGGTTTCATTGCAAATGGATAAAATTGCGGCAATTTCCGCCGATGTTCGCGGCTTCAGCATCAGCGGTGTGCAACCACGGTATTTCCCGCGCCATTCGGTGAGATGCGGCTTCAGTTCCGAAACGTCATCGCTGAAGCCATCTGGTCCGGCGGCTTGTTTGAGTCGCTCGATTGTTTCAGCCGAAGCTGTCATCGTTCAGCCATTCCTCCCCGCCGCGGCGCGGCGGAGACGATCGTTGATTGCCTCGCCCAAGTCATGCTCGGGGATGGGCATGACCGCGATGCAACGACAGCCCGATGCGTCGAGTTCTCGAAGCATCGCAAAGAGATTGGCCGCCGCTTCCCGGACATCGGCGGACGGGCTGAGATTGCGGATCAGCTGCACGCTCATCGGTACCTCTGGACCGAACGCGAGCAAGGCTTCTCCGCAATGCACTGTCTGCGCGTCAAGACGCAGCTCGGCGCGTGGCGCATAGTGGCTGGTCATTTGTCCCGGAGAGACGATGGTTTCGCCAGTGGAAGCGTGAAGTCTTCCAACCAGCGCTTCGATTTTTGCGCGCGGCAGCGCTCCCGGCCGCAGAAGCAGCGGTCCGAATTCGGCGAAGCCGACAATAGCGGATTCAATACCCAAGCCGGCGGCGCCGTCGTCGAGCACAAGGTCCACTGACCCGCCAAGACTTTCGGCCACATGTGCTGCAGTCGTCGGGCTGACGCTTCCGGAGGGATTGGCGCTCGGTGCTGCGATCGCCAGTCCGGATTCGTGCAGGAGAAGGTGCGCCGTGGGGTGAGAAGGAACGCGCAGGGCAATGGAGTCGAGGCCGGCACTGGCCAGAAGGGAAATGCGCGCGCGTGGACGTCGCGGTAACACCATCGTCAATGGCCCCGGCCAGAACGCCTCTGCCAGGGATTGAGCTTGAGCGTTGAAGTCCGCGAACTCGCGCGCGTGTTGGAGATTTCGCACGTGAACGATCAGAGGATTGAACCGCGGCCGTCTTTTTGCTGCGAAGATGGCGGCTACGGCCTCATCATTGGCAGCGTTGGCGCCGAGCCCGTACACCGTCTCGGTGGGAAATGCGACGAGGCCGCCCCGGCGCAGAATCGCGGCGGCGCGCGCGATTGATTCGGCATTTGCCTTCTGAACGCTTGTGCTCACATCGGCACAAGCCGCGTGTTCCTCGCGCGCGTTCCGCAATATCTATTGTGTCGCAGTAAGATCGACATAAATCGAAACGTCGTGTGAAACCGGCGAAGGGGCAGACCATGTGCCGTTGCCCACTCCAAAATCTGTTCGAAGCACATGGGTCGATCCGGTCACATGGGCCGTGCGTCCGGAAATAGCAAGCGTGAAGGGCAATTCAATATCACGCAAAATGCCGTGAAGCGAAAGCACGCCCTCCGCCAGATAATTGTGGGCGGATTTGTGGACGAAACGCTTTGAAGCGAATCGGGCGATAGGGAATTTCGACGTATTAAATCCCTGTGCGCCTGTTAGCCCGCTGTCGAAATCGGGCTCATCCGATCTCTCGCTGGCGAGATCGATCGTTACAACGGCTTTTCCATGCACGGGGTCGGTCGGATCGAAATCGATATCCGCGTTCCATCGCGCAAAGGATCCGGAGAATGGCTCGTTGCTCCACTGGACGGTAAATCCAAGACGGCTTTTTGCGTAGTCCACCGTCCAGTGGGCGGCGTGTGCTGGAACAGCCGCAAGAATGTCAGTCACAAAGATCGCAAGAAATATACGCCTCATGTTTCTCTCGCAATCTGCGCTCCGGGCAGCATGCGGCGCAGCACATCCTCACCGCGCCAGTGATGGTAGAGCGCACCCGCCACATGAATCGGGATGAGAAGGATCGCCGAGAACGCGAGATAGATATGCAGGAATGCGAATTCATGCTGAAGAGGTCTTTTCTGGGCGCGCGGCAGGTCGGCGAGGAACGGAATGTGCGGCCAATGGAAGGTGCCGAAATAGCTGGTCGGCAGGCCCAGCGGCGAGGCGGATACAAGCGCCCACCCCGTAAGCGGAATGGCAATAATCAGAAAATAAAGAAGGAAGTGCGTTGCGTGCGCCGCCGCTCTCAGCCAGGGTCTCATCGACGAGGGGAGCGGCGGAACCGGATTGACGAGCCGCCAACCCAGCCTGACGAGGCTCAGGACGAGAACGCTCAAGCCCACCGATTTGTGGAACTGAACGACTGCAAATCGTGCCGGGTCCTGATCCGACAATATCTGTACCATGTAGAGTCCGAGACAGATATTCAGGATGACTGCACCCGCAACAAGCCAGTGAAGCGCCATCGCAACGTTTCCGTAGCGTGCGCGCGTGTTGGCGAACGCCATGTCTAGCTTTTCTGCTGGTCGAACATCGCTTCAATGATCAGATGGACATCGTCACTGACATACATCGACCAACTCATCGTGTTCAGGCTGAAATCGCTGCGACGGATGGTTGCCGTAGCGCGAAAACCCAGCGCATAGCCATCGCCCGTCGGGTTCTGTTCGCCGCCGTTGAAGGTAACATCGAGCGTCACGGGCTTTGTGACGTTTCTGATCGTGAGCAGTCCTGCGACGCGGCCGGTATCCGGCCCGGTGCGCGTGACTGCGGTGGATTTGAAGTTCGCTGTTGGAAATTGTTGGGAATTGAAGACCGACGGTCCCTTCAATTCGCCGGTCAGGCGATCGCTCGGCGTATCGACACTGCTCGTGTCGATCGTGATCGAGAGAGAACTGCGTTCCGGTTGGTTCCCATCATAATTGAGTGTGCCAGAGACCTTGTCGAACCGTCCATAATAGTCAGTGAGCCCTAAATGGAGGATCGAGAACAGCATTTGTGTGTGGCCATGAGGATCTACTTCGTACGCACCGTTCGGCGCGCGGACCGGATCCTTGGAAACACTCTGGGCAGCAACCGGAAACATGGCCGAGAGGAGAAACCCCAACGACAGAACCGTCATTGCAATTCGGCGCATCTATGATTTCCTCGTATGCCGGCGGGTCGCCGCGGTGGCATTGGAATGACGAGCATCAGGGCCCAATTATTCCCAAACGGCTTGACGGACATCAAGCGTGCCGCATAGTCGTTCTGATCGGTTTTCAGTGAGGGCGTTGCGTGTCGGAGAACGGGCCTCCGGTCCGGCCGGGCCGGAATTTGGACTATCCATTCACGGCGCGACCGGAGCTTGGGGAAACACTGGTCGTAGCGCCCGGCGTCCATTGGGTGCGCATGCGGCTACCGTTCCAGCTTAATCACATCAATATGTGGCTGCTGGAAGACGAGGGCGGCTGGACGATCGTCGACACGGGGATTCGCGACGAGTCGACGGCCGAGGCGTGGAAGAAGCTGTTCGCGGACGTGATGGAAGATCGTCCGGTGCGGCGCGTAATCGTCACGCATCTTCATCCCGACCATGTCGGGCTGGCCGGCTGGCTGGTGCGCCGGTTTGACGTCGATTTGTGGATGTCGCGAACCGATTATCTCATGTGCCGCAACCTCGTTGCGGACACTGGCCAGGAAGCACCCGAAGAGGGCATGCGGTTTTATCGGGCGGCCGGGTTTCCTGACGAGGCACTTGCGGACTATCGCTCACGGTTTGGCGGATTCGGGCGCGGCGTCTCCAGGCTGCCCAATTCATACCGGCGAATTCGTGACGGCGACCAGATCGCGATCGGCTCACGCATCTGGGAAGTCGTGGTGGGGCGCGGACACGCGCCGGAGCATGCCTGCCTCTGGTGCAAAGAAGACAAGCTGTTCATTTCCGGCGACCAGATATTGCCGCGCATATCATCCAATGTGAGCGTCTTTCCCACCGAGCCTGAAGCGAATCCTTTGCAGGACTGGCTCGATTCCTGCGCGAAGTTGAAGCGCCTCCTGCCGTCGGACGTGCTTGTCCTGCCGTCTCATAACGAGCCGTTTCGCGGCGCGCCTGCCCGGCTGACGGAGCTTATCGGCGAGCATGAATGGAACATGGAGAGGCTTGTCGAATTGTGCGCCGAGCCTCAGCGGGCAATCGATTGTTTCGCCGCCCTCTTTCGGAGCCGTATCACCAGCGGAAACTATCTGATGGCAACGGGCGAAAGCGTCGCGCATCTCAATTGTCTGCGTGCGCGCGGAATCATCTCGCGAAGCGCCGATGCGTCGGGCATCGATTTCTACGCACGGTGCTAGAATTGCCCCCGACGATCAGAGTGCAGCGCGCTCGACGCGAGCGAACAGATGCACAAGAGCCGCAGCAGCCTTCGCCTCTGTCGCGTGAATCGTGGCCTGCATCATGACGGCAGCCTGATAATGGGCATCCTGCATCGGATGGCGCGATGCCTGCAGCGCACCGCAAGTTACCGCAATCACGACAGCAAGCGCGAAGATCGACACTTTCATCACATAGTAGCGGCGATCCATGTTCGCCTCCCGCAACGCTGAATCAAAACTTGGCACGAAATCGAGCAAATGGCCAATCAACATCAGGTGAATTTGGCAGAAAAGGTCTCAGAGTGACTACCAGGCCACGATTTGTACACTCGCCGACGCGCTGCCTTCTCTTTGCGGTTGTGGCCATCGGCGAAGCCGCGATTTCGAACGCCGAAGTCGACGCTTCCTGTACCTCCAACTTCGAACGCTCGCACGCACGCGTGACGGCGATCACGAAAAACGGCGTTCTCGCGCTCGCGGATGGCCGCACGGCGCATCTTGAGAGTGTCCTGCTGCCAGCCGGGCCCCTCGATCATGCGCCGGACTTGCCGGCCGGGCTGGCCATATCGGAGCTGGGCAAGCTTGTTTCAGGGCGAGAGGTCGTCTTGGCGACGGCAGCGCCAGTGCAAGACCGTTACGGACGCTTGCGCGCGCAGATCTTCGTGGAGGATGGTCCGCGCGAATTCTGGCTCCAGCTCGCGCTTTTGCAGCGGGGCCTGGCACGCGTCTCGATCGCGCCCGACAGGCGCGAATGCGCCCGGGATCTCTACACGGCCGAAGGAGATGCGCGGGCCCGAAAGATCGGGATATGGGCGGAGCGCGCCTACGGCGTCCGGACACCCGCTCAAGCTGCCGACGCAATCGGGACGTTCCAGATCGTCCAAGGGCGAGTTGTCTCTGCGACCAGAAGAGGTGGGCGGGTGTATCTCGACTTTCCAGTCGATACGGCCAACAAATTCGCCGCAACGATTTCACCGGGCGACCTGAAGGCCTTCCGGCAAACGGGCGTCGATCCCCTCAGTTACGCGGGTCACACCTTGCGCGTTCGGGGCTGGGTCGAGCGCCACATTCGCGCGGAGATTGAGATTGCGATTCCCGAGGACATCGAGATGATCGAAGACGCCAAGCCGCCGGTCTAGCGGCGCAATCCGCGCGAGGCGTCAGGCGGCCTTTTTGAGAAGTACGGTTTCCACGCGCTTGACCGCGGCCTGCTCGTCTATGCGTTCGACGGCGGCGACCTCCCGAGCCATCCGCGCGAGAGCCGCTTCGTATAGCTGCCGCTCCGAATAGGACTGCTCGGGTTGGCCGCTCGCGCGATGCAAATCGCGAACGACCTCCGCGATGGAGACCAGATCGCCTGAATTGATCTTGGCTTCGTACTCCTGCGCCCGTCGGCTCCACATGGTCCGCTTGATGCGGGCACGCCCTTTGAGCGTATTGAGGGCGGTGGCCACGACATCGGGAGAAGAAAGTTTGCGCATCCCGACCGCCTTGGCCTTCGCGGTGGGCACGCGCAACGTCATCTTGTCCTTGTCGAAATTGATGACGAACAGTTCCAGTTTGGCTCCGGCGACCTCTTGCTCCTCTACCCGCGTGATGCGGCCCACGCCGTGGGTAGGGTAGACAACGTGATCATTCGCCTTGAAGTCGAGCTTTCTGTTCGAGTTCGCGGGAATCTTCTTCTTGGACGGCGTCATTTCTTCATTCGTTTTGAACATCACGCACCCTTCGGATTTCAGCTTGGCAACACCCGGCAATTTCGCTGCATCGCAAAACGTTCCCGCTTCCTCGGATCGGCAACTATCGGCCCGTAAATCGTGGAAGAGGCGGGTTCCGGGTAGCCTTTCCCAAGGACGCAATGCGCCCTCCATGCCGACAGATTACCCTAGCACGAGAGTCGGTATTTGTGAAGCCGAAATCAGCCAACCTTTTGAAATATCGTCATTTCTGGCTGAAATGTTAGAATTGATCAATTAATTCACGAAGTTGATGCACGCGAACGCGACCCGAGCGGCCAACCCCGGGGCGGGGACGGGCGTTGCCTTTACGCGCCAGAACCGGGTTTTTCGCTGAAATAGGTCTCGTACTTTTGGCCGACCTGGTCAAATTCCTTGGCATCTGCGGGCGGCGTGCCTTTTTGGGTGATGTTGGGCCACGTTTTTGCATATTCCGCATTCAACGAGAGCCACCGCTCAAGCCCGCTTTCGGTGTCAGCCTTAATGGCCTCCACCGGGCATTCAGGTTCGCAGACTCCACAGTCGATGCACACATCGGGATCGATCACGAGCATGTTTTCGCCTTCGTAGAAGCAATCGACCGGACAGACCTCTACGCAGTCCATGTATTTGCACTTGATGCAGGCTTCGACGACGACGTAAGTCATGACGTGCTCCTAAGGCGCTGCAACGCGCGCGCCCAGCCGTCCATTAGGACGCCGGGGCAGGGGGATCAAGAAGGCTCGGGCAGAATCTTGTAGAGCCTCTGGCCCTCGGCGGCGCTCGAGCGCCGTGCGACGATTCCCTCGATTCGCACCGCCAATATTTCACGGCCGCGCGGCAAGGTCACGACGTCGCCGGGACGAACGTCGGCGCAGGGCTTTTGGACGCGTACACCGTTCAACCGGATAAGCCCCGATGATGCAGCTTCTTGCGCCCTCGCGCGAGAGCGGTAGAAACGTGCGTGCCAAAGCCATTTGTCGATGCGAACGTGCTCGCCCATCGGTTTAGTCTGCTGCAATCAAGGCGGCCAGTTCGGCAAAAGGCGAATCCGGGAACCGCGAATCGGAGATGTTCTTAGCGCCAATCCCACTCCGGAGTTGGCGCGGACGTTGTCGCCGCCAAACGCTGACGCCTGAGGCGACCTCCCCGACAGGGGTTCGAGTCCAGCCCATGTTCGCCAGGATGTCATCCAGTTCTTCAACGCTTGTGCCAAGAAGAGAAACGAGATTTGGCTGGACGGTTTTCGCGGTCGCTCCATCTCGCGCCGCCCTCTCCAGCAGCGTTTCCAGACGTTCGATGATGTCGAGTCGAACGGCGCGGGAGCCCATGCGGCGAAACCCAGCCGCCGCGAGAAACCCCTCCGGCTGCCATCCTTCAGGTTCGCAGGATGTCAGTCCCGCAGCGGGTGGAGCGGGAATCCGCCTCTGTCCCGTCCAAACGCACCATAGCAGTGCGAGCAGCCCGGCTGCATCCGGACGCAGCAGGCGAGGCAGAAAAATGGAATGGCGGCCGAAATGCACGCCATAGCGTCGCAGCGCATTCTGAGCAGGCTGCAAGTCCGGCGGCAGGATCGCGAGCCGTCGCTCAAGCGAGCCGAAACCCTCGCAAAGCTGGTGGGCGATGCCGCGAGCCGGCGCAGGAAGCGCATGGGGGGTACCGGATTTCGCATCGGCGCCATCGCGCAACGCAGCCAACGGTGCGAGGCGTGCTTCCGTCCATCCGGAAAGCCATGCATTCAAGCGCGCCGCAATCGCCTCTCGAAAATCGTTTCTCAGTTCTTCGTCGCAGACGAGAACAAGGCCGGGATCCAGCGCTGCGTTGCCGCGCACGAGGTTTGCGACCACGGCCCCGTCCCACCAGATGCGTCCATGTTCGCTGAGACTGAAGTCAGAATCGCCGGCCATCGCCAGCCGCCGGGCCCGTTCGGCATACGCAACTTCAAGGCCTTTCAGAGCCGCCGCCCTCAAAGTACGCGGGTGGATTCCATCGGCGCGTGGATCGGGCAAGAAATGAAATCCTTCCAGCTTGCCGATCGATTCTCCTTCGATCAGCACCGCGCCGGAATCGTCGAACCGCAATTGGACCACGTCCTCGTCGCGCAAGCTGCGCAAGAGTATCGCCGTCCGCCGGTCCACGAAGCGCTGGGTAAGCGTGTCGTGCAGCGCGTCGGACAGTCGATCTTCGACGGCGCGTGTTTGCTCCTGCCAGTGGGCGGCATCTCTCACCCAGCCAGGACGATGCGCGGCGTAGGTCCACGTCCTTATCTGTGCCAATCGCCCGGAGAGGGTTGCGACATCGCCCTCGACGTCGTCGAGTCTTGCGATGTGACGGGCAAGCCAGTCTTGGGGCAGAGCGGCTTCCGCGCTCATCAGGTGGCGATAGATCGATTCGACGAAACGGGCGTGGTCATCGACGGAGAGCTTACGGAAATCCGGCAGCTGACAGGCCTCCCACAACAATTTCACGGCTGCGGGCGCACAGGCCATCTGCGCGATCTCATCGCGCCCGGCGAGGAGGCGTAGACAGGCGAGATCCATTGCCGGACGCGCTCTGGTGAGACCGCGTTGCGGCGGAGCCATTTCGAGGCAATCGGTCAATGTCTTGAGCGAGCGAAAACTGAGCGCCGTGTTGCGCCATTGAAGGTGCCGGACGGGTTCATAGCGATGACCTTCGACGCGGGCGATCGTCTCGTTTTGAATTGGTTCACACTCGGAGGTCAAGCCGAACGTGCCGTCATTCATGTGGCGCCCCGCCCGGCCCGCAATCTGGCCGAGTTCGTCAGGACGCAGTGCGCGAGTCCCGACGCCGTCGAATTTTTCCGACGCGGCAAAAGCGATGTGATCGATGTCCATGTTGAGGCCCATTCCGATCGCATCGGTGGCAACGAGAAAATCCACCTCGCCGGACTGGTAGAGCGCCACCTGCGCATTGCGCGTTCGCGGGCTCAGTGCTCCCAGCACAACGGCAGCTCCTCCCCTCTGACGTCGTACCAAGTCCGCGATGCCGTATACGTCCTCGGCGGAGAATGCGACGATCGCCGAGCGTCTCGGTAGGCGCGTAAGCTTTCTGTGGCCGGTGAAGGCAAGATCGGAGAACCGCGGCCGCGTCACGAAAACGGTTTCGGGCACAAAACGCTTGATCGCGCCGCGCATCGTTTCTGCACCGAGGAAGATCGTCTCATGCTCGCCTCGTGCATGGAAGAGCCGGTCGGTGAATACATGTCCGCGTTCCATGTCTGCGGAAAGCTGGATTTCGTCCACGGCGAGAAAGTCCGTACGCAGATCGATGGGCATCGCTTCCGCCGTGCAGACAAAGTAGCGGGCTTGGGCGGGCACGATCTTTTCTTCGCCAGTTACCAGCGCGGCGACTTGCGCGCCCTTGATCCGGACCACCTTGTCGAAAATTTCGCGTGCCAAAAGCCGCAGCGGCAATCCCATCATGCCGGAACGGTGAGCGAGCATCCGCTCAAGCGCGAAATGCGTCTTGCCGGTATTGGTGGGGCCCAGAACCGCGCTGACCCGAACGCCCGCATCCGAACGAGTCGCACCGCGGGCCGCGTGCTTTGCGGTCATCGCCGTTCGAACATCGGGTGTTCGGTTTCGGCTTGCAAGGGCGGGTTTTGGAGGTTTGAACCGCGCGCCGGACTGAAGGCGTCTGCGGGGGCCTTGCCACGTCCCTTTTTCGATCCGTGCTCAGAAAAAGGAAAAATCAGACATAGGCGCTTCTCAAATGACGTGGTTATGCCGCCCCGGCGCCTGACTTCAGCACCCCGAATGTTCTTGTGCATAGGCTGTGGGAAGGTCTGTGGACGATTGGGAGGCAACACGAACACGGCATGAACATACAATGTCCGAATCGCTAACAGAATCAATATCGTGATTTGTTCTCATACTCGAACTCGTATGTCAAGTGCAGCCACGCCACCAGATGATGCGTGACGGTCAAGGCCTTGCCCGCTTTTCGCTCCGAGAGTCCATATGCTCCGTAGACAGAGAATTTGATAAAGGATCAGTGACGATCGGGTGACAGACGTGGTGCTTGCCGGAGAAGTCACGCCTGCGCTACTTCGCCACCTGAAGGAGAGCCGCATGAAAGGTACCGAACCCAGGGCGTGGGCCGCGCTGGCCGCAACGGAATTGAAGGATCGGTCGCCAGACGATCTGATTTGGCGAGCGCCCGAGGGGTTCGACGTGAAGCCGCTTTACACGGCAGCCGATCTCGAAGGGCTCGAGGCTGTGGACAGTTTGCCGGGGGTCGCGCCTTTCCTGCGCGGCGTTCGTGCGACCATGTACGCGGGCCGTTCCTGGACAATTCGTCAGTATGCGGGATTTTCTACCGCCGAAGAATCGAACGCATTCTACCAGAAAAACCTTGCGGCGGGCCAAATGGGTCTGTCGATCGCTTTCGATCTCCCCACGCATCGCGGCTACGACAGCGATCATCCGCGCGTAGCGGGCGACGTGGGCAAGGCGGGTGTGGCCATCGACAGCGTCGAAGACATGAAAATTCTGTTCGCCGGAATTCCACTCGACCGGATGTCCGTGTCGATGACGATGAACGGCGCGGTCATTCCGGTGCTCGCGAATTTCATCGTGGCGGCCGAGGAATCGGGCGTGGCGCCAGAAAAACTGTCCGGCACAATTCAGAACGATATCCTCAAGGAGTTCATGGTCCGCAATACCTATATTTATCCGCCTGAGCCCTCGATGCGCATTGTGGCCGACATCATTGCTTTTACCGCTCGTCGAATGCCCAAATTCAATTCCATTTCGATTTCCGGCTATCACATGCACGAGGCGGGTGCGACTGCGGTGCAGGAACTCGCATTCACGCTCGCCGACGGCATGGAATATGTGCGTTCCGCACTGGCCAGAGGCCTCGACATCGATGCGTTCGCGCCCAGGCTCTCTTTCTTCTTCGGCATTGGCATGAACTTCTTCATGGAGATCGCGAAGTTGCGCGCCGCGCGGCTTCTGTGGTCGGGAATCATGAGCGGCTTTCAGGCAAAGAAACCCGATTCCCTGATGCTCCGGACGCATTGCCAGACTTCGGGCGTCTCGCTGACTGCACAGGATCCCTACAACAATATTGTACGCACGGCATACGAAGCGCTTGCCGCCGTGCTGGGCGGCACGCAATCGCTACACACCAATGCTTTCGACGAAGCTATTGCGCTGCCGTCGGAGATTTCCGCCCGGGTTGCGCGCAACACGCAGCTGATCCTGCAGCACGAAAGCCAGGTGACGCGGACCGTAGACCCGTTGGGCGGCTCCTACTATGTCGAGGCGTTGACCCATTCGCTTGCCACCCAGGCCCGGAATCTGATCGACGAAGTCGAGCGGATGGGCGGGATGACCAAGGCCACAGCCGCCGGCATCCCAAAACTGCGTATCGAGGAATCATCGGCGCGCCGACAGGCCCGCGTCGATCGGCGCGAGGATGTCATTGTCGGGGTGAACCGCTTTCAGCCTGAGCACGAAACGCCGCTCGAAACCCGCAATATCGACAATGCAACTGTCCGCGCGCAGCAGATCGCGCGTCTTACGGAAGTCAAGTCGAGCCGGAATACAAAGACGGTGGAAGCGGCACTGGACGCGCTACGAAAAGGTGCGGCCGCGGACGACAATCTTCTGGAGCTCGCGATCGATGCGGCGCGCGCGCGCGCGACGGTTGGAGAGATTTCCGACGCGATGGAATCCGTATTCGGCCGTTATCGCGCGGAAATTCGTGCCGTGTCCGGCATCTATGGGGGCGCCTATGAAGGTGACAATGAATTCGCCGTCCTTCGCGGCGAGATCGAGACTTTTGCGAGGGAGGAGGGCAGACGGCCGCGAATTCTCGTCGCGAAGATGGGACAGGATGGCCATGACCGCGGCGCGAAGATCATCGCCACCGCGTTCGCCGATCTGGGATTTGATGTCGATATAGGTCCGCTGTTCCAGACACCGGAAGAAGTTGCGAAGGATGCCATCGAAGCCGACGTGCACGTGATCGGCGTTTCGAGCCAGGCCGCTGGCCACATGACGCTCGTTCCCCAACTGATCGATTCGCTCAAGCGCGAGAAGGCGGAGGACATTCTCGTAGTCTTGGGCGGCGTCGTACCGGAGTACGATCGTGATGCTCTCAAAACAGCCGGAGTCGCGGAGATTTTCGGGCCCGGCACGAATATACCGGCCGCAGCGCGGCGGGTGCTGATGTTGATTCGCGCGCGGCATTTGCATCACGCCGCCGAATAGCACTGGCCGGTCGCCGCTCAGCCCTTCGGCGCTTCGGCGATAGTGGTGAATTTCGTGAGAGCCGCCGATACGGTTCCCCATTTCAAATGGGACCAGAGTTTGAGCGCGACCACATATCGGCCGTTGGGTGAGCGCGAGGCAGGAAAGTCGCCGAAATCTCCGTAGATGGGGGGAAACGCTGCGCCTTCCTTGAGGATTTTCGGTTTGAAACCAGCGATCTGCCGATAGTGCAATTGGCACAGATGCGCCGTGCCATGAAACAGACCGTCAGGAAGCGTCACGGGTTCGTCTTTGAAATAGGTGAATTCGATATCATATCGACGCCGGCCGTCGAAGACGGGCGCCACGGTACCGCATGGATTGGCGCGATCCGCCCTGATGCCCGACAGAATGAGCGTCACCGCACTCATGGGATCGACAGCTTCCCGCTTTTCAGAATCGGTCACCGGAAATTTCGATGTATCATACGGGGGATCTGCGAATGTCTTGATGGCGCCGTCTTCGAAGGTGACCTGTACCCGCTCTTTTTTGTCCCCACCGCGGCGGTAGAAGGAGTCGTACTGCTTGGGATCCAGCGAGTGCGGACCGATTTTGCCGTTGGCGCTTGCGTCGATGACCGCCTGCCAGAACAGATTTACGATGCCGCTGGTCTCGAAATGCGACGAAGCGGCGTATCCGGTTCCGGAAAATCGTCCTTGGTAGTTGGTTTCTCCGAACGGGATGCCCCAGAAGGCAATGCTATAGGCAACCGCGATAGAGCCCGCCGCTTGCGGCTCCGCGGCGGTCGCATCGATACTGGATGACGGCGTCGCGAGCACGGCGGCCGCAACTGCCGCAGACGCAAGCACCGAACGGATAGTTCCCATGAGCAACTCCAAAACGCTGGTAAGGTAGAAAGACAGCTGAACGTGGTGCAATCGTGACGATATCCGGCGCCGGACCCGACGTGAACGGGTTGGCGGCTTCCATTCGATCGGGAAACCGAAAGACGCTCGCGCGCGCCATTACTCTTGTGGAGTCCACGCGCGCTCCGGACCGATTGCCGGCCGAACGGCTTTTGACGGCGCTGCTTCCATCGACAGGGAACGCGATTCGCTTGGGAATCTCGGGTGCGCCCGGGGCGGGAAAATCCACGTTCATAGAGGCCCTCGGCGGACACATTACCCAAGGAGACCGCACGCTCGCAGTGCTTGCGGTCGATCCCACGTCGAGCCGTTCGGGCGGCTCGATCCTGGGGGACAAGACCCGTATGGCGGGTCTTGCGCGCAATCCCGCGGTCTTCATCCGGCCCACGCCCGCAGGTCAGACGCCTGGCGGCGTCGCGCGCCGCACGCGCGAGGCAATGCTTCTTACGGAGGCCGCTGGCTTCAATGTGGTGGTGGTCGAGACGGTTGGTGTTGGACAGTCCGAAATCGCTGTAGCCGAAATGGTTGATCTGTTCGTCCTTTTGGTCAGCCCGGGAGGCGGCGACGACCTGCAGGGCATCAAACGCGGCGCGATGGAACTCGCGGATATGGTGGTGATCACCAAGGCGGACGGTGATCTCGCCGAAGCGGCGGCCAGGGCGCTGGCCGATTTTCGCGCCGCACTTTCGCTGATGCGCCCGAAGTTCACCGATATGATGCCGCGGATCCTGAAGGTGTCTGCTGTCACGGGCGCAGGCATTGGCGAAACCTGGAATGCACTGGAGGAACTGGCGCAGCATTTGCGCAGCGCCGGCCGGCTGGCACGTCTTCGGGAGGATCAATTACGGAGCTGGTTCTGGTACGAGGTCAGGACCGTGCTGGTGGAAGCGGTTTCGACCAATCCGGCCATCGGCGATCAGGCCGCAAGGCTGGAAGCCGCGGTTGCCGCGGGAGAGGCGTTGCCCGACGCGGCCGCGCGCGATTTAATCCGCATGTTGCTTGGCCTTGACGCGATGGGGGGCCGCCCTTAAGAGAGCCGCTCTTTTCCGGCTTGAGAGGTGGGCGATGGCGCGCCGCTGTGAACTGACGGGCAAGGGCGTGATGACGGGTCATCATGTCAGCCACGCAAACAACAAGACGAAGCGCGTGTTTCGTCCAAACCTGCAAACTGTTTCGCTCGCGAGTGACGCGCTCGGACAAAGCGTCCGGCTGCGGATCAGCATGAACGCCCTGCGGTCGGTCGACCGATCCGGCGGCCTCGATGCCTTTCTGGTGCGCGCGAAAGACGGGCTTCTCTCCGAACGCGCTCTTCGCTTCAAGCGTCTTATCCTGAAGAAGCAGGCAGCCGCCTAGGCGGCTCGCGCACGCAGTCGCGAGCGGCCGGTTGAGCGGCCGTTGAATTCTTCTTCGCCAAATAGCGAGATGAGTTGGCCCGTCATGGCGCCGCCCAGCTGCTCGGCATCGACGATCGTCACCGCGCGACGATAGTATCTCGTCACGTCGTGACCGATGCCGATCGCCACGAGCTCGACCGCGGACTTCTCCTCGATATCCTCGATGACATGGCGTAAATGGCGTTCGAGATACGTCCCCGCGTTCACAGACAGCGTCGAGTCGTCCACGGGCGCGCCGTCGGAAATCACCATGAGAATGCGGCGCTGTTCGAGTCGCGCCATCAGACGCTGATGCGCCCACATCAGCGCTTCGCCGTCGATATTCTCCTTGAGCAGTCCCTCGCGCATCATCAGGCCCAGATTGCGGCGCGTACGGCGCCAGGGTTCGTCTGCGGGCTTGTAGATGATGTGCCTCAAATCGTTGAGGCGCCCGGGATGCGGAGACTTGCCCTCCGCGATCCACTTCTCGCGACTCTGCCCGCCTTTCCAGGCACGCGTGGTAAATCCCAGGATTTCAACCTTTACGCCGCAGCGCTCGAGCGTGCGCGCGAGAATGTCGGCGCACATGGCCGCGACCATGATCGGCCGGCCGCGCATCGAACCCGAATTGTCGAGCAGAAGTGTGACCACCGTGTCGCGAAAGCTCATGTCCTTTTCGCGCTTGTATGACAGCGGATACATCGGATCGACTATGATGCGCGGCAAGCGCGCGGTGTCGAGCAAGCCTTCCTCGACGTCGAACTCCCAGCTGCGGCTCTGCTGCGCGAGCAGGAGACGCTGAAGCTTATTGGCAAGACGCGCAACCACGCCCTGCATCGCCTGCAGCTGCTGATCAAGGAAGTTGCGCAGTCGCGTCAGTTCTTCGGCGTCGCAAAGGTCGGTTGCACCGACAATCTCGTCGAACTGCGTTGTATGTATGCGATAGCCCCAATCGCCCTGGCGCGAAAAAGGTTGTTCCGGCCGCCAGGGCTTTGCGCGGGCATTCTCCTCTTCAAGGTCGGAAGGTTCGGCACTCTGTTCGGCACGCATTTCGGCTGCAAGGTCGTCGCTGTCGTTGCCTTCGGAATCCCCTTGCTCGGCATCTTCGGGTTCCGGACGGCCGGGGGTGTCTGCGGTTTCGCCCCCATCTTCGGACTGCGGCTCGGCTTCGCTTGACTCGTCGCCCTTACTCTCGGACTTCTCACCGAGATCGTCTCCCATCTCGAAATCCTTGAGAATCGCGCGGGTCAGACGTGCAAACGCCTTCTGATCCCGATGGGCTTCCTCCAGTCGTGCAAGGTCCTTGCCGGCCCGTTCTTCGATCCAGCTTCGCCAGGCATCGACGGCAGGTCGCGCGCATTCGGGCGGCGGAAGACCTGTGACGCGTTCGCGAACGATCAGGCCGACAATTTCGGCAAGCGGCGCTTCGCTTCGCTCACGGGCCCTCGCAAGGGAACTTGCGCTGAGGCGTGCTTCGAGTCCGGCGGTGAGATTGGCAGCCACCCCCTCCATGGCCCGTGCGCCGATCGCCTCTACCCGCGCCTGTTCAGCCGCTTCGAATATCGCCGCCGCATCGGCAGCCTTCGGCCGGTACAACTCGTGAAGTTTGTTCTCATGATAGGCAAGGCGGAGTGCGTAAGCGTCGCCCTGGCCGCGCACTACGGCGATCTCGGACGGTGGCAGATTGCGGGACGGCAAGGGCAATCGCGCTTTCAGGCCTTTGAGCATCGAAGGCTCGGCACTGAAATTTACTTCCAGCTCGGGTTCTCCGGCGAGCGCCCGGACGGCACAGGCAACCGCCCTTTTGAATGGCTCGGCCGGAGTCTCGGACTTCATGCCACCAGGACTTTGGCGGACGATTCCGGCAATTCTTCGTTGAAGGAGCGCTGATAGAACTCGGCTACCGAGGCACGCTCGAGCTCGTCGCATTTGTTGAGGAAGGTAAGGCGGAATGCAAAACCCACATCATTGAAAATCTCAGCGTTCTCGGCCCAGGTGATGACCGTGCGCGGGCTCATTACCGTCGAGAGATCGCCATTGACGAACGCATTGCGCGTCATGTCGGCCACGCGGACCATCGCCGAAATCAGCTTCTTGCGCTCGGGCGTGCCGTAAGACGGAACTTTCGCGAGCACGATTTCGACTTCCGCATCATGAGTCAGATAGTTGAGCGTGGTTACGATATTCCAGCGATCCATTTGTCCCTGGTTGATCTGCTGCGTGCCGTGATAGAGGCCCGTGGTGTCGCCCAGGCCGATCGTGTTCGTCGTCGAGAACAAACGGAACGCGGGGTGGGGCCGGATCACGCGGTTCTGATCGAGCAGGGTCAATCGGCCCTGCACTTCGAGCACGCGCTGTATTACGAACATCACGTCGGGGCGGCCGGCGTCGTATTCGTCGAAGACGAGTGCTGTGGGATGCTGGAGTGCCCAGGGCAACAGGCCTTCGCGGAACTCCGTCACCTGCTGGCCATCGCGCAGCACGATCGCGTCCTTGCCGATCAGATCGATGCGGCTGATGTGACTGTCGAGATTGATGCGGACACAGGGCCAATTGAGGCGCGAGGCAACCTGCTCGATGTGGGTCGATTTGCCAGTCCCGTGATAGCCCTGGATCATCACGCGGCGGTTGAATGCAAAACCAGCCAGAATGGCGAGCGTCGTCTCCCGATCGAAACGATAGGCGGAGTCGCGGTCGGGAACGTACTCATTTCCACAGGAAAAGGCCGGCACTTTCATGGCCGCGTCGATGCCGAATACGGCATGCACGTCCACTTTCGTGTCGGGCGTGGCTGTGGGATCGAGGCCCTGTGTGTCTGGTATCATGGTGCGATCTGGCCTGGAACTCTTGAGGCGCACGAAGTAGCGCCCATGCGAGACGGAGGCCGCCGCTTTCAGCTCAGGCCCGATGCCCGCAGCACGCCGTAGGCCTGGATAACCCTCTTCAGCCGCTCCTCCGCACCGCGGTCGCCGCCGTTTGCGTCGGGATGAAACCGCTTCACGAGTTCCTTATACCGCGCCTTTATTTGGTGCAAGCTGGCGCCTGCTTCAAGGTTGAGCACGTCCAACGCCAACGCCTGGGGCCGTGTCAGCGGCCTCTCGGCTCGCCGTTTTTCTGCCGCCGCCGGATCACCCGAATGATCTACGAAAACCCCGTAGGTGTCACGGAAGGAACGAAAACCCGGCGCGCGGTGCAATTGCGCGGCGCGTTTGCCCAGCGGCCAGGTCGGCCGATGGCCAGTCACGGCATCGACGCGGAACGCCTCGATCTCGGCTTCACTCATGCCGTTGAAATAGTCCCAGTGTTCGTTGTGTTGGCGCGCGTGATCGAGGCAGAACCACAAATGTTCGTCGAGCCGGTCGCGGGCCTTCGGAACGCGAAACGAACCTTCGCCCTTGCAGCCCATGGCACTACAGGGCCTGGGCTCGTGAGCGCGGACCGGTCCATCCGGTTTGATGCGGATGTCCTTGCCAAACCGCGGCCGATAGCCTGCTTCGCCCATGTCGGAATTATGGGTCCGAGGAATGAAAAAACAAGAAAATGTAGCGCTTGACATTTTCTGACTTCCTGCGATGGAAAAACATGAGCATCGCCAATGAAATGCAAACAAAGCTTTCGAAGGGCCTCGCGCCAACGGAGCTTCACATCGAGGACGAAAGCGCCCATCACGCAGGTCACTCGGGTGCCCGCCCGGAAGGGGAAACCCATTTCCGCGTGCGTGTGGTTTCTAAGGTCTTCGAAGGCATGGGCCGGTTGGCGCGTCAACGCCTTATCCACGAACTCCTTTCCGAAGAACTTCGTGCGCATATTCACGCGCTTTCGATCGACGCCCGAACACCGAATGAAGCAGGTTCCACGCGCTCCTGATTTTGCCGGCTAGGCAGCGGAAGTTGCGGGCGTTTGCTGCTGGGGCGGGGTTACGCGCAGCAAGGTGATCTGATTGCGCTGGCGGCGCAGAATCTCGAACTTGAACCCATAGAACGCAAAACGCTGGCCGACTTCGGGAATCGTACGCGCCTCGTGAATAACCAGACCTGCAACCGTGGTCGCCTCTTCGTCGGGCAGATGCCAATCGAGCACGCGATTCAAATCGCGGATCGGCGTGGCGCCCTGGATCTGGAACGATCCATCGGATTGCGGGTGGATTTCCGCCTGCTCGGCGTTCCCGCGTTCATCGGGAATGCCACCGATGATTTCTTCGATGATATCTGTCAGCGTGACGACGCCCTGCAACGCACCATATTCGTCGACCACCAGGGCGAAATGCAGGCGGCGCTGGCGAAACGCACGAATTTGCTCTTCGAGTGTGGTCGTGTCGGGCACAAACCACGGCTTTTCCATCAGCGAAAGAATGTCCCAACCCGCAAACTGGCCGCGGCGCCGCGCGAACTCCCGCATGACGTCCTTGGTGCGAAGCACGCCCACAATGTTGTCTGGAGTTTCGCGCCACACAGGCACGCGCGTGTGGTTTGCGCCCATAATGCTGTCGAACAATTGCGGGGCTGGCTGCTCGGCGTCGATCGCAACCATGTTCTTGCGATGAATTGCGACATCGCCGATCGAGAGCTCGCGCAAATCCAGAATCCCGCCGAGCATGTCGCGATGCTCGCGATGCACGCCACCTTCCTTGTGCGCAAGTTCGACCGCGCCGCGAATCTCCTCGTGCGGCGGCAGGACCGGAATTCCTTCGCCTTCCTGGCGCACGCCAAAGAGGCGCAGGACGCGCCAGACCACAAACTGCACGGAGTCAACAACTGGCGCCAGGAGATTCACGACCGGCAGAAGAATGCGGCCGACGCTGAGTGCGAAGCGGTCCGTCCGCGCGATCGCGAGAGTTTTGGGCAGCACTTCGGCGAACACCAGAATGACAAAAGTCATCAGGAGTGTCGTGATGATGACGGCCGTATTGCCATAGCGCGCCGCCAGCAGCGATGTGGCCAGCGACGACGCCAGGATGTTGATGAAAGTGTTACCGAGCAAGATGGCGCCGATCATGCGCTCGCGATCGGCGAGCAGCATGTTGACCGGCCGCGCGGCGCGGGAGTTGCGCTGCTCCAGCCGATGCATGGTCGCCGGCGATACGGCGGTCAAGGCCGTCTCCGAGCCCGAAAGGAATGCCGATACGGCGAGCAGCACCATGATTGTACCGATACCTATAGCGAGAAAGCTGGCCATTACGATTACCTCTGGCGCGGACGCTTCTGCGGCGGAATCGTCGCGGAAAAGCACTTAGTCCGCAAGCACGGCACGCACGGCTTCAATCGAAACATCATCCGTCACGAAAGCCTGTCCGATTCCACGCACCAGCACGAAGACAGGGTGGCCGCCGCGAGATTTCTTGTCGTGCAACATATGGAAGAGCAGCGTGTCGGAGTCGGGGCGCGGACCGGGAATGTCGGAAATGCGGACGGGCAGCGACATGGCGCGCAGATGCCGCTCGAGTCTTTCGGTGGCGGCTGCCGGAGAAAGACCCAGAAGAGCGGACAGGCGAAATGCCAGCACCATTCCGATGGCAACGGCTTCGCCGTGAAGAAGGCGGTCCGAAAACAAGGTTGCGGCCTCGAGCGCGTGGCCGAATGTGTGACCCAGGTTGAGCAGCGCGCGGTCTCCGGCTTCGCGCTCGTCGCGGCCGACGATTCCAGCCTTGGCGCGGCAGGAATGCGCGACGGCCCGCACGAGGGCTGCCGGCTCGCCGGCGGACAATGGACCTTCTTGTGATTCTAGCCAGGCGAAGAAATCCGGGTCTCCCAATGCGCCATATTTGGCAATTTCGGCATAGCCGGCGATCAATTCGCGGCGCGGCAGCGTGGCCAGCAGCTCTGTATCGGCGATGACAATCTTCGGCTGGTGGAACAAGCCGACGAGATTCTTGCCATGGCGCGTATTGATCGCCGTCTTTCCGCCTACGGATGAATCCACCTGCGCAAGCAATGTCGTGGGGATCTGGGCATACGCTATTCCGCGCTTGATCACGCCGGCGGCAAACCCCGCAAGATCGCCAATCACGCCGCCGCCGAAGGCCACGATCAGACCATTGCGTTCGAGACCACTCTCAAGCAACAAGTCGGTGAGCCGCTCGAGCCCCTGAAAACTTTTTGCGCCCTCTCCCGGATCGAGAATTGCCGACCGCACTTCGATCCCACCATCGTCCAGCACGCTGGTCAGCCTCTTGAGATGGAGTGCGGCTACGTTGCGATCGGTCACCACGTGCACGGCTCTGCGTGCGAAAGGAGCAAGGAGCGATGCCGCGTGACCGAGCAGGCCGCGGCCCACATGCACAGAATAGCTTCGGTCTTCGAGCGAAACGGCAATCTGTTCAGTCATGGGCAGTCACCAGACTCCTTTCGGAAAGTGCCGCGAGAATGCGTTCGACCATTGCCGGGTGCGGCGAATCCTCGGCCTCGATGGTGAGGTCGGCCAGCGCATAAATCGGTTCGCGCTCGTTCAGCAGGCGATGGATGGTCTCGCGCGGGTTCCCTTGCAGCAGAAGGGGCCGCGACTGGCGCCGGATTACGCGCGCTACGAGGAGTTCGACAGGTGCCTTGAGCCAGATCGAGAATGTTTCCGCTGCGATTTGTGCCCGCGTCGCCGGATCGGTGAGCGCGCCCCCTCCCGTTGCCATAATGTGAGGGGGCTCGCGCAGCAGTCGCGCGATGACTTTGCGTTCTCCAGCCCGGAAGGCCGATTCGCCGAATCGCTCGAAAATCTCCGCAATCGCGCATCCGGCCGCTGCTTCAATTTCTACGTCTGAATCATGAAACGGCACATCAAGCCGGGCCGCCAGCCGGCGGCCAACCGAGCTCTTGCCTGCTCCCATCATCCCGACCAGCGCGATAGTGCGTCTGAGTGTACCCATAACCTCCGCGCGCGCCGGCCCTTTTTGCCGGCGGACAGTGCAATCATCTTTACATTCGCCACACAGCTCCTGCAAAACGGGGCGTCGCATTGGACAGGTGTGAAATGGGTTGGAGTGCGCGCATCGCGATCGGGGTTCTGGTGCTGCTTTTTCTGGCTGCCGGAGCGCTTGCCATTTATGCGGGGACGCTATCCCCGCCCCATCGGACCTATCAGCAGGTTCTGTCGAACGACCGGTTTCCGAGCTGAACCCGGTAGCCTCTGAACGTCCTGCCTTCCCGGATGACAATGTGATCCTGCCTGGCAAGACGTTCGCTCTCGCGATCCTGCCAGTGCTCGCATATCGTCGGGGCGAGTCTCCCGCGCCGGCTCCGTGAGGCGTATTTGGCAGGCATTGAAGCGTTTCTCGACATGATGAGCGCAGAGAGGGGCGCCAGCCGCAACACGCTTGAAGCGTATCGGCGCGATCTGCTGGCCTTTGAAACTCATCTAGCGCGCCAGGGGCTGTCGGGAAACAAAGCGACGCGAGAGCACGTCAAGGGATATCTCGCCCATCTGGCGGCCCAAGGGAGCGCCGCCAGTTCGCAGGCCCGCCGGCTATCCACGTTGCGTCAGTATTATGCCTTTCTTTATGCGGAGGGGCGGCGAACCGACGATCCAACGTCCGCCATAGATTCGCCGAGGCGCGCGCAACCTTTGCCGAAAATCCTCTCAAGCGAGGAAGTATCGGCGTTGATCGAGGCTGCGCGACGGGAAGCGGACGAATCTGCCGCGGGCCGCCGTCTGCTCTGCATGTTGGAGATTCTGTATGCGTCGGGGCTGCGCGTGTCGGAACTTGTTACGCTCCCCTTGTCAGCGGCGCGAAGTCGCGAGGCATTTCTTCTCGTGACAGGGAAAGGCCGGAAGGAGCGGCTTGTGCCCGTCAATCGTGCCGCGCGCGAGGCGATCGACGGCTATCTGGCCGTGCGCGAGACGTTCGCCTCATCCCCTGTCCGCGGCGGGACGCACCGCTTTCTCTTTCCATCGAGCGGCGGCGAGGGGCACCTCACACGCCGGCGCTGCCATCAGCTTCTAAAAGACCTTGCCGTCAAAGCGGGAATCCACCCCAACAAACTGTCTCCGCATGTGTTGCGCCACGCCTTTGCAACTCATCTTGTAGAAGGAGGAGCCGACCTGCGCAGCGTGCAAACTCTTCTGGGACATGCCGACATTGCGACCACGCAGATCTACACCCACGTCGCCAACGCAAGACTGAAGGCGACAGTAATTGGGTCGCACCCACTCTCCCGCACGCGCGTAAAAAAGACGTGACCTCCGTGTTCCGGAGCGGGAAATATTGACTGGCGAGCCTGCGTGGAACAGGCTTTGGACCGCATTCCCGAGCCAGTGCAAGTGAGCTTCACTCCAATCCCGCGCCCCGCGCAACCGCGACTTTACCGTTCGAAGCTCTTCGTACCCGGGTCGCGACCGGCCCTGTTTGAAAAGGCGGCAGCGGGAGGGGCTGATGCGGTCTGTCTCGATCTGGAGGATGCCGTTGCGCCGGCAGACAAGGATGCCGCGCGCGACCACGTCGTCGCGGCGCTGAACGACATCGGCTGGAAAGACAAGTTCGTGACCGTGCGTATCAACGGCCTGGACACCCACAGGTGCTACCGCGACGTGCTCGCGTTGGTCGAACTGGGCGGCGAGCGCCTCGATGCGATCATGATACCGAAGGTAGGCAACGCGTCCGACGTCTATGCAATAGACATGCTTGTCACGCAGGCATCCGTCGCGGCCGGGCGCCGCAAACAGATCGGTCTGGAGGTGATCATCGAATCGGTCGCCGGACTGACAAATATCGATGCGATCGCAGGTTCCTCGCGGCGGCTGGAAAGCCTGCATTTCGGTGCGGCGGACTATGCGGCATCGCAGGGCATGCGCACGACGAATATCGGCGGGGGCAACGAAGACTATGTGATGCTTGCCGGTGCCGGCTCAGCGCGCGAGCGCCACTGGAACGACTTGTGGCACTATCCGCTGTTCCGCTTGGCACAGGCTGCCCGTGCGCACGGTCTCATGCCAATCGATGGCCCGTTCGGCGATTATTCCGATGCGGAAGGCTTTCGCGTTCAGGCGATGCGCACTGCAGTTTTGGGATGCGTGGGCAAATGGGCGATTCACCCAAACCAGGTCGCGCTCGCCAACGAAGTATTCACACCGCCTGCCAAAGAGGTCGCGCGCGCGAAAGCCATCCTCGCCGCGCTCAAGGATGCCCATGCCGAAGGCTTGGGCGCTACAGCGCTCGACGGAGTCTTGATCGATGCGGCCTCCATACGCCAAGCCCAAATCATCGTCGGGCAGATGCAGATGATAGGTGAGCGCGAAAGCAGCTGAGCAATGCGTGCCGTGCTTCGTCCATTCGGCAATTGTTAATATACGCTGCGGTTCTATTCATACCAGACGCTGTTTGTTGACAAGCCGGGGCGCCGCTTGCCACGTTCCCATAAGCGCCAGCAATGAGAGACGATGCACGCTTATCTGGATTTTGAACGTCCGATCGCCGAACTCGAAGGCAAAATCGTGGAGCTGCGACAGCTTGCGGCGCAGGATCCCGCGATGGAGATCGACGACGAAGTGGCACGCCTGCAGACAAGGGCGGAGTCCCTTATCAATGACACCTACGCAAAACTGACGCCCTGGCAAAAGGCGCTCGTGGCTCGCCATCCTGCCAGACCGCACTTCTCCGACTACGTGTCCGCACTTGTCGAAGATTTCACGCCCCTCGCCGGCGATCGGCTTTATTCCGAAGATCGCGCCATCATTTCCGGTCTCGGCCGGTTGCGCGGCCGGGTTGTCGCGATCGTGGGGCAAGAGAAGGGGAACGACACCAAGAGCCGTCTTACGCACAATTTTGGAATGGCGATGCCAGAAGGTTACCGCAAAACACAGCGGCTGTTCTCTCTGGCCGAGCGTTTCAAGCTGCCGGTAGTTTCGTTCGCCGACACGCCGGGCGCCTATCCCGGCGTGGGCGCCGAAGAGCGGGGCCAGGCGGAGGCCATCGCGCGTTCCACGGATGCCTGCCTTTCGCTCGGCGTGCCGTTCGTAACGATGATCATCGGCGAGGGCATGTCGGGAGGGGCACTCGGCATAGCGGTCGCCAACCGGGTCTATATGCTCGAGCACGCCATATATGCGGTGATTTCACCCGAAGGCTGCGCATCGATATTGTGGCGCAGCGCCGACAAGGCGCAGGAGGCGGCCGCGGCAATGCGCATCACCGCCCAGGATTTGCTGGAACTGAAAGTGATCGACGGCATCGTGCGTGAACCGCCCGGTGGGGCGCATCGTGCTCCTCTCCAGACTATCAACGCCGTGGGCGATACGATCGCGCGCGCCCTGTCCGAATTCGACGGACTCGCGCCAGCGCAACTGCGGCAACAGCGGCGCGACAAATACCTCGCCATAGGTCGCAGCCTGAACGCCTAACGGTTATAGTGCGCATATGGCGCCCCTTGATGACGATGCCTGCGCGAAGCTTTTCGCAATGGGTACAAGTGGGGCAGGTGGAAATATCCGGCAAGGTGAATTCTTCGAGCATGTCATTGCCGAAATCTACACGAGCATCCTGAGTCCCGGCGACGTAACGCTTGACGGTGGCGCGCATGTCGGCCGCCATACTTTCCCGATGGCGGAGAAGGTTGGCGACCAGGGACTTGTTCTGGCTGTGGAGCCTCTCCCCGATCTCGCGCGCAGGCTGGCAAAGAAGGCGAAACAACGAAAACTCGGACAGATTCAAATCGTGGACAAGGCGCTATATGACAGGGTCGCCCGCATTCCATTCCATTGGGTAAAGGCCCATTCCGCCTATAGCGGGATCGAGCGGCGGCGATACGATTTCGAGGACAAAATCCGTGTGGTGGAGGTGGAGGCTACGACAATCGACGCGATTTTGCTGCCCGGCGGCCATAGTCGGGACGCGCCATTCCGATTCTGCAAACTCGATCTCGAGGGCGGAGAGATCCGCGCTTTGGAGGGCGGCCGTGCCGCCCTCGTTGCATCGCGCCCGCTGATCATATTCGAAAATGACCAGGAGCTATCGGCTCGCTACTACCGCTATACAAAGGAGGAATGGTTCGGGTTTTTCAAATCCGTCGGCTATGACGTCTTCACGCTATGGGGGCGCCCGTACGGGCCGGAAGATTGGGGCCGCAGGGACATTCCCTGGTATTTCATTGCAGCAGCCGGCGGCTCGGAGGATGAGGCGTTCGTCACCAGTACACTGCCGCGTCTGCTCCGACATTTCCTCAGTTGAAGGTGCGTAAACCGCAACTTAGACCAACGCCCCATGACAGTGCTTGAATTTGCGACCTGAGCCGCACGGACAAGGGGCATTGCGTTGCACTTTGCCCCACGTGTCCGGGTCGTTGGGATCAACCGGCATGTCGCGCATCCGCGTCGGGCGCGCGTCTGGCTGATCGGCCGGCAGAAACCCGGGCGCGGCGTCGTCTTCGCCAGTCAGAGGATCAATATGATGGGCGCGCATGGGAGGGAGCGCGGGTTCCATGGTCGGAGGAGGCTGTTCGACAGTAATCTGCAGGTGCATGAGCTGTCGCACGACGTCGCTGCGCAGCTTGCTCAGCAAGCCTTCGAACAGCGCGAACGCTTCGCTCTTGTACTCGTTGAGCGGATCGCGCTGGCCGTAGCCACGCAGGCCGACATACTGGCGCAAATGATCGAGATTGACGATGTGCTCGCGCCAATCGTGGTCAAGTGTCTGCAGGAGGACCGACTTCTCGACATAACGCATTATGTCGGAGCCGACATTGGCGGCGCGTTCCCCGGCCCTCGATTCGACCGCCTTCAGCATGCGTTCGCGCACTTCCTCGTCAGCAATTCCCTCTTCCTTGGTCCACTCGACGACCGGAAGGGTGATGGCAAAAATCTTCTCGATTTCCGCCTGCAGGCCGATCGCGTCCCATTGCTCGGCATAGGCTTTCTGGGGGATGTGTCGCGCGACAAGATCATCCACGATCTGCTCGCGCATGTCCGCGATCTGATCGCTCACATCGTCCGCCGACATGATCTCGCGCCGCTGCTCGAAGACGACGCGCCGCTGGTCGTTGAGGACGTTGTCGTATTTGAGGATGTTCTTGCGCATTTCGAAATTGCGCGCTTCGACCTTCTGCTGCGCTTTTTCGAGCGCCTTATTGACCCAGGGATGAGCGATCGCCTCGCCCTCTTCGAGTCCCAGCCGCTTCAGCATAGAGTCCAGACGGTCCGAGCCAAAAATTCGCATGAGATCGTCCTGCAGGCTCAGGAAGAACTTGGATGCGCCTGGGTCGCCCTGGCGCCCCGAGCGGCCGCGTAGCTGGTTGTCGATCCGCCGGCTCTCATGCCGTTCGGTGCCGACCACGTAGAGTCCGCCCGCTCCGATCGCCCGCTCCTTGTCGGTCGCGATCTCAGCCCTGATTTCTTCGATGCGCCTCGCGCGTTCTGCCTCGTCGACCACGCCGCCAAGCTCGGTGCGAATGCGCATGTCGGCATTGCCGCCGAGCTGAATGTCGGTGCCGCGGCCGGCCATGTTGGTGGCGATCGTGACCGTTCCGGATACGCCGGCCTGCGCCACGATAACCGCTTCCTGCTCGTGGTAGCGCGCATTCAGCACGTTATGCCGGATCTTGCGTTTTTTGAGCAGAGCGGAGAGGTGCTCGGACTTTTCAATCGACGTCGTGCCCACCAGCACGGGCTGACCCCGTTCGTGGCAGTCCTTGACGAGAGCAATGATCGCCTCGTCTTTCTCGCCTGCGGTACGATAGACCTCGTCGTCGGAGTCGGTCCGGTTGACGGGCATGTTCGTCGGAACTTCGAGCACGTCGAGCTTGTAGATGTCCATGAATTCGGCTGCTTCGGTCATTGCCGTTCCGGTCATGCCGGCAAGCTTTTCGTAGAGCCGGAAGTAGTTCTGGAACGTGATGGAGGCGAGCGTCACATTTTCGGATTCGATAACCGTGTTTTCTTTTGCTTCCAGAGCCTGGTGCAGGCCTTCCGAATAGCGGCGGCCTTCCATCATGCGTCCGGTGAACTCGTCGATGATCACGACCTTGCCGTCCTTGACGATGTAGTCGCGATCCTTCTGGAACATCTTGTGGGCCTTCAGCGCCTGATTGACGTGATGGACCATGCTGATGTTTTCGATGTCGTAGAGATCGCCGGTTTCGAGCAGGTTGGCCTCGCGCAGCAGCTGCACCATCCGCTCGTTGCCGGCTTCCGTCAGCGTAACGGTGCGTTGCTTTTCGTCCAGGTCGAAGTCGCTCTTTTCCAGTTTCGGGATCAGCACGTCCACCGTGCGATAAATCTCGGTCTGGTCATCCGTCGGTCCGGAGATGATGAGAGGCGTGCGTGCCTCGTCGACCAGAATGGAGTCGACTTCGTCGACAATTGCGAAGTGGTGCCCACGCTGCACCATCGACGCGATGCTGTATTTCATGTTGTCGCGCAGATAATCGAAACCAAATTCGTTGTTGGTGCCGTAGGTCACGTCGCAGGCATAGGCCTCATGGCGCTGCTCGTCGGTGAGGCCGTGCACGATGCATCCGACCTTCAGCCCGAGAAATTTGTATATCTGGCCCATCCACTCGGCATCACGCCGTGCGAGATAGTCGTTCACGGTCACCACATGCACGCCTTCGCCGGCGAGAGCATTGAGGTAGACGGGCAGGGTGGCGACAAGTGTCTTGCCTTCGCCAGTTTTCATTTCCGCAATGCGACCGTCGTTCAGTACCATGCCGCCCACGAGTTGCACGTCGAAATGCCGCTGTCCAAGCGTTCGTTTCGCCGCTTCGCGGACCGTTGCGAAGGCTTCGGGCAAAAGATCATCGAGCGACTCGCCCGCTTCCAGCCGTGCCTTGAACGCGGCAGTCAAGCCGCGAAGTTCGTCGTCGGATTTGGCTTCGAAAGCCGGCTCAAGCACATTGATGTCCTGGACGCGCCTCTGCATCGGGCGCAATTTCCGCTCGTTGGACGAGCCGAAGAAGCGCTGCCCAATACCGCCCAAGAATCGCTGCGCATTCTCGTTGAGGCCGAGCATGGATATCCTCGTGAGGCCGGACGGCCGGGCGAGCCTTTTGCGGGAAAACCCGCCAAAGGCACGAATACCGCCGGTCACACGGATTGCGCCGGCCGCGCGACGGCAGAGATAAGAAGACCCTTCCCCCTTGTCAATTCAAGGGAAACGGGCCAAATCCGCGTGCGCCCGACGCCGCCGACGCGGCGCGAGCGACGGAAGGGGAGCATTCCATGGCCAAGACGCGCGCCGCGCCAGCGAGCCGGCGGGCACGACCGGCTGTCCGACCCCTCACGCGACGGGTTGCATCGAAGTCCGGTTCGACAAAGGCGGCGCCTACGCCAGTGTCGCCGCTCGCCCCCAAAAGCCTGGCCACACTTCCTCCGCTCGCAGGCGTGCGCCTGGCCACGATAGCGGCGGGAATACGTTACAGGGACCGCGACGACGTGCTGCTTGCAGTCCTGGCATCAGGCACGCAGGCAGCCGGAGTTTTCACGCGGTCGAGAACAGCTTCAGCTTCGGTCGAATGGTGTAGGGCCAATTTGGGGAAACGGACAGCCCGCGCGCTCGTCGCCAATAGCGGAAATGCCAATGCATTCACCGGTGCCGCCGGCCGGGACGCGATACGCGAAGTGGCGGCTTCGGCCGCTGCCGCGCTCGATTGCCACGCGAGCGAGGTGTTCGTGGCGTCGACCGGAGTGATTGGGGAAACGTTACCCTCGCACAAGATCACAAAAATCATGGCCAGCCTCGCCGATGCCGGCGCGGCAGGAGGCTGGCGTGCCGCGGCGGAAGCCATCATGACGACCGACACGTTTCCCAAGATGGCGACTGCGCGTGCAATGATCGAAGACCACCGCGTCACCATCAACGGCATCGCCAAGGGTTCCGGCATGATTGCGCCCGACATGGCGACGCTCCTCGCTTTTGTATTCACGGACGCGAATCTTCCCGCGCCGGTGCTCCAGGAACTTCTTTTGTCGGGCGTACGGAATTCATTCAACGCAATTACCGTCGATGGCGACACCTCGACAAACGACACCCTTCTCGTCTTTGCCACGGGGAAAGGTGCCCCCCATCCGCAAATCGCGAAAGCGGGTGATCGGCGTTTGGGGGACTTCCGCCAGAAATTTGACGCCCTTCTGCTTGATCTCGCGCTTCAGGTTGTTCGTGACGGCGAAGGCGCGCAAAAGCTGATCCGCATTGACGTGAGCGGCGCAGAAAGCGACGAATCTGCACGGCGCGTGGGGTTTGCAATTGCCAATTCGCCTCTGGTGAAGACCGCCATTGCCGGGAGCGACGCCAATTGGGGGCGCGTGGTCATGGCGGTCGGCAAGGCGGGTGAGCCTGCGGACCGCGATCGGCTGCGCATAGATTTCGGCGGGCACCTGGTCGCAGAAAGCGGACAGCGTGCCGGTTCTTATGACGAAGGGCTCGCGAGTCGAGCAGTCTCCGGCCGCGAGGTCGCGATTGGCGTCGATCTTGGCGTGGGAGCGGGGCGCGCCCGGGTATGGACCTGCGATCTGACCGAAGGGTACATCCGTATCAACGCTTCTTACCGCAGCTAGGGCATCCTTTAACGGCGCCTAATCACGGTAAACCTCATGATAAGCGAGCATCGAAAGGTGCCGAAAGAGCTCGTCCTCGTTGCAGCCTGCGCGCTCATCGATCCCGATGGCCGGGTACTGATCGCTCAGCGGCCGGTCGGGAAGGAGATGGCGCGGTTATGGGAGTTTCCGGGCGGCAAGGTGGAGCCCTCGGAGAGGCCGGAGGATGCTCTCATTCGGGAATTGCGCGAAGAATTGGGCATCGAGGTCAAGGAAGATTGTCTCGCGCCGTTCACGTTCGCATCCCACGCGTATCCGGGATTTCATCTCTTGATGCCACTTTACGTCTGCCGGAAATGGAAAGGTCGGCCATGCCTGAACGAACATCTGGCCCTGAAATGGGTGCGTCCGGCGGATCTGGGCACATTCGCGATGCCGCCGGCCGATCTGCCGCTTATTCCCATGTTGCGCGATCTGCTGTGAGAAATTTTCTGCGAGAGTGCCGCGGCGTCACCGCCATCGAGTACGGCTTCGTCACCGCGCTGGTCGCGGTGGTAGACATTGGTGCGATCAATACTCTCGGCCAGACGGCGTTGACGCAGCTCTTCCAAAAAGTCGCCAGCTCGGTCTAATCCGGTCCGGCGGACCATCCCGTCAAACTCACGATATCAAACGTCGCGGTCAATTTTCCCTGATCATCGGCGTCACGCGAAGCATAATGGGCAAGCGCCGCTCGCAACACGTCCCGCCGAAGCGGCGAACGATCGCGCGAAACCAGCGAATTTGTTTCTCCCAAGGCACGCAAATCCTTCACGATAGTGGCAAAGGATGTGTAACGTACAACAATCCGGTCCAGGTCAGCCACCGGTTGCGTGAAGCCGGCGCGCTGCAAGAGTTGCCCCATGTCGCGAACGTCTCCGAACGGTGCGACGCGGGGGCTCGCGCCGCCTCTCTGCTCAACTTCGCCGGCAGCGAACGCGCGGCGCAATTCACCAAGCGTTGCGCCTCCGAACAAGGACGCAAGAAAGAGTCCGTCTGGCTTCAGCGCGCGGCGAATCTGCAAAAGAGCCCCGGGCAGATCGTTGACCGCATGCAGCGAGAGAACGCTCACGACCAGATCGAAGCTTCGGCCCGCGAACGGCAACGCCTCTTCATCTGCGACGAGAGAAACTGCTTCGTCCGCCGGAGAGAGGCCCGTACGGACCCAATATCCGGCATACTGCGCCAGACGCGCGAAGCTCGCACTTCGAGAGCCCAGATCGAGCCCCTGGCTGAAACTCTTCTTCACCGCGCCCAGGCGCTCCGCCATACTCTCGGCAATCTGATGGACAAGAAATTGATCGCCTGCGCTTCGCGCCGCGCGGCCGCGCCGCGCGGCATAGGTTCTCCGGTCGAACACAATCGGGACGGTCATCCGGGTAGCGCCGCCTGCCAAGTCTGGAGGCGAGGGTTGTGCTAGAATTGGCTCATGACGGCAATACTCGGCACTGGGAAGGGCGGGAATTTCGTGCGTTCCACGCTGCGCAAGTTTGGCCGGCGTGCGCTCGACATAGTATTTCCTCCTCTGTGTTGTGCGTGCCGAACGCCGATCGTGGAAGCGCACAATCTCTGTGCAACGTGCTGGAACAGAATTTCCTTTCTGAGCGATCCGCTATGTGCGGTCTGCGGATTTCCCTTTGACTTCCCTGCGGGCCCGGGCGTGCTGTGCGGCTCGTGCCAGCAGCGGATGCCCGCTTTCGACAAGGCGCGCTCGTTGATGCGCTACGATGAGGCGAGCCGCGACCCGATTCTCGCGCTCAAGCGCGCCGACAGGCTCGATCTTGTACCCGCCTTCGCGCGCTGGATGCAGCGCCCGGGGGCGGAGCTCCTGGCGGAAGCCGATCTCATCGTCCCGGTGCCGTTGCATCGCTCGCGCCTTTGGCAGCGCCGCTTCAATCAGTCGGCTCTTCTGGCACAGGAACTGGGCAGGCTTACGGGCAAGCCTGTCGAATGCCTTGCTCTTCGCCGCAGCCGTGCAACGCGCAGCCAGGGTGAAATGCCTTCCGCCAGCGCTCGTCGCCGAAACGTGGAGGGCGCTTTTCGCGTCCACGGCTCCCGTTCAGCGTTGCTGAGGAACAAGGGCGTTTTGCTGATCGACGACGTATTCACCACCGGCTCGACGATCGAAGCCAGTGCAAAGGCGCTCAAACGCGCTGGCGCAAGGTGCGTGCTGGTGTTGACTCTGGCGCGCGTTGTTCGTCCGCAGCGAAACCCCATATAATGGGCAGGAAAATGATTCCCAGAAACCAATGAGTCGCGTCACGATCTATACAACGCCAATCTGTCCCCACTGCGTCCGGGCCAAGGCATTGCTTGAGAAGAAGGGCGCGGAAGTCCGGGAGGTGGACGTGTTCATGGACAGGCGCGCCCGCGACGAGATGGAGCAAAAATCGGGCGGCCGTCGGACAGTGCCGCAAATCTTCATCGGCGAGACCCACGTGGGCGGCAGCGACGATTTGCACGCCCTCGAGCGAGCCGGCGAACTCGATCCACTCCTGACCAAATGAAAAGCGATTCGCGTTTTCGTGCGGCCTGCGTGCAGTTGCGTTCGTCGGATGATGCAGCGGAGAATGTTCGTGAGGCGTCCGCGTGGATTCGCGAGGCCGCTGCGGCCGGCGCGGAATTTGTGGCGACGCCGGAAAACACCACGCTTATGGCGCCCGACGGCGGCGCAAAGCTCGAGCTGAGCCACACCGAAAACCTTGATCCGGCGTTGCCTGCCTTCCGCGCGCTTGCGCAAGAGCTTTCCATCTGGCTGCTGATAGGTTCGCTCCCTATTAGAGTGAGCGCCACGAAGACGGCGAACCGCTCTTTCCTGATCAATCCCGGAGGAACGATCACTGCCCGCTACGACAAGATTTTTCTGTTCGACGTGGACTTGCCCTCCGGCGAACAATATCGTGAATCGAACACGGTCGCGGGCGGCGGCGCCGCCATTCTAGCCGAAACGCCGTGGGGCAAGCTGGGCCTTTCGATCTGCTACGATCTTCGCTTTCCCCAGCTTTACCGCAGGCTTGCCCAAGACGGCGCGTTCTCATTTGCGGTGCCGTCGGCCTTTACGGAGACGACAGGCAAAGCGCATTGGCACGTGCTGTTGCGCGCGCGCGCCATCGAGAACGCAGCTTTCGTCATCGCGCCCGCGCAAGGTGGCTTGCACGCCAATGGCCGCAGGACCTTCGGACACAGCCTGATCGTTTCACCCTGGGGCGAGATTCTTGGCGATGGCGGCGTCGATCCCGGCATCGTCCTTGCCGAGATCGATCCGGCCGCATCAGCCGACGCGCGCGCGCGCATCCCAAGCCTCAGCCACGACCGCGATTTTACGCGCCCTTGACGTCGACTGATTGCACACATGCCGGCGAACAGGTCGAACACTTGTGGAATCCGGCGATTGTCCCCATCGTTTGAAACCTGACGCTCTCTGGAGTCTATCGATTGATCGTTTACTGCCTGCAATGTTCGGGGGGACATGTCTTTGAAGCCTGGTTCGGCTCCAGTACTGCGTTCGATCTGCAGAAGACGGAAGGCAAGCTCGTTTGTCCGATCTGCGACGCGCGCCAGGTGACGAAGGCGCCCATGGCACCCGCCTTGAAAGGTCCAGTGGGAGAGCGCCGTTCCGCGCCAGAGGAAATGCGCAAAATGCGCCAGTTCATGACCGGCTTGCGCAAATATGTTGAACAGAACGCCGACTATGTCGGCCCCCGTTTTCCGGAAGAGGCGAGAAAGATTCATTACGGCGAAGTCGAGGAGCGGCAGATCTACGGCGAGGCTTCGCTCAAGGATGTAAAGGAGCTGATCGAAGAGGGTGTTGACGTTGCTCCGCTGCCGCCGGATATCAACGACGCGAACTGACCAGGCCGACGCTTTTTGCGGCCACTGCCATGTAGTTCACGCCGGTGTCAGACGAAAGTCGCCAGTTCCATGCGAGCGGATCGAAAGCGACGCCCTGAATCTTGAGAATTTCGAGACCGGCTCCCTCGGCTCCGGCGCTCAGCCTTTTCGGCTCTACGAATTTTCGCCAATCATGCGTGCCGCGCGGAATCCAGCCCAATACGTACTCGGCTCCCAGCTTCGCAAGTGCGAGTGCTTTCAGGGTTCGGTTGATCGTCGCAACGAACATGAGGCCGCCGGGCTTCAGAATGGCCGAACATGACGTGAGAAATGCCTGCAAATCGCCGACATGCTCGACGATTTCCATGTTCAGCACCACGTCAAAGCTTGAGCCCTCCGCTGCCAGAGTTTCGACAACCGCACAGCGATAGGCAGCCGCAACCATCGCAGTACGCGCATGGGACACGGCAATTGCCACGCTATCTTCGGACGCGTCGATGCCAAGGGTGGTGAAACCCTGCCGTGCCATGGGCTCGGTCAGCAAGCCTCCGCCGCAACCGATATCGACGAGCGAGAGGCCCGCGAAAGGGACGAGCACGGATGGGTCACGGGCGAAATGGCTCGCCGCCGTGTCGCGAATGAAGCCAAGCCGGAGCGGGTTGAGCCGGTGCAACGGCGCGAACCGGCCCCGGGGTTTCCACCATTCTTCCGCGAGAGCCGAAAACTTTGCGACTTCCTGCATGTCGACCGAAGAATGCGGCCGCACAGGGTCGGTCGAGCGGGATCGGCGTTGAGCGCGAGGCATGCGGCGTCTATGAAAAGGTTGAAGCCGAGCATACGCGGCACAGCGACGGAGGCCAGAGCCGGGTGGCCAGAATTGTCATGAAATTCGGCGGCACTTCGGTGGCCGACCTCGACCGCATCCGCCACGTCGCGGCGCTGGTGAAGCGCCACATCGAGCGCGGCGACGAGACTGCCGTTGTCGTTTCGGCGATGGCGGGTGAGACAAACAAGCTCGTGAACTGGGCGCGTGAACTGTCACCTCTGCACGACGCGCGTGAATATGACGTCGTGGTCGCTGCGGGCGAGCAGATAACGGCCGGCCTGCTTGCGATTGCGTTGTCGTCGATCGGGGTCGACGCGCGGTCCTGGCTTGGTTGGCAGATTCCGTTGCGGACGTCCGGCATGCATGGCTCGGCCCGCATTGTCGGTATCGACGCCACTCTGCTCGACGAGAGGCTTTCGAAAGGGCAGGCCGCCGTAATTGCGGGATTTCAGGGTGTGGCGCCGGACGACCGCATCTCCACGCTTGGCCGGGGGGGATCGGACACAAGCGCGGTCGCCATTGCTTCCGCGTTGCGCGCGGATCGCTGCGACATCTACACCGATGTCGATGGCATCTACACGACAGATCCGCGAATCGTGCCGCGGGCCAGGCTGCTCCCACGCGTCGCCTATGAGGAAATGCTGGAAATGGCTTCGCTCGGCGCCAAGGTCCTGCAGACGCGCTCAGTCGAGATTGCGATGCTCTACCAGGTGCCCGTGCGCGTACTTTCGACATTCGATGCCGAGAGCGAGGGAACGTTGCTTTGCGATGAGGAAGACATCATGGAGAAGAAACCTGTCACCGGCATCGCCTATTCGCGCGATGAAGCGAAGATCACGCTCCATCGCATTCCCGACCAGCCCGGCATCGCCGCGGCGATTTTTGGGCCCCTGGCCGACGCCGGCGTCAATGTGGACATGATCGTGCAGAACGTGTCCGAGGATGGACGCCGGACGGATCTGACTTTTACGGTGAGCCGGAGCGAGCTTTCGCGATCACTCGATGCAATCGAGAAGGCCGCGGCCGCCATCGGCTATCGGGACGTTACCTCCGCCGCAGATGTGGCGAAAGTTTCAATCATCGGCATAGGCATGCGCGCACACGGGGGCGTTGCGCAAACGATGTTCCGGACGCTCGCGGAGAAAGGCATCAACATTCAGGTGATTTCAACATCCGAGATCAAGGTGAGCGTCCTCATCCCGGAAGAATATGTGGAATTGGCCGTGCGCGCGCTGCACTCCGCTTTTGAGCTCGACGCGGAATAGGTTGATGAAGGATTCACGAATGCGGCTCCTTCGATTGCGCACGGCGTCTGCTTTGCGGCATTCGTTCAAGGCTTTGGCGGAGTGGGAGCCGCGCTGATGCCGGCGGTGGCGGCAGCGGGTCCGCGTATGCTCCTGCGGCGCCTGCGCGAGATCATGGCGGAACCGTCGAGTGCCCAGGTGCGCTTTGACCGGCTCGTCGCCGTGATCGCCGCTAACATGGTTGCCGAGGTCTGCTCGATCTATCTGCGCCGCGCCGGCAATGTGCTGGAGCTGTTCGCCACCGAAGGGCTCAATCGCACCGCGGTGCATCGAACGCGGATGCGGTCCGGCGAAGGTCTGGTGGGCCTGGTGGCGGAGAGCGCTGAACCGATCAATCTCAGCGAGGCGCCGAGCCACCCCCGCTTTTCCTATCGGCCCGAGACGGGAGAGGATCCGTTCCGTTCTTTTTTGGGCGTGCCCATTATACGCGGCGGCCAACTCTACGGTGTACTGACGGTGCAGAACCGTGCCGCGCGGCTTTACGACGAAGAAGAAGTCGAAGCCCTGCAGACCGTAGCGATGGTGCTGGCCGAGATCGTCGCCCACGGAGCGCTTTTCGACATCGCGGAACTCGACGAGCCCGAATTGCGCGCGGACCGGCCGCGTACATTCAAGGGCGAGGGACTCTCGGAAGGCGTGGCGGTGGGCCAGGTGGTTCTGCACGAACCGCGCGTCAAGGTCGAGCGCATGATCGCCGACGATCCGCAGATGGAGATGAAAAGGCTGGAAGGCGCACTGGGTGAGTTGCGGAAGTCGGTCGACGAGATGCTCTCTTCAAGCGAGCTCGACCTCTCGGAGGAAAGCCGCGAGGTCATCGAAGCTTATCGGCTTTTCGCAGAGGACCAGGGCTGGCAGCAGAAACTGGGCGACGCCGTGCGTTCCGGACTTACGGCGGAAGCGGCCGTGGAACGCGTCCAGGATGAGCTGCGTTTGCGCGTCACGCGCATGGGCGATCCCTTTCTGCGCGAGCGGCTGCACGATTTCGAAGACCTGGCGCGCCGGCTGCAACGCCATCTGAGCGGCAATGGAGGGAGGGCGGGAAGGCAGGACCTGCCGAAAGATGCAGTGCTGGTCGGCCGCGCGATGGGGCCCGCCGAGCTGCTCGACTACGGGCGTGATCGCGTCGCCGCTCTTGTGCTCGAAGATGCGGCGGCGACTTCGCACGTCGTCATCGTCGCGCGTGCGATGGGGCTGCCTCTGGTCAGCGGCGTGGAAGGCATCGTCGACACCGCACGCACCGGCGACGTCATCGTTCTCGACGGCGAGAGCGGCGAAGCGCAATTGCGCCCCACGGCCGATGTGATAGCGGCGTTCAAGACGCGCAGAAATCAGAGGGAAATGCGCGCTGCGCGCATGGCGGCGGTGCGCGATCTTCCGGCAGTCACCAGGGACGGCGTTGTCATCCAGCTGATGATGAATGCCGGACTCTTGATCGATATGCCTCATCTCGATGATTCGGGCGCGGACGGGATTGGCCTGTTCCGGACCGAGCTGCAATTCATGATCGGCGAGACGATGCCGCGCCTCGCCGACCAGATCGGCTTCTACCGCAAGGTCATTGAGGCCGCAGGCAAAAGGCCGGTTATCTTCCGCACGCTCGATCTGGGCGGCGACAAGATTCTGCCCTATGGGCGCTGGGAGAGAGAGGAGAATCCGGCCCTGGGATGGCGGGCGCTGCGCATTGCCCTCGATCGCCCGGCTCTGCTGCGTTATCAGGCGCGCGCGCTCATTGCTGCGGCAGCCGATCGCACCCTGCGCCTGCTGCTGCCGATGGTAACCGACGTCGATGAATTCAACAGCGCGCGGGCGCTCATCGATCGCGAGCTTGAACGTGCGCGATTGCTCGCTCTTCCTCAGCCGCGGCAGACTCTCGTCGGCGCGATGCTGGAAGTGCCTGCGCTGGCGTTCATGTTGCCGCAGATTCTGCGCAGCGCCGATTTCGTTTCGATCGGCTCCAACGATCTCCTGCAGTTCGTGTTCGCCGTGGACCGCACCAATCCACGTGTTGCCCGGCGTTACGACGCATTAAGTCCGGCGGTCATGACACTCGTGCGCCAAATCGTGCGCAGCGCCGGCGAAGCCAATGGCGAGGTCTCGCTGTGCGGAGAAATGGCCGGGAAGCCGCTGGAGGCAATGGCCCTGATCGGGGCCGGCCTGCGCAGTCTGTCGATGCAACCGGCGAATATCGCACCGGTGAAGATGATGATACGCAGCCTTGATGCAGGCGAGATCACCGATTTCATCGATCGCCAGTGCGGCCGCAGCGATCACAGCCTTCGCACCCGGCTTTCGGCTTTCGCGGCGGAACGCGGAATTGTGATTAAGCAATAGACATAAGAACTTGGCAGTTTAAACAGTCCCTTGCCACGACGCCCGCGTTACGGCATCTTGCGGGAGTGTCGAAACCCGAAGGAGTTTGTGGCGATGCGCGTTTGGACGATGGTTCTGGTTTCTGCGGTCGCCATTATGGTTCCCAGTCTCGCGTCGGCCGACCCCGGCCAGGCGGCGGCACCTGGTGCGACAGCGGCCGCGCCGCTTTCGCCACCGGCAGCTGCAGCGGCAGCGCCCGCTCCGACCGTGCAGGCTCCGGCGACGCCAGTCGTCAGCCACGCTTCCAATCCCGATCAGGTCGTGGTGCAGGCTCCGGCGACGCCAGTCGTCAGCCAGGCTTCCAATCCCGATGAGGTCGTGTGCCGAATGTCTGCCCCAACGACGGGCTCACGTCTGGGCGGCGGGCGCGAGTGCCATACTCAGCGAGCGTGGGACGCACGTCAGCAAGAATCCCAGAGGGCACTCGTGAACGCTCAGAAAGTCGGATTTGCGACTCCGGGTAAATAAGGGTTCGACTGTAGTTCCCCTTCCGATCGTTCAGTATTGCTCCGCCTTGCAAGGTGAAATTCTTGTTTATCCGGCGTCGATCTGGGTGTCCGGCTTGTTTGACAGCGCCATTGGACGCCTGGCACCGCCGCGGCTGAATTTGTTTCGCTGGATCACAGAGCCCCTTGGTTGTATTCGTTGACGCATGACCAAGGTCACGCACCTGACGCTCGATGAACGCGGCGAACTGAGCAAGCGGCGGGTACAACTGCGCGAAATTTCGGGCGACGCCGATGCGCCGCTTGAAACGGTGGGCCTGGATTTGCGGGCCGCGCGTCTGCGGCGGGGCAACGAGCTTGCGGCTGTGGCGCGCGCGTTGCGAATTCGCAAGGATCATCTTGAAGCGATCGAGGAAGACCGTTTCGAGACATTGCCTGGGCGAACCTACGCGGTCGGTTTCGTGCGGAGCTATTCAGCCTATCTGGGCCTCGATTCCGAGCAGTGTGTCGAGCGCTTCAAAAGGGAAATCGCCGGGCGCGTGGACGGAGCGCCACAGGTTGGATTGGCGCCGGAAACCAGCGAGAGCCGGTTGCCGCGTGGCTGGCAGGTGATGGCCTTTGTCGTCATCGGCGTTGTTGCGTACGGGGCCTATCACCTCGCCCGGTCGGTTGACCGGCTGTCCGTTCAACCCGTGGCTCCAGTTCCGGCGAGGATCGCAACGCCCGAAGCGAACGCCCACAGAACTGCTCCGAACAATCGCCTCACGGCACAGACCCACATCGTCCAAAAGCCTAATGCGGCGGCAGTGTCACCACCGGTGCTGCAGCAAGCCAGTGGAGGTTCGCTCGGTGAGGCCCGCTCCGCAGCCCCAGGCGCGGGCCAGGTTTCGGCGAAAACGCCTGTGGTCCAGAGCCAGCTCGTTCCAGCAAAAGACGCAGTTTCAGCCGACAACAAAGTCGCGCAGGGAGCCGGGTTGTCGAGCGCGCAAGAGCTGGGCGCCCGGAATGCGCGGGTCGTTCTTCATGTGAAGGGCCTTACGCGCATCCTTGTAGAGGGCGCCGACGGGAAGGTCTTCCTTAACCGTATATTGCATCCCGGCGACACCTATCGCGTTCCCAATCTTGTGGGACTGTCGCTGACGACCCCCGATGGTGGCGCGGTTTCACTCGAACTTGATGGAAAGGACGTGGGAGCCGCGGGCCGCTCGGGCGAAATGACGGAAGCCCTTTCGCTCGATCCACAGGCCATAGTAGACCGCAGCGGATCGAGAAACCCCGGCTAACCGTTCAGGTGACGACATGAGTATCAGACCGTATCGCGATATTGCGCGCCGCAAGTCGCGCAAAATCCATGTCGGCACCGTGGAGATCGGTGGAGACGCCCCCATTTCCGTGCAGAGCATGACGAACACGGTGACGTCGGACACGGTTGCAACGATTGCGCAGGTGCGCGCGCTTGAGGAGGCCGGAGCCGATATCGTTCGCGTCTCGTGCCCGGATGCGGAATCCACATCGGCGCTGAAGGCGATCGTGAGGGCCGCGCACGTTCCCATCGTGGCCGACATCCATTTTCATTATAAGCGCGCGCTCGAAGCGGCTGCGGCGGGCGCGGCATGCCTGCGCATCAATCCCGGCAATATCGGCTCGGCGCAGCGCGTGCGCGAGGTCGTCGCGGCGGCGAAGGATCATGGTTGTTCGATGCGCATTGGCGTGAATGCAGGCTCGCTCGAGAGGGATCTGCTGGAACGTTACGGCGAGCCGTGCCCGGAAGCGATGGTCGAGAGTGCGCTCAACCACGCGCGCATTCTCGAAGACAATGACTTTACCGAATTCAAGATCAGCGTGAAGGCCTCGGACGTCTTTCTGGCCGTTGCGGCCTATCAGGGTTTGGCAGAGGCATGTGATTACCCTCTCCATCTTGGAATCACCGAGGCGGGCGGCCTCATGTCGGGCACTGCAAAATCGTCCATCGGAATGGGCATGCTGTTGTGGTCGGGAATCGGCGACACGATCCGGGTATCGCTTTCCGCCGATCCGGTGGAGGAGATCCGTGTGGGCTTCGATATCCTGAAGTCGCTCGGACTTCGCCACCGCGGAGTCAACATCGTGTCTTGTCCCTCCTGCGCGCGCCAGGGGTTCAACGTGATTGAAACGGTGCAAATGCTCGAGGAGCGGCTGAAGCACATCGCAACGCCGATGACGCTCTCGATCATTGGTTGCGTGGTAAACGGTCCGGGCGAAGCGCGCGAAACCGATCTCGGCTTTACCGGTGGTGGAGCGGGCGGGAGTGCCGGGATGATTTATCTGAACGGCAAGCCGGCCTACAAGCTCGACAACGCGAAACTCATCGATCACGTCGTCGAGCTGTGCGAGAAAAAAGCTGCCGAGATCGATCGCGAACGCTCCGCTGCGGCAACCCTGGAAGCCGCGCAGTAGCGCATTCGCCGCATGATTCCCGAGGCAAAGCTGACGCGGCTGGTCGACCGCTTTGCGGCCATAGAGGCAGAACTCGCTGCCGGGGCGGGCGGAAGCGCGTATGTGAAGCTCTCCAGGGAATATGCCGAGCTGTCGCCGGTCGTCGAGGCGATTGCGGCATATCGCAAGACCGAGCATGCGCTGCGCGATACCGAAGCCCTCGCGAGTGACAGCGCGAGCGATATTGAGCTGCGCACGCTGGCACAGGAGGAGCAGTCGGCACTGAAGGATCGGTTCGCGCATGTGGAGCGTGAATTGCAGCTGCGATTGTTGCCCAAGGATGCGGCCGATTCGTCCTCTGCGATCGTCGAAATTCGTGCCGGCACCGGAGGTGACGAAGCGGCTCTGTTCGCGTCGGATCTTCTGCGCATGTATCAGCGCTACGCGCAATTGATGGGCTGGCGCACCGAAATTCTGGGACTGAGCGACAGCGATCTTGGTGGCGTCAAAGAGGCGGTCATCGAGGTCGTGGGCCAGGGTGCTTATGCCAAGCTCAAGTTCGAAAGCGGCGTGCATCGCGTGCAGCGCGTTCCGGTCACCGAGGCTGGCGGCCGTATCCACACCTCTGCGGCGACGGTTGCCGTGCTTCCAGAGCCGGAGGACGTGGATGTGCACGTGGACGAAAAGGACCTCAGGATCGACGTATTCCGCGCAAGCGGCGCCGGCGGCCAGCATGTCAACAAGACTGAAAGCGCAGTTCGCATCACCCATTTGCCTTCCGGGATCGTCGTGGCCCAGCAGGACGAGAAATCGCAGCACAAGAATCGCGCAAGAGCGCTCAAGATATTGAAGGCGAAGCTGTTCGAGGCGGAGCGCGAACGTCAGGCGAGCGCGCGGGCGGCCGAGCGCAAAGGTCTCGTCGGATCTGGAGATCGTTCCGAGCGCATCCGCACCTACAATTTCCCCCAGGGCCGCGTGACCGATCACCGCATCAATCTCACGCTGTACAAGCTTGAGCGCATTCTCTCGGGCGACGACCTGAGAGAGATCGTTGACGCGCTCGTCGCGGAAGATCAGGCAAACCGGCTCGCGGAACTCGAACACGAGCCTGACCGGTGAATCCCGCGATTCGCGAAGCACTGGAAAAGGGCACCCAAAGCCTCCGCGCGGCTGGAATTGAATCCGCGCGGCTTGATGCACGCGTTCTCCTTGCACGCGCCCTTGGGATCGAACCGGACGCAATGCTGACCAGCGAGAGCGCCAGTCGGGAGGGTCTTGGCGAATTCGAGGCATTGATCGTCCGGCGCGCCAGGCGCGAGCCGCTGGCCTACATCACTGGGACAAAGGAATTCTGGAGCCTGGCATTCCAGGTGGGTACCGGCGTGCTCATTCCCCGTCCTGAAACGGAAACACTGATTGAAGAGGCGCTCCGGGCGCATCCCGAGCGCCAGGCGCCGCTTGAAGTGCTGGACCTCGGAACGGGATCGGGGTGTTTGCTCATCGCTTTTCTCCTGAATTATGGACGGGCAAGGGGGATGGGACTCGATGCGTCGGAAGCTGCGCTTGCCTATGCCCGCCGCAACGCTTGCAGGCACGGGGTGGTCGAACGTTGCAGCTTTTTGAACGGAGACTGGCCGGCAGCGGGAGAAGCCACTTTTAATGTGATCTTCGCGAATGTGCCCTATCTTTCTCAGTCGGAAGTAGATGGAAGCGCGCCCGAAATCAGAGAGCACGAGCCAAAAGCCGCCATCTCTGCAGGAAGCGATGGTCTGGCAGCAATTCGCGCAATTGCACCCGTTCTTGCCCGGCAACTTCGCAAGGGTGGACTGGCATTTGTTGAGATTGGCGCCGGACAGGCAGTTGCGGTGACGCCGATTCTCGGTTACTTCGGGCTTGACGTAGGCCATATCGCTTCCGATCTTTCGGGGGTTCCCCGCTGTCTCGTTGTTGGACGAGCGGAAGATGTGGCCCACGGGCCCCAAAGAAATCAGTTGGAAAAGGGCCACTGACCCGCTAGCTTCCCTTGAAAGTAGGGGAAGCACGGAGCCCCGCCGAATGCTGGGCCAATCCGGCGTTTGGGGAATCGCGGGGACGGCGTGCGCGACGTAAGCGCCGCTGGCCGTGCAATGTACAAGGCGAAAGACGCATACTGCGGTTTCAAACGGTCATATCTGCGCCAGTGGTGCAACCGCGGCGGCGCGAATGCCTGAGAGCGGGCTCTGACCACGAACGACAAGCAAACAGGCATGAAATGACGAGTTGGCATAAAGGACAGGGGATCAGGTGAAACGCTCACGTGGACGCGGCCGCCGGCCGCCACAGAACAACAATCCGAACCGGACATTCGATTCGGCCGGGCCGGAGATCAAGATCCGCGGTTCAGCGGCTCATGTGTACGAAAAGTATCTGCAGCTTGCGCGCGATGCGAACTCGGCAGGAGACCGGGTGGCCGCCGAGAACTATCTGCAGCACGCGGAACACTATTACCGGATCATGGCCGCTAACCAGCCTCAGCAGCCCTATCAGGGACAGCCTCATCAGACGAACGGCGGATCGAATATGGGCAATGGACGCGATACGCCGGTACAGAATGGAAGCACCCCCTCATTCTCGCTTGCCGACGCCGGCAGAGACCTGGAAGACGAAGAGAGCGACGACGCAGCCGCTTGACGGCGCGTTCCCAACCGCCCTTGTTCGTCCGGATTGCCCCTCTACATATTGAAGGAGCGCGGTGCCCTTCGGGGGCCGCGCATTGACGAGCGGCTTGCAGTGGCTGCCTGAAGGGGCCCTGCCGGAGAGGCAACATGGATATCGAGAAATTCACCGAGCGGGCGCGCGGTTTCATTCAATCCGCCCAAAGTCTCGCGCTTCGTTCCAACCACCAGACAATCGGACCGCTGCACCTTCTCAAGGTACTGATCGACGATGAGGAGGGCCTCGCGGCGCGGCTGATCGCGGCTTCTGGCGGTCGTCCGGATCTCGTCCGTCAGGAGGTCGAATCGGAGCTCGGCAAGGTGCCGCGTGTCGAAGGCTCGGGCGCCGGACAAGCCTATCTCGCACCCGAGATGGCGCGTCTGCTCGATTCTGCCCAGGAACTGGCAAAGAAGGCCGGAGACAGCTTCGTCACCGCCGAAGTTCTGCTTCTGGCACTCGCGCTTGCCAGCGGAACCGATGCTGCGCGCATCCTCAAGGACGCAAATGTCCGCCCGCAAAATCTCAACAAGGCCATCAAGGAATTGCGTCAGGGCAGGACAGCGGATTCCGCGACAGCCGAAAATGCCTATGACGCGCTCAAGAAATATGCGCGCGATCTGACGGAGCTCGCGCGAAGCGGAAAGCTCGATCCCGTGATCGGTCGCGACGAGGAAATTCGCCGCACGATCCAGGTTCTGTCGCGGCGCACGAAGAACAACCCCGTTCTCATCGGCGAGCCGGGCGTGGGCAAGACGGCAATCGCCGAAGGACTCGCGTTGCGGATTGTCAACGGTGACGTACCCGAAAGCCTCCGCGACAAACGTCTGATGGCGCTCGATATGGGCTCCCTGATCGCCGGAGCGAAGTTTCGCGGCGAATTCGAAGAGCGGCTCAAGGCCGTGCTTTCGGAAATCACGGCTGCTGCCGGCGGGATCGTGCTTTTCATCGATGAGCTCCATACGCTTGTGGGCGCCGGCAAGGCCGAAGGCGCGATGGACGCCTCGAATCTTTTGAAGCCGGCACTCGCGCGCGGCGAGCTGCATTGCGTGGGTGCGACCACACTCGACGAGTACCGCAAGTACGTGGAGAAGGACGCGGCGCTCGCACGCCGCTTTCAGCCGGTCTTCGTATCCGAGCCCACCGTCGAGGATACGATCTCCATCCTGCGCGGACTGAAGGAGAAGTACGAGGTCCATCACGGAGTTCGCATCACCGATGGCGCCATCGTGGCGGCTGCGCAATTGTCGCACCGTTACATCGCCGACCGCTTCCTGCCGGACAAAGCGATCGATCTCATGGACGAGGCGGCGAGCCGGCTGCGCATGCAGATCGATTCGAAGCCCGAAGCGCTTGACGAACTGGACCGGCGCATTATGCAGCTGAAGATCGAGCGCGAGGCGCTCAAAAAGGAATCCGACAAGGCATCGAAGGATCGCCTTGCCGCGCTTGAGCAGGAGCTGGCGGACACCGAGGAAAAATCGGCTTCGCTCACAGCTCGGTGGCTGGAGGAGAAGAAATCGGTCCAGGATGTCCAGGGCCTCAAAGAAAAACTGGACGCGGCCCGCCAGGAACTCGATGTGGCGCAGCGCCGGGGTAATCTCGCGCGCGCCGGCGAGCTTACCTACGGTGTGATTCCCGAACTCGAACGCAAGCTCAAGACCATTGAGGACAAAGAAGGATCTGCGCTGACCAACGAAGCGGTCACGGCGGAGCACATTGCCGGCATCGTCTCGCGCTGGACGGGCATTCCCGTCGACAAGATGCTTGAGGGGGAGCGCGAAAAGCTCCTGCACATGGAGAGTTCGCTCGAGAAGCGGGTCGTCGGCCAGCACCAGGCGGTGCGCGCGATTTCGAATGCGGTGCGCCGGGCTCGCGCCGGCCTGCAGGACCCCAATCGGCCGATCGGTTCATTCCTCTTTCTTGGTCCGACGGGGGTGGGCAAGACCGAACTCACCAAGGCGCTCGCTGCATTTCTGTTCGACGACGACAGCGCGATGGTGCGCATCGACATGTCGGAGTTCATGGAGAAACATTCCGTAGCGCGCTTGATCGGCGCGCCGCCCGGCTATGTCGGTTATGAAGAGGGCGGGGTCCTGACGGAAGCCGTGCGCCGCCGTCCCTATCAGCTCGTGCTCTTCGACGAGGTCGAGAAAGCGCATCACGATGTCTTCAATGTTCTCCTGCAGGTTCTCGACGACGGCCGCCTGACCGACGGGCAGGGACGCACCGTCGATTTCCGCAATACGGTGATCATCCTCACCTCCAATCTCGGCACCGAGTTCCTCTCGACTGGCGAGACCGGGGAATCGCCGAAAGCACGCGCCCAGGTCATGGAAGCCGTGAGGGCGCATTTTCGGCCGGAGTTTCTGAACCGGCTCGACGAGATCATCCTGTTCCACCGCCTCTCGCGCGCCGACATGGACACGATCGTCGACATCCAGATCGCGCGGCTCACAAAACTGCTGGCGGATCGCAAGATCGAAATCGTTCTCGATGCGAAGGCGCGGGATTGGCTTGCGACCGCGGGCTACGATCCCGTGTACGGTGCGCGTCCGCTCAAGCGGGTGATTCAGCGGCGCCTGCAGGACCCGCTGGCACAACTTCTGCTTGAGGGCACCATCGGCGATGGTGCGAAGGTAAAGGTCAGCGCCGGAAAGAACGGCCTCGTCATCGATGGCAAGACCTTCGACACAGGCGACGATTATCTCGACGAGCCGTCGGTCTCCAGTCACGCGATCCACTGACGAAACGCGCGAGCTTCAATCCTTGCCGGCGCGGAGGTCCGTCGCGGTGTCGGCGATCTTTCCTTCGAGCGGAAGGGACGCGATCTCGCTGTCGACGTGAATGCGCGAGATCTGGAAATCGCGCAGCTCGCTGCCCGACAGAATGCGGCCGCGTGCAACTTTCACGCTCGCAGGATTGACCTGGATGTTGTTGATGCGGATTTCGTAGTGCAGATGGGGACCCGTGGCGAGGCCGGTGGCGCCGCTATAGGCGATCACCTGGCCCTGGCGCACATGCGAACCGCGGTGAATGCCAGGCGCGTAGCGCGAGAGATGGCCGTAGGCGGTCGAGTAGCCGTTGCCGTGATTCAGCACGACGAAATTGCCGTATCCGCCAAACCAGCCTTCCTGCTGGATAGTCCCCGCACCGGCCGCCATGACCGGCGTGCCTGTTGGCACCGCGAAATCGATCCCCTTGTGCATGCGCGTGTATCCGAGGACGGGATGGAAGCGCATGCCGAAGCCCGACGAGATGCGTGCGCCGTCGACGGGAGTCTTCATCAGCATGCTCTTGCCACTCTGGCCTCGGGAATCGTAGAAATCCGCTGTGTCCTCGTCTCTGGGATGGTAGCGGTACAGCGCGACGGTCCGGCCAAGGAAATGCATCGCCGCGTAGGCGATCTCGCCTTCCTTCGCGGGTTTGCCATCCGGCGTGTAGTAATAGTTGTAGTAGACTTCAAAGGAGTCGCCCGGCTTGATATCGCGCTGGAAGTCCACTTCATACGAGAACATGTGAATCATCTGCACGACGACGCGCGCCGGAATTCCCGCCTGCATGGCCGCCAGATAGAGACTCGAATCGATCCTGGCGCCCGCCCGGTGATACCGGGGCTCGAGTTTTTTGAATACATCCTGCGCGGTGAAACTGCCGTCGGCTCCCCGCGCGATTGTGACTTCGTGCTCGACCGTCGGCGAGAAGCTCACGGAGAGCAGCCGGCCCGGGGCGGCCGAATCCGCACGCGTCGTCGCGTCGTCTGAATTCCCGGCCGTGTTGGGCGGTGTGTAGATGATCTGGGCGACCGGCTTGGGCGGCGGCGGCGCCGTGAATGTCAATTGCAACGCTTCGCCAGCCTTGATCGCTCGCATATTGTAGACTTGGGCGAGCGCGGTCACCGCGGCTTCCGCGTCTTGCGGCGTTGCGCCAGCGTTGACCAGCGCAACCGGAAGCGTATCGCCGCGCTCAAGGGTCACATCGCGTGAATCGATGCCGGGGGTTTCGCCCCCAACTTCGGCCCCGTTGTTTTCCACAGCGAGGGATTCGTCCAGCGAAGCGGGCGGGATCGCCTGCCGCACCGGACCCGAAGTGATGGAGCCCAGCGGCGAGATGGTGGCGTAGTCGGTTTCATGGGTTTGGGCGACGAGACGTTGAAACAGCTGGTATGGCATCAAAACGTGGCTTCGGCCCGGCCCCAGGCTCTGCGAGCTCAAAGGCACGGCCGTGCCTACCGCCAGCCACGCCATTGAGCCCGCGATCACGGCGGTTATCGAGGTGGATACCAGCGCCCAGCGGCCGTCCGTCGAGGACAGCGTCTGCGTGGCCGAGCGCGCCGATTGGCGCCAAGGGTTGAGGAATGACTCGAAGGTTCCTGCGTCGCGACGCTGCACGGCGGCTCCTGTCGGTTGTTTCCTTTGCGGCTGTGTCCCCTCAGCCAACCGGGGCACCCGACCGAAGCAGGGCGAGGGCATATAGCCCGAGCGCTATTAGGCCCGTCAACCATTAGAGCGAGGTTAAGGAACGGCTGCCGGAGCGGTTTTCCATGCCGTGCCAGACGCCTTCCTCCTCGGCAATTGCGAGGAGGAAGGCCGGATTTGATGGTAAATAACCGAAAGAGCCGCGGGAAACGCTTACAGCCGGACCAGCAGGATCTCGGCGAGCCGGCCGTGAAACCACCCGATCCCCTTGGCCACGTGAAGGACGATGAAGACCAGGGCGCCGCCCACCAGGATCGCGAAAGCGAGCCCCGGCGCGGTGTGGAAGATGTGTTCGAGCCAGGGCACGTCGCTGATCTGGACGTATGAATGGCCGCTGACGAGGCTCGCAAGCGAACCGCCGATGAGCGCAAAGGGCACGGCGATGCCGACGACCGCGATCACGAAATAGGTGACTCCGAGCGGTAGCATCAGAAGCAGATAGAGCAGCGACGACCAGGTGCGAATGTCGGCCAGGGCGTCGACGATCCGTGACCAGATTCGCTCGTCGGCTGCGGTCTGTGCGGGCAGGCGCCGAGGCATTCGCACGCCGAGGAGGCCCTCGACAATGCGCCCTTCCACATGACCGAGTATCCGCACCGAGCCGATGAAGAGGAGAGCGAAAGGAATGCCGATGATGAGAATGGCGAAGCCGGCAGTCAGACCCAGGCCCGTCACGGCCCAGGCGAAATAGAAGACACCCGTCGCCAGCGACAGAAGCATGTACATGAGAGCACCGTAGGCGCGCGCGTCGCCGATGACGCTGAAGAATCCGTGGTGCCGCTCGGGTTTCGGTTCTGGCTTGGGGAATGGTCCCGCAATGGCGGTTTCCATCGATTTGTACTCCTCTGCAATTTCCTGTGGCGTTCCGTAGGTCTCGATGACCGAGGCCAGGATCTCCGCCTCTCGTTTATCGGGATTGCTCGCGATCTCGCCCTGAAGGTGCTCCTCCGCATCGGCGAGTGCGTCGCTGATCAGGCCCGGCGACGATCCTTTGAGCGCGTTGCGCAACGCGTCGAGATAGGCACGGACCGTGTCGGGCGGACGATCCGTTTTCATGCACGACTCTCCAGCGTCGGCCCCCGAAGGGACATCTGTGCTGCGAGCGCGTCGTCCACGAATTCCCGCATGTCGTGCCACGCGCCCTGCCAGTCGGAGAGTGCGCGCCGCCCTTCATCGGTGATGCTGTAATAGCGCCGTGGCGGCCCAAAGGCTGAAGCCTCGACCCGGCTCTCGAGCAGCCCCAACGCATGAAGAGAGCGCAGGACGGGATAGATGGCGCCCTGCTTGAAGATCAATCCGCCTTCGCCTTCAGCCTTTACGGCCTTAGCGATCTCGTAACCATACATCTCGCGGCCGGCCCGGGCGAGCACAGCCAAGAGGACGAGCGAGGAAAGCCCGGCCATGAGTTCCTTACGGAATTTGCGCGTATAGGGGGATTCGTCTGCCACGCGCCTGTTTCCGCCTCCTTGCTATTGCGAACTTCAATCTAGCATGCACTTCATACTATGCAATAGTCCCCTATACGGCAGTTAAGAATATTTTTCATCGGCCGTTCACCCTTTGCACCCAACGAGGCGGAGAATTTGCCCTTGTCGACCGCCTTCCCTAAGAAAGACAGCCCTTACCGCCAAGGCAACGGTCCTTCCTCATGCGCCTTTCCCGCTATTTCCTGCCGCTTCTCAAGGAGACGCCGGCCGAGGCGCAGATCGTGTCGCATCGGCTCATGCTGCGCGCCGGACTGGTTCGCCAGGAGGCCGCGGGCATCTACGCCTGGCTTCCGCTCGGCCAGCGGGTGCTGCGCAAGATCGAGCAAATCGTTCGCGAAGAGCAGGACCGCGCCGGCGCCATAGAAATCCTGATGCCGACTCTGCAGCCGGCCGAATTGTGGCGCGAGACCGGCCGCTACGATGCCTATGGAAAGGAGATGCTGCGCATCAAGGACCGTCACGACCGAGAGCTCGTATATGGTCCTACGAACGAAGACATGGTGACGGAGATTTTCCGTTCCGCCGTTCGCTCGTACAAGAGCCTGCCGCTTATCCTCTACCACATCCAATGGAAGTTCCGCGACGAGATACGTCCGCGCTTCGGCGTTATGCGCGGCCGCGAATTCCTGATGAAGGACGCCTACTCCTTCGATCTCAATGAGGAGGGCGCGCGCAAATCCTACAACAGGATGTACGTCGCCTATCTTCGCACTTTCGCCAGGATGGGCCTCAAATCCATTCCCATGCGCGCAGAGACCGGGCCGATCGGCGGCGATCTCAGCCACGAGTTCATCATCCTGGCCGATACGGGCGAGAGCCAGGTCTTCTGTCACAGCGATCTCGTCGACATGCCAGTGCCGGGCGCCGATGTCGATTTCGCAGGTGATCTCGAGTCCGTCGTCCGTGCGCGTACCAGCCTCTATGCTGCGACCGAAGACAAGCACGACCAGGCGGAGTTCGAGGCAAGCGTACCAGTCGGCAAACGGCTTTCGGCGCGTGGAATCGAAGTCGGGCACATCTTCTTTTTTGGCTCCAAATATTCCGTGCCGATGCGCGCGCTCGTCGCCGGGCCGGACGGACAGGAGCGGCCCGTAGAGAGCGGCTCCTACGGCATCGGTGTCTCGCGCCTTGTCGGCGCCATCATCGAGGCGAATCACGACGAGGCCGGCATCATCTGGCCGGAACCCGTTGCTCCCTTCGATTTCGGACTGATCAATCTCAAATCGGGCGACGCCGCGACGGACAGCGTTTGCAACGATCTTTACGCGAAGCTGACCGCAGCGGGACGCGACGTGCTCTATGACGACACCCAGGAACGTCCAGGCGCGAAGTTCGCTACCATGGATCTCATCGGCATCCCGACACAAATCATCGTCGGTCCGCGGGGATTGGAAAAAGGAGTCGTCGAAGTAAAGACGCGAAGGACGGGCGCACGCGAGGAACTATCGCTGGACGCCGCCGTGAATCATTTCACCACATGCCCCTAGCCACCCACATTTCCTCCCCCGCTTGCGGGGGAGGTAAAGCTCTGGCCTGACATGGCGCAGGGCACGGGCGCGTTCGCGCCGTTCGAGTGGATGATCGCGCTGCGCTACCTTCGCGCGAAGCGGCAGGAGAGTTTCGTTTCGGTCATCTCGGGCTTTTCGCTCGTTGGCATCGCGGTTGGTGTCGCCACGCTCATCATCGTGATGGCGGTGATGAACGGCTTCCGCCACGAATTGCTGTCGCGAATCCTTGGGCTGAACGGACACATGAGTATCCAGGCGCCGATCGGGACGCTTGCGAACTTCGATGCAGTTGCGGCGCGGGTGCGCGCCGTGCCGGGCGTCGTGCGCGTGGCGCCGATCGTCGACGGACAGGTGATGGGAGCCGCGAACGGTCTCAATGCCGGTGTGCTGGTGCGCGGCATGCGGCGCGATGATTTGCGTACGCTCACGACCGTTTCGAAATCACTGTCGGAAGGGGCGCTCTCGCATTTCCAGGGCGGTGAATCCGTGATCGTGGGCCGGCGCCTTGCCGACCGGATGCGGTTGGTGCCCGGCGCACAGATCACACTGATCGCACCGCGCGGAAACGTCACGCCGTTCGGCGTCACTCCGCGCGTGAAGAGCTACACGGTCGCGGGCACGTTCCAGATCGGAATGTCGGAATACGATCAGAGCTACGTCTTCATGCCGCTCGACGAAGCGCAGCTCTATTTCAACTTGGGCTCAAATGTGAGCGGGCTCGAAGTGATGATTCGCGATCCCGAACAGGTCAATCAGTTGCTGGCACCGATCGCCCGCGCGGCCGGCCCGTTCTCGCGCATCATCACCTGGCAGGACATGAATTCGAGCCTGTTCGCCGCCTTGCAGGTCGAACGCAACGTCATGTTCCTGATCCTGACGCTGATCATTCTGGTGGCCGCGCTCAATATCGTTTCCGGCCTCATAATGCTGGTGAAGGACAAGAGCAGGGACATCGCCATTCTGCGCACGATGGGCGCGGCCAGGGGCGCGGTGATGCGGGTCTTCCTGATCGCCGGCGCGTCCATCGGGGTGTTCGGCACGCTGCTGGGATTTGCGATCGGCGTGATCTTTTGCCTCAACATCGAATCGATCCGGCAGTTTCTCTCTTCGCTCACCGGCACCGAGCTGTTCAATCCGGAAATCTATTTCCTGAGCCGCATGCCGGCCGAAATGGATCCGGGCGAAGTGATCTCGGTCGTCGCCATGTCGCTCTCGCTGTCATTTCTCGCGACCCTCTATCCCTCATGGCGGGCCGCGCGTCTCGATCCCGTCGAGGCGCTTCGCTATGAGTGAGGCAGCGGCGCTTCGCGTCGAAGGTGTCGCGCGCATATACGTGCAGGGCGAATCGTCGCTCGAAGTTTTCCGGGATGTGAGCCTTTCGGTGAAGCGCGGCGAACTCGTTGCGCTGATCGGCCAGTCGGGCGCCGGCAAATCGTCGCTCCTGCACATGGCCGGACTTCTCGAATCACCGAGCGAAGGCGAAATCTGGATCGACGGTTTCTCTGCCTCGGCGCTGCCCGACAGCGAACGCACGCGGCTGAGGCGCGACCGCATCGGCTTCGTCTACCAGGCGCATCATCTCCTGCCGGAGTTCAGCGCCGTGGAAAACGTGATGATGCCGCAACTCATTGCCGGCCTGTCGAAGCGCGACGCCGAAAAAGAGGCGAAGCGGATTCTGGAACTGCTGGGGCTCGGACAGCGCCTGACCCACCGTCCCAACCAGCTCTCGGGCGGCGAGCAGCAGCGCGTCGCCATCGCGCGCGCGCTTGCCAATCATCCAAGCCTGCTTCTCGCCGACGAACCGACCGGCAATCTCGATCCGAGGACGGCGTCAGGCGTCTTCGACGCCCTGGTGGCACTTGTGCACGCCGAAGGCCTGGCCGCCCTGGTGGCGACCCATAATGCGGAGCTGGCGGGAAAGATGGACCGCTCCCTGCTCCTCCACGAAGGCCGGCTCGTCGACAGCCCCAATCCCCCGTCCACCTGAACCGATACCGTACCCTGTTTGTTCTTGACACGAACCAAGATCGAACATAAACAGAACAAAGAGGCACAAGAGGGATCGGATCATGACGGCCTGGCTTTCTGACGCTATCGCAGGACTGGGGTTGGTGATCTTTATTGGATGCGCGTTCCTACTGGCGAATGCCGCGCCGCTGCTCGTCAACGCACTCTGAACAAGCCTTCTGTGGATGACCGCAGACAGTCGCTCGCCGGAAGGTCCCATCGGGCGATACTGACCTTTCCGCATACGGGAATCACCGAGCAACATGGCGCAGGATCGCAAGCCCGCCGGTTTCGTGCATCTTCGGGTCAAGAGCGCGTATTCGCTTCTGGAAGGCGCCGTGCGGCCGAAGGAGCTCGCCAGGCTCGCGCTCGATCACGCGATGCCCGCTGTCGCAGTGACCGATGTAAACAATCTGTTCGGCGTTTATGAAATCAGCGAGACGCTTGCGAAAGCAGGAGTCCAGCCGATCGCAGGTTGTCTTCTTTCCGTCGATCTGACCGAAGGTCCTTCCATCGGAGCCGGCTTCGTGCGCGAACGGCCGCCGGGCCTGCCGCTCCTCGTCCAGAACCAGACCGGCTATCGAAACCTCGCGAAGCTCCTCAGCGCGGCGTATCTGGGTGCCGAACCGGGAGACTGGCCGCACGTGAAGGCGGACATGCTCGCCCGTCACGCCGACGGCCTCATCGCGCTGACCGGAGGGCCGGGTGGCCCGCTCAACCGGCTCGTTGCCGAAGGTCAGCCTGACGCCGCCGGCGCATTGCTCGACAGGCTCCACGCGATGTTCGGCGACCGGCTCTATGTCGAACTGCAGCGCCACGGTCTTGCCGAAGAGCGGGCGACGGAAGAGCGCATCATCGCGCTTGCCTATGACAAGGCGCTGCCGCTCGTCGCCACGAATGATGTTCATTTCGGTCCGCCCGAGATGCATGAAGCCCATGACGCGCTCCTCTGCATCGCCGATGGAAGTTTCGTCTCGCAGGAGGACCGCCGGCGCCTGACGCGCGAACATCGTTTCAAATCGCCGGCGGAGATGGCGGCGCAATTCGCTGACTTGCCGGAAGCCATCCGCAACACGATCGAGATTGCCAGGCGCTGCGCCTTCCGCCCGAAGAAGCGCGATCCCATCCTGCCGAAATTCGTGCCCGACTCGGGTCTTTCGCCGGCGGAAGAGTTGCGGGCGCAGGCCGAAGCCGGTCTTGCGCGCCGGCTGGCGCTGCACGGGCTGCACGCGGCCGAACACGTCTATCTCACGCGGCTCGCCTTTGAGCTCGACGTCATTCTCAGCATGGATTTCGCAGGCTATTTCCTCATCGTGTCCGATTTCATGAAGTGGACGCGCGGGCAGGGCATTCCGGTGGGCGTCCGCGGTTCCGGAGCCAATTCTCTCGTCGCCTGGGCGCTCGACATCACCAATCTCGATCCGATCCGTTTCGGGCTTCTGTTCGAGCGCTTCCTCAATCCGGAACGCGTCTCGATGCCCGATTTCGATATCGATTTCTGCCAGGAGCGGCGAGATGAAGTGGTCCGCTACGTGCAGCACAAATACGGCAAGGACCGCGTTGCGCATATCATTGCGCTTGGCTCGCTGCAGGCGCGCGCGGCGGTGCGCGACGTCGGCCGCGTGTTGCAGATGCCGCTCGGTCTCGTCGATCGCATTGCAAAGCTCGTTCCCAATCCACCCGGCCGACCGGTGTCGCTTGCCGATGCGATTGAAAGCGAGCCGAGACTGAAGCTGATCGAGGAACAGGAACCCTTCGCGCGGAAGCTGTTTTCGATCGTGGAAAAGGTCGAGGGCCTGTACCGCCATGCCTCCACCCATCCCGCGGGCGTGGTGATCGGCGACAGGCCGCTCGACGAAGTCGTGCCGCTCTACCGCGATCCGCGCTCGGAAATGCCCGTCACGCAGTTCGACTACGAAGACGCGGAGAAGGCGGGGCTCGTCAAATTCGACTTCCTGGGTCTCAAGACGCTGACGGTGATCGCCAAGGCCGAAGCCTTGCTGAAGCGCCGCGGTATCGATCTCGACACCCAGAACATCGGCTTTGAGGACGCCACCACTTTCGAGATGCTGTCGCGCGGCGACAGCGTCGGCGTGTTCCAGCTCGAAGGCGCGGGAATGCGCGATCTCATGCGCAAAATGCGGCCCGACCACATCAACGATCTGGTTGCGCTCGTCGCGCTCTACCGGCCGGGCCCGATGGATTCCATTCCCAAATACATCGCCTGCAAGCGTGGCAAGGAGAAACCGGACTATCTCCACCCCGCGCTCGAGCCGATCCTCAATGAAACCTTCGGCGTCATGACGTATCAGGAAGACGTCATGCGCATCGCGCGCGAGCTTGCCGGCTATTCGATGGGTCAGGCCGATCTTCTGCGCCGCGCGATGGGCAAGAAGATCGCCGCCGAAATGGCCACCCACCGGCAGATTTTCATCAACGGCGCGGGCGAGCGCGGCATCGCACGCGGGATCGCCGAAACGATTTTCGAGCAGGCGGCCAAATTTGCGGGCTACGGATTCAACAAGGGCCACGCCGCGGCTTATGCGCAGGTCGCCTATCAGACGGCCTATCTCAAGGCGAATTATCCGACGGAGTTTCTTGCCGCCTCGATGACGCTCGACATCGGCTCGACGGACCGGCTGAACGTTTTTCGTCAGGAGGCCGGGCGGCTCGGCATCAAGGTGCTGCCGCCCGACATCAACCGCTCCGATGCCTTCTTCACCTGCGACAGCGCGGCCGGCGTGATCTTCTATGCGCTTGGTGCCGTGAAAGGGGTGGGCCGGCAGGCGATGGAGCATGTGGTGGCGATGCGCGAGGAGGAAGGCCCGTTCCGCAGCATCGCCGATTTCGCCCGGCGGGTGGATGTGAGGCATGTCAACAAGCGTGCGTTCGAAAGCCTTGCGCGTGCGGGCGCTTTCAGTGCGTTGAGTCCCAACCGGCGCCAGCTTGTCGAATCGTCCGATGCCATTCTGAGCGACGCGGCGCGCACGACGCGCGAGCGCGAGAGCGGCCAGTCGACTCTGTTCGGAGCAACGGCGGTTGCCGAAGAATTGCGCCTCGCGGCTGTCGCGGACTGGCTCCCGTATGAGCGGCTCGGCGAGGAATTCAGCGCCATCGGCTTTTATCTCTCCGGGCATCCGCTCGACGCCTACGACGCAGCGCTGAAAAGGCTCGGCGTGGTGAGCTGGGCAGCGCTTCAGGAAGACCGCCGCCGTTCAAGCTTTCGTGCGGTGCTTGCGGGCACCATCATCCGCAAGCAGGAGCGCCGCGGCCGCAACGATCAGCCCTACGGTTTCCTCTCGCTCTCCGATACGACGGGCATGTTCGAGATCATGGTCTTCTCGGAGGTGCTCCTGAGCGCGCGGCCGCTTCTCGAAGCGGGCAAATCGGTGCTGCTGTCTGTGGCCGCCGACTGGATCGACGAAGAGCTGAAGCTGCGCGCGCTTTCCGTCTCCGATCTCGATCAGGCAGCCGCGCAGGCGGGCGAGGGTTTGCGCATCCGTCTGGACGATACGCAGCCGCTGAACGCGATCGCGGGGCAGATGCGCGCGAACGGGAAGGGCATCGTCACCCTCATCGTTCCCGGTATCGAGGGCCAGGACGTGGAAATCCGCCTCAAGGACCGCCACCAGATCACCGCCGCAATGAAAAGCACCATCCAGTCGCTGCCGGGGGTGGCGGCGGTCGAATCGGTGTAAGAAGCAGAATGGGCGCAGCTACGGCATTCAAGTCCGATCGAGACGGCGGTGTTGTCATGGCATGTCAGGACAACCTGACATTCATGCGCACGCTCAGAAGCGGCTCTTTGAAGCTGATCGTAACTTCGCCTCCGTACAACATTGGCAAGGCGTACGAGGCAAGGTCACCGCTCGATACCTATGTACGAATGCAGGCCAGAACGATCTCCGAATGCATTCGCTTGCTGCACCCGGCTGGATCAATCTGCTGGCAGGTGGGCAATCACGTTCAGAACGGCGAGATATTTCCTCTCGACATGGTGCTCTATCCGGTATTCCGGGAGCATGGCCTGAAGCTTCGCAACCGGATCGTCTGGCACTTCGAACATGGCCTGCATTGTTCGAAACGTCTCTCAGGACGTTACGAGACGATTCTCTGGTTCACGAAAGGGGACGACTATACGTTCAACCTCGATCCCATTCGTGTGCCGTCAAAGTATCCGGGCAAGAAATACTTCAAAGGCCCGAAGACAGGACAGTTGTCGGGAAATCCTCTTGGAAAAAATCCGAGCGACGTTTGGATTTTTCCAAACGTGAAAAACAATCACGTCGAGAAGACTGTCCATCCCTGCCAATTTCCTGTCGAACTCGTAGAGCGTTTGGTGCTGTCGCTCACCAAGGAAGGGGACGCCGTATTCGATCCGTACATGGGCGTTGGCTCAGCCATCGTTGCCGCACTGAAGCATGGACGAATGGGTTATGGTTGCGACACTGTGCAGGAATACGTCGATGTCGCATGGGCGCGCGTGAATGCACTTCAAGCGGGCGAGCTTCGCACGCGACCAATGGACCGCCCCATATACGATCCGGTCAAATCCGGTGGTGGCCATCGGCAAAGGGCGATCGCTCCTATCGCAACCTGAATTGCCCGAAATCAACATGGGTCGTGCTTGCTCAATAACCATTGAGTACATGGCACAGTGAAGTCCGTGCGCCAAAGGTCCCGCACCCCTCGTTCAGCCCGTCACGCCGAGTCAGCGCGAGATTCGAGAGATAGCCGCAGAGTGTCAACGAAATAACTTCAGCGGAATTTCAGCGTTACGCCAACGACCGGATCCCGAGTCGACTGGAATGTGCGGCCGTACTTCTTCAACAGTTTTTTCGTAGATCAATTCATTCTTACCGGTGAGGTCCCAAAAGTGAAAGATGAAGGCAGCCCCGTATCGGCATGCATGATCCCACTCGTTTCGGCTAACAATGATAACGGGCGGATTCGCAGTGGAGGATTTCACCTCAATGAGGCGAGCTGGCGGCAACTCCCGGTCGACATTTTGTGAACGAATATCATAGCCGGCAGTATTGTCATCGATCGAGACCCATACGGGATTGTTTTGTATCCCCAATTCCCTCAAGCGCCGTGTTTCAGAAGCCAGCGACAGTCGCTCCGCTCGCCGTCCTTGTGCCAAGAGTTCACTTTCTCGAACTAGTCTTAGCTTCAGACAAATTTGGTCCCACCAATCGACGACATCATCGGAGGGTGGATCACCATACAAACCAGCAGACCTAAATACCTGTTTTTCATCCCCATTTAGTTGGGAAAAGACGCGGCGCCGTCCTAGCACCATTTGCCGTGTCCACAGTGGTCTATGGTATTCGGTAAGAAATGAGATCATTCCTCGAAGACCCACTAAAGGATCTGCGCATGAGCAGTCGCTCGGAACAAGTGCATGCAGCGCGAGCGCTGCGTTGTGGTCGGAACTTGCGAAATCAGCGTCAATTCGGATCAGGGATATGACGGCATCTTCGGCCGTGACGCCGAGGTTTTCATCCAAGTATTTTCGAAGAATAATGACACTGTTCAGAGCGCTCATGCGAAAGTGGCGTTCTGACGTCATTCGGCATCACTCAGCATCTTCGACGTCGAACTCGATGCGGCCTTCGAGCTCATCGATCAGGTCGATGATATCCTGCTGGTCAATTCCATAGTCGATCGGTTCTTCGGCGGATTCCTCGTCGAGCGCAATTTCGTGCAGATCTGGATCATTCAGAAGCACTTGCAAGGCGCGCACCTTCCGCGCAAGCCGCCTGCTCACCGAATGATCTATGCAGCCAAGGCCACTGGGCGCACGGGTCTGGAAAATGTGGATGTTCGTTTCAATGCCGAACGGAAGGCCCAAGCGGTGAATGCGGTCAATCGATTGAAGATAGTGTGCGGTATTATAACTGCGATCAAGGTATATGGCGTCGTGACAAGCGTGATGCAGATTGATCCCCTCACCGGCGGCAGCGGGATTCGCAATAATTACGAAACAGGACGGATCCTCATGGATGCGGCGAATCTTTCCTTCCCGGGTCGATAGATCAGTTGGGTCACCCGTTGGAATGCCACCATGCAACACTTCCGGGTTCAGGTCGGCCAGAAGAAGCTGCATTTGCTCAATCGTGTCTGTAAATATCGTCCAAATGACAGATTTGCGATCTTTTGTTGCCAACTCGCGGGCTAGGTTTGCGACCCCTAACATTTTGGTGGAGGGACCTTCCGAGAGGACCTGGTCGATAACTCCAGAGTCGAGCATGGTTGGATTATCGGTGATCGCGTTGAGCGCCAAAACGGGATTGACGGATAACTGCAGGAGACGCATCACTGATCGCTTCGCGCCGACGAGGTCGATGCGCTTCGAAGTCTGAAACTGAGTGAATTCGCGAAGTGCCTCGCTCCGAACTAGGCTGTAGAACGCCATCTGTCCTTTGGCCATATCAACGCCGTAAAACGTTCTGATGGGCTTCGGTAGCCCGAGTTTGTCCTTCGTTGTTCTTACATAGAGATCGCCGAGCACATCGCGCGGTGCTTGACCTCTGCCGATGCGCTCACCCAAGCCCGTTCCAGGCCAAAGAAAGTCAAGCTGTGACTGTAGATCGGCAGGACCTTGCGGCATGGGAGTGCCCGTCAGGATATCGCGCCGAATCGGCAGTGAGGCCAGATTCAAGAGGACCGCGCCCCGTTGGGAGCGTGGGCCGGCCTTCATGCGGTGTGCTTCATCTAGAACAAGATGAACTGGGTGACTCGCGAGGTACGCGGAGATGACGTCTGGCACCTGAATCAGCATATCGTAGTTGATCAAGAACCTGGTCGAACCACTTTCGAGTAGTCTACGGATATTTTCTCCTGGTCCTGCTAGGAGTGTGAACTGCTCGTCATTGTCGTCTGATGCGGCAGGAACAACGCAATCGCTAACAACCTCCTGCCACGCCATGAACGCGGACTTTGGTGAGACGACCAGAAGGTGATGGCCGGATTTCTTTGTGAGAATGTGCAGGGCAAGTGCGACTGTCGTTTTTCCTGCGCCGGGCACCGAAAAATTTGCCCCATTTTCGAGTGCTAACAGCCGTTGCAGATCGCTAAGCTGAAATAATTTTAACTCACGCCGTAAAAATCCAGCGTGCTTCAGCCGTGATTCGATCTCTTCGGTCGGAATGTGGAGAACCGGTTGGGTTCCGGCCTCCCGCACCCGGCGAAACTGTCTAGCGAAATCCGCAATCCTCGACTTCGCCTCGCCTGCGGGCCGAAAACGGAAGTCCAGCTGTCGTTGTTGGCCACTGAACTCCCTAATAAGCGAGAGAGCACTCGGCCATGGCAGCGTAATTTGATCGGGCGCAAAAGTGGCACCTGCATTTGAATTGATGGCTGCTTGCTTGAGACGATCCCAGGCGGACGACTGGCCTGTTCCAGAAAATGCAAAGGAGCCCGTAATGCGACGAGAATCATACAGTACCTTGATATCCAGTGGGTCTCTATCGCTCAAGACGCATCCCTATCTTCGGCGATCTCTTAGTTCTTCGAAACAGCTTTCATTATAAGCTCAATTTTTTGTTTCAGCTCGGTCGCTCTATGAAGAATGGCTTCGAGTTGTTTGCCGATCCCGGCATGGGTCGACTGTACGGCTTTGGTGAAGTCCACCTCTCCAAGGAGACGATTGGCCTGATGAATTGTATCCAGAGCTAGTTTTCCTTCCTCCACTGTTCGGTCACCCGCGATGAGCGTCTCGCAAACGTCGCGAAGCTCACCGAATATCTCGTCTCGTCGATCCTTGTTGTCGATCGCCCTTAATAGTGGTTCGTACAAACTAGCGGACGACGGCGTCTCGCCAAGATCGATGTCCAGCTCATCTCCAGATGCCTGCGTGGTATCAGAAGGTTCGGCACCGCCCATACTCACATCGATTCGGTCAGCCAATTTAAGAAGCACTTCCGGCGCGCGATCGCCGAACATACGATTGTAGGAATAGACCCGGCGTCCAAGTTGTCCGCTTCTCTCGACGAGAAGCCAACCAATCCGTCGGCTCGCTTCAAGGAGGAGGCCTTCCTTTCCCCTAAGACGTGCCGGAAAATCGTAAAAGAACTGCTCGTCGTCCTTTACGCGTCGATAGTCGTTGGGAGCATGAAGCCAATCTTGAAGGTAGATGTTGGCTTCGTTCAACGCCGCTAAGGCTGCCGTGATGTCCTTTGGCCGCTCGCGCATCAGCAGAGCGACTTGTTTCTCATCCTTACCCGAGTTGATGAGCCGCTCCACCATCAGGCACTCGTTCACCCAGCCATATGTCAGGCGCGTTTCGGGACGCATCTGGAGGCGGACTTCAATCTCCATAATCTGATTTGGCGTCAATGGAGGCAGCACCGCGCAGACAACGTTCGCGAAGTGAGGGAACTTCGTTGGTTTGTCTCCGGCGAAAAGCTCGCGCATGGCGGCCAGCCGGCGATTCCCATTTACGACAACGCCGCGGGGAGTGACTAGAATTGGCTCACGCTGATGTTCCTTTTCAAGAACGTCTGTGATCGGCGTAACGCCGCGTTCGTCCTCTGCAAAGTTCCAGAGGATTTTGTGCTGCTCCTGCTGTGCGCTCTCATTCTCTTCGCCAGAGGAAAAAAAGTCCGGCGGAATGTTTTCCTTCTCCTTAAGGTGGGCAATCTGCTCTGTTTGCGTGCGCCCGTTATTCATGCGGTATATGGGTACGTCGATGGGAAGAGTAATCACCTCCAGTTCGACCGGCTGGGTTTCGTAGACGTCAAAGGTCTTATTCCGATCATGCGAATGTTCGCGGAGGGTTTTGATATACGCCTCGCGCTCATGTAACGGCCTAACGGTTATGACGTACTTTGATTGCATGGGGGCGGCCCTATTCGAAAGCCAACAAGAGGATGGGAACGGTGATAATTCGATCAAACAACTGAATTTCACTCCACAGACGGTCCACGTTTGCAATATTGCTACCGATAATCTCGGCTGCGGATTTTGTCGGAACGGCGAGTGCGGTAGCTTCGATCTTGTTCTTGCGGTAGAGATATTCCATCTTTATCAAGTCGTACATGGCGCGGCTCACATTCCCAGTTTGAATTTGGAATGCCAGATCCCGATAGATGCCTGTAACGGTCAAATCGAAAGTTGGCTCAATGCGGACGCTGTGTGCCCATCCGGCTTGTTGAAGTCCATCGCGAATATAGTCCCTAATTTTTCCGGTAGATCCTGGCGCCACAATAATCCCTGGCGCGTTGAACAGCTCCGAAACCCATTCGAGCAGTTCCCGCTTGCGCCACTCTCCCTCGCCATTGTGAAGCGAGTATGCCGTCTGGATTTTCATCCTTCGTTCGGTGCCGGTGGCCGATGAGCTTGTCCATGGGCGCAACCAGAACGGTTAACTCGGCAACAATTCAATCCCCTCACGCGCTGCATTGACGCAACTCCAAAGTATATTCCGCCGCGCATCTGCGCGGCAGAGGGAGCAGCTGCTGCGTGACCGAGGCCGCACCGAATGTCGTCGCGCTCGGGACCAAGATTAGCCGAAGGGAGATCGGAGTCCTAGCGGCCGGGGACAGGCATTCCTAGCACGTCGATGATGCAATTACCGGTCTGAAATCCACACGGCTGTCAGTGATATTGCTCAAGGCGATAGTTGCTACGGGAAGGAAAATAGGCCCCGCTGAACGGATACACGGACTCGGAATATTGAAACAGCGTTCTTGCCTTGCCCACGTTTATCGTCATTTGCGAAGCCAATGCGGTATTCATCGAAAGGGGGAATTACAGTCCTGTCAGAGCCTTACCCAACCGCTCCAGCCCAGTTCCGATTCGCTTTTCGTCCTGTGCGAAGCAGATGCGTAGGTAGGAATCGCACTGCGTGTCGCCCTCTGGTCCGAAGGCGGAGCCGGGAGCGACGCCGACGCGCGCGGTGCGCACGAGATTCTGCGCGAAGCCCAAACTGTCCGTCAGTCCTTCGACATGCAGAAAGCCGTAGAACGCGCCCTCGGGCTCGATCCAGCGGATGCGATTTTGCGAAGCAATCCAGTCCTGCACCACTGCCTTGCCGGTGCGGCAGCGACCGAGCATCTCGCCGCGGAACGCGTCGCCTTCGGGCGATAGCGCAGCCAGCGCGCCCCATTGGGCGAAAGTCGTGGCGCCGGTGTTGTCGGCAGCGGAAATCATCCACATCTGCCGGCCGAGCGAGATCGGATGCACCAGCCAGCCGATGCGCCACCCCGTCATCGCCCATGGCTTCGAGAAGCTGTTGATCACGAACACCGAGTCGTCAGGCTCCGCGATCTGCAGGAAAGACGGCGCATGGCTGCGGCCGTCATATAGAATCGTCCCGTAGACTTCGTCGCTGATGATGGCGATGCCGCGGGAGCGCGCGAAGGCGAGGAGCGCCCTTTGCTCGGTTTCTCTCATCACCCAGCCGGTGGGGTTGCCGGGCGACGCGATGAAGATCGCTTTCGTGCGCCCATCGCAGACCGCGAACACACTTTCCATATCGAGTTTCCACGCCGGAGGAGAGGCGCGCCAATCGTCTGTGAGCCGCGCGAACTTCACCTCCGCGCCGCAAATCTGCGCCGCCTGGAAAATGTTGGGCCAGACGGGTGAGACGACGACAATGTTGTCTCCGGTCTCGATTAAGCATTGCAGCGCACAGATCACGGCCAGCATCGCCGAGCCCGGCACGGTGATGCGCTCGAGCGCCACGTCCGCATCGGCGGTGCGCTTATGGAAGCCGCGTATCGCTTCCCGCAGAGGCGTGATGCCGCGCGCATTGGTGTAAAACGTGCGGCCCTCATCGAGCGCGCGCTTGGCCGCTTCGCGAATGAAGGCGGGCGTGACGAGGTCGCTCTCGCCGAACCACAGCGCGATGACATCCGGATCGTGAAGCGCGGCGCCCGACACAAGCGCAATCCCGTTGGGCTCGAGCGTCTGGATGGAGGGACGTATCGGGGTTTTTGGGGTGGTTTGCAGCATGGCGCCACTCCACCCGGGAGCGCTTGCGCCCGTCAAGCCAAGTTCCTATAACCCCTGCCATTCCGCACGCGCAGGGTGGGGAGTGGGGCGAGTTGCCTCAACCCCGTCCGGTTGCCCTTCGGGGTAGTCCCCTCGCGTCAGGCTAAACCGGAAAAGGAGACGTTTTCCCATGGCATTGCCAGAATTTTCCATGCGCCAGCTTCTGGAGTCGGGCGCCCATTTCGGCCATCGCACGCAACGATGGAATCCGAAGATGGCGCCCTACATCTACGGCTCGCGCAATTCCATCCACATCATGGATCTGACCCAGACCGTGCCGCTGCTGCATCAGGCGCTGGTGGCGCTGCGCGACGTGGTGACGGGCGGGGGCCGCGTGCTCTTCGTCGGCACCAAGCGTCAGGCGAGCGAACCGATCGCCGCTGCCGCCAAACGCTGCGCGCAATACTACGTCAATCACCGCTGGCTCGGCGGCACGCTCACCAACTGGCAGACGATCTCGAACTCCATCAAGCGGCTGCGCAACATCGAGGAGACGCTCACTTCCGCGCCGGGCTCCGGTCTGACCAAGAAGGAACTTCTCGGTCTGTTGCGCGAGCGCGACAAGCTCGAGCGGTCGCTCGGCGGCATCAAGGAGATGGGCGGACTGCCCAACATGCTGTTCGTGATCGATACCAACAAGGAACAGATCGCGGTTGCCGAAGCCAAAAAGCTCGGCATTCCGGTCGCGGCCATTCTGGATTCGAACTCCGATCCGGACGGCATCGCCTATCCGGTTCCGGGCAATGACGATGCGGCGCGCGCGCTCTCATTTTATTGCGATCTCGTGGCACGGGCGATCATCGACGGATTGTCGGAAGGCCAGGTCGCGGCCGGCGTGGATGTCGGTGAAGCCGAGACGTTGGCCGAGCCGCGCGTTCTCTCCGGCGATCCCGTTGAAGTTGCGGCGACCGCCTAAGCACAAAGGATTGTCATGACGAATGTCACCGCGGGAATGGTGAAGGAGCTGCGCGACAAGACGGGCGCGGGCATGATGGATTGCAAGGCGGCGCTGGCGGAGACCGGCGGCGAACTCGAATCGGCAGTCGACTGGCTGCGCAAGAAGGGTCTGGCGAAGGCCGCCAAGAAGGCGGGCCGCGTTGCTGCGGAAGGATTGATTGGCGTTGCGGTTGCCGGCAGTTCGGGCGCGATCGTCGAAATCAACTCGGAAACCGATTTCGTGGCGCGTAATGACATCTTCAAAGCCTTCGTGAAGGAGGTGGCGATGCTCGCTCTCGAGACGGGCGGCGACGTCGCAAGGCTGCTCGCCAGGAAAATGTCGTCAGGCTCGACGGTGCAGGAGAGCGTGACCGAATTGATCGCCAAGATCGGTGAGAACATCAGCGTCCGGCGCGCAGCGATGCTTTCGGTCTCGCCCGGCGTGGTCGCTGCCTATGTCCACAACGCGGTGGCGCCGGAATCGGGAAAGATGGGAGTGCTGGTGGCGCTGCGATCGAGCGCCGACCCGGCAAAGCTCGCCGCACTCGGCAAGCAGCTCGCGATGCATGTTGCGGCGGGGGCACCGCTTGCTTTGACATCTGACGATTTGGCGGAAGACGTGATTGCGCGCGAACGCGGCGTGCAGGCGGAGCTTGCGCGTCAATCGGGAAAGCCGGAAAACGTCATTGCGAAAATGGTCGAGGGCCGGATGCGGAAATTCTACGAAGAATCCGTGCTGCTCTCGCAGGTCTTCGTGATCGACGGCGAAACGCCAGTCGCCAGGGTGGTCGAGAATGCCGCCAAAGATTTTGGCGTTCCGGTCGAGATCGCGGGTTTCGTGCGCTTTGCCGTCGGCGAGGGTGTCGACAAGGCGGATGCTGGCGATTTCGCCGGTGAAGTGAAGGCGATGGCCGGCCACTGAAGCCGGACAGGGGAAACCGCAATGGGCGAAGTGCCGAGATACGGCCGGGTCCTGCTCAAGGTCTCGGGCGAAGCGTTGATGGGCGCCCAGACGTTCGGCCTCGACATCGGGACCGTCGACCGAATTGCCGCTGACGTGAAAGAGGCCGCGCAGGGGGGCGTGCAGGTCTGTCTCGTCATTGGCGGCGGCAACATCTTCCGGGGGCTCGCCGGCGCCGCCGACGGAATCGAGCGCGCGACCGCGGATTACATGGGAATGCTGGCGACGGTGATGAACGCGCTTGCGCTGCAAGCGGCCCTTGAGCGAATCGACATGCCGACGCGAGTCCAGTCGGCGATTCCGATGGAATCGGTTTGCGAGCCCTATATTCGCCGGCGCGCCATCCGGCACATGGAAAAGGGGCGGGTCGTTATTTTTGCCGCGGGCACCGGCAATCCGTTCTTCACCACCGACACCGCGGCCGCTTTGCGGGCCGCCGAGATGAATTGCGCGGCAATGCTCAAGGGAACGCAGGTGGACGGCGTCTACAGCGCCGACCCGAAGCGCGATCCCAAGGCGGAAAGATTCGAAAAACTAAGCTATCACCAAGTGTTAGCTCTCGATCTTCAAGTAATGGATGCATCTGCGATCAGCCTCTCGCGGGAGAATCGAATCCCCATCATCGTCTTTTCGATCCATGATCGCGGAGCACTTGCCGCCGTTCTAAAGGGCAAAGGACGCTGCACAATCATTTCCGATGAGGGTTAAGCTCCGGGAATCACGGAGGTTCCGCAAATGCCAGGCACGTTCGACAAGGAAGATCTGAACCGCCGCATGAACGGCTCGATCTCCGCGTTAAGGGGAGAGTTCGCCGGCCTGCGCACCGGCAGGGCAAATCCCGCATTGCTCGACCCTGTCACGGTCGAAGCCTACGGCAACCCCATGCCCGTCACCCAGCTGGGGACGGTGAGTGCTCCCGAACCGCGCCTGCTCACCGTGCAGGTGTGGGACAAATCCATGGTCAAGTCTGTGGACAAGGCGATACGCGACGCGGGGCTCGGTCTGAATCCGCAAATGGACGGCCAGCTGCTGCGCATTCCCATTCCCGAACTCAACGAGGAGCGCCGTCGCGAGCTGGCCAAGCTCGCGCACAAATACGCCGAGCAGGCGCGGGTTGCCGTGCGAAATGTGCGCCGCGACGGCATGGAGATTCTCAAGCGGCTCGAGAAGGATCACAAGATCGGCCAGGACGAGCATCACAAACTCGGCGAGGAATTGCAGAAGGTCACGGATGCGCATATCCGTGACATCGATCATGCGCTCCACGCCAAAGAGCAGGAGATCATGCAGGTCTGATGCAACCGAAGAAGTTCACGGCGATGAATGGACGGGCGCTCCCAATGGAGAGCCTGCCGCGTCACGTCGCGATCATCATGGATGGAAACGGACGCTGGGCGAGGCGCCGGCATCTTCCGCGCGCCGCGGGTCACGTTGCGGGCGTGGGTGCCGTCCGCTCGGTGGTGCGTGCTTCGATCGATACAGGCTTGTCGTATCTTACGCTCTACGCGTTCTCTTCAGAGAACTGGAAGCGGCCGCCCACCGAAGTGACCCATTTGATGGGCCTGTTCCGGGCATATTTCCGGGAAGATGTCGATGAGCTCGTGGAGCGGAACGTCCGTATGCGGATCATCGGCAGCCGGCAGCGCGCGGAGAACGATATTCTCGCCATGATCGAAAACGGGGAGAGGCGAACGGCGCACAACACGGGTCTCAATCTGACCTTTGCGTTTGACTACGGAGCGCAGGAAGAAATCGTCGCGGCGGCCCGGGAAATGGCGCAGGCAGCGGTGCTCGGTGAACTCGATCCCGACGCGATCACGCCGGAGCTCTTCAGTACCAGACTCCTTACTCACGGCCTGCCGAACCCCGACCTGCTTATTCGCACAAGCGGCGAGCACAGGCTCAGCAATTTTCTCCTCTGGCAATCTGCCTATGCGGAGCTGGCGTTCGTCGACACGCTCTGGCCCGATTTCACGGGCGCCCATCTGTTCGAGGCCTTGCAGGTGTTCGCTCAACGTGAACGGCGCTTCGGCGCCGTAACTCCGGAAGCCGTGGCTTGAAGCATTCCCGGCCAATCGCGGGGCTTGCGTCTCTTCAGGCGAACTCTTCCCGATCGGCTCGGGAGCCGCGCGCAGGCAATTTCGAATGGCGAGAATGGCTGACACGCGCGTCGTTCGGAGCACTGCTGGCGGGTCCTGCGATCGCCGCCACATACGCGGGCGGATTCACGTTTGCGATCTTCGTTGCCGTCGTCGCATTTGCAGCGGCGCGGGAATGGCATCGCATGGTCAGCGGCCCGCGTTATGCGTCCGCCATCGCGGTTAGTGCGATTGCAATCGCCGCAAGCCTCGGCTGGGCTGTCGCGGCGCGCGATTCGCAATGGCCGGTGTGGCTGCTTTTGCTCGGCAGCGTGCTGGCGGCAATGTGCGCGTTCGCGTCCGGCACGCGGCCGCTCTCGAACGGATTGGGCACGCTCTATGTTGGTCTGCCCGCGCTATCGCTTGTTGCACTTCGTATCCACGTGGCGCAGGGCGCCGCAGCAGTTCTCGTGCTCTTCATAGCAGTGTGGGCATCAGATACGGGTGCGCTCGTCCTGGGCCGCCTGCTCGGCGGACCGAAGCTCGTTCCTGCACTCTCTCCGAACAAGACATGGACGGGATTCATCGCGGGCACAATTTTCGCGTCGGGGGCAGTTACTTTCAGCGTCAAGCTGTGGGGGGGGAGCCTCTGGCAGGCGGCGCTCCTCGGCCTCGCCCTCGCGCTCGCCGGACATTGCGGCGATCTTTTCGAATCCTGGGTGAAGCGGCGGGCGGGACGCAAGAACAGCGGCGGACTCATTCCCGGACATGGCGGCGTCCTCGACCGCGTGGACTCAACGCTTTTTGCGGCTCCCCTCGCCGCGCTCCTGGTGTTCGTGTTCGGTCTGGATCTGCTCTGCGGAGGCCATCCGTGAGCGAAGATCCGGATGTAACACTCCTGGCCGGCGCGCTCGAGCGACGGCTGACGATTCTCGGCAGCACGGGTTCGATCGGCCTGAGCACGCTGGACGTCGTGGCGCACGCGCGGGCGCGTTACGGACCAAATTCATTTCCGCTCGAGGCCCTGACCGCCCATTCCAACGTTGAAGTGCTGGCTGAACAGGCCCGCCGTTTCCGGCCTCGCCTGGCCGTCGTCGCCGACGAGCGGCGATACGCGGACCTTCGCCACGCGCTCGCGGGAGAAGGCATCGAAATTGCCGCGGGTCCTGCGTCGGTGATCGAGGCGGCGAGCCGGGCCAGTGACGTCATCATGGTCGCGATCGTCGGCGCCGCCGCGCTCGAACCGACGCTTGCGGCGGCACGCCGCGGCGCAACGATCGCGCTCGCCAACAAGGAATGCGTTGTCGCCGCCGGAGATCTTTTTCGTGACGCGCTCGACGCGTCGCGCGCGACGGTCATCCCGGTGGATTCCGAGCACAACGCCGCATTTCAACTGCTCGACTTTGCGCAATCCCACGCTTTCGAGCGTGTCACGCTTACGGCATCGGGCGGACCGTTTCGCGAGTGGCCGCGCGAACGTATGCAGGTTGCAACACCCGAACAGGCCGTGGCGCACCCGAACTGGTCGATGGGAGCCAAGATCTCGGTCGACAGCGCAACGTTGATGAACAAAGGCCTCGAGCTGATCGAAGCACATGTTCTCTTTGCGCTGAGCGCGGACAAACTCGGTGTGATCGTCCACCCGCAGTCGGTCGTGCACTGTCTCGTCTCCTATTGCGACGGATCGACTCTTGCGCATCTTTCTGCCCCCGACATGCGCACGCCCATTGCGCACGCCCTCGGCTGGCCGACGCGCATTTCATCGCCGTCGTTGCGTCTGGACCTTGCGAGCGTGCAGCATCTGACCTTCGAAGCACCGGACCTGGAACGATTCCCGTGTCTGAGGCTCGCCCAGGACTGCTTGCATGCGGGAGGACTGACACCTACGATCCTGAACGCCGCCAACGAGATCGCCGTTGCGGCCTTTCTCGGACGAGAGATCGGTTTTCTGGACATTGCCGGCATCATAGAAGACACGCTGGCCAGCCGGCACCGCGACATGGCCGAATGTCCATCCGATCTCGCGGGCATACTCGCGGTCGATGCCGAAGCGAGGGACATTGCGCATCGGTTCTGCCGGGCACGTGCAGCCTGAGACGAATGTGAATACGCTGGAGTGGGGGAAGAAGGGTATGAAATGCTGGGAACCGTGCAGGGCCTGATCGGCGGAATCGGATACTACGTCGTGCCGTTTCTTCTGATGATCACGCCGATCGTCTTCTTTCACGAACTTGGTCACTTTCTTGTCGCTCGCGCATGCGGTGTGCGCATCGAGACGTTCTCCATCGGCTTCGGTCCGGAAATCTTCGGCTGGCATGACCGCGCGGGTACGCGCTGGAAGGTCGCGTGGATTCCGCTTGGCGGCTACGTGAAGTTCTTCGGCGACACCAATGCGGCGAGCGTGCCTGATCGCGCAACGCTGGCATCGATGACGGCGAAGGAGCGGTTCGAGGCGTTTCCGCTCAAGCCGCTCTACCAGCGCGCACTCATTGTTGCTGCCGGGCCGGCGGCAAATTTCGTGCTGGCGATTGTGATTTTGACGGGCTTCCTCATGGCGCTCGGCACCTATGTCGCGGCGCCGGTCGTGAACAAGGTGGAGCCCGCAAGCGCGGCTGCGCAGGCGGGATTCCGCTCAGGCGACACAATCCTGTCCATCAATGGCGCCCCGGTCGACAGCTTCGATCAGATTCGCGGCTTCGTCTGGGATCGTGCCGGCCAAAAACTCAACGTCATGGTGAAGCGCGACGGCAAGCCGCTTGCATTGGCCGTCACGCCCAAGCTGACCACAGTCGAGTTGGCGGGCGGCGCGCAAAAGGTCGGGCTGCTGGGCATCACGGGTCCCACATCGCCCGAGCAATGGAAGCATGTGACCTACGGGCCGGTCGGCGCCGTTACAGAGGCCAGCAGCGAAACCTGGTCGATCGTGGCAACCACGCTCGATCATCTGTGGCGGATGATCGCCGGCAGCGGCAACGCCAAGGAGCTGAGCGGCGTCATCGGGATCGCGAAGCTGTCTGGCGATATTGCTGCGGTCAGCTATGTGTCGCTTTTCCGGCTGGCCGCCCTGATTTCTGTAAGTATCGGCCTCGTCAATCTTTTTCCTATTCCGATCCTCGACGGCGGGCACCTGCTGTATTATGGATTTGAGGTCGTTCTGGGCCGGCCTCTGGGGGCCAAGGCCCAGGATGTGGGTTTTCGGCTGGGGTTGGCGGTCATGGTGGGACTGATGCTGCTGGCGGCCTGGAATGATCTCGTCCGGTTGAACCTATTCTGAAACGTGAGCCGCGCGGCAGACAGTCCATTTCTGCGCGCACACCCTGAGACGAGCGGATGAGCCTGATCGCCTTTCCCTTCGCCCGGTACAAGTGCGTGGCCCTCGCAGCGGCCTGCGCTGCAGCGGCGCTTCCCGTTTTGCCGACCCTTGCGCAGCAAGCGAATCCGGCGCCGCCTGCGTCTTCCCCCGCCGCCGTGCCGGGTCCGACGATCAAGAGGATCGTCGTCCAGGGAGCGCAGCGCGTCGAACCCGCAACTGTCCTCTCCTACGTCTCCATCCGCGAAGGCGATCCGTACGACGAGCAATCGGCCGACCGCTCGTTCAAGACGCTGTTCGCGACCGGACTCTTCGCCGACGTGAAGCTCAATTGGGACGGTTCGACTCTGACGATCAACGTGGTTGAAAACCCGATCATCAACCAGGTGGTGTTCGAGGGCAACGACAAGGTGTCGGAGAAGGACCTGAACAAGGAAGTGCAGATGAAGCCGCGCACCGTATTCACGCGCGCAAAGGTGCAGGCTGACGTTGCGCGCATCATCGAGCTCTATCGCCGCAACGGAAAATTTGCCGCGACCGTCGATCCCCAGATCATCCAGCGGCCCCAGAACCGCGTCGATCTCATCTTCTCGATCAATGAAGGCCCGACGACAGGCGTCGCGCGCATCTCGTTCATCGGCAACAGGCATTTCAGCGACTCTCAGCTTCGCGAGCAGATCGCTACGGAAGAGAGCGCCTGGTGGCGGATCCTGTCATCGAACGACAATTACGACCCCGACCGGTTGACGTTCGACCGTGAGCAACTGCGCCGGTTCTACCTCCAGAGGGGCTATGCGGATTTCCGCGTCGTGTCCGCCGTGGCAGAGCTCACGCCCGACCGCCAGAATTTTTACATCACGTTCACCATTGAGGAAGGCGACGTCTACAAGTTCGGAAAGGTCGTCATCGATTCCAAGATCAAGGAGTTGACGCCCGCAAACCTCCGCCCGCTCGTTCCAATCGTCGATGGCGCGACGTACAACGCCGAACTGGTCGACAAGTCGATCGACGCGCTGACCAACGCCGCGGGGACAAAGGGATACGCGTTTGCCGAGATTCATCCCCGCATCAAGCGGAACCATGAAACGCGCACGATCGACGTCGTGTTCGATATTGCGCAGGGCTCGAGGGTCTACATCGAGAAGATCAACATCATCGGCAACTCGCGTACGCTCGACAAGGTGATCCGCCGCGAATTCCGCCTTGTCGAGGGTGACGCCTTCAATCGCGTTCTGGTCGACCGGTCGCGCACGCGCATCAGGGCGCTCGGCTATTTCAAGGACGTGGACGTCAAGCCGCTTCCCGGCTCGCAGCCCGACCGCACCGTTCTTCAGGTCAATGTGACCGAGCAATCGACGGGCGAGCTTCAGCTGGGAGCCGGGTATTCCTCGACCAGTTCATTCGTCGGCCAATTCAGCTACACGGAACGCAATCTGTTCGGACGCGGCCAGTATCTGCGCGCCAGCATCGAGGCATCAAGCATCAGCAAGGAAGCACAACTCAGCTTCACCGAGCCCTACTTCATGGACCGGCCGCTCTCGGCGGGATTCGATATCTACAAGATCATCACCGACTACCGGCAGGTCGACTATCAGGGCGACACCACCGCCCTCGGGTTGCGGCTCGGATTTCCCACCTCGGAATTCGGCTCGGTCGGTCTGCGCTACACGATAAGCGTGGCAAAGGTGTCGCCTTTCTCTGGCGCACCGACGGTGATTCAGGAGGCGGCGGGCAGCGAGACCACTTCGTCGCTCGGATACAGCTACACCTACAGCGTGCTCGACGATCCCATCAAACCCCGCAAGGGATACAGTTTCGAGTTCAGTCAGGATTTTGCCGGATTCGGCGGCAACACGAAGTATATCCGATCGCTGGTCGCGAGCGGGTTTCATCACCCGCTGTTCTGGGACGCGTTCGTTGGCACGTTAACGATGAACGCCGGATATATTGAGCCTTATAACGGCCAGCCCGTCCGTCTCACCGATCGCTTCTACAAGGGTGGCGACAGTTTCCCGGGCTTTGCGCTCGCGGGCGTCGGGCCCCGTGAAGTCAGCGCGGGGGGAGCCAATGCCATCGGTGGCGACGCTTACGCCATCGGCGACGCCGACCTGCGGCTCCCCGAATTTCTGCCGGCGGATTATGGTGTCGCCCTGTCGCTGTTCAGCTATTTCGGCACGATGGGCCATCTCACGTCGGGATTGCCGCCCAACAATTGCGCCACCTTCCCGCCGGGCCTTGTGTGCATCAAGGACAATATGGCATTCCGTGCGTCGGCTGGCCTTGGCGTCAACTGGAAATCGCCCTTCGGGCCCATCCAGATTTCCTTCGCCGTGCCTTACGTCAAGGAAAGCTACGACAAGTCGCAGGTCATCTATTTCAGCGCAGGAACAGGACTCTAAACTCATGGGAAAATCGATACTCACGCTCCGGACCGCTCTGGTTGCGGCTGGACTTGCTTCCATGCTTGCGACGACAGGTCTGGCGGTCGCACAGGACAAGCCGCATCCACCGGCCGCGGGCTCCGCGGGAGGCGCGCTGCCTGCACCTCGAATTATCGTGGTCGACCGCTCGGCAATTCTTCGTGCCTCCAAGGTTGGGCAGGACATCGTTCGCCAGGTCAACGGACTCACGCAAACCGCCGAGACACAATTCCGTGCCGAAAACGAAGGATTGGTGAAGGAGTCGCAGACGCTTCAGCAACAGATCGCCATTCTCGCGCCCGACGTGCGAGCGCAGAAAATCAGGGCTTTTCAATCGAAGGAAGCTGCATTCAAACAAAAGGTCCAGACCCGCCAGGATCAAATTCAGGGCGGCTTGCTCAAGGCACGCCAGCAGGTCGAGCAGGCTCTTGCCCCGATCCTGCAGGGCATCATGCAGGAACGTGGCGCCAATCTTCTGCTCGACAGGGCCGCCGTCGTGCTCGGCATGGTCGATGTGGACGTGACCAAGGTGACGATCCAACGCCTTGACCAGAAGCTGCCGTCGGTCAAGGTGCAGCTCGTCAATTCGCCGCCCGGGCTTGCGCAGCAAATGCGCTGAGCTGTCGCGCGGCCGTAGTCGCGCCGTTTCGAGAGGCCATGGCTGATCCTCGCTTCTATGACAATCGCGGGCCGTTCACGCTTGCGGAAATCTGTCAGCACGCCTCTATTCCTTCGCCGGAAGCTGATGGCGGCAGCGAGATCACCGACCTTGCGACGTTGGAGGGCGCCGGCCCCTCGCACCTGACATTCTGCGTGGCGAAGGATTTGGTCCTTGCACTCGCCGCTTCTCGTGCGGGATTCTGTCTGGTCGCCGAGGGCGTGGCGCTGCCCACCGGACAGCTAAAGACGCGACCCCTGCCATGCCATTCCGTCCAGCACGCATTCGCAGCGGCAGCCAAGTACTTTTATCCCGAGCATAGCGGCTCTGCCTGGACCCAGGATCGCGCCGTCCACCCGAGCGCGCGGATCGGTGACAACGTCAGCCTGGCGCCTGGAGTGGTCATTGGCCCAAACGCCGAGGTCGGCGCTGGTACGCATGTCGGACCCAATGCCGTCATCGGCCGTGGCGTCGCCGTCGGACGCGACTGTGACATTGGAAGCCATGTTGCGATCTCTCACGCCTATCTGGGCGACGGCGTGATTGTGCTTCCAGGGGCACAGATCGGACAGGCGGGATTTGGCTTCGCGGGCTCCAAAGAAGGTCATGTCGGAATTCCGCAGCTCGGCCGCGTCATCGTGCAGGACCGCGTTGAAATTGGAGCCTGCACGACAATCGATCGCGGTGCACTCGGCGACACGGTAATCGGGGAGGGCACCAAGATTGATAATCTGGTGCAGATTGGGCACAACACCCGAATAGGTCGGCACTGCGTCATCGTCGCGCAGACAGGCATTTCGGGCAGCTGCGAGTTGGGCGATTTCGTGGTGCTGGGAGGCCAGGTGGGCATCTCGGATCATGCGCGTATCGGCGATGGCGCCAGGTTCGCTGCCCGCGGTGCGGCGACGCCGGGCGTCTATCCGGGAGGTCAGGACTATGGCGGCGTTCCGGCACGTCCGATGAAGCAATGGCGTCGCGAGGTCGCGGCAGTCGCACGACTCGCCAAGCGCGGCAGGCAGGTTCGAGATGGATAGCATGACCGCGGCACGGGACATCAGGCTCGATGTGGACCAAATCAAGCGGCTCCTGCCGCATCGCGCGCCTTTTCTCTTCGTGGAAAGGCTTGCGGAGATCCGCCTGGGCGAAAGTGCGGTCGGCTACAAGGCCGTGTCGTACAACGAACCGTATTTCCAGGGCCATTTTCCCGAATATGCGGTGATGCCGGGCGTGTTGATCGTGGAAGCAATGGCCCAGACCGCGGGCGCGCTCGTTGTCCATTCCCTTGGACTCACCCGCGGCAGGCGCACGGTCTATTTCATGACTATCGACAAGGCGCGGTTCCGCAGGCCTGTGCGGCCAGGCGATCTTCTACGGATTCCCGTAAAGGCGGTGCGCCACCGGGGACCCGTCTGGAAGTTCACGGGCGAAGCCTTTGTCGGAGACGAATTGTGCGCTGAAGCCGAATTCGGGGCGATGATCCACGACAACCAGCCTGACCTCGATGACCGTTCATCCGACGGCGATCGTTGAAGAGGGAGCACGCGTCGGCGTCGGCGTGGAAATCGGCCCCTATTGCTTCGTCGGCGCCCAAGCCACGCTCTGCGAAGGTGTCAGACTTCATTCTCACGTCGTCATTGGCGGTCACACGGAGATTGGTGCGTGCACGGTCATTCATTCCTTCACGGCACTTGGCGGCGGCGCGCAGATGCGCAAATCCAATCCGCCAGAAATGGGCTTGCAAATAGGCGCAGGCTGCATCATCCGCGAATCCGTCACGATCAGCACGGGCAGTGCAGCCGGTCGCGGCGTAACAACGATTGGCGAGCGATGCTACCTTATGGCGGGTTCGCATGTCGGGCATGATTGCGTGGTCGGAAATGATGTGACGCTTTCGAACGGCGTCCAACTCGCCGGCCACGTGGAGGTCGGTGAGGGCGTAATCATGGGCGGCCTTTCGGCCGTACAGCAATTCGGGCGCATCGGACGCAACGCGTTCATCAGCGGCCTGTCGGGCGTGGCGGCCGACGTCATTCCCTATGGCAGTGCGATCGGCCTTCATGTGCGCCTCGGAGGACTCAATCTCGTTGGACTACGCCGCCGTGGAATAGCACGCGAGAACATTCACGCGCTGCGCGCAGCCTATCGCATGATCTTTGAAGCGGATTCCGGAACCATTCACGACAACGCGCGGCGCGCCGGCGAATGCTGGCCCGGAATTCCGGAAGTCCAGGAGGTCGTGACGTTCATCCTCGCAGACGCAAAGCGGCCGATCTGCCCGGCGCGCAGTCGCCGCCGCGATCCTTCCGAATTCGAATGAGCTGTCTAGGAATTGTTGCCGGTGGGGGCGAGCTTCCCGGCGCCGTGGCCCAGAGCGCGCGGGAATCAGGAAGGGACGTGTTCATTCTCGGCTTGCGGGGTTCAGCCGATACGTCCATCGCGCAGTTCTCCCATGATTGGGTATCGCTCGGCGAAGCGGGCAGCGCGTTGCGCATGCTGCGCGCGCATGGCTGCAAGGATGTGCTGTTTGCCGGGCGCGTAGCGCGGCCACGCTTCTCGGAAGTAAAGGTGGATGCCAAGGCCGTCCTGCTGTTGCCGCGGGTGATCTCGGCGGCGCGGAAAGGGGACGACGCGCTGCTGCGCGTGCTCGTGGATATTCTCGATGCAGAAGGATTTCGTTCCGTGGGAATCGCCGAGGCGGCACCCGGGTTGCTGACCCCGGAAGGCGTGCTCGGAAAGTTGAAACCGGATCGCGAAAGCGAGACGGACATCGCACATGGCGTAAAGATCGTGCGCCGGCTTGGTGCGCTCGATGTCGGGCAGGCCGCGATTGTCTGTGCCGGCCTCGTGCTGACGGTCGAAGCTGCGGAGGGAACCGATGCGATGATCCAGCGTGTGGCGGAGCTTCCTGAAAACATTCGCGGCAGCAGCGCCCGCAGATGCGGCGTGCTGGTCAAGGCGCTGAAGCCATTGCAGGACGGCAAGACAGATTTGCCGGTGATCGGCGTAAAGACGATTGAGCAGGCGGCGCGCGCCGGGTTGGCAGGGATCGCTCTCGAGAGCAAGCGTACTCTGATCGTGGAGAGGCGCGCGGCAATCGATGCCGCCGATGCCGCAGGATTGTTTCTGTACGGATTTTCGACTGCCGCCTACGCTGACTGAGCGATGTCGAACGCCAGTCCGTTGACGATCATGCTGGTGTGCGGCGAGCCGTCCGGCGACCAGATCGGGGCGGAATTGATGGCCGGTCTGAAAACGCTCGCGGGTGAGAATCTTCACCTGGTCGGCGTTGGTGGCACCGCGATGTCAGCGCAAGGGCTTAAATCGCTTTTTCCGCTGGACGACACCGCCGTGATGGGACTGCGCGAAGTGGTACCGCGCATTCCCGCCATCCTGCGCCGCGTGCGCGAGGCCGCCGATTATGCGACGCGCGTCCGGCCCGATGCGGTTGTTCTCATCGATAGTCCCGATTTCACCCACCGTATTGCGCAGCGGCTGCGTCGGGTCGCGCCGAAGATTCGTATAGTCAACTACGCGGCGCCCCAGGTCTGGGCCTCACGCTCCTGGCGCGCCAGAAAAATGGCGCGCTATTTCGATCTCGTGCTGGCGCTGTTGCCTTTCGAGCCGCCCTTCTTCGCCGCGCATGGGCTTCGAGCCGTTTTCGTGGGTCATCCCGTGATCGAGCGTGCGGCACGGATGACCGGCGGCGAAGCTTTGCGCGCGCGCCTTGGCATTGCGTCTGGCACGCCGCTGCTTGCGCTGCTGCCCGGGAGCCGCATGAACGAGGTCCGGCTTCTTCTCCCCCCTTTCCGCGACGCAGTCGCGTTGCTGCGGCGGGAAATTCCCGATCTGGTCTGTGTGCTTCCAACCGTTGCTCACGTCGAACGTTTCGTGCGCGATCAGACGCGCAATTGGCCGACGCCCCTGCACATTGTCGAGAGCGAAATCGACAAGTTCGCTGCGTTCGACGCGGCGTCCGCGGCGATCGCCGCCTCCGGAACCGTGACTACGGAGCTTGCGCTGGCCGGCACACCGATGGTTGCAGCCTATCGGCTTGGCTCTCTCACCTATGCGCTGGCGCGCCCGTTCGTGCACGTGCGCTTCATCACGCTTGCGAACATTCTGCTCGGCCGTCTGGCGGTGCCCGAGTTCATCCAACGCGAATGTACGGGCACCGCGCTGGCGCATGCTGCGCTACCGCTTCTTTGCGACGAAGCAGCGCGCGACAGGCAGCGGCGCGATCTCGCGGAAGCGATGGCGAAGCTCGGTCTGGGAGGTGACGCGCCGAGCTTGCGCGCCGCGCGCGCGCTGCTCGATTTCGCTCGAGAGAACCGCGCCTACCGCTGTGCGATCGGTACGTAGTTGCGCTGCTTGGCGCCGGTATAGAGCTGGCGGGGACGGCCGATTTTCTGATGCGGGTCCACGATCATCTCCTTCCACTGCGCAATCCAGCCAACGGTGCGCGCGAGCGCAAAGAGTGCGGTGAACATGCTGGTGGGAAATCCGAGAGCCTTCAGCGTGATGCCGGAATAGAAGTCGATATTGGGATAGAGCCTCTTCTCGATGAAATATTCGTCCTTGAGCGCGATGCGCTCCAGCTCAAGAGCGACTTTGAGCAGCGGATCGTCGTGCACGCCGAGTTCGTCGAGAACCGCATGACACTGGATCTGCATCGCTTTCGCGCGCGGATCGTAGTGCTTGTAAACCCGATGGCCGAAACCCATCAGACGGAACGGGTCATCCTTGTCCTTCGCGCGCCGCACATATTCGGGAATCCGGTCGACCGTTTCGATTTCCATCAACATCTTGAGGGCGGCCTCGTTGGCGCCGCCATGCGCCGGCCCCCAGAGGCAGGCGATGCCTGCCGCGATGCAGGCAAACGGATTGGCGCCGGTCGATCCCGCGAGCCGCACAGTGGAGGTCGACGCATTCTGTTCGTGATCGGCATGGAGAATGAAGACCGTGTCCAAGGCCTTGGCGAACACGGGATTGACGCGATACTCCTCGCACGGAACGGCGAAGCACATGCGCAGGAAATTTTCGGTGTAGCCGAGGGTGTTGAGCGGATACACGAAGGGCTGACCGACGTGATATTTGTAAGCCATGGCGGCAATCGTCGGAATCTTCGCAATCATGCGGTGGCTTGCGATCTCGCGCTGGTGGACGTCGTTGATATCCGTCGAGTCGTGGTAGAAAGCCGATAACGCGCCGACCACACCACACATAATCGCCATCGGATGCGCGTCGCGCCGAAAACCGTGGAAGAAAGATGCGATCTGCTCATGCACCATCGTGTGATAGGTGATGGCGCGAGCAAATTCCTTCATCTGCGCCATGTTGGGCAACTCGCCGTAAAGGAGCAGATGACAGACTTCGAGGAAACTCGATTGCCCGGCAAGCTGGTCGATGGGATAGCCGCGGTAGAGCAGGATACCCTCGTCGCCGTCGATGAAAGTGATGTCGCTTTCGCAAGCCGCTGTCGAAGTGAATCCCGGATCGTAGGTGAAGACGTTTGCGGTATCGTAGAGCTTGCGAATATCGACTACGTGGGGGCCGAGCGTGCCGGCGAAGGCGGGCAGGTCGATACTGTGATTTTCGTAGGTCAGCGTCGCGTTGCCCGCGGGAGTGGCCTTGCCGTTGCTCATTGAAGCACCTCACAGGCGCAGCCGCGCCTCGTTGCACTGCAACATATATAATCCGGCAGGGCGATTTCGTCACCCCATTCGACAAAAAAGCATCAAGCAATTTTGCGTGTCAGGCCGCGAATGACCTTACACGGACTATGGTTTCCTCCCGGCCGAGCACTGCCATTACCTGAAAAATCGGCGGTGAAGTGCCCTTTCCCGTGAGCGCAGCGCGGAGGGGTTGCGCAACCTGCCCGAGCTTTCTGCCGGTCGCATCAGCCAGGGCGCGAATCTGGGTTTCGAGCACGCCGGGTTCCCATTCGCTGCGCTGCAGCACGGGAAGTAGCTCCGCCAGTATCAGCCGGCCGTCTGGCGACAGAAGCAATTCGGCCTGGGCGTCGAGTTCCGGCTTGCCCTGCGCATAGAGAAATGCCGCGGCTTCTGCGAGATCGACCAGAGTTTTGGCGCGCTCTTTGAGGCCGGGCATCGCGGCGGCAATGCGGGTTCTCGCCGCCGCGTCGAGGACGCGTGCGGGCTGGGTGTGCGCCAGGAAAGCAACGAGGGTGTCGGTGAGCGCCGCATCGTCCATTTCGCGCATGTAGTGGGCATTGAGATTGTCGAGTTTCTTGAAATCGAACCTCGCCGGACTGCGCCCGATATTGCCGAGGTCGAACCACGCAATCGCCTGTGACGTGGGGATGATCTCGTCATTGCCGTGGCTCCAGCCGAGCCGCAGGAGATAATTGCGCATTGCCTCGGGCAGATACCCCATGTCGCGATAGGCTCCGACGGCGAGAGCGCCGTGGCGTTTGGAAAGCTTGGTTCCGTCGGCTCCGTGAATCAGGGGAACATGGCCGTAGATCGGTTTTGGCCAGCCCATAGCCCCGATGATCTGAAGCTGCCGCGCCGCATTGTTGAGATGATCGTCTCCGCGGATGACGTGGGTCACTCCCATGTCGAAATCGTCGACGACAACTGCAAGCATATAGGTCGGCGTGCCGTCGGAGCGCAGCAGTACCATATCGTCGAGCTGCGCGTTGGCGAAGCGCACCTGGCCCTGCACGACATCTTCGATAACGGTTTCGCCGGATTGCATCGCCTTGATGCGAACGGCGAAAGGCGCATCCTTCGGAGCGTCGCCCGGGTCGCGGTCCCGCCAACGCCCGTCATAGCGTTGCGGGCTTCCGGCTGCGCGTTGCTCTGCTCGCATCGCCGTCAACTCTTCGGCGGTGGCATAGCAGCGATAGGCATGGCCCTGGCGCAGAAGTGTCTCGGCGACCTCGCGGTGGCGCTCCAGGCGTGAAAACTGGAAGACGGGCTCGCCGTCCCAATGGAGCCCGAGCCAATCGAGACCGGTCAGGATCGCCTGAACGGCTTCAGGCGTCGAGCGCTCGCGATCGGTATCCTCGATCCGCAGAAGAAACCGCCCGCCGGCGTGACGCGCGTAGAGCCAGTTGAACAGGGCAGTCCGCGCGCCGCCGATGTGCAAATAGCCGGTGGGCGACGGCGCAAAGCGCAGGACGGGCGTCGAATTTTCTGTCATCATCGATTCCGGGAGCGGCCTGTCCCCGGTCACACGGTGACGCGGCCAACGGTCGGCGTGGCTTCTAGCAAACCGGTTCCCGTGGGGATAGCTCCTTCACCGTCGCGTGTCTCGGCTCCCGAATTTCGTCTGCCATATTTCGACGTGGCAGCGAAGTGTCGTGGCGCGCCTGCAGCGTTTGGACGCGCGCTGATGGAGGAGCGCGAGCGCTGGGTTCTCTGGCTTCCGGTCGCCTTCGGTGCCGGAATCGGAATTTATTTTGCGCTGCCCGCCGAACCTTCCCGCGCAATTGCGATGGCGTCAGCCGGCCTTTCCGCGGCTTTCATCCTGATCGGGTTTGCAACACGCAATTCCGTGCTCCGCGCGTGTTGCATGGGGTTCGCACTTCTTCTTCTTGGCTTTGATGCAGCGAAACTCCGGACGGAGCTGGTCCGAGCGCCCATCCTGATGCATCGCGTCGGTCCTCTGGAAATTGACGCGAGAGTCGAGTCCGCACAATTGCACGGTAAGGGAATCCGGGCGGTATTTGCGCCGTCATTCATCGACGGGCTGGACCCAAAGTTACTTCCGCAACGAATTCGTGTTTCAGTGCGTCGTGGCGGCGCGGCCGAAATC